>Ga0116229_10010290_pt1 | contig 14064 bp, 18 predicted proteins | sample S1TSphgellanicum_3_FD_87313 | JGI IMG/M metagenome (GOLD analysis project Ga0116229, IMG submission 87313) | Host-associated microbial communities from peat moss isolated from Minnesota, USA - S1T2_Fc - Sphagnum magellanicum MG | ecosystem: Host-associated > Plants > Peat moss > Unclassified...
AGAGAAAAACCATGTAGTAACATAAAGAAGTAACTTTGGTTTGTGAAGAAGGAATTTTTGAAGTAGAAGTTATAAGTAATTTGTCAATACCACAAAATAGTAAGACAATATTAGTTCAAAAACCTCAAATTGTTCTAGAAAAAACATGAATGTATTATAGAAACTATCATAGAACAAATCACAATGTTGAAACATGCAGAATCAAAAGAAAGGAAGAATATATTCTTGTAGTTTCTAAGGTTACCACTTAGTAGATCAAAGTATAGAGACTTGTGAGGTATTCTTGTCATATCTGTGGTGACACTAGACACAAGATCATAAATTGTCATGAGTACAATGACATGCAAAATATGTTTAAGAACAAAGGGGTGAAGATTACATAGAAACCATTTGTCATGGAGCCCAAGGTTGCTAATCCTTCAGTTCATATAATGGATGTTAACATGGCTATTACCAAGAGAAAGGTTATTGAAAATCAAGTTTTCAAGGACAAAGAGCCAATCAAGAAGAAATTTGCTATTGGTTGGGAAGAAGAATAAAAACTACAATAACCTTTTGTCAAAACAATACAAGAGATGCAAATAGAAGACCCACCAAAAAATCTAAATCAAAAGGAGAAAGCACAATAGAATACAAGTTGGGCAAGATTACCAAAGGTAGAGTGTCTACAAAACCAATTATACCACAAAATTTGTCTGCTATTCTTCACAACAAAGTTATGTGTATGGAACAAATATTCCAATATATCAGTAAACAAATGTTGGAAACTACCTATACCTTGAGGTTAGGTCAACTACTAAAAATAACACCAGATCTTAAGAAATATATGTGGTAGAAACTAAAGCCAAAAAAACCTGATATAACTATTACAATGATATTAGAGCCTAGTGTAGCCATAATGATTGAGACACACTCTAAAGTTCACATTGCAGCTATAAAATTAAATAACCAGATGGTCATTATCCAAGTACAAGTTGGGAAGAACATTGTTGAGGATTTTTAATTAGATGGAGGAGCAACTGTCAATATAATAATAAAAAACCTCAAAACAAAATTAGGTTTACGAAAACCAAGACCAGCTCCATACCACCTCAGAATGGCAAATCAAAGTATCACTAAAACCTTTAAGAATCATAAAAAATTTGAAGATTTACATGCATGGCATACCACATGTAACCACATTTATTGTTTTGCAAAACAATGTGGTAGATTCTAACTATTTTATGTTACTGGGAAGACTTTGGCTCAAAGATGCAAAGGTACACATGACTAGGGCAACAATGTCATTATTGTTCAAGGTAATGGAATAATCAAAACAATATTAATTAACAAGAATTGGGAGCAGAAACTAGAAAACCCCAAGTATTTGTTTGTTATGACTTGATGGAAGGGCTAACAAACGAAGAGGAAGATTTGATCTTTAAGATAGATCTAGAATTTCTTTCAATTGGTACAATCACTATCTTAGAGGAAGCAATTTCATTGTTGAGTATTGGAATGTTCAAAATCAAAATCAATGAAGAAACTGATCCACAGCAAGGGACATCAAATCAAGGAGCAACATAAGTCGTGCCTTTAACAATAAAACCAAAGAACTTTTATGTAGAAATATCATTTAAAGATAAAGTTTATTTAAAAACCTATTATCATCATAGCCAAGCTGATATTGAAATGGATGAAACACTAGCCAAAATATAGGTACAAAATCTTCAAATAGTAGGTTGGACTTTAATTGAAAATAATAGTTTCTTAAGTTGAATCTTGGAATAAAAGAAAATCCAAAATGCATAGTTAATGCACATTTAATAAAGGAAAAAATTGAAGAGCTTCAAACTTTACTCAAGGAGATCAAAGATGTGTTTGCTTGGACTTATAAAGATTTTAAAAGCATACCTCCAAAATTGGCTCAACACATAATTGAGTTAGACATTTCAATCCCACCAACACATCAAGCAAGGTATAGGTTGAACCTTAATTATGCTGCAACTATTAAACAAGATATTGACAAACTATTAGGAATAGGATTCATTCAACCATTAGAGGAGGCTACATGGTTATCACCTATAGTTGTACTACTTAAGAAAAATGGAAAACTGAAAATATGTGTAGATTTTAGGAAGTTGAATAAGGCAACCAAAAGAAATCCTTATCCTTTCCCATTTTTTGATGACGTACTAAACATTGTAATAGGGTATGAAACCTATTCATTTTTAGATGGATACTCAAGATACCACCAGATTTCAATAGCCCTTGAAAATAGATATAAAATAGCCCTTGTAACATATTAAGGAGATTTTGTATAGATGGTGATGCCATTTAATGTAAAAAATGGGCCACCAACTTTCCAAATAATAGTTAGTAAAACTTTTAGAAAAAACTTGGACCAGTTCATGAAGATATTTTTAGATGACTTCATGGTCTATAATGATATGGAGAATCATCTGATGAAGCTTATACTTTACTTTCAAAAATGCAAAGAATATAAAATCAATTTTAATCCAAAGAAATGTGCCTTTATGGTATTTTTAAGATTGATTTTAGGGTTCATAGTTTCCAAGGAGGGAAAAATACCAAACCCTAAGAAGGTTTAGGCAATAGTGAATATGTTAATACCTACAAACCCATAATAGGTTCATGTCTTTAATGGTATGGCTTGGTTTTATAGATGTTTCATCAAGAACTTTGCCTTTATCATGGCATGCAAGGCATTAATTACAAAGCTGATGAAAAAGACGTAACCATTTATTTGGACCACAAAGTATTAAGAAGCCTAGGATCAAATCAAACAAAAATATATGGAAACACCAATTTTGATACCTCCAAATTGGTAGTTGGAATTTCATATGCACACAGATGCATCATTATTGGCAATAGGTGCAATGTTGGCATAGAACCCAATTGGTAAGTATGACTAGCCTATAATTTATGCCTCTAGACTACTAAATAAAGCAAAGCAAAATTATACTACTATAGAAAGAAAAGCCTTAATAATGGTTTATGCTCTACATAAGTTCAGACATTTTTTGTCAGGAAACAAATTTATCTTTTAAGTTTTTTATAAATCTCCACATAAGAATACACAAGATTGGTTTTAATCAAAAGTCCTTACAAAAGTATCAACAACCCCATACATTATTGTTCTCTCCTTTTTATAGTCCAACTAACAATTCTAACCATCTAACTACCCTTGACATTTTGACTTTGGTAAGTTGATTTGTATTATTACTCATTATGTCACTACATCTCGATTTGTTTACAATATTTATTGTTTTGTCAAGTCGCTTTACAATCTGTCAAATTGATTTATAATAATGCCTAGTCTTGTCAAATTGTTTTATCTACTACATACCAATTTGCACTGACCTCCTTTGCAGGTGAATTGAACCTTGAGATCATTCATGGCTTTAAATGAGTTATGTGACAATTCCTTTCTAAAAGGAATTTTCCCAAACTCCTTGAATGAACAAATCAATAACAAATAATTTCCAAATTGTATTGTAGTTATTTCTCACCCCAATTGTTTTTGTCAAATTCAATAATGGTTCACATCCACTTCTTTCTATCAAATTCTACTGTAATTTAGTCTAGATTCATCACATCTTCCTCATCTTGATCAACCTTTTAAAAAATAAAAATTCTCATATTCATTGCGACAAACAGATAGACAAATAGACAAACAAAGTGATGATGGTATTTGCAAATTTTACACAACATCTGAACTCATAATTTGTACAAACAAATACACACAAACACACATGCTTACATGATTCATTTAGAAGCTTAATAATTTCTACAACAATAATTTGAAAACCTAAAATCAAAGTGAATTTCTAGATAAACAAAATTTCCATCATTGCAATTAAAAACAAAATTTCCATCATTGTAATTATAAACAAAACCATCACTACAACTCCCATTCTTCATATTTATCATCATCATCATGGCTATAGAGATTAAGGATAAAAAGCACTTATGACTTGGCTTGTGAATTATTGCAACAACAACAACTTTTACTGTAATAACCTCCCAATTGGGAAACCGTTAAACAAATTTTAAATATATCTTATCATATTTTGAGAAACAAAGAAAAAGGAAAAAAAACCAAACAAATTAAACAAAATAAAATAAAACAAATTTACAAACTATAGACTGAAAGAAGTTTTTAAGTAATGAATGTGAATGTCATCCATCATGGGAGTTACAAAAGGAGAAAGGAACAACAACTAGATTCCTTTTAAAAAATCATAATTGGTTATTAAAAAAGTGGGTGTGGTGTTAGTGAGCATAGACCAATGGTGCTAACTACGGCCATTTGTACCCATGGTTTTTTGATATATGCATAATGTGGTGATTCTGATTTGTTTAATGTCTAGTTTGGAAACATTAGTGCATTTTCATCTCATCAAAAATAATCTATTACTAGAGTGAGTATGGACAACCATCCACTCACAACAATTATGTATAGACCACATTTGTGGTGAAATCAATAAGAAGTCATACTTGGAGCTTACATGTATGCCCATACACTTGATTCGCCCAATCTAAACAAAACAAAACTCAAATGGATGTAATCATAACCTCTTGAAATCAAGGTCACATAGTATGTAATGTTCCCAACCTTCATCATAATTGCTAAGTTTTTTATGATAGCCCCAAAATCAACAAACATTTGAATAAAACATTTGTGACTTGAATAAGTCACATAACCAGAAGCAAATGGAATAATAACTCATGATATCATGTGTTGTTTCATTATCCCAATGGCTTTAGAAAACATGGATAAAAAGTTATTTGACAAAACGCAATAGCATGAAGCATGAATTCACAAGATTCACCACGGCCCAAACTTGGGGGAAGCCACCACCTCCCCCTTTATAATGTTTTTTATGCCTAGCCACATGGGTTACACCCAAATTGCATTTTGTCCTGAGACTCCCAAGTTAAGAGTCCCGAAATTCCCAAAATTGGAACTCTCGCCATTTTGGAGGCTCATAATTTTTTTTGAAGACCTTTAATTGAAATGAGGTCTAAAGAAAAGTTGTAGCCCTTGTCAATAGCTTTCCAATGATATATAGCACTTCACTTACAAGCAAGTAAATCAAGATGATTCTTGACTTTTAGTGGTCGAAAGTCAAATTAGCACTTTGACTTTCAACCTTTTTTTTTTGCCATAACTTGTGTTTTAATAACTCAAATGGGTCATGCAAACCCATTTTAGACATTATCGTTTCAAGAATTTTCCCATGGTATAAAGAACTTTTCAATCCAATGAGTTTTAACCTTTGAAATTGCTCTCTAAAAATTCAAAAGTCCATCGAGACTCCAATTCCCAAAGTGGAAGCTCATTTGGGAACGTGTGGATTCATTCTCTCACACTTTCCTACACTCCTAGGAGCATGAAATGTGACTACTCGGCTTCATTTTCAGCCCCATTTTTGGCCTGCACCTTTGCAAGCCTTTGCTTTGGTCGTAAGTATAAAGCCAGGGTCGTGACATTTTTCCCGACTAGAAAAAGAGGTCAATGTCCTCATTAACGTTTTAAAAATATTTCCTCAATGCAATTGTTTTCAATTAGATCCTTGGCCATCGAATCTCCACTTCTATGACAAAACCTTGCCTTAAATTAACTTAGGCATCCTTAAGTTTCCAACATTTTTTTGTCAAATCCAAGGGGGTCTCGGGAAAAACCTTTAACCTTTGCTTCGTCAAAAAACCTAAACTAGTGTAATTCACGAAGCCCTCATTTGGGAGGCAATTATTCAATCCTTCCTTTCATGAGGAACTCAAGCCAAATCTAATTTTGACCTAAGTTACTTAACATGACTCCTTTTCCAACCTTGTGTCCCGATCACAATAATCAAACCTAATTAAATGTATGCTTATCAAGGTACGAGAATCGATGTTTAAGCTTTGCAAAAACCTAAATCCCAAGCTATGCAATTATAATATGTGAACGTGGTCATGACTTCTTATGTTGGCCGTCATTACTAACTAACTTTTTGGGATGCACTTTAAACATGTGTGCATCCCCACAAGCTCACCTTGCTTACCTCCTTTTTTGGGGCCAAAAATTCTTTTAGCCCCAAAGTTGGAGTTTGATTTTGATTTGAGCTTACATAAGGAAGTTCCATTTGTCCCATGCCACTTGACAACTCTTTTTTAATATTACTCATTATGTTCATGATGCAACCTCTTGGAAGTCTCTAGCCTTTATTTCACTTGCAACTTGGTGTGGTACATTTGTGTAATTTCTTGCCTCGCTAAAAGAAAGGTGATGTCTTCATCACATTTTATGTTTAGTTTGCTTCTTTGTCAATCTATTATGTCATTCTCCTATGGCTTCCTGGGCAGTTCCATGTCTGACTCGTTCACCCAAGATGCTTCTATTGGATGGTATCCTTTCCACTTGACCAAGTATTCCCGCTCCAACCCCCTTAATTGCCTTGATTTGAGCATAACCTCCACTTCAAATTTTGGTTCGTTATCAATGAAGTCAAGTGGAGACCTTGAGTTGTGCTTTCAATTAGGCCTTGAGGCATCATGGGCAATCGACTTAAAAAATGAAACATGAAATATGATATGAACTTCAAGATTTTCCAGTAGTTTTAATTTGTAAGTGTCAAAAATTTTCTTTTCTAGCACTTTGAATGGACCCGCATATGGACCCAAAAACTTGTGGCTCAAACCTTCTAGCAACCGGAAATTTTTGATGTTCAACCACACTTTGTTTCCTTCCTCAAAATTCACCTCCCTTCGGGACTTGTTCGCAAAATCCTTGTACCATTTATGCGCCTTTTCAAAATTGGCTTTGGCCATCTCCCACAAGTGTGGCTTCTTTTCATCAAATTGTGTGACCATTGGCACTTCTTCATTTGCATCATTTGGGGGTTGCCCATGTGTTGTCCAAGTTGTGGGCATAATTGGTGACTTGCCCATCACCATTTGAAAGGCGGTGGCTCATGTTACTAAATGCTCCAAATTGTTGTAACAAAATTCAGGCAATTCCAAATGGTCCACCCAATTTTGTTAGTTATTAGCACATAATTCTTTAACAATTGTTGGATAACCAAGTTCACTATTTTAATTTGTCCATCCATTTGGGGTTAGAATGAAGTGCTCATTTTGAGCTCCAATCCCATGTGTTGGAACAAGGCGCTTGCCAAAACTTGTTTGTGAACTATGGGTCTCGATTTGACAATGTCATTGTGGAGGCCATGATGCTGAACATGTGCGTAAAAAACAACCTTCCTGTCTGTCAAGCTATGGCACTTTCCTTGGTGGGAATGAAATGCGCCATCTTGCTAAATCAACCCACCACCACCATGATCGCATCAAATCCCCTTGATGGTGGCAAACTCACCATGAAATCCATGGACACATTTTCCCATAGCCTTTCAAAAACCGATAATGGTCGTAACAATCTTATTTGATTCTTATTGAATGTTGAATTTTATTAGCAAGTCAAGCAAATCTTCACGTATTCCTCTACATTGTCTTTCAAATTAGGCCAATAGTAAGTCTTCTTGAAGAATGTTATGGTGCGTTTTGTGCCACCATGGCCCACAAGGGGCCCATCATGACACTCCTTCAAGGGCATTTCCCTAAACCTCCTTTCTGAAACATAGAGTTAATTTTGTTGATACCACAATAATCCATTTCACAAATGGAAGTATGATTTGATTCCTTTTTTAATGTTTTGTTTCATTTCCTTGGTAAATTCATCACAACGGTTCATTAGTTGAACGTCCTTTTGAATCTTTGTTTCCCCCACGTACACCACCTTAAGTTAGTGTTTTTGACTTAGTGCATTGGGCACCATGTTATCCTTCCTGAGCTTGTGTCAAATGTCCACATTGAACAAGGCCAAAGTGTCTTGCCATCTCATTTGTTTTGATGACAATTTTGGTTGAATGGCAAAATATTTCAAAATGACGTTATCGATCCACACCACCACATCCTTGGAGCCTATGTAATGGCCCCAAGTCTTGAGACAATATATCACGACCCACATTTCCTTTTCATGGGTTGGCCACATTCATTCCATGTCATTCAACTTCTTGCATTGAAATGCCACCGGCCTTCCATCTTGCACTAAGACTCCTCCAATCACAAAGTCGACGACATTGGAATGGATTTCAAAATCCTTGTCAAAGTTGGGCAATTTCAACACAAGTGCCTTCACCAAAATGCCTTTCAAGGTTTCAAAAGCCTCATTGCAAGCTTCATCCCATTCATAAGTTTTGGATGATTTTTTCAAAAGGTTTGTCAAAGGCATACTATTTTGGCAAAGTTTTTGATGAACTTGTGATAATAGGAAGTTAATCCTAGGAATGACTTTAAGGCAAAAACCAACTTAGGTGGCTTCCAATCCAAAATTGCCTTCACCTTGTAGTCATCCATTTTCAAGCTTTCTTGGGTGATTTTATGTCCAAGGAAATCCACTTTTGTCACCCCAAATTCACACTTCTCAAACTTAGCATACAATCCTACTAAACATTTTAACTCTCGAAAGTCGAGCAAACAAATCATCAATTGGAAGTAATGGGTATTGATTTTTCATTATCACCTTGTTGAGTGCTCTATAATCCATACACATCTTCAATGTCCCATCCTTCTTGTGAACAAAGAGGACAGGTGCCCATACGGTGACTTACTAAATTTGATGTAACCTTTTGTGAAGAGTTCTTCAAGTTGAACCTTAAGTTCCTTCAACTCCTCATGATTCATTCAATATGGGGCCTTGGTGAGAGGTGCCACTCTCGGCATCACCTCAATTACATGGTCAATTTGTCTTTTTCGGGGGTAATTCATTAGGCAACTTTTTGAGCATCATATCTAAGAATTCGTCCAACATTCGCTTAACACATTTAGGAGGACTTATTAAGTTGGTAGCCTCCTTTGGTTCAAATTCGTGCAACACATGCATCACACACAACATGCCACAACCTCCCATGCATTCCTTTTCCAAAGTTTTGCTTCACATCAAGTGGATGGTTGATCCACCCACACTAGGCACTTCATGTGCCTTCGCCCGAATGATTCCATTCTTGGATGGGATTCTAACTAATCTATTGTGCCCTTCTATGAACACCTTATTATGGGTGATGAATTCCATTCCCAAAATGCATTCCATTCCCCCTAATGTGGAGAACAACAAATCCACCTTTCCTCCCTAATTCCCTAGTTGAAGATGCACATCTCTTGCTCACAACATGATTGGGTGGGGAACCCCATTCGCAAAGTGCACCTTGATGGGTCCCTTGAGCTTCTCTAACTGGAACTCCATTCTTTCAACATTTTTTCGGGTTATGAAGTTGTGGGAAACCCTTGTGTCCAAAAGACATAACACCTCTTGCTTAGAAACCTTCCCTTTTAATAAAGTAAGGTGATTGCATTCACTTTGGGCTAGGTTGCCGGTAAGGCCAATTACCTTAAAACCCCCATTACCTAGTTTGGGTTTGGGGCAATTTTTGGAGTAATGTCCCACTTCATTACAATTAAGACATGCTCCTTTGGGCTTCCCATTAGCATCTCCCTTGGGTTGGCTCCCTTTTTAAAAAGCCCCCTTTTGAAATAAATTTCCTTTATGTTTGAAACTCGGGCCTTGAAATCGTTTAAGCTTTTCCCCTTTTGAAACGTCTTGCCCTTGGTTCCATTCCCCTTCATGGCATGCCTTCTTGTGAGAGAATTTGTTATCCTTTTTAAACCTAAACTTTTCACCTTGTCCCACATTTGAGAAACCTTCCACTTTCGAGATGCCCTCAGACAATGAGGTGGACCAATTTTCTTCAAGCTTACATTTAGCCCAAGTCGAGAACCCCATCACAAAATGGCACATTCGGTCTAACTCATGAATATGTCAAACTTCAAACATGAGTTCAATGTATGCCCTCACATATTGGCACAAGTTGTCATTTGTTACATTCACAAGGTCATAGAATTTACACCTTGAAATGTAGTCGAAATTCTTTAGATTGAATTCCAACTTAATGCATTCCTTGAAGAATTCCAATGTGTAACCATGGGACTTCCCTTCCTCTTACCTCACCATCCTCCACCATGTTGAAGCATAACCCTATAGATAAGACTAAACAAGTTCCACAACCGAATGTTGCCCAACCTTAGCGACATGAAGGTAGTCTTCCATTTTTCAACCCAAACATCCACAACCTTCGGATCTCGAACCCCATCAAAATTCCCAAGCTTAATGGGCTTAAATCCTACACTCTTAGACAATCCTCCTTTGAGGGCCTCAACCAATTTAGTGAAATCGGGCCTTTTCATTTAAAATAAAACCTCTAATTATTCTAGAGTGAAAAGGATATGGTTAGTTGTTCCTCTTCATTTTAATGATCATCGCAGTTGTCGCAATTTTCTTGTTTCTCCTCCTTAATGGTCTTGGATGGAACATCTAGGTCCTAGGTGGGTTCTTCCACCATGGTCTCTTATACTAGTTTACGAATCCTCTTCGGTGCCATTGGAATTCCCCAATTGGTGGATCGAGCTTTATCGGAGTCTAATACCATGTGACACACTCCCAAACTCCTTAACATACTCAACTTTGAGTTCAAAGGTGAAAACATCAAAAGAAGAAAAAGTTGGGGTATGTTCCTTAGCTCGCAGCACTTCAAAGGTAACAAGGGTGTGCTAAAGTTCTGGGATGAGGACTAAGACGAGTGACAAGCAAATCAATTATTCACATGGACTTGCACAAACCAAACAACAAATTAGTTAGTGCATAGTTGAAACATTTTTGGTGCATGGACGAACCACGGGCATATGCAGACTCATAAGACTCACCACGGCCTAGACTTGGAGGAAGTCATCACCTTCCCTCTTATAATATTCTTTGCGCTTGGCCATAGGGGTTGCACCCAAATGTCATTTTGTCTCAGACTCCCAAGTTAAGAGTCTCGAAATTCCCAAAATTGGGACTTCCGCTTCTTTGGAGGCTCATAACTTTTTGTGAAGACCTTCGATTGAGCTAAAGTATAAAAAATAGTTGTAGCCCATGTCGACAGCTTTCCAAAGACATATGGCACTTTACCTACAAGCAAGTAAATCAGGAAAATTCCTAACTTTTAGTGGTCGGGAGTCAAATTGGCACTTTGACTCCTGCCCTTTCTTTTGGCCATAACTTGTGTTTTAATAACTCAAATGGGTCATGCAAGCCCATTTTAGACATTAATGTTTCAAGAGTTTTCTCATGGTATAAGGAACTTTTCAATCTAATGAATTTTAACTTTTGAAATTATTCTCTAAATATTTGGAAGTCCATCGGGACTCTAACTCCCAAAGTGGGAGCCCACTTGGGAGTGTGTGGGTTCATTCCCTCACACTTTCCTACACTCCTAAAAACATGAAATGTGAGTCTCGGAATTCACTATTGACCCACGCCTTTGTAAGCCTTTGCTTTGGTCACAAGCCCAAGGTTAAGGTCATGACAATGTAGGTCCATACGAATAACTAACTCGCTTGTCATTCATCCTAGTCCCCATCCCAGAGCTTTAGCATGGCCTTCTTACCCCCAAAGTGCTTCGAACTAAAGAGTGTACCCCAACTCCTTCTTCTGTTATTTTCATTTTTGGACTCACATTTGAGTCTTTCAAGGAGTTTGGGGGTGTATCAATGCACCCATCTTTACTTGCATTCCAGTCAATCCAACATTTCAAGCACCAAAGGTTGTCACTACATAAACTAGCTTGAAGAATTTTCGTGACCAGAAAATAAAAACCCCATGTTATATTTCTATTTGTGTTTTTCCATAATTCGTCATTTGATGGGCAATAGTAGCAATTGCTTTTTGGCATACAAACCTCCTAGATTATAATAGCCATATAATCTTCAAGTATGGTCCTCTTAGCAACTTTGTTACCATTTACCCACATATTGTTCATGTTCTAGCTTTATGCTTTGAGAATGGGTCCATGAGTAACACTTCAAGACCGATGCGAATTTGCACAAGCCAATGATTTTTTGCAATTGAACTAGTTTTAATTGTTAGGACTAACATTGTAATTCATCCACAAATCCAGATTAAGTAGTAGTCCTTATGCAACAAGCTGTATAGTGCACCTTTCTTCACTAGTCCTTGAATTAAGTTATACAATTAAATAACAATCCAACCCTAATTTACTAGCCTACCATGCATTACATTTGACCAAGTAATAGAAAAATGAAAAACAAAACATCAATAACACAGTAGGTGAAAAAACATGAGTTGTTTGAGTTGGAGTTGGTTTTACTAGATTTTCCTTAGGTGGCTTTGGCTTTGCATTTTTTGGTGCAACATTTGGAGCCTTACTTATTTTGGCCACTAAACTAGTTTTTTGCTTTCGCATGTGCAAATTTCAAAAAGTTAGGTCAATCAAAGGTTTAATTTGACAGTGAAAATGACCTTCAAGGTTTATTAGCACTAATCTTGCCTTCAAAAATTGGTTGGCTTGTCCCAACATTGAAGGCTTACTTGTTTTGGCCATTGGACTGGTTTTTTGTTCTTACATGAATAAATTTCAAAAAGTTAATCCAATCAAAGGTAACATTTGACATTGATAATGGTTCAAGGCTTAGGGGCATTAATCTTGCCTTCGAATATTAGCTCTCTTGTCCCAACACTAAAGGCATACTTGCATTACTCATACCACCATGGAGGCCTAAAAGGTTGTTTGCAATTTGTTGTCCACCCACATTTGATCCTCCCATATCAACACTAGTATTCCCATCTTCAACATTTGTGCTTATTATTCGTGTTGCCTCAAGCACCTCCTATTGCACCACCCCATCCCCATCATACCCAATTTATTCTAGCACTCTGGTTGGTGTTTGACCTTGTTGCACCTTGCTCTTGTGCATTGATTCAATTGAAACCAAGTTGCCATCTACCTGCCCAAGGACATTAAGATTTTTTGCCAAAGCCTTATGCATGGTATGAGCATGTCCATTGATGATTACAATTGGGTAATTGAAGATATAACTTCATCTAATTTCCTATCAGCATCATTTTGTTTTTATCCACTACCCTTCACCAGTATAACATTCCTTCCACCTTACCAAAAAGATCTAGCAATAATCCTTTCCTAGTGTCTTGCATTTATCAACAAAGTTTGTCCATAGGTCAATATTGACCTGCAATATAGATGGGCTAGTTTAAATTAGCCCAAATTTAGACCTTCCAATATGATTTACAAACCACCTTTGTGTGATATTGGCTGCATTGAAAAGTTCCCAACATCCTTGATCCCCACCACTTTTCAAATCTCTAGGATATTTAAAAAGCCCTTCCTAAACAAGTCTAGGTAGTCCAATTGAAAATGATAACCTTGAATAAATATAAATGTAGGGGATACCATAGAAGCACTACTCCTTGGTGGAAGGTCAGTACCCTTGACATTTCTCCCAACAATGGTTGTCGTCTATGTGTTGTCATCTACTCCCTATGAACCCAATAAACTCATCAACAATAAACATTTTCACAAATGCATAAAGTTCACCCTTACATAATCTTTGGATACAAAATTCCCTTAACAATTAAATCAAATGCAATCAAATGGCACTTACAATTTGCACTTCCTGTTGTATCAACTCACCATGACCTATTCTAAATACATTTTTCACTATTGTTTGAACATTAGTCAACACTAGTAGAAATCAGCCAAAATGTAATCACTTTGTTTACAACTACATGCTACTTATAGTCATTTGTGACTAAGTTTGGGAGTATTTACAACTATATAATCAAATTTCAACTATTTTGGTCACTTTTACAACTATGATGCAACTATTGGAAACTTCTTCCTATCGATTGGATGACATTTAGGTTTATTTTCATCCATGAATATATTGATATGTCCCATTAGTTACATTAATCATCAAATTAATCACATCCTAAAGGTATTCTATGGTGACATAGGGGTGTATTTTTATGTATGTATTAAAATTATATTTACGATATATTACATATATCACAAATATATATTTGTGTGTATATTAATTATGTGTATGTATGTATATTGTTCATATAATGAATCTAAAAATTAATATTTGAACTTTAAAATTTATTATTCA
>Ga0116229_10010291_pt1 | contig 14064 bp, 10 predicted proteins | sample S1TSphgellanicum_3_FD_87313 | JGI IMG/M metagenome (GOLD analysis project Ga0116229, IMG submission 87313) | Host-associated microbial communities from peat moss isolated from Minnesota, USA - S1T2_Fc - Sphagnum magellanicum MG | ecosystem: Host-associated > Plants > Peat moss > Unclassified...
GAAAGGGGGGGGGAGGGGGGGGGGGGGGGGGGGGGGGGGGGGGCGCACTTGGGCAAGAAATTTTTTTTTTGGGGTACATTTTGTATTATTTTAGGGGTAGTTTTTTAAAAAATTCATCTAGTGTTTTAATAAACATATAAAATGAATTTTGATATAAAAGCCTTTAATATTTTTTTTATTATCTTTTAAATGAAAATAAATTTTCAACAAATATTTTTTTTCAACACACTTATGCTCATTTGAAATGAAAAATTTGTCCAAATTTATTTGTGAAATCACATGATGCAAAATTTTCAATTGTAATTGAAATGGTACAATCAATTCATATTCAATATATATATATATATATATAAAATTAATTACTTCATCAAGTTTTGTAATTATTTGAATCATTTAAAAAGTATATATGCACTTTGTGGTTTATTGTGACAACATCTATTTTCTCACAAACTTATTTTTTAATCATTTAATATTAATAAAAAATGTAATTTCCTATGACAATTACATTATTTAGCATTTGAACTACCTTATTTTGGGTATAATTTATGAAAACCTTTTTTAACATTGGCTTGATTGAAATTGAAAGTTGCATATTTTCTAAAAACAATATTTGTAACAATATTTTTTGGCCACCATAGTGTGTTTTCACCATATGATTTTAGTTCCTAGAATAGTTTCACAATGTATGGATTGTGACCGATCAACGTCTACAACCTTCACCTCACAAAAATGCTTGTTAATTTGCTTCCTCATTCTAGGATGTGAAACATATTCCTTATTAACCTCCCTTTTAAAAAATGCAACAATGATGCATGATGCATTATCAAGCTTTTAGCATTGGTTTTCAACTACTCCTTTTTAATCTCCCTTTTCAAAATAACCCCTATTCCATCAACTTCCCTTTTGCCATACCTAGTGGCTGAAAAATTTCACCTTAGTTGGCAACCTTTTGGCAAGACATCAAATTTGGTCACAGATGTGTCACAACCCTAGCCTTGAGCTCGCGACCAAGGCAAGGGCTTGCAAAGGGTGGGCCAAAAGAGATCCCGGGAGTCACATTTCATGTTCCCAGGAGTGCAAGAGAGTGTGAGGGAATGAACCCCCACATTCCCAAATTTTTAGACGACGATTTCAGGGGTCAAAACCCTTGGATTGAGAAGTTCCTTATATCATTGGAAAGCTCTTTGAACGTAGATATTTAAAATGAACTTGCATGACCCATTTGAATACTTAAGACCCAAGTTATGGCCAAAAGAAAGGCCGATAGTCAAATTGTCAATTTGACTCCCAACCACTAAAAATCATGAATCGCCTCGATTTCCTTGCGTGTAGGTGGCATGCCACATACCATTGAAAAGCTCTTAATGAGGGTTACAACTTTGATCGGAGGTCCGCACACAAAGTTATGGGCCTCCAAAATTGTGGGAGTTCGCAAAGTGGAAGTCCTAGGACAAAAACGACATTTGAGTGTTGGTCTCGTGGTCATGCATAGAGTATACTATAAGGGGGAAGGTGGTGGCTTCCCCCAAGTTTGGGCCGTGTTGAGTCTTATGAGTTTGTGTTCGCTCGTGGTTCGTTTGTGCACCAAAAGTGTTTCAGCTATGCACTAACCAATTTGTTGTTTAGTTTGTGCAGGTCCGTGTGAGTAATTGAGTTGCTTGTCAATCTTCCTAGTCCCCATCCTAAAGCTCCAGCATGCCCCTCTACCCCCGAAGTGTTGCGAGCTAGGGAACATGCCCCAACTCCTTCTCCTTCCGCTGTCTTCACCTTTGGACTTGCAGTGAATCCATCAAAAAGCTTAGGGGTGCGTCACATGGGTAATGAAACACAAAGTAGAAAACATGTGTAAAAAATAAAAGACAATTATATTCAAACTTGAATGCAAAAAACATGCATGTGAGGTACCACACATACAACACAAAAAATATAGCATTACAAAAAAGGCTTCCATTACATACATGTCCCAATTACATTTTCAATTTTTTTGCTCTTTTGGAACTACAAGTTACTCTTATTCACTTTTGGTAACCTAATACAAAAATTGGAACATGGATGTGAAATTATTTAAAGTTTGTGTACAATTTTTTCACATTGTAAAAAATTGCAAAAAGTTATACGAATGTTAAATACTAAATTAGCTTAATTACAAATACTAAATATTAAAATAAATGAAATTTGGAAATTAAAACATATGATTCCATTTTTGGGTATAAAACCATGTTCTGAAAACAAAGGGGGAGCTACAACCTAGGAATCCAACTCCTTAGGTGTAGGATTGACTTTTGTAAAACAACGGGGGAATTGCAACCCAAGAATCAAGTCCTAATGTGTAGGATTGAATTAACTAGAATAAAGGTGGAGTTGCAACCCAAGAATCCAAGTCCTCAATAGTAGGACTAATTTCATGAAATAGAAGTCCAATGCAACTGTAACCTAGGAATCCAATTCCCAATATATGACTCACTGTCCTAATGGGGGATTTAGGGTCCTAAATCATGGAACCAATTCTTTATTTTTTTTATTTAACAAATTAGTTATTGCAAAATCAATGATTGTTATTATTTATACAAAGGACTTTTGTTGATTCCTTCCAATTATTACATGCAAAAAATTTATAAGGTCCTAGCTTGGGATTTTTGAAAAACTTTATTCTTGAGACTAAACCATAGTTCCTATAGAAACTGATTGGATGGATTATGTACTTGTGACATAAACCATAAAGATGAACTAGACTATCTGGCCATGTGCATGTAAGGACTCCATTAAGGGCATTGTTGAGAAGGAAATCAACATTAAAATTCAATTTGAATCTAGGATTCCTTCATGTGAATCATGACCAATGGCTGAAAAAAATGGTAATGTCCAAAATTGATTTAAAGTCCAAAGAAACAAAATACATTTGAATGGGGAAAAGCAATGCAAACATGTAAATAATAAAATGTAATGGCTTAAAGTTTAAGGTTAAGGTTGGTGTGTTTCACAAACTTAAAAATGAAAATTTGGGTGTTTGCATTTAGAAGGATTGTAGTTGATTTGCTTCCACCTTTATCTTTACATCACAAACTTACACCATTACAAAATGTGGGTGCAGTTCACTAATATTTGTTCATTACTAGTTAATTCACTACTTTCCAACTAGTCTTTGTTTACTAAATCCAGTAAATTCACTCAAAATCTAGTGAAATCATTTTACGTATAATGTTTGTTGTAGTGTTAGCATCTCACGACTTAAAAATGGAAATTGTGTAACATTAGTTCATTCATAATTCATACGTTCCATGCATTGATATTGTGTGTTGGAAACATATTTGACACATGGATTTATTGAAACATGCGAAATCCATGTGACATTTGTTCATAGTTTCATATTTCATCCATGAACACATTTATCCATGTGTCAAATGTGTTTTCAATTCATGATATTCGTGTGTAAAATGTATGAACCTACAAATGAACGAACTTTACATGCTTTTCATTATGAATTCATTGCATGTTAAATTTGTGATGTACTTACACCAACCCCTAAACATCATTGCATTTTGATTGAAAGCCCTAAGTTGTACACCAATCTACCATAAAAATGGTTTCACAAAATGGAACAGTGCACTGGGAAGAAACCTTGGCATGCTTTTTTGTACACCATGGGTGATAAATATGCCCATAAAAGGTTGAGAAAAAATTGTTGCAATTGAACCATAGTCTGCAAAGAAGACATGCATTCAAAATGCATACTATCTCTTTAGAAGATGACAAATCACTAAGTATTGGAGATGGAAACAACATTTGCCCCCCACCCTTGCTCATTCTAATTGACTAATGTTGCATTAACAAAATGTGCTTCTTCTAATAAAAAACCTTCTTAAACATTTCCCAAGTACTTGTGATTCAACTTTGTGAAAGACTCTTGCAGTGTTTAATGCTCCTTTTCATTCTCCTTGAGCTTGTCCCAAGAAAACCTTTCATCGCTCTTGTACACACCCAATTGAGACATACATTTTTCCAACCTTTGAATATTGTTATGAATGGATTTTTTGTACTTGGAAGATTTAATGTTCAAGCTATCAAGCATTTATGTTAGACGAATTTGAATTCTTTAAGGTTTTGTTAATGGGGTCTTTCTATTTTCCCATCAATTTTTGACTTCTAAATTTCTCAATGTTCAATAGGTTCTAAAATAAAACAACAATAGGTACGTATGAAAATCAAAATTATATATACAATTCTTACAACATGTACTCAATTTGTTACAACTTCAAGAAAATAAAATTGAGAAAGATAGTCACTTTATTTTATTTTATTTTTAAAAATGATAGTCCATATCTAAAGCCTTTTTAGTTATATACAAATTAATTCAAAACTTAAACACTTCAAATAAACCACTTAAATAGTAATTATCCAAAATAAACATTAACAATCCCAAAAAAATTAAATTATTTGTTTATTTGTAACAACTTGTCCAAAAACAAATAGTGGTTTTGCAAACTACCGGTTGATTAACTACCTACCAACATGACTACTAACATGTTATAATGTTACTTGTTAGGTTTTATAACTGGTTGGGTTTTGTCACATGTTAAATTAAGTCACAAATTAAGTTAAGTAATTTGTTACATTTATCAACTTATTAAGTACAATAGCTTATTATAAATTTCTTAGTAATATTATCCCCCCTTACAACTAAATTTTGTCCTTGAAATGCTAGTTGTACTTGTTTAAACATCTTCAACAAGTTGATATGAAGTTCTTTCAACAAATACAACACTCGTCATTTCCACAAGTTCAACTTGACTCTAATTCTAAAAATTTATTTACTCTATAATTCTCCATCAATTAGGTGTTTTGTCAAAATTCATTATCAGCATTGTGAATACCTTTGAAGCATGAGGTGTACTAGAAATCAAAGTGATGTCCTAACCTATATGTCGCAACCTTAGCCTTGGGTTCGCAACCAAGTCAAGGGTTTGTGAAGGTGCGGGCCAAAAATGAAACCCAAGAGTCACATTTTATGCTCCTGGGAATGTGAGAGTGTGGGAGTGTAGGAAAATGTGAGGGAATGAACCTTTACACTTTCAAGTGAACTCCCACTTTGGGAGTTAGATTCCCGATGGATTCCCAAATCCTTAGAGAGCGATTGCAGGGGTCAAAACCCATTGGATTGAAAAGATCCTTATATCATTGGAAAGATCTTTAAACTCATATGTCCAAAATGGTCTCACATGACCCATTTGGGTAATTAAAACACAAGTTATGGCCAAAAGAAGGGTCGGGAGTCAAATTGCCAATTTGACTCCCAACCATTAAAAATCAAGAATCACCTTAATTTCCTTGCATTCAGGTGGCGTGTCACATACCATTAGAAAGTTCTCAACAAGGCTATAACTTTGCTTTAGACCTCACCTCAATCGAAGGTCTACACACAAAGTTATGGGCTTCCAAAGTTGTGGGAGTCTTAGTTTTGGGAATTTTGGGAATTGGACTCCCGCTTGAGAGTCCAGAGACAAAATGACATTTGGGTGCTGGTCCCATGGCCAAGCACAAAGTATACTATAAGGGGGAAGGTGGTGGCTTCCCCCAAGTTCGGGCTGTGGTGAATTTTGTGAATCCTTGTTTGCCTATGGTTCGTCCGTGCACCAAAAGTGCTTCAACTCTACACTAACCAACTTTTTGTTTGGTTTGTGCAAGTTTGTTTGAATAATTAAACAACTTGTCTCTTGTCCTAGTCCCATCCCAGAGCTCCAGCATGTCCCTCTACCCCTAAAGTGCTATGAGTACAGGAATGCACCCAACTCCTTCTCCTTCTATTGTTTTCACCTTTAGGCTCAATTTGAGTCCATCAAGGAACTTGGGGGTGCATCATATACCTATTTGGGGTGGGGTCAAAGGTAAAGTGGTAGATAAGAACTTTAGTGGTTTTATTATGTTGGTAGTGGTTGAAATATCAATAGGTTCAATATTTTCCCCAATAGTTTCAATGTTACCCTTAACAAATTCAATGGTGATAACCTTAGTAGGTACAACAAAGATCTTAATAGACATAAGTATAATTTTTAAACTTATTCCACCTCTAAGTGGGCTAGTTGGTTCTGTAATAACATGTTCTTTTTGTTCAGAAACAAAAATGTGTGAAATAGCACTTGTTGTTCTAATACTAGTTCCAATTTTTACATAAACAAGATTGGGTGGTACATGTTTGAATTTTCAGAAAGTAGCGTGATAAGCATGTAGATCAGTTGGTAAACGTGTTCATTGGCTCAAGGCCTAATTCCATATTTTTTTGAATTTACTCATTTGTGAACTTTTAAACTATCTCCCACCACTCCTTCCACTTTGGATTCTTATCACCCAAGGTTTTAGCCTTGATTTTGGTCAACTGCTTCTCTTCAACAATATTCTAGCCAATAATGCAGAGGTTTTGAACTTTTTCAGAAGTAAATGTTTCATCAATTGTCATTTCTCCAACTTCAGGTTGAAAGAAAATCTTTAACAAGCTATGTTTAAAAGTGTCATGGGGTATAATTATTTAAACAAGTAGTATAGATATTGGTTCAACAAATGCATCATATACATGTTCAACTAAATTCAAACTGGTTAATGAAACAAAACTAACGGGTTGTTCTAACATTACTGGTGTAGGGACAATAATGGTTTCTATTGAAAATAGTCTTGGTTCTATAGCAAACATTAGGTCTTCTTCTTCAATAAATATTCACGAATGAAAGTCATAACAAACTAACACCTCTATTCGTTTATCTAATGCTCCAAATTTCTTGGTTACATGTATAGTTTTGACTATATCAATTCCTTGGATGGTATAATGTTATTACCCCTATCATGAAATACTTCGGCATCTATTAGCCAAGGACGACCTAACAACATGGAAGAGCTAGAATCTAATGCACTACTTTGTATCATAGTAAAGGTTATTATATAAAGAATCCCATGGACAAAAAAATTTAAATCTTTGATAAGATTTAAAGGTTTAATTTAATGGTTTGATCTACCATGCATAGGTTATAAGGATTTGGATTTTGTTTTTATAATACTAACTAATCTCTTAGTTTCTCAATGATAATGTTCATTCTAGAACTACCATATAAAAGAACATCCTTTATGAAGTTATTTCCTAGTTTTATGATTACCATCTAATGATTTATGGCAATTGAAACAACTACCAGTTCAAATAAATTAGGTTTTGATGGTACTAGGTTTAAAATGTAGCATTTTATATCAGGTATTACCTATAACGTTGTCTCAAATTAAGTTTATACTTGGTCTCCAAGACTTGTGTGTTGATGTCCTTCATAATTTCTTCCAAAGTCTTCACTATTGTCACCTATTTTAATGTCACAAATTGATGAACCACTTCATTGGTTTGATTATTTTCAACTAGTTGATTCGTGATAATATTTTCATGCAATCTAGACCAACTATTCTGTAATGGCTTTTCGATTATTGCAATGGTTTGTTTATTAGTTTCACCAAATTATAACTACCTTACTATTTCAACAAAAAAATCACGTATACATTTTTTTTTGCCAATCGTCTACTCCTTTGGCTTTAACTAGTTTTCATTTTCTTAACACCTATTTTTATGGGTTGTTGACTGCAAGTAGTGAAAATAAATTCCATATCAACTAGTACATTATATGGTTTATGATGTTTAGGTGCTTATTATATATTAGAACAAACATGATTTGTTATAAACATGTTTTATATTTCAACCTTCTTGGGACAATCCACTAATCGATGATCAACACTAAAATAGATCATACAAGGATAACGTAAAGGCATCCTGATAGGTTTAGTAGGTTGTGGTTTTGACCTTGTTACATGTTCTGTAAACTTAACTATGGCAGTTAGTACTACTATAACTTCCCTCTTCCAATTATGATAGGTTTCAAGAGTATGACATGTTTTATCACAATTAATATATATTGTTATAGATTTTGTTGTGATAATAAACTATACTATTGGTTTAGCAATTGGAATAGCCTTTAGCACATGGTTAGTAAAACATTATAATTCAAACTAATAGGTCCACTTTTGTCACAAACTACAATGGCTTCTTTGTGTTCGATCAAGATATCTCTCTTCATAGATGTTGTTGCTAATATCAAGTAAAGTAATAATCCTACTCTAAAAACAATAGTGAGGGAAAAATCTATTGTTCTAACTTGTAAACAATTTGTTAGTTTCAACTAGTGTTCATAATAAACCTCAATATGTTTAGTAGTTTGTTATTGATTATTTTGTAATTGCATGTAAACCTCTTTGTCACTTTTCATAGTTTTGAACCGCTTGCAAAATGCTTGCTTCAACCTTTGAAATGTGCAATTTGGTTGATCTTGAACAAAATTTTCACCCCATTCAAAAATATTGTCTCTAAAAATTAAACCAAACAAGTTGAGAATGTCAGTTTCAACCGTTTACCATTAGTTTTAATGGCCATTTTTAATACTTTGATGTGAACATTTAGATCAGTTTCTTTAATGTAGGTTGAATATTGTAACTTCTTGTATGGTAGTTTAGTTGTTGGTTCTAGTACAAGTTATACATCCTGTGGTTGATACCATGATCGTATAAACATGCATGGGTCAAGTGTTGGGCATCCAATGATCCAATCTAGGTGGATTGAATGGTGGTCTTCCATGCGGATCACCTCCAAATGATCTTCCTCCAAGTGAATCTCTAGGTTGGGTACATTCACAAATATAAGAGCCATAGGAATTGTAACCAATTTTTTGATTTTCATGTTTTTGTGTCAAAACATATATTAATATGACACATTTATTTACACATTTTGATGATAATGTTCTTAATATATTGTGGAAACATGTGTAATAATTTGAAATGAATATAATGAAATTTGAATTCTCAAAAGCATTGATTAATCATTATAACTAATGTTTTATAGTGCTTTCACTCCTTGAAAAAACTCATAAATGACTCTTTAAAAACTTGAAAATGACATAATTTTGAAGGAGACTCTTAAAACACATATTCACATAAGAGTATATTATAACATATTTTTGAATCAAAGGACTTTCTCATGATTTTTTGCAACTTACAAACAATTTATTCTTAGGATATACCTAGAATCTTTCAAAATAAGCAGTTATCGAAGTCCTTACTAAGGGTGCACTCTCGGCTTTTTATTTTGTGAATGTACTCAATTATTTTCCATTTAGTGGTTGGTGAAAAGAACCTTTTGGTCCATGAGTTGGTAAACTAATTTCAGTTCAATGTTCTTCAATATTGACAAGTACAGTGGTTATCATGGGAATAGTAACCTATTTTGGAACAAGTCCTTTGTCTTTATTAATGATTGGCTTAACCATTACGGTAAATTGATTAGCAACAATTTGTGGTGTTTATATTGGTGGTATCATAGGTTGTTCTGGTACTATAACATATCTAGGTACATAACTTATATAATTCCTTGGAATCAAAAGATTAAATCCTTTTGCTATAATAGTAGATGTTGGATATAAATTATGATCCAAAGGAATATAAGGGAGTATGACATTATACTACATTGGGTATGTAGATTTAGGTATAGTATTAATTTTACTTAATACAAAGGGTGTGATAGACGACTGTTAGTTTGATTGATGATTAATATGTATTAGTGTATGACCAATACTAGGATTCATAGGTGGAATTCCTAACACATATACATTGGGTAATACTACTACAAGGGTTGGAATGATAGGTTGATGATCATTCATCACCTTAGTAATTGTCTTAACTTATCATCAACAAAAGGGCAACAATTGAATTGATGTCCCACCTATTGATAAAAAAACAGGTTATAGTTCCAACACCTTGATTTCTTCTTAAAACTAGTGGGGAACTTGTGATCTTTCACCTAGACTAGGGACTAATTGGTTTGGCTAGGTGATAGGTTGATATGGTGTTTCTTATTGAAAAGTCATCAGTATTGCCCAAGCCTCAACATGTTCCAAATGTGGTATGGAAACTAATTGATTTGAAGGTTTTTAGTTGATGCAACAAAGCTACTTTAATTTGTTAACAAGGTAGATCTATTCCATCTCCAAATTAATGGGTACCAAATCCATGTTTGGGCTTGGTTGTGAACTTTGTAAACCATCAAAATTTGGTATTGGTGTAGGCCTATTATGGGTATGAAAATGTCTAGGAGTTGTTGGTGGCCATTATTGTCATGCCAAGACAACTTCATCAAATTGTTCAACATGTTCATAATTGTCACCATTGTGATTACTCATTACTTGAGGTTGGGTTGATGTTTGTGGTGTCATTTGGTGAGTGGCTTAGAACATGGTTAGGCTTCTTAGAACAATTGATTTGGTTATAACTTGATGTCGTTCATTGGCTTCTACTTTTTGTGTTGCATTGATGTTTGGTGCATTCATAGTTCTTCATTATCCACACAATAGAATTTTTCAATGTTCTCCATCGCACAAAGATGCACACAAATCCAAAATGCATCTAAAATGTTACAACTAAAACTTCGACATAAATTCTTTTAATGCACAAAAAAATGCAACATAATACGATCAAAGCAAATTTTTGAATATATGCCAAGTTAATCATCATCATCATCTTGTGTTAATCATCATAGTTTAAACTAAATTATTTGTAGTAACAAAAAAACTAAAAAATGATAACAAATATGATGTGTACATAACAACAAGTTTTGTTATCTCCAAGTTATTCATTGAACTCAATAATGTACCAAGATTCAAATTGAAAGGCGAACAAGCTTCCCCATGTCCAAGTTTTGTGCTTAAATTGTGTCATAAATTTAGAACTCCATATCACCCATTAAGGAAGTAGTGTGTATTAAGTACATTCAAATCACAATAGGGTGAAACCACACTAATGGGGGGGGGGCACTTTGGGCACTTTCATGACATGTATGTAATGCATATTCCTGTAAAACATGTTGCATTTAATTATGGGTTTCACTTTTGGTGTTTGGGTTTGATATTTTGATTTTCACAAAGTTAATGATATATAATATTATTTGGAAAAAAAAAAGAATTTTTAGAAGATTAAATTCAACGATAATGGTATATTTATGGTATATGTGGTGTAATAGAACCTGTTTTTGTTTTTAGATTACACTAAGTTTGGGTTTGAATTAGTCAACCAAAAATGTTTTATATGAAATTTAAAAAATGACCCATTTCACATATCTTGTTATCTTCCATTTGAAAATGATAGTTTGTCAAAATGTTAATTTAACACATGCTTATGGTCATCACCCCCAAAAACACCCATTTGTGATATGATAATTATCAAACTTTTCACATGGCTCACAAACTTATTCCAATCATATGGAATCACAGTTTTTAATAGATATTATAAATTTCATAAAGATTAAAAATCATTTCATCATTTTTTGATTATATTTGCATTTTTTTGTACATAAGGACACACATTTTTTTACCACAAATATACTTTGAAATCACACAATATAAGTTGGAAAAAAAAATTCTTTTTGATTGAATTATTTGTGTTATGGTCTACCATATTATGCAAAAAAAATTTAAAAATATGCTCCAAAATTACTATGGTTGAAGTTCAAACATGGACACCCTTGGAAAACAATACAATGTGACAACATTTTTGGCCCCCCTATAGTGTGTTTTCACCCAAATTTACACACATTTTTAAAAATTAGTTCTTGAAAATGATTAGCTAAACAACAAGAATATGTTGATTAAATGCAATGTGAGAAGAAGCCAAAAACACACAAGATTTGGGCACTCAACTAGTGACATTGCATACATGTCAACTAGTCATATTTTGAATTATTTTTAGGGAACAAAGTATTTGGGAAGTCTTGGGTGCCTTTACATTTGAAATGGATACCCAACTATGTTTTAACCCTCTTGTTGCCTTAGAATGAACATGTATTTCTATCAATTGCATCTATGGCTTCCTCCAAGGTTTAATCTATCCATTTCCTTTACTATTTATTGTTACAACCTTATTAATTCATGGCCAATGAGAAGGAGAGTGAAAAAGTTGTGTTGTGAAGTGAAAAAGGTCTTAACATAATTAAAAGCAATGCATGGATATGTAACTTGAAATGTTTTCAAGAAAATGTAGAATGTAATTAATAGTACATTTAGACCCTAGTCATTTTGCCTAGGTTGCATATTCCTCTTACCATCTATGATTTTGTAAATGAATCAACATCTCCATTTACATCTAGCTCAAATTATAGCTTTGCATCTATTTTAACTAATATTGTAATAATGAATGCAAACGTGTTAAAATCACATTCATTAGCATTGCCACCATGGCATGGGAGATAATAATTAGCAGTGAGGATTAAAAAGTTTTTATGGAAGTGAATATAAAGAAGAAAAGACAAATTAAGCTTAACAATATCAAGACAATTAAAAAGTTAAAACTTTTAATAGATGTAGGATTTAAGGCAAAGGTTACAAAAGTGCTAAACTTATAATTAGAAATCTCCATCCCAACTATAATCAACTAGGTCACCTACATGGTTGCCAATGACTTCATATGTGAATTTTAGGTGGCATCTATGTTGGAATATTGTCAAATTAGCTATTGTTTTGAACAAATGACTATAGACATGTATTTAGTTAATTCTAGAATTTTTTTAAACCTAGTGGTTGGGATTAGGTTTGAGACAAAACATCATGATCATCTATTTGTTGGATAATTTAGTGAGGCAAAACATTATTAATATTTGTTGTTGCATCATTTGGTGGCCCCCAAATGAAAGTTTTTCTTTAATTTTCCAACTTCCAAATGGTCAATTGTTAATTTTGGACTTTTCAAAAGTTCAGAATTAACTAAATGCATGATTATAGTTAGGTTTTGTGGAATTAAAGTGTTTCATGATCTTTTTTATTTTTGTTTCAACCCCCCAATTCCCCACTCCACCTATATTTTATACCTTACATGCATTTTATTGTATGCATGCATTACATTTAGGTCATGTCTAAGGGCAATCTTGCATCTCACAAGCTATTGCATCACGAACATCTTTTCACCCATATAACCTAGGTCCCACAATAAATATTCAAAATATTCATTTGTATGTACAAAAAAATGATACCAATTTTTATACAAGTTTAACTCATGCCAAAATAACCAAGAACCATACATAGAACCAATACACCCATTATCAAAGTAAATGACTAATTAATGGTGGTCAAAGACCACTATATTATTCATATAATACATCTTTTTGTGCCCCTTGAAGCACAACCTATGGGTGCCATGGTTTTAAATCTTGTGGATTCAATGAGAGGCCCATCAATGAACTCGATACAACCTTGGAACTCAAGAATATGCATAGTAAAAGTAACCCACTCCTCAACAGCAAGCCATTTAATAAATTGTCATTATGGCCTCATTAATGTACAATGCAATGAAAACTATATCATCAAAAGTTGCATCCTTTTTCTAATTCCATGGAAATATGCCATACATGACTATGATGCCATGTTTCATGTACATGATGAATTGGAACAATCATTATTTTGGGATCAATTTAATCAGTCACCATGTTATAATGTGAACCTTTTAAGTGGATCTTGCATGGGTATGGATGGTGAGGACCACTAGTGTTGTTAATTTGTCAAACTTTGACAAATTACAATTTGCTAAAATCTTGAACAAACATGAATTTTTTGCATTGTGGTGAACACATTTTGAACACCCACATTTTTGTTGACCAATTGCCCTACACCTAGCTCCAACTCATTTGTGTTGAACAATGTTCCTTTGTTGAATATGACAACTACAATCATAAACACAATCTAGTGATGCTTCCACTCAGCCGAAAACATCGCCTTGTCATTACTTCATGAGGAATTAAAAGAATCATCCATTTCCAAAGATATCATGAAACACAAGTCTAAATCCTAAAAAATCCTTTTAACAACCCCAAAAAAACCACCAAACAAATCCCACAAAAAAAAGAAAGTCTAAAATACCCCCCCCCCCCCCAACACCAAAAAAAAAAAAAAAAAAAAAAAAAAAAAAAAATTAAAAAATTTTTTTAAAAAAAAGAAAAAAAAAAAAAAAAAAAAA
>Ga0116229_10010297_pt1 | contig 14059 bp, 11 predicted proteins | sample S1TSphgellanicum_3_FD_87313 | JGI IMG/M metagenome (GOLD analysis project Ga0116229, IMG submission 87313) | Host-associated microbial communities from peat moss isolated from Minnesota, USA - S1T2_Fc - Sphagnum magellanicum MG | ecosystem: Host-associated > Plants > Peat moss > Unclassified...
ACAATTGGTTTGACACTCCAACTTGGTCTTGGCCTTTGTTGTAGAACTTCAAAACATCCCAATTCGTTCTTTTCACCATAACCAACCACTTATTCTTGCCCATGCTACTCACTTTGTATTTCCAATAATCATTTTTACTACTTGTTGGTTGATTATTAAAAACGATGGTAGATGCTCAAAGGGAAAATATTGTTAATCAAATTGAAACCAACTTGAATTGGAATGACTTTGATGAGGATTTGTTTTTGGACTTACTTCTTGACCAAATGAAAGCAAAAATTGAAAAAAAAGAGCTTGCTCCTAAATAAGGTGGTTTCACAGTCGGTGTATTACATCAATTTGATTTACAAAAGTAGATTGACATTAATGTTACTAGAGGGTTTTTTAGGAGATTTTCTTTGATTAATTGTATGCATTGGGATGGAAAAAATTGCCTTGTAGGTTGGCAAGGTCAACACAAAGACACAAATGGTAAAATGAACATCATATTGGAAGTAGTTGTTAATCAACCATTAGGGATTTAGCATTTTTAGAATGTCAAAGGAAATTCTATTTATTGATAGTTGTGCATTCAAGGATGTTGAATGCAATATAGTGATACACATATTGCATCATATCCTCCAAGTTGTGTTGGAACAAAGAATTGAATGAATATTGATCTTGACATTTTGTTGATTTGAAACCAACCATTTCCAATTCATCTTCAATCAAGGCATCAATTCTGAAAAAACTAGTGTGAAAAGGACAACACTAAGATCAAACTAGCAAATGGTAACATAGACACCTATTTCAACATTCAAAAATCACATACAACATTGTTTCATTTGTAAAGAACAACCCACATTGAATTCATGATCACACATGATCCATTTCAAAGAATAACTTTCACACATAAATGAATGAAGCACCATGCATTTGAGGAAAACAATTATGCAATAGAAATGAACTTCCATTCCATTGCAAGAATACACATTACATGAAAAAGTTTTCATTCAAGGTTAATGCCTATGGGCGAATCATTTGTGAACCTTGTCACATAGTACACATTTTCTATTATTGGGTTATTTTTTGCATCTTCATCTAGGGTTTGGACAAAATATTGTTACATTATTGTAGTACCTTTACCATTTTGGCATAAATTAAATTGTTTTTTTTTTTTTCATGAGCTTTCGAAAAATGATTTATTATTTGTGTCAAAATTTTAGTAAAATCAAAAGTTGAACTATTAGGTTTTGAATTGCAAACCTTCCATGACAGTGATTTAAAATTGAGGTAGTCTAGAGACATTAAATTCTTCCATGACATTGACATGACCTTATTTATTATTTTGTATAACCATTACCTAACAAAATTTTGCAAAATTAAAAAACCAAGTGCTAATGTCAAGATTTCAAATTTAATTAATTATTTGACAATTTGTTACCGAAATGGTAAAGGTATTATGGTATCAAAGCCTAAGGTGTTTAATGCTTGAACTTAGAGCTATTGGTGCATTTGGATGTGTGTAAGCGATGGTGGGCATTAGAGCAAGGGTGGGTGGCATTGAAGCTATGATAATAATGGTAATAAAAGTTACATTTTTTATGGCAAGGTGACAACGTTGAATATTTGTTAGTTCCTCCTCCCTTCACAATAATAAATATTCACACATATCATTTCCTATTGCTTTACATAAAATGGCATTGAAAACAACCACAAAACCAATTGATTTGAAAGGAACCTAACCTTGAAAAAACATGTTTTGGCAATATCTAGTGTTGCCTAAGTTTGCATCCTTGTCGAACACTCTCTACTACCTGCAATTTGAAGTTAATCCTTTGTTGTTTGACTATACAAATTGGCCTATTGTGTGAAATTCATGGCGACAAATTTTTTGGTCCATTCTCCATATCCAAATGGTCTATCTTGCCCCCCTATGCACCTCTTGTAATTATATTTGACCATGTAGATGTGAGATCAATTGTTGTTCTTTTGCTTTTAACTACCTTTGATTTTGTCTTGATTTGGTTTTTCACATCATTCCATGCAAGGTTTTGCTTATAACCTTGCATGCATTTTGAGGTGCATTTACCCACTTTGACACATCTTACAAAACCAACTAGCAATGAAAATAATGTATCAAGTTTCTTTAGGGATTTTTGACACAATACAATTTGAAGGTGCATTGCAAATTGTCATTTAGACTTGATCTAGACTCCTTCACATTCAAAACTTATTAGTACATGCATCCCCATTTTGTTTCTAGAGATCTTGTGGGCTTAGGACCACACCCAATTGGGATATGGGTGCAAACATATTGAAATGAGCCACATGGTGTGTGGATAGTGTTTAAAATTATAATTTTGTATTTTTGAAAAATAAAAAAGGAGACATAGTAAAATTGATTGTTGATTTTTTTCCTTTTTAGGTTCCATTAGTTGCAAAGTTTTAATGTTCAAAACTTGATGCAAGTTGATGATGTTTGAAGAGTCCTTTTGCATGTTTAAAACAATTCATGTGGACAATGGTTTTTTCTCAAATGTTTTTTTCCATTATCAAAATTTCCTTCTCACAATTGGATAGGATCTTAATATTGATGATTAAGAGAACAAAAGTATTTGAAATTGGCAAAATTCATTTTCAAACACACTTGAATGCATGTGCTTCTTTAACAAAAAAAATCTCTTTTATACTATTTAAAACAGTAAAAAATAATATAAATGATATAGACCAAGATATAGTTTTTTAAAAAAATCTAGCACACAATTGTAAACTAGGTATGAAAAATATAAAAATTATGAAATAATCCAACACAAGAATGCCAAGTGTCAAATGTAGTCCTTGGAAAGGATTTCAAGACCTTGATGCCCTATTTCTTTTTAGTGTGTTTGCAATCATATGCACATTTTAATAAACTCCAACTCTTTCCCAAAATTCAACAAACTTTTGGTTGTTCAATCCCCATGTAACGATTTGTGAAATAACCAAGTATGAGTGATATAGTTGATGTTTTTTATTATCAACAAAATACTTGTCATTTGTTCCTTATGATCTAGCTTGAATGGACAATGGTGTGACAACAAAGGGGGACACACACATTGTAGAAAAAGGCAATAAACAAGCAACATGAGGCTTAATGTGATGTTCAATAAAGTCCTTCATTCCATCACACCAAAGGATTGTTGGCAATTGGATTGTATGGTGGTGTGGGAGATTCAAACTAGTTCATCAAATTTATTATAAATGGAAAGCAAGATGGAGGTATTTTGTGTGCACTTGGGAATTTAAGGTGATAGGTTACATTGTTTGGGAAGCATACTTTGCACCAAAATCCTTGACTATTTTATTTTGAAGTTGGTGCTCCAATTTTTGGTACTACTAAGCAACATTTCTTAAATCACTTGTATTGATATTTTCAAGTTCATTAAATTATTGATAGATAATTATTTTAGGAGTTACAAAAAGGTGAAATTTGGGGATTGATGATGGATTGTACATGCCAACAAAAGTTCAACAAGAGGATTGAACATCGCATAATTCATTTATGGACAACTTTAAAGAGGTCATCATTTATGGTAAGGTATACCATTTAATTTTTTTCATGCTTGCTTTATGGCTTGGCAATTTTTTCATAAGTTTTTGTTATTGGATAATATGATGTAAACCAATGGTGAAGGAACATTGAACTTCATTTGGAAATTAATAGTTAGGATGATTAAATTGATTGGTTTTCCAAGTCATCCATTTAAAGGATGATAAGGACCTTGTCTTGGGAACAACATGATGACACACCTTGTTTTCATTTTGAAAATGATCATTTCTTTCTAATTTTCCACAAATAAGTTGTGAATCCTAAATTTTCCCTAAATTTATGTTGTTCCACTTGTTTTTTGTCATCATTAAACATTAAACACTTTGTTAAAAATGTTTTCCCATTACACATATCGACGAACTTTTGATTACAAATAGATATATACATATTTTAAAAATTATTATCTATTCATAGGTGTTGATTTGATCTAGTTTTGACCTTAGATGTATGAGATACATTTGAACAATGTTAAGTGGTTAAATCAAGTTGCGATTGTTACAATGATCTAAAAATGTTTATTTCCAAAGTGGTAGTATCATTTGTAGCTTTTCAACATCTTTTAATCAATAAAGGTGGTTCCTTTTCAAGATTAATTAAATAATGAAAATGAATTTTTGCAAATACCATACTACCTTTACCATTTTGGTAATAGATTGTTGAATAATTAATTAAATTTTAAATTTTAATTTCAGCACTTGGTTTGTTAATTCTGAAAATTTCGGTAGGTAATGGTTATAAATAATAATTAACGAAATATACTTAGTGTTATGGAATAGTTTAGTTGCTATCCTTGGAGGTCTGAAGTTAAACCTTGATAGTGAAATTTTTGATTTTATTAAAATTTCAACACAAATAAGAAATAATTTTTCAAAAGTAACAAAAAAATAATGCTGAAATGGTAAAGGTATTATGGTATGTGATTCAAGATGTAACATATACATTTCCATGGATGGAGGCAATATAATTGCATAACATAGTAGTCAAACTCCATCAAGATTGCAAGATCCTAAGATTTGGGATGTAGGTAGTTGCAAGGGAAAAACATTCCTTTGAGTAGGAGTATCTTGGACTTTAGTGTAGTTAAACACTTAAATTAAACTGGTAAAACATGTTCAAGTGTCTTCAACCTTTTGATAGTATTGTGTCCATGATAAATCATGTAAACAACCTTGACAATGAAATTTTTAATTTTATTAAAATTTCGGCACAAATAAGAAATAATTTTTCAAAATTTTGAATAAAAAAAAAAAAATTTGTGCCAGAATGGTAAAGGTATTATGGTATTTTGAAAATTGTTTTTATAACCCATTTGAACACATTTGGTAGAAACATTTGGTTCAAAAGTGTTTTTGATTTTGAAAATTGTGGATTTTGAAAATGTGACTTTAACAAAAGTTGTTCATATATATGTGATAGAAGGCATGAATGCATAATATACATGATATAAAATCAATTTGTAATCAAAATATATTTATATTTAAAATGTAATGTCAAATGGGGTATTCGAAATACAAAATTTAAAGTTATAGACCAACACAAAAATGACACGTGTCATGTGTAGTCCTTGGAAAAAAACATTTACCATGGCACCCCTAGCTCCTTTGATCGTGATCTCACCCTACTGTTACAAGCTTTTTCCTTCAAATAATGCTCCCAAGACCAAAGTTACTTATGAATGGCCATATAAATTATCTTTCAATGCCCACCCACACAATTCATTTGACATCATGTCTTTTAAAATCAACCATTTTCAAATGCTTTTTGGATGTAGAAGGGTTATGGATTTTGGGGATTTTCCCATTACGACAAAACATGTTTTTATGTTGGCTTTTGTATCACAACAAACAATTGACAAATTAGGTTAGAGCAAAATGAATCGAATCATTTCAAACAACAATTTGATTGAAGCAATTGATATGTTAAATGATGTGTTTAATGCCACATATCATATTTGTTATGACCAAAAAGATGATTATTATTACTATTGAATAGTTATTTGACATGACTAAATTTTTTTATATGTTAGTTGATGTGGCATTACTAATTTAAGAAAATAATGAATTATAATAAATTTGTCAATTTTAATTGGTACACATTGAGGCCAATCATTTGACCATGTGGTTAATCTATTTAAATATTTAGTTTAAACCTACTTAATAATCCAATAAAACATTAAGACCTACCTACCTACTTACATCAGTACCAAGTAGGTAAGTATTTACCTATTGCATACCTACTTTTGTTTCTTGGTAAATACTTTGAGTAGGATGTAGCATGTAGTTTATAATAAATCTACCTACCTATTTACGTATTTGTTACCTACCGACATAGGTAGGTATGTACCAACTTACATACTTACATATATATTTGGTAAGTACTTGGAGTATGTAGGTACTTACATACATAAGTACTTACATAACAACATAGGTGCTTCATATAAGTAGGTTGGTACTTCCCCATGTGAGTACCTACCTACATAGGTTGGTACTTATCTACATAGGGGGCATCACAACATAACATTATAGTCATGTGTATGAATGGCTTATTTCAATCACATTAGTCAAACTTGGAATCCATGTAAGCAATGAATCTACCATGCGTATAACATTATGTTTGATTGACTAAATACCTAGTTGTAGTTAGTCACAATAGACACATCGACTTTTCATTTTAGTCAAAATAGATGTAGTTAGTCATTTTGGTCAAAATGAACATGATTTAATAACCTTGATTATATAATTAATCACAATATTAGTAGCAAAGAAAACTCGGTTTTATTGTAATGTCCTCAACTTTGTTTTGAACATTTGAGGTTCAACTTATCAACCTTTCTTTTGCTCAATGTTGTAGATTATTGAGGACAAATTTAGCATGGTGATTCACATTTTGATTCAATTATTCCTCTATTATTCATAAAACATTTGAAATGTGCTATCAATAATGTTTTAAGTGTCATTGGAAATTTATCCTTTCTAGGAACTTGACAATTATCATTAATTTGTTTGAACAAAAGATTGAAAGCATGGTAAAATAACAAAAAAAGAGTATGAAAATTAGTTTTTATCTTGTATCATGCATATGAAAACAATAAATTAACATTGAAATGGGTGGAAGTATGATAAAAAACCTTTGTGCCTTTTGTTACATTTATGAAACTTTACTTTCACAAAATTATGATAAGTTATAAATAAGTTTTAAAAATAAATAAGTATCCCAAGAAATGAATGATGTTAAATTTATGTTTAGTGAACCTTCAACAAAAAATATTCAATGAAATTGTTCATATTAAATAAAAATATTAAAAATGTTATATTATTGAGCATACCATCAAATATAAATTCTCCTTTTTGTTTGTTAGAACATACTTAACATTTATTAGTCAACAATACAAAAAATGGACTTAAAATGTTCTTGCATTTCAAACAACTATGTTATTTTTTATTAAAATAAATTAGAAATTTAAAAATTAATTCATAATAATGAATGATTATATATTATCAAATGAAAAACTTCAATGTATAATAAATGTATGATGGGTTTTGTTTCTATTTTACATCTACTTGTATTCAACATTGACAAGACATTTTTTTCACTTGTTTTATTGTGCTTGTGCTTGATACTAATTAAAATTACTACATGTAAATCAAAATGTTTTGCAAATAGGTAGAACATTAATTAATCAAAATATTATAACGTAGTAGGTAAAACATTTGTTAGTCACATGATGTACCCAAAGCTTTGTTGTGATAGGGGTAAACATTTTTTTGATTTTTTAATGGAATGCAAACCTAGGACATGTTCTCTAGATTTCACAAAAAGGGAAAGCATGGGAGCTTTGAAATGGGATTAAGACAAGTTCACAAAATTGAACTCAAGATGAATTCAATTTGCACAAATCAAAAAAGAAGGTGGTTAATGCAAATTGGAATCAAAATGGTGCATAAACAAGTCACAAAAGACACATTTACATGACTCATCGTGGTTCATCCCTTGAAAGGAGTCACCCTTGCCTCCTTGTAGTACCTTACATTTGGGTCAAATTTGGCACCTAGGTGCCAAATTAACCATTTTTTGGGATTTGAAAACTTTTGGTAGATGGGAAAAAGTTTTTGGGTTTTTGGCAAATGTGACATAAAATCTTTTAGCATTCTTCCATAACTTTCTCTTAGACCTATTTACTTTTGGTGATAACTACATAATATGACAAAGTTGATGGGGTCATTGAGTACCTTCAATTATTTTATGTTGCTAGAACTATTCAACATGTTAAATGGCACACATGTGTTTTGTTGTTTGGAGTGCTTTTTGGATATGAAGATTTAAAAACCCATTATCACTTGTGATTACTAGGGCATGAAGGTAACTTATGTGGATTTAATTTGGTAGAATTCTATTGGTTTTTGTTTCCTTAAAGCGTGGAAGGGAGGTCTTAAAAGATGTGAAGGGGTTTCAACAACAAGATAGGAAAATATGTTGTTCATTTTTAAAAAAAATTTTAGCTTGGTGTTGTCCCATTAACATCAATTTTATATCAAAAGAGAGAAAATTCAACAAGTGGTGACTATTCTAGAATTACCCTATATGATAGTGCAAGGGAGGGTGCAAAGCCCTATGGCTTTTCAAACCTAAATTATTTTCCTCAAAAGCCATCAATTTCATCAATGTTGAAGTTTATAACTTCAACAAATTTCTTGAGAATTTCACAAAATCATGCATAGTATACATAAATGTTTCTCATATATTTGGACATTGTAATATTATTTTTTAGAAAATTTCAAATACTTTGGTTTTTAATCAATTATATACAAAATTAACTCACACATAATGTATATTTTATAGATGATGATAGGGATTACATCAAAGTGACATAAATTCCCAAATTTACTCTTAAACAAAAGTTCAAAATTTTTCAAGTTATGAGTCTTGTTATTTCATGGGTTCATAGAACCCTACATATGAACTCCAATTCAAGGGCTTTAAAGAGAAAAATTAAAGACTTTGAAATGACCTTTCTAACAATTCAATCATTTCTAGTGGTTTGACCCCTTTGTTAGATGGTTTAATGGTTGATAATCAAATTGCAATTTTTTTGCCCATAATTTGTGTTTTAAATCTTTGAATGGGGAATGAAACCTCACTTTACATTTGTTTACTTTTCAAGACCTTTCCAATGATCTAAAAGGGCCCAATTTGGACAAGGTTTGGTCCCCCAAACCTTGTTTGAAATATTTGAAACATTGTAGGCCTGCAACTTTTAAAAGTGGAAATCCAATTGCGTGACTCATTTTTCCACACTTGTGAATGTGTTTGAAACCCATTGACACTTTCTTGGCACAATCCCCTGTGTCATCCCTTAACTTTGGTGACAAGCCCAAAGCAAGTGTTGTGAGACAATAGCTTTGAAAAAAAAAAATGCATTAAAAAATGTTTTTAATTCTATTTCTAACTCATGTGATTTAGTAATAGTTTTTTGCAATTAATTTTATTTCATGTAGTGGGTGTTATCACTTATTGACAAAAATTAGACCATTGAATTTTGGTAGGGGAAGAATGTAATTGTCCTATAAGTTTTTTGAGCCAATTTTAACACATTCACATAATAAAAACAGAACACCATCTTTGTGTTTACATAACCTGTTCCAATGTTCATAATTGTTGATATGGGCATGAATGATCATGTTATTTCATTTTTGTGGTTATAAATTTTAAAAACCACCTTATAACTATATAGGGAGTTTATTACAAATTTTAATACCTACCCAACATTGGTGAACCCTTATGTAAACGATAGATATTCTTGAAAATAATCAAAACTTTAGTGAATCATGTGTTATTTGATATAAGTGCCTTGTGATGAAATGCCTTTGAAATCCTTGTGAAGCTTAACACCATTAATCTTTAGCACTTGTATATAAAGCTTTTGAAAAATACATGAGCATATTTATAAACAATATTACTAAAAGGTTGAGTCATTCCAAAACCACAATGAACTTCAAATTTACATCAACCATTACATATATATCATAATGCATTTTACATAGTCTTGATTTGTTTGTTAAATAAATATCTATTTATTAAAGAAGGTTGTTTATTTGTTTTGTATGTTGCCATGTTGAAATCTCCCAAACCATGGTGCCCCTTGTTGTGGTCTTGGTACCATTGGAAAACCCTCATTGGCTACAATTGAACTATAAGGAACCATTTAGGCCTATTGTTAATGTTTTTTTTTTTGTTTGGTCATAAAAAATATTTAATTAAATGTTGAATTTTTTTTTCAAAAATTAGAATAATATTTTAAATGTACTATCATGGGAACATTTGGATAAATTTGAAATGAATATAATGAGTATGGAATATTGAAAATGATTTGTAAAACCATGTAACCAATGCTCAAAATATTGCTTTTTAATTGTTGTTTAAAGGACTTTTTGATTGATTTCAAATAATTAGAGAATGAAATTTTTATGGGAATGCTTTTAAATACATTTTCACATAATAATATAATGCAACATCTCTTTGGGTCATAAGAATAAAACCAAACAAAAAAAAGTATCATTTAAAAAATATTTTTTCATTAAGGAGTCTAGTCCTTGGCATGAGTGGTTCCTTACATTCAAATTTACACCCTAATGAGGGCATTGGCATGGTTTGGTAATGTTTAAATTTACCATGCAAAAATGATTGATTATTGAAGAAAAATTCATTGGAAAACACAATAAAACAAAATAAAATAATTGAAGAAAAATTGGGGCAACCTCTTGGTAATGCTAGAAAGCCCTTGATAAGTGGGAATTTTTGGAGGTGATTTTTTAACTCTTAAACCTAAGGTGGGGGAAATATTGAATTTTGAATCATATTTGTCATGAAATATTAATTTAAAATTTAAAATAAAAATCTCAAAATTGGGGTCTATCATTAGGGTCTTGTTCACACTTGAAAAAATAATCATAGTTGTGTTCACACTTGGGCCAATGGCCCATGCCACACTATTGCGATGACTACGAAGAACCATGATTTCGGACATGGTATGGTGATACAAGTGCCTTTACAATTGAATTGCCTCTCAAATCAATGCCAAGCTTGTGATCATCAAGCTTTAGTACATTGTATATAACATTTTTGTATAACACATGTTAACTGGGAGCCCATCGAGATATGGCAGAAAAAAAACTGCTTGCAGAAATTTCTCTACTTTTATACACTAACATTTCTTGAACTCGAGGTTGTCCAGACTTATTTTGAATTCTATACCCAAATTTTGAATCACTTGAATCACTAGCACTCCCCTTTTCATAAAACTCTCACTACTCACTTTTCATGAAACTCTCAATCAAGAACAACTACTAGTCCATGCCCTAAACGATAATCATGAGAGCCCAATTGAGAAGAACTACTAAACCATAACCCAAACCTTAGACGCTAATTGAGAAAATTTCCAGCTCCAATAACATATATTTATGTTGTTGCGGTTCAAAAGCTCATAGTTGGATCTCGGAGCTTCGCAGGCAATCCACCCTCTTTGGGTGTGCATGGGCCGCCTCGTCCGAAGTTGTGCCAAGGACATACCCCTTACCTTGAAACCATTAAACCCTAAACCCTAATCAAGGGAGCCTGATCAAGAAGAACAACTTCTAGACCATAACCTAAACCCTAACCAAGAGAGCCCAGATCGAGAAATACTAGTAGGTCTCATATGCTAAACCCTAATCAAGAGAGCCTAATCAGAGAACAACTACTAGGTCCTAAACCCTAGTTACTCTAATTAAGAGAGCCTAATCAGAAAACAACTACTAGGTCCTAAACCCTAGCTAGAGCATACCCTAAAACCTAGAACTATCTAGGGCATACTGTAAAACCCTAAACCCTAATCCAGAAAGTGTGATCATCTTTTCCGGCGGGCGGGAGGGGCATCGTTTTTGCTTCGCACAATTGCTCCTCGTGATTTGCAGAAGAATCCGGGTACAAATGCTGAGGATCACGTAATGCCGAGAAACACATGATCCTCAGCAGCGCTATCATGGAGGAGCTGCTGGATCATTGTCTAATTGCTTCTAGGAGGATGGTTTTCTGGGTCTCTGTAATCGCTGTCGAAATCGTTGTTGGAAGTATGAGGGAATTTGTTGTTTTTGTTGTTGGATTCTGGTAGCTTTCTTCTAAGGTCGGTGGGTCTCATCACGCGTCGTCGTCTAATTTGATGATGGGTTGTTGCTGTTGTTGTAGCAGCGGCAGCAGCAGCAGCTGGTGGATACAAATTTCTCTTATGATCGACGCCGCGGACTCTGAGCGTCATCAGTATCATGTCTTTCCAGATCTTGCTAAGGAGTTTCATAACAAGACCTGTTGTTGTTGTCGTCGTCGTAGTCGTCGTCTCCTCCAACAACTTGTTTTTCTGATAATTATTGTTAGCTGGATGCGCCAGATCAAGCTGCTGCTGGCGGTGGTGATATTGCACAGCATCATGTGAAAATTTTGTCCATTTTCGATGTGTGAACAACACTGGCTGCTGTGCAGCAGCTCCTTTTTTGACACTGGAGGTTTGGCTTTCTGGAGCTTGTGGTGGACCATTGTATGCTTCCAGCAGTGCAAGAATGGAAGCTTGTTCTTGTTCCGTGTCTCTCTGCCATGGGTTGCAGCACATCGACAAGATTAGACGACAATTTCACACACTGGACTTGAAGAAGAAACCACCATAGACGAACGTCCGACATGATTTTGCAAGAGAGAAACCACCAGGACATTCACCAGCCTAACTGAAAGCCAAGTTCCTAGGAGCAAGTTCTCTAGATGAATTGTGTTCTCTAGAATCCAAAAGCTGTAGTATCTCAACGTGTTCTGAGTGTGATTTTATTTTATTTTTTGGTTTTTACCTTCGATTCTGTTGTTGGACTTGATGCAGCAGCAGCAGCAGCAGCATTCTCGGGATCTTGCACTGCCGGCGTTTCGGTGATGTGTGCAGGCGCATACTTGTTTAGAATGAGGAATTTGTCATTCCTTTCTTCTGAAAATACATCATGGAAACAAGTCACGGGATTAGAGGAAAAAACTTGAACCAAGACTAGTACTACAAACAGCTCGAGAGATGGTTCACGGCAGCAATGATTCTAAACGGCGCGGCGCATGATCAATTCACAGACAGAAATCTCTAAGTACAGCTTAAACATGCAAGCAATCCGAGCGTTCTCTCTTTAAATCCACATGCAAAATGTGTACATGTGCAGCACCGCCGCTTGCAAGGGGCGCCGACCGGCCGGGAAGATAGAATTACCTAAGCGAGCTGGAAGGCTGGCGGAAGTGAAGGAAGTGCAGATGAGCAGGTGGACGAAGACGAGAGCCACAATGGTTGTGCACCAGAATGCAGTCACAATTGGTCGAGTACCCCGCACGCTTCGAATTCTCTTTCGCACAGAGACCATTCTTACAACTTTTGCATAGCTGCTTCTGCTGCTGCACAACTTTGCTTAGACTCCACCTGATGATCTCCTTGCACGTCTTGACTACTACTGCATGAGCTCTTATATCGACGATCTGTAGTTCTAACAGCTGCTAGGACCAAGGTCTAGTCAGTCTCTAGCTGACGACCCCCGGGAAGGGATAGATCGATCGACCCACAAGCTTGGATTCTAGAGCTCAGTATGCAGCTAGCATCACGGCAGATCCTTCATCCTCAACAAGAGAGATTATATCTCTCATCACCACACAGATCAGAAGCGCGTAACAATAGAGAGAGAGACAGCCGCGCACTCCCGCACTAAAGTAATTGATCCCGAGCTGATTGCAATCAGGTTTCAACAAAGCAGCTAGCTTTAACAGGGAGGAACAGAGCTCAGCTCGGAGAATTCTAGCACACGCCAATTCATTCAACTCTGGACAACTAATCTACCTCAGAAGAAGCAGCAGGACAGCAGCAGCAGTACTAGTGGCAGTAGAAGTGGGGAAGAAGAAAGATCGCTGTCTAGAACAGTAGAACAGCCATACTATTGAGCTTTGCGTATGCTGCAAGCATAGGTACTGCAGCACAGCAGCAACAGCAGAAGCTAGTAAGTGCACACGAAGATCAGAGGAAAGAAGCTACTACATACAGCTCTGGAGTCTGCATCACATGAAACGTCCACAAGCATTCGTGTTCTGCATGAGCTGGGTTGTATTGGGCTGCTGCTACTGCAGGAGGCGACGGTGATGACCAAGAGTTAAAATGAGAGAGAAATATTCATGCAGGACCTGAATCTGATCCAGACTCGAAGCTCATTTATGGAGCACGTCGCGGGTACTAGCTACTGCTGCTGCTACACCCACGTCGAGCCTGGCTTCTCGTTCTGGTCCTCGTCTTCGTCCTCCTACGTCTAGATTTCCTACTCCTGAGACTCCAGGCTCCTCCTAGAAGTCTAGCTACTCCTGGAGCTCTTGCTGCTGCTCATGCCGCACAGCTACCTTACTAGGGCCTAATTCTAGCAGTAAAACAAAATACAAACACACACACACACACACACA
>Ga0116229_10010298_pt1 | contig 14059 bp, 14 predicted proteins | sample S1TSphgellanicum_3_FD_87313 | JGI IMG/M metagenome (GOLD analysis project Ga0116229, IMG submission 87313) | Host-associated microbial communities from peat moss isolated from Minnesota, USA - S1T2_Fc - Sphagnum magellanicum MG | ecosystem: Host-associated > Plants > Peat moss > Unclassified...
CAGTCAGCCAGCGGAAGGGTTGTCCGGCAATATCGAGACCTAGAATCAGCGGCATGGCGTAAATGTAATGCATATCCGTGCGCCGCAGTATGACCAAGCCGTGTCAGCCCGCCCGACGTCGTGCCGGCGCCACGCGTGCGGCGGCCAGACCGGCCGCAATTGTTCGAGGTGTTCGGGCTCGAATTAAGCCGCGGTACTTCGCCGCGGGGTGCCTTCAAATCACCTCGATACCTTCCTCGGAAAGTGCCGAGACCACCGCTGGGCGCTGATTCATGCGCTCGCGAAAGGCGTCAAGCGAAGGGTAGGCGGAGAGGTCAATGCCTATCGCCTTGGCCCAGCGCAGCGTCACGAAAAGATAGCCATCGGCGACGCTGAAGGTGTCCTCGACGAGATAGGGGTGCTCGCTCAGGTGCCTGGCAACGTAGGCAAAGCGGCGATCGAGCTTCTTCCTTGCCGCGGCCTTGGCTTCCTCGGGCGAGGAGCGATCGAAAAGCGGGCCGAAGGCCTTGTGGATTTCGCTGTTGATATAGCCCAGCCATTCGGTCAGCTGGTAGCGCGCCATGGCGGCGGGCTTGGGGGCAATGCGCGCCGAGGGGGCGTGATCGGCGATGTACTGGACGATGGTTGGGCCCTCGGTCAGCAGACTGCCGCTGTCAAGCAGCAGTGCCGGGACATACCCTTTGGGATTGATCGATGCGTAATCCGCTCCCGATTCGGTCTTGCCCGACTTGAGATCGACCTTTTCGAGCTCGAAGTGAAGGCCGGATTCGATGAGGGCAATGTGCGGCGAGAGCGAGCAGGCGCCAGGCGAGTAATAGAGTTTCATGGGGGGTCTCCGGAATGCCGGCCATCGCTTGAAATATTTTTCAGCCGGTCTGTCGCCATTGTACGGATGCAAAAGGCCTGGCGCTTGCCCGGCCTTTTGCAAGGCTAGATCGGCACCGGCTCGGGAATGCGAAAACCGTAGCGCGCAGCAGTCAGTTCGGCAAGAATCGAAACTGCGATTTCAGGAGGCGTGCGCGCGCCGTTCTTGATTCCCACCGGGCCATGCAGGCGGTCGAGCTCGGCGGCCGTGACGTCGAATTCGAGCAGCCGCTCGCGCCGCTTTTGCTGGTTTGCGCGCGAGCCGATGGCACCGACGTAAAAGCAGGGCGCCTTGAGCGCTTCCATCAAGGCCAGATCGTCAAGCTTCGGATCGTGCGTGAGGGCGACAACTGCCGTGTGGCGATCGCACTGCATGGCAAGCACCGTGTCATCGGGCATGTCGCGCGAGAGGTGCGTGCCAGCGACCTTCCAGCCAAGCGCATATTCCTCGCGCGGATCGCAAACCGTGACGTCGTAATCGAGTGCCAGCGCCATGCTCGCCAGATATTCTGTCATCTGGCCCGCGCCAATCACGAGCAAGCGCCAGCGCGGGCCGTGCACGGTCCGAAGGGTATGTTCGTCAAGCGCGAGCGTGTCCGCAGCGCCAGGCTCGGCAAGCGTCACGGCGCCGGTGGCCATGTCGAGGATGCGCTCGATGCGCCTGCCGCCCGACAAGCCGGCAACCAGCTGTTCGAGTTGTGAAATCTCTGCAATCGGCTCGAGGACCAGTTCGAGCGTGCCGCCGCAGGGCAGGCCAAAGCGGTTGGCTTCCTCGGCCGTGATGCCGTACTTGACGCGCTCGGGGTGACCCAGCTGCATGGTTTTTTCGCGTACCTTGGCAATCAGGTCATCCTCGATGCAGCCGCCTGAGACCGACCCGGCAATGCGGCCGTCGTCGCGCACGGCAACCAGCGAGCCGATCGGCCTTGGCGCCGAACCCCAGGTGCGCACGATCGTGCCAAGCACCACCGCGTGCCCGCTTTGGCGCCACGCCAGTGCTTCGCGCAAGACGCTGAGATCGACGTTATCCATGGTTTTCGGAATCGCTTACGCGAGGGTTGGCTCAGGGTTTTGAGCGCATATCGTAGCGCCAAATTTTGGAGTAAGCTGAACGCCCCGCGAGACAGTCTGCGCCGATTTGCGGCGGGCCGTCGCTGGCATTGCAGCTGACGCCGGGCACGAATGCGCTTGCCGCGCCAAGCAGGCAAGAGTTGCACAAAAAATCAAGGAGACAGCATGTCAAGTCAGATTTCATTGCGTGTTAACGGAGTGGCCCTCACCCGCAGCGTCGAGCCGACCCAGCTCCTCGTGGATTTTCTCAGGCAGGACCTGGCGTTGACAGGAACGCATGTCGGCTGTGATACCGGACAGTGCGGGGCCTGCACGGTCCACCTTGACGGCCACGCGATCAAGTCATGCAACATGCTCGCCGTGCAAGCCGCCGGTCACGAAGTGACGACCATCGAAGGCATCGCCAGCAAGGACGGCTCGCTTCATCCCATGCAGTTGGCGTTCAAACAGTGCCACGGCCTGCAGTGCGGCTTTTGCACGCCGGGCATGGTGATGAGTTCGATCGATCTCGTGACCCATCACAAGGCCGATACCGAGACCAAGATCCGTGACAGCCTCGATGGCAATTTCTGCCGCTGCACCGGATATCACAACATCGTCAAGGCCGTGGTCGCAGGCGGCCAGGCGATGAAGGCATAAGGAGATCCGATGAATGCACCCCGTGATGGATTCGTAGGACAGTCCGTTGAGCGCCGCGAAGACGCGCGCTTTCTGACCGGCCGTGGCCAGTACACCGACGATATTGTCCTGCCCAGGCAAACCTACGCCTATTTCCTGCGCTCGCCCTATGCGCATGCGCGCATCAATGCGGTCAAGACTGACGCGGCGCAGAAGGCGCCTGGCGTGGTTGCGATTTTGACCGGCGCGGATTTTCGCGAGGTTGGCGGGCTGCCTTGCGGCTGGCTCATCAACAACGTCGATGGCACGCCGATGAAAGAGCCCAAGCACCCGGTGCTTTGCGATACCAAGGCGCTCTATGTGGGTGATGCCGTGGCGCTGGTCGTGGCCGAGTCGCTCGCCGAGGCCAAGGCCGCTGCCGCCCTCATCGAGGTCGACTACACCGAACTTCCCGCTGTCGCCGACACCGCGTCGGCCAAGGGCTTTGCAAGCGCTGTGCACGACATCGCGCCTGACAACGTCTGCTATGCCTGGGCGGTGGGCGACAAGGCGGCAGTCGATGCCGCGTTCGCCAGCGCAGCGCACGTGACCAGGCTCACGTTTCGCAATAACCGGCTCGTCCCCAATGCAATGGAAACGCGTGCTGCCAATGCCAGCTACAACCCGGCTGACGAGAGCTACACGCTCTATACCACGAGCCAGAATCCGCATGTCGTAAGGCTGCTCATGTGCGCCTTCGTCCTTGGCCTTCCCGAGCACAAGGTGCGCGGCGTGGCACCGGATGTCGGCGGTGGCTTCGGCTCGAAGATTTTTCTCTACGCCGAAGAGGTGGCGTTGACTTTCGCCACGAAACGGCTCGGCCGGCCCATCAAGTGGACAGCAGACAGAAGCGAGGCATTCCAAAGCGATGCGCACGGCCGAGACCATGTCACGACCGCTGAGCTCGCGCTCGATCAAGAGGGCAACTTCCTTGGCATGCGCGTCGATACCATCGCCAATCTGGGCGCCTACCTGTCGACCTTTGCCTCGTGCGTGCCGACCATCCTCTACGCCACGCTGCTTGCCGGACAGTACAAGACGCCGAAGATCTACTGCCACGTCACGGGCGTGTTTTCCAATACCGTTCCTGTCGATGCCTATCGCGGCGCTGGCCGCCCCGAAGCGACGTTCGTCGTCGAACGCCTGGTCGAGACCGCAGCGCACGAAATGAAGATCGATCCGGCAGCGCTGCGTCGCAAGAACTTCATCACCACCTTCCCGTACGCAACGCCGGTTGGCCTCACCTACGATACCGGCGACTACGAAGCGACCATGGCCCGTGCGCTCGAGCTCGCCGACGTCAAGGGTTTCGCAGCCCGGCGTGCGCAATCCGAAGCGCGTGGAATGAAGCGCGGCCTTGGCTATTCCGCCTACATCGAGGCGTGTGGCATTGCCCCGTCAAACGTGGCCGGTGCGCTTGGCGCACGCGCGGGACTTTTCGAGGCAGGCGAAGTGCGCGTGCATCCCACCGGCAAGGTCACCATCTTCACGGGCTCGCACAGCCATGGCCAGGGGCATGAAACCACGTTCGCCCAGGTCGTGGCCGACCGGCTTGGCATTCCGATGGAGGACATCGACATCCAGCACGGTGACACCGGCAAGATCCTGTTTGGCATGGGCACCTACGGCTCGCGCTCACTGGCGGTTGGCGGCACCGCGATTTTCAAGGCGGTCGACAAGGTCGTCGCCAAAGGCAAGAAAATCGCAGCCCACCTGATGGAAGCCGCCGATAGCGACGTCGAGTTCAAAGACGGTGTCTTTCGCGTCGCAGGCACCGACAAGAGCGTGCCTTTCGCCGCGGTCGCGCTCACCGCCTACGTGCCGCACAACTTCCCGCTCGACAAGCTCGAGCCGGGCCTGAACGAAAACGCCTTCTACGACCCCACCAACTTCACCTATCCGGCAGGCACCTACGTGTGCGAAGTCGAAGTCGATCCCGAGACTGGCGTGACGCGCATCGAGCGCTTTACGGCCTGCGACGATTTTGGCAATGTCGTCAATCCGATGATCGTGGCCGGCCAGGTGCATGGCGGCCTTGCGCAGGGCATCGGCCAGGCCATGCTCGAGCACGCCGTGTACGACCCGGCAAGCGGGCAGTTGCTGACCGGATCGTTCATGGACTACGCCATGCCGCGTGCGGATGACTTCCCCAACTTTACCGTCGAGACCGTTCCCGGCACGCCGTGCACGCACAATCCGCTCGGGGTCAAGGGCTGCGGCGAAGCCGGTGCGATCGGCTCGCCACCGGCCTTGATCAACGCCATCTGCGATGCGCTTGGCGTCAAGGAAGTGTCGATGCCTGCAACCCCACATGTCGTCTGGCAGGCTGTGCAAGCCGCCAAGACCGCGAGCCATTAAGGAGCCAGCGCAATGCAAGCTTTTTCCTATCACAACCCCTCTTCGGTTGCCGATGCCGTGGCCAAAAGCAGCGCCGACGCGCGCTTTCTTGCCGGCGGCCAATCGCTCTTGCCGTCGATGAAACTCGGACTGGCAGCGCCCGAGGCGCTGATCGACCTGAATGGCCTTGCTGACTTGCGTCAGATCAAGCAGGAGGGCGATGAAATCGTCATCGGTGCCATGGCAACGCATGCCGCGGTTGCTGCCTCGGACGTCGTTGCCAAGGCCATCCCCGGGCTCGCCTATCTGGCTGGCCACATCGGCGATCGCCAGGTCAGAAATCGCGGCACGATTGGCGGCAGCCTCGCAAACAACGATCCGGCAGCGTGTTATCCGGCGGCCGTGCTCGGCCTGGGTGCGACGGTTGTCACCAACAAGCGCAGCATCGCCGGCGATGACTTCTTCAAGGGCTTCTATGAGACTGCACTTGATGCCGGCGAGATGATCACTTCGGTGCGCTTTCCGATCCCCAAGCGTTCGGCCTATGAAAAGTTTCGCCAGCCGGCGTCGCGCTTTTCGATCGTCGGTGTCTTCGTGGCGCAGGCCAAAGACGGCGTGCGCGTGGCGGTCACCGGTGCCGGTCCGGTGGTGTTTCGCGCCAAGGACATCGAGGCGGCACTGGCCAAGGACTGGTCGAATACGGCAGCAGCCGCAGTCAAGGTGAGTGAGGCCGGCTTGAACAGTGATCTGCATGGTTCTGCGGCCTATCGCGCAGCGCTGATCCCCGTGCTTGCCGGGCGCGCCGTAGCGCGCGCATAGTGCAGCTGACGTCTGCCGACGTGGCCCGGGATTGCCCGTGCCACGTCGAATTTTTTTTCACCCCTTGACGATGCCATGAGCCGTGCTGCCCGATTCGATTGACGCAACGCTTTCAGGTTTGAGGCAGCACCATTACGTCGCCGAACGCTCGCTTGGCACCGCCCTCTTTCTGGCCTTGCGCCTTGAGCGGCCGCTGTTTCTCGAGGGCGAGCCTGGAACCGGCAAGACCGAGATCGCCAAGACCGTGGCGCGCTTTCTGGAGCGCCCGTTGATCAGGCTGCAATGCTATGAAGGCCTTGATCTCGCCAGTGCCGCCTATGAATGGAACTATGCACGCCAGATGATCGAGATCAGGCTCGCCGAGCGCGACGGCCAGGTGTCGCGCGAGGCCCTTGCCGCGGAACTTTTTTCCGAGCGCTTCCTGATCCCGCGCGCGCTGCTCACTGCGATCGATCCGCGCCAGCCGGTGCCTCCGGTGCTGCTCATCGATGAGCTCGATCGCGCCGACGAGCCGTTTGAGGCCTTCCTGCTCGAGGTCCTGTCTGATTTCCAGCTGACCATCCCCGAATTCGGCACGGTCAAGAGCACGACGCCGCCGATTGTTTTCATCACCTCGAATCGCACGCGTGAAATCCACGATGCCGTGAAGCGCCGCTGCCTTTATCACTGGGTGTCCTATCCCGATGCCAAGCGTGAACTCGAGATCCTCTTTGCACGCCTGCCAGGCATTGACCAAACGCTTGCCGATGAAGTCGTGCAGTTCGTGCAGCGCCTGCGCACGCTCGATCTGTTCAAGCTGCCCGGGATTGCCGAGACGATCGAGTGGACACGGGCGTTGCTTGAGCTCAACGCCGTTGCGCTCGATCCCGAGACGGTCAACAACACCCTGGGCGTGCTTCTCAAGTACCAAGACGACATCGCCAAGATCCAGGGCTCGCAGGCGGCGCAGCTTTTAAGCGAGATGCGCGACGCCGTGCGCGCGCAATGACGCCAGGGCAGGCCACTGCGAAAGCTGCCTACCTGGCCGAAAATGTCATGCATTTTGCGCGCGTCCTGCGCGGCGCGGGCATCCCGCTTGGAAGCGATCGGGTGCTGCTCGCGCTGCGCGCCTTGACCCTGGGCGGCCTTGAGCATCGCGCCGATTTCAAGGCCACGCTGGCTGCCTGCCTGATCGATCGCCCCGAGCAGATTGCCATGTTCGAGCAGGCGTTCTACGTCTTCTGGCGCGATCCGGATCTCCTTGGCCGCATCATGGCGATGATGCTGCCGCGCATTGAAGGCAACATCGTGCGCCCGCCACCGCCTGAGAACCGGCGTCTTGCCGATGCGCTTTTTGGCCGCAGCGAAGCGCAAACTCCCCCTGATCTGCCCGAACAAATCGAGCTTGACGCGACGATGACGTTTTCGCAGGCCGAGATCCTGCGCAAGGCCGATTTCGAGACGATGTCAAGCGAGGAGTGGGCAAGCGCCAAGCGCATGATCAGCCGCCTCGTGTTGCAGGTCGCAAGGCGCAGGACCCGACGCTTTCGCAGCGCCCGCGGCGGCCGCAGCCTCGACTGGGCGGCAACCCTGCGCGCGAGCGCGCGCGGCGGTGATCTCGCCGCCTTGCGCTTTCGCAAGCCGCGCATGCGCCCTGCGCCCTTGGTCGTGCTCGCCGACATCTCGGGATCGATGAGCAAGTACTCGCGCATGCTCCTGCACTTCACGCACGCCCTGGCGATGAGCGACGTCAAGGTGACGAGCTTTGTTTTTGGCACGCGCCTGACCCCCATCTCGCGCCAGTTGCGCCAGCGCGATCCGGATCTCGCCGTGGCTGCCGTGGTGCGCCAGGTCGAAGACTGGTCGGGCGGCACGCGCATCACCACCTGCCTGCATGCTTTCAATCGCGACTGGATGCGGCGCGTGCTGGCTCAAAACGCCACGCTCTTGCTCATATCCGATGGCCTTGAACACGGCCCGACCGAAGAGCTCGAGTTCGAGATGGATCGACTGCACCGTTCCTGCCGGCAGCTGGTCTGGCTCAATCCGCTCTTGCGCTTTGACGGCTTTGAGCCGCGTGCAGCCGGTATCAGGGCAATGCTGCCCCACGTCGACGCATTTCTTCCGGCGCATAATCTCGAAAGCCTGGAAGCGCTCGGCCATATGCTTGGCCCTGCCATCGAGAACTAAGAGCTGGATTAGACGGAGGAGATGCGCATGGAAATGGCCAGTGAGCAGTTGCTCGCGGTGTCCAAGGACAAGGCGTGGGCGGCTTTGAACGACCCTGAGATCCTGAAGGTTTCGATTCCGGGATGCGATGCCATCGACAAGATTGGCGAGAACGAATACGAAGTGGCGCTGACCGCGGCGGTCGGACCGGTCAAGGCACGCTTTAAAGGCAAGATGCGGCTTGCCGATATTGCAGCACCCGATTCGTATTCGATCCAGTTTGAAGGCCAGGGCGGCGCAGCAGGGCACGGCAAGGGATCAGCCAAGGTCAGCCTCGAAGAAGTCGGGCCGAACGAGACCAAGCTGAGCTACACCGCGCAGGCGCAGGTGGGCGGAAAGATCGCGCAGATCGGCTCTCGCCTGGTCGACATGGCAGCGCAGAAAATGGCCAACGAATTCTTTGGTGCCTTCAACCAGGAACTGTCGCGCCGCTATCCAGGCGCAGCCAGCGCCGCGCCTATCGCCGACGCGCCCGAGACCAAGACCGAGGGCGGACTGAAGCGCACGCTCAACTGGTTCAAGGGGTCGGCGAAGGACGAGAAGCCCGAATCATGACGAGCCGGACAACAAAAAACCCGGGGCGACAAACATCGCCCCGATGGAACTGCGCGTGCCTTCGTCCAGAACGAGGCGAGGCCGGGCTAGCGTGTCGTGCCCATGCCGTTCTGGTTGGCCGGAACGCCAGGGCCCGAGCCCGCCATGCCGGTCGTTGCGCCTTGCGGCGTGCCATCAGGCATGGACGCGCTGCCCCGGGACGTGCCGACACCGGAGTCGCCGGGATAGGCTGAGGGATACGTTGACGGATACGGTGAAGGATAGGTCGAAGTCGTCGTGGTATAGCCGCTATCCTGCGTGCTCGCACTGCCGTTGCCGACCTTGCTTCTGACGCCGGTCTGCGGACTGATCGGCGTCATGTTGGGGTTTTGCGACGGCGTGATATTGCCAAGGTCTTCGGTTTGCATCGGCGTCGAGTTGGCACTCGGCGTGCCGCCCGTAGTCGCCTGCTGAGCGAAGGCCGTAGCCGATGTGGCGATGATCAGGCAACCTGCAACAATTGATGCTCGCTTCATGATGAATTTCTCCTCGGTGATGTGCAAAAGTGCTGCCGCGAATGGCGCTGATGGAAAGCCATCCGGGCACCCCTTCATCTTTGGCAATCGTCGTGCCTATCTGTGCGAGGACGGATCATTTGTGCAGGTTCGCGCAAATGCGCCGCGCGTGCGCGTAGCGGCTGCGCAAGACCAAAGGCCTAAAGACTATTTGCTCTTTGGCGCGAGCATCGTGCCGCGGCAGTCTTCGCTGCCACAACGGCACTCGAACTCCTTTTTCAGTTTCTTGGTGTAGCGCGCATCAATCTCGAGGCCGTAGTCGTAGGTCAACTCTTCACCTTCTGCAATGTCGCGAAGGGCAATGATGAAGACCCGCTGCGCGCCATCTTCCTCGAGCAGTTCGGCTTCACAGTTCGGCGCGCAGCCGTGGTTGATCCAGCGGGCGTTGTTGCCGTTGGCATTGCCATCGATCACGGTCTCGTCATCGACGGTGAAATAGAAGGTGTGATTGGGCTGTTGCGGGTCGTGGGGATGACGCCTGAGTGCCTCGGGCCAGTCGATGCGCTCGCCGGCGTATTCGATGATGCGCTGTCCGGCCTTGATCTTGCGCCGCGCGTAGACGCCGCGGCCGTGGATACCCGAACGTTTGACCTTGACGAGTTTGGCGGACTTCTCTGGTTTCATGGCGGCGAGGAAGAGAGCATTGCGAGGCGCAGTGTAGCGAAGATTGCCCACGCAAGCGCAGGACGCCAAGACAGAAGCGAGGGTCGTGCCAGCGGCGCGCTCAACTCGCGCGCGCAACTTCATCGGGTAGCGCCGTGACGAGGCGCATTGCATCTGCCCGGGTGCTGTAGAGATGCAGCGAGATACGCGCGAAGGGCCGGTGGTTGTGAAGACCGACCGGGATTTCGATTCGATGGCGCTCAAACAGCGCCGCGCGCACGCGTTCGGCATCGCAAGGCGGAAGCGGTATGGCGACCATCGGTCCAAGGCATGACGCCTGCGCAATCGGCGCGATGCCGAATCGCCCGCAGAGGATTAGCGCCGTCTCAAGCGCCAGGGCGCGACAGTCTTCACGCTTTTTTCGCCAGTCATGGGCCGCCAGAAAGCCGATCGCCTTTGGCACGCTCAAGAACGCCGACGGATCGCGCGTGCCAAGCCACTGCAGGCGTTCTTCGAGTGCGCCCGTGCCGGTGTAAAGGCGCCGTGGCGAATCGTCGCCCTGGGCCACATAGCCCCAGCTGATGACCGGTGCTGCCAGCGTATCCTGAAGGTCCGGGGCGACGTACAGGAAGCCAGCGCCCTTGGGCGCGCACAGCCACTTGTGACAGTTACCCGTGTAGAAGTGAGCGCCAAGGGCATCAAGATCCAATTCGAGAAATGCCGGCGCGTGGGCGCCATCGATGACGACGATGATGCCCCTCTCGCGCGCAACGCCAATCAGTTCCTCGATGGGCAAGATGAGCGCGGTAGACGAGGTCACGTGACTCAGAAAAAGCACGCGCGTTTTCGTCGTCATGGCGTTTTTCATGTCGGCAGCAAAGGCGTGCGCATCAAAGGGCAGCCTGACCGGGATGCGTCTGTAGGTCGCGCCCTGGCGCCGGCAGACGATGTCCCAGGCGGCATCGCAGGCGCCGTACTCGAGATCGCAGGCAAGCACTTCATCGCCAGGCGAAAGCGCAATCGAGTGCGCCGCGATGTTCACGCCCGTGGTCGCGTTCTCGACGAAGATCAGATTGGACGCGCGTGTGCCAAGAAAGGCGGCAAGTGCAGCGCGTGCCGCAGAAAGGAGCAGGGCCGAGCGCCTGCCGAGGAACTCGCACGGGTTTTTCTCCATCTCGTCCTGCAGTGCACGCTGGTGCTTGAGCACCTCGATAGGACAGGCGCCAAACGAGCCGTGGTTCAGAAAAGTCAGTTCCGGATCAATCAGGAAATGCTGCCGCATGAGACGCTGCCAGAAAGAGGAGTGCGCTATCGTAGCCGCACTTTGGTCGTGTCCGAAAACGGCTAGACTCTCGCTCCGGCTTGCGTTTCAATGGGACATGGACCAGGCCTCACTGGAATTCGAGAGCTGCTATCGCGCGATCTTAGTGCGCGATGCACGCTTTGATGGCATGTTCTACACCGCCGTGTCGAGCACGGGCATCTATTGCCGCCCGGTGTGCCCGGCGAAAACGCCACGGCGCGGCAACTGCTCGTTCTACCTGACTGCAGCTGCCGCCGAGCGCGCCGGCTTTCGGCCCTGTTTGCGCTGCCGTCCCGAGCTTGCTCCAGGACGCTCGGACTTCTCGGAAACCATGGCGTGGTCGATCTATTGCCGGCTCGCAGAAGGGGCGCTTGACCATGGCTCGGTCGAGGCGCTGGCCCGTGACTTCGGCATGTCCAGCCGCCACATGCGGCGACTTCTGCTGGATCACTTCGGTGTCACGCCGATTGAGGTTGCGCAAACGCAAAGATTGCTGTTTGCCAAGAAGCTCCTGCACGAAACCGGCCTGCCGATGCTTGAGGTCGCGCTCGCTTCGGGTTTTGCAAGCCTCAGGCGTTTTAACGCGGCCTTCATCGAGAGCTACCACATGTCGCCAAGCGCGCTCAGGCGCGAAAGGACGCACATGCTGCCCGAAGGCGACGTCGTGACCTTGAGGTTGAGCTACCGGCCGCCGCTTGATTGGCCGTACTGGCTTCAATACCTCGAGTTGCGCGCGATAGCCGGCATCGAAGCCGTAGCGGCGGGCGTCTATCGCCGCACGCTGAGAATGACAAGCGGCGCGAAAACGCTCACCGGCTGGTTCGAGGTCTGCGCGGATGCAAAGCGCCATGTGCTCGTCGTTAAGGTGCCGCGCCACCTCAGCGCGTGCCTTGTGCCGCTGTCGCAGCGCGTCAGGCAGCTGTTCGACCTCGATGCCAATCCGCGACTGATCGCCGAGCAACTCAAGAACGCGACCCTGATCGGGCCGCATCTGAAAGACGCAAGCCGGCTTCGCGTGCCCGGTGCCTGGGACGCCTTCGAGTTGGGCATTCGCGCCGTGCTCGGCCAGCAGGTCAGCGTGCGCGGCGCCTCGACGCTTGCGCAACGGCTTGCCCAGCGCTATTGCGATGCGCTAGAAGACGCACCCGCGGGCCTTGCGTACCTGCCGCCCGAGCCCGTGCGGATCGCCGCGATTGGCGCCGCGGAGCTCGCCTCAATCGGCGTGCCAAGGAGCCGGGCCGTGACGCTTGTCGAATTTGCCCGCTTTGCAGCCCAGGGGGGCCTGGTTTTCCCGTTTGGCGCCAAGCTTGGCGATATCGTTGCACGTCTGAAACAGGTCCCCGGCATTGGCGACTGGACGGCGCACTACATCGCCATGCGGGCGTTGCGCCAGGCGGATGCCTTTCCCTCGGGCGATCTGGGCCTGCGCCACGCAGCCGCGCGACTGTCAGGCCATGCCGAGAAACCGCTGTCGGCACGCGCATTGAACCAACTCTCGGAAAACTGGAGGCCGTGGCGGGCGTACGCTGCGAGCCAGCTCTGGTCGTCCTTGGCAAAGGAATTGTCGTGACACTTTCAACGACCGTGTATCGCAGCCCGATTGGCCCCTTGACCCTGCTCGCCAGCGAGAAGGGGCTGTGCGGCCTGTATTTTGACCAAGCCAGGCACCAAATTGAGCGCGGCGCGCAGGTCGATGACGCGCCCTTTCATCATGTGGTGGCCCAGCTTGACGACTATTTTGCCGGCAGGCGTGAACGCTTTGAGGTCGAGCTTGACCTTGTCGGGACCGAATTCCAGCGCTCGGTCTGGCGCGCCCTGCTTCTGATTCCCTATGGAGAGACGATGAGCTACGGTGAGCTTGCACGCCATCTGGGCAAGCCCAAGGCCATGCGTGCCGTGGGGCTCGCCAATGGGCGCAATCCGGTTGCCGTCATCGTTCCATGTCATCGCGTGATTGGTGCTGACGGCTCGCTGACCGGGTTTGGCGGCGGCCTTGCGCGCAAACGCTTCCTGCTCGAACTCGAGCAGCGCGACTTTTGCCTTAGCGCCGATCGCACCGCAATGCTGCTTTCGCGGGCGCTGGCGTGACGCGCCTGCGGATATGCTAGTTTCTTGGGATGCCCAAGAAACTCGATCTCAATCTTCTTCAGACCCTTGAAGCACTGCTCGCCGAGCGCAACGTGACGCGCGCTGCCTTGCGGCTGCATACGACGCAGCCGGCATTGTCAGCGCAGCTTGCCCGCTTGCGCTCGATGTTTGGCGATCCCCTTTTCATTCCCGGATCGCGTGGCATGACGCCAACCCCGCGCGCACTCGAATTGCAGCCGCAGATCACGCAATTGATGGCATCGCTTCGCGCTGTCGTGCATCCGACCCGTTTCGATCCTGCAACGTCGGCCGAGACCATCCTGATTGCAGCCACCGACTCGACCCAGTTTCTGCTCGCTGCAACCGTAGCGGAGCTGCACGCCGCGGCGCCGTTCCTGAAACTCGGCACGATGCCGGTCATGCGCCTTGCCAAACCCGAGATCGAACGCTATCTCGCCACGGGACAGCTCGATATCGTCATCGGACTGACCGTGCTTTTTCCCGACGATTTGCGCGTGCGCGAAATCAGCCAGGACGATTACGTCTGCGTCATGCGGCTTGATCATCCCTTTAGGAAGCCGACGCTCTCGATCAACGATTTCTGCAGCTTCGAGCACGTTTTCATGTCACCGCTTGGCGGTGAATTTTCCGGCGATGTCGACGCCGCGCTGCTCGAACTTGGCCGCGAGCGCACGGTGATCGCGTCCGTGCCAAGCGCGCTGGTTGCCACTCGCGTGCTTGAGACCAGCGACTTCGTCGCGGTATTCCCAAGCGCCCTGGCGCGCCGTGAGTCGCACCTTCTGAAGAGCTACCCGTTGCCGGTGACGATCCCGAAGCTGAAGCTGGCCATGGCCTGGCACGAGCGCACCCATCTCAACCCCGCTCACCAGTGGCTTCGCGAGCGTCTGATCAAGGCGTTGCAGCAATCCGTGAAGCCAGACCCTGACAACGAAGCCCCCTGAGGCGACAGGCGTTAGCTTGCGAAGTCCTGCGACAGGGG
>Ga0116229_10010299_pt1 | contig 14059 bp, 13 predicted proteins | sample S1TSphgellanicum_3_FD_87313 | JGI IMG/M metagenome (GOLD analysis project Ga0116229, IMG submission 87313) | Host-associated microbial communities from peat moss isolated from Minnesota, USA - S1T2_Fc - Sphagnum magellanicum MG | ecosystem: Host-associated > Plants > Peat moss > Unclassified...
AAATCTTTGATTGATGCAGCATTTGAATAGCGTGGTTTCATTACTAAGAAGCGTTCATAAGCATCTGCGGCTTTTGCAAACTTTCCTTCCTCGCAATAAAGGAATCCCAGGTCTTCCCACGTTTGAGGGTCTGACTTGTTTAATTGCATTGCCCTCAAAAGGTGTTGTTTTGCTTCATCAAATTGGTGAAGACGGATAAGAACGCATGCTAACTGGTTTTCATTGTCGGACGTGTCTCTAAGCTTGCATAGCCGTTCTAGAAGAACCTTGAGCTTAATAGAAGTTGCGAGATCATGATCCGAATTTTCCAAAGCAATTGAGCAATTAGGCTCAAAAAGGAAAGAGGTTAGAACTAAGGAGGCAAAAGATAGGGCAAGTCCTTTTGACAATTTCATTATCGCCCTGCCAATTAATTTCAACCCGCGCTGAGAATCTCTTTCTAATTAAAACGTTCGCAAAGTCCCTTTGCCACCACCTGCGAAGACGTTGTAGTAGAAGGTGAATTGAATTCCTACTGCTTCTTGCGCGTTGGTCGGCAAAGCTCTGAAGGAACTCGCTTTCTGAATTGCACTTAGCGCAGCATAATCCGCTTCAGGGACGCCCCACAATTTCTCAAAAAGCTGGCTGAAATCAAGAGTGAACTGATGTTTTTAATGGGTTCTCGTAAGTCCATTCGACTGTCGAACATGCCATGCATAAGGGTCAAAATTATATAGCCAACATTTTTCAATGTTGGCTATATGTTGGCTGGAATTTTTTCGAGCCTTGAAACTCTGGAGGCTAGCGGAGTCGAACCGCTGACCTTCTCGGTGCAAAGAAATAACGCTCGTTACGATAAGTTCTAATCACCTTCGTGCTGATTGATCTCCTCGGCGAGCAGTTCCTGAAGCTGTTTGCCGATTTCATCTAATTGATCCGCGTCCATGGGAAGACTTGGGTCCTTCGGTAGTGAGGGCCATTTACTAACGGCTCCTGGCCCGAGCACTCGTGATATCACATCTGGTACCGGTGCATGAGTTTTGCTTGCGATCTTCTCATAAGAGTGTATCGCATTCGCGATATCTCCGTCTTCAGCGCAAAGTTGGACAGACTTTTTCACCCAAAAGTCGGTTATCAGGTATTTGATGGCGCAGAATTCTTTGGTAGCACATATGGTATCTAGGCATGATACGTCCGAAAGGATATGAACGGCCGGACTCCATTTTTCAATGGTCAACCGAAAACTGACATTGTGGAGAGGACTCGGTATTGGGCGTATGAGCCATTATGAGTTGTTGCTGGCTTCTAGGGCTCAGGTTGACTGGCGGAGGCGGCCCTTAAGACCCTCTTGACAACCAGGAAATCTCTTGAATGCTGCTATCCCGTGTATTGGTGGCTTTCGAAGAAACTAATGTGTTGGGCGTGGTGGGACTTATCGGAAGCTCAGCCAAAGGAAGGAGTCAAAATTCGAACCAAATTGATCCTATTTTTTGGTATCTGCACAAAAGTTGTTCAGGTCCAAAAAACCTGCACAAATTAAGCTGATTTTTGTGCAGATAACTTTTAAAATGCCCGCAGCAGGAGAATTTGTCCAATAAACAAACCAAAATTGATATCTTTTTTGTGCCATTATTTGGTAGAATGACTTATGCCTTTCGATCGAAGCAAACCATTTAATCAATTGCCGGACCTTCCACCTGCGGTCGAACTGGAAACTAATGCGGTTTTAAAACGCTGTATTGCAGCCAGAAGCGCTATAGCTGAATTAAAAGGAGTGGGAGACACCATTCCCAATCAGACCTTGTTAATTCGTTCAATTGGACTCCAGGAAGCTCGTTCATCTTCAGAGATCGAGAACATTGTTACCACGACCGACGATCTCTACCAAGCTCTAGCTGACTCAATTGACAAAACAACACCAGCGACAAAAGAAGTATTACGTTACCAAGAAGCCCTTCATTTCGGCTTTTCGGAGTTGCGGAAAAGACCTGTTCTCACAACCAGCCTCTTCTGTGAATTAGCCAGTTATATCAAACAGTGTGACATGAATGTCCGTACCATGCCTGGGACGCGGATAGAGGCGGGGTCTGGCAATATAATTTATACTCCGCCCGAAGGAGAAGCGGTTATCCGAGCAAAGCTGAAAAATCTCGAGAACTACATACACCAAACTTCGGAAGTAGATCCACTTATTAAGCTTGCGGTTATGCATTACCAGTTTGAAGCAATACATCCATTCACTGATGGGAATGGGCGAACAGGGCGAATTTTGAACGTGCTTTATTTAGTTCAGCAAGAGTTAGTAAAACTTCCCATTCTTTATTTGTCCAAATACTTTATTGAGAACAAAAACGATTATTATGCTGGGTTGCGCAATGTGACCGAGAACAGCAACTGGCAGGAGTGGGTGCTGTACATATTAACGGCGGTTGAGCATACCGCTAATGAAACGAGGTCAAAGATAATTCAAATCAGAACGCTTATGGAGAAGACTCAGCAGGAGGTAAAAGACAAACTTCCAAATATTTATTCAAAAGATTTGGTTGAACTTCTCTTCGAATATCCTTACTGCAAGCGAGCGTTCTTAGAGGCGAGATCGCTCGGCAGTCGTAACACAGCATCTGCCTATTTACGCGCACTCGAGGATATTGGTGTACTAACCAGTATTAGAAGAGGAAGGGATCTGTATTTCGTCAATCGTGCTCTCATCAATGTTCTAAAATCGTGAGTTTGAACATCGAAGTGTCTCAACTATCATAAACACAGAGGGATAAGCGTTTATGAGTTGGACGTGGTATGAAACATTTTGCTCTCAGCATGCAGCGCAGCATATTCCGCTCGGAGTTTTTCTCACCGAGAAAAAGGTAGCTTGTCAGCAAAGAAGCTCTATCTCGGGAAGCTGCGCATTTGACCGCAAAACACGATGAGAGACTGCGCGGCCTCGCGGAATTTTAAATGGCTGTATGAACAATGTCCGGTGAGTCAAAAAACTTCTTAGTAAAAGCAACTACCTGTTCGACATCGAACGGCTTGCAACTATAAATGTCGGATGTGAAGAAACGGCATGTCCTCCAGGCGTAGACATGGCAGCCTGACTCGGTCCAAGCCACAAAGCCGTTCAACTCGTGCAACTGAACTTCTGGATTGTCCCATTGATCGGGAGGCCAGCTGTAAGGTCCAGAAAATATCCGCATGGATAACTCTTTTGAGAGCTGGTTTAGATAGTTACGAATTGAATCACCGTCGGCTTGTATCTGATAGTGGCCCTCAATAATGAGCCTTTGCCTGTAAATGCTTGGTTCTAAGTTTTTCATTTGGAAACAACTCCTCGCAGTTCTAAAAGCGCCGAAGAAACTGTCTCATCAATTCCTGCAGCTATTCTGTCGCAAAGACTATAGGCTAACAACGAGTCGTCTTTTATCGGCGAATAGAAAACATTACGCAATCCATCAGCTGTTCGACAAACAATTCGAACATTTTTATCGCAGCATTTCTGAATCCTTTCTATGATTGCTCTTTTAGGGTGAGCTGAAATTGCGACGAGAACAACAGAATATCCGTTGTTTTGTAATTCCTCACCGGCGACATTGAATATACATATCTTCGAATCCAGCCCCAAATAAGAAATTATCTTTCTGGAGAGTTCTACTCTTTCTCTGCTTTTTTCGTAACAATGCACTTCGCAACCAGTAAGCTCATTTAAAAGTATTGCTGTGATAGGAAAAGGCCCGCTACCTATAAAGGCCACTCTATCTTCGCTTTTGACTTGAGCAAGTTTCACATCATGCTCCACCAGCTTGATGAATCTTTCGTACAATGGATAAGTTCGATAATCCAAACTTGCAGGGGCACCAAGTACAAGATTTGAGAATTCAGTTTCTAGATTAACTTCAAAAGTCTGGTAGAGATTTCTCAGCTTTTCAAGCAAACCATTTTTGTCTAGCGTCTCAACAAGGTCCGCTTCCTGCTGTTTGGTAAAACTTTGAGTCAAAACCAAACGCTCAAGTGACTCCGCTGCCGCTTGTACATTGGCAGGTTGCTCTAAATCGGTGTTAGCAATTGTTTGGAATTGAGGGAACAGTTCCTCGTGCATAAGCGTACTATTTTTCATATGCTGATTTTTGTTTTTTCCTTAGCGACGGTTCTTTGTTGCACAGCTTCTGATGCAGAATCGCTCAGCGACTCGATTTCAATGATTGCTCCATATTGGGAAGTGGAATGCAACTCTTGAAATTTGAACAGATCGACGTAAACCCGATCCATAGTTTCTGCCAGTGGAATACTCTGCATCTTCTCTTTTATGACGCCCTTTAACGTATCAAGTCGATGATCGCTTATCAACGACAATTGAAGCAGTGTAGCCAAAAGTTGTTCTAATTCTCTGGCGCGATCGTAAGGCAGAGAACCGCCCGGCTCCAAGATCATGGAGACAATATCTCTCGCTCCTAGCTTGGTTAGCTCTTCTATGGACTTAGCTTCGTCATTCGCAATCGAGTTGGCATTTGGCTGTAAGGGATTATGTAATGCTTTACCTGTTACCTCTGCATGTACAAGTTCAGCAATAAGCGGAGCCATTAACACTCCATTTCTATAAGTTCCTGTTGCAACGTAAAGTCCGGGTAATTTCGTTTTTCCAATCAACGGTCGTCTGTTTACCGCTATTGGTCTAAATCCATACTTCATTTCTTTGATTTTTGCTTTGCGAATATCCGTATTAATTTGATGAATCGATTGATCGAACAACATGTGCAATTCGCCCGGATCAATTCCTTCCTCTGCATCATGATCAGTACCAAAAAGATTGGTGGCACCAACATAGAGTCCCTTTGAACGCGGAAGAACGTGAATGCCACATGCGAAGGCCCTATTTGGAGTTCGGATCACATGTGGAATTGCCAAATCGGATTCGAGGGTTACGCTTGTTCCCTTGCCGAAATATACCTGTGAAGTTTCAGCTTCGGCGCAGATAGCTTCGCCGAGGAGATTAGTTGTTTGCGAGCCAGCACAAATTATCAGGCATTTAGTGAAGTATGACTCCTGACCTTTGGTGACAACTTTCCATTCAGCTTCGATTTGGCTAGGCTGAATCTCAACTACTTGCTCGTCCACGTGCCTGAAGTAATCTGAACGAATAAGTGAAGTTTCCAATGCAGCCAGCAAATCTGCCGTATCGACTGACCCTTCCCGAGGCAGAAAAAGACAGCGATATGGAATCAAATGTGCTGATGGGCGTAATCCCGGTACATTCGCGGGATCGACCCATTCACAAGGCTCCTCGTGAGCAAATGCTTCCTGTTTGATCTTTTCTAAATTAGCGTGGTCTTGCGGTCCTAAATGATTACCAATAAGAAAAGTGCCGAAACTCGTAAAGATCGATTCGCCAGATTGCTCACGCAGTTTGTCCAACCAATCAGGATATTTCTGTTGCGACCTGATTCGAAATTCAAGTTCCCGTTTAGAGGAAACGCTTACGTCGTCTAGCGTGATTTCTCCGTATGCACCCAACATGGCACCGGCAGCCAAAGAAGCAGCTTTTCGGCAGCTTTCTTCTTTTGAGTAAATGAGCGATGTCTGTGTGCCGGAATTTGTCAGCTCATAAGCAATTGCTTGAGCTACTATGCCACCACCAATTACGATCGCGTCACTTGTATGCGTGCTAGTCATTTTTCTTGGGTCAGCCTTGGAGAGCGAACTATATAAGATGCCCCGCGGCTGGCCAACCCGGGCCCGGGGATATGACTTCAGCAAATTAAGCGAATTTGTTGTTGTTCAAATCCTCCCCCGGGGGGTTTCATCTGATCAACGCCTGCCATATACTTTCCGTTTTCCAGAACATTTCTAGAGGCTCAAAATATGCATCCGTGCTGCTGGGAGAACTTGCTTCAAGGATTCGTTCAAATTGTGCCTGCGTTAGGACTTTTAGCGCTTTCTGGAAAACATATTTGGAAAGCTATTCGCCAGTCTTTGCCTGGCCTTAAATCGAACCGTAAATCAGCGTCTTGTTGCTCGAGCCAAAGTAAATAACTTGATCGTGCGAATGAAGCGCGCATTTAGCGACGACATGAATCATTTTCAATTCAAAAGTTGTGACCTGTTTGCATTCAAATTATATACTATCCATACTAGTATTGCGGTCGAAAATTTATGGCATTAGAAATAGAAGCGACTCGCTGACCCTTCCGGAAAGAGCCAGCGAGGTCGCTTCGGTTTGAGTTGATTTAGAGCGCCAATGTACGTAACCGCAATGCATTCGCGATCACGCCAAAAGAGCTCATTGCCATAAAAGCAGCTGCTATCATCGGGTCAAGAACCAGGCCGGTCAAAGACACCATCAAGCCAGCGGCAAGCGGGATGGTGATCAAGTTATAAGCGAAAGCCAAAAGCAAATTCTGCTTTATGTTGGTCATCATTGCCCGACTGAGCAAGACAGCACGATAAGTGCCGCTGATGTCACCATTAAGAAGAACGATCTTGGCAGTGTGCATTGCGATGTCGGTTCCGGAGCCGATTGCAATGCCTACGTTCGCTTGTGCTAGAGCCGGGGCGTCATTTATGCCATCCCCAACGACGGCAACGGAAAGCCCTTGACCTTGCAGATCAGTGACCAAACGCTGCTTGTCGGCAGGGAGCATCTCTGCCCTGTACTCCTCGATTCCAGCAGCAGCGGCAACCGACGCTACTGCCAGCTTAGTATCTCCGCTTGCCAGAATTAGCCGCAATCCCAGCTTGCCAAGCCGATTAATACACTCCGCGGCGTTCTCGCGCGGTCGATCTACAAAAGCTATACGCCCTGCAAATCTTCCGTCGATCGCTACAAACACCGAGGTGCGGCTGTCGCCATCATTGGGGAGACCCAAGTCGTTAACTCCAGCAGCCTTTAAGAAGCGCTCGCTACCAACCAATACCGTTTTTGAGGCAACGGATGCTGAGGCACCAAAACCGGTATCACTGCGAAAACCCACCCCGCCTTGTACCGATATTGACCTCTGCCGGCATGCTTCCGTGATAGCCCGTGCCAAAGGGTGTTCACTGAAACAGTCCACCGCAGCTGCTGTCGCCAGCAGCTGATCGGAGTCGAAGCCGTTCGCTGGATAAACTGCTTGCACCTCCGGCTTGCCTGTTGTAATTGTCCCGGTTTTGTCAAAGATCATCACGTCCACGCGCGACAAAGCCTGGAGAGCGCTCGCCTCCTTGAAGAGCACCCCAGATTTCGCCGCCCGTCCAGAAGCAACGATAATTGACATCGGCGTTGCGAGTCCAAGAGCACACGGACATGCAACCACCAGAACCGATGTCGCAGCAGTAAGCGCAGCGAGAAAAGTTCCCCCTGCCACCAGCCACGCCACCAGAGTCACGGCCGAGACGACGATAACAGCGGGAACGAAGACAGCCGCCACTTTGTCTACAAGTTCTTGTACCGGTACGCGACTGCGCTGGGCTTGGCTTACTAACTCGGTAATCTGAGCTAGAAGAGTGTTCGAACTCGAACACTCAACCGTCACGAGTATGCTCCCCGTTCCGTTAACGGTCCCAGCTGATACCCTTGCGGCTTTACCTTTCTCGACAGGCAAAGCCTCTCCAGTCAGCATGCTTTCATCAACATAAGTCTCTCCTTCCAAGATAGAACCATCGACCGGAATTCGTTCGCCTGGAGCGATTCGAACCTTTGCGCCGATAGCAATATTCCGAACTGCGATTCTTTCCTCGCGCTCATCCGGAAAGACAACGGTGGCCTCGGGAGGAGCCAGTGATAGCAAATCCCGTAATGCACTCGTACTCCGTTGACGTGCCTTTGCTTCAAGAATCTGCCCCACCCACGCAAGGAGCGTGATCAAAGCAGACGACTCGAAGTACACCATGTGGTCCTGCGCCCCCACCTGATTTATAAACGTCACATTCACAAGAGAAAGAACGCTATAGAGATAGGGGATAGAGATTCCCAGGGACAGAAGAGTAAACATGTTAAGCCGGCGATTGCGAATCGATGCCATCCCTTTTTCAAGAAACGGTCTTGCTGACCATGCAACAACCGGCGTGGCAAGCGCAAGTTGCAACCAGCAATTGACAAGGTGCTCATTACCCATGTTTCCCGTCATTGCTCGCATGCCAAGCATATGAGACATCGAAAGGAAAATTACTGGCACCGCAAAAAACGCCGTCCGAAGGAGCCGTTCCTGCATTTGATCAACTTCATCTTGCCCGTCCTCGCTGCTTACGCCGGCAGGCTCAAGCGCCATACCGCAAGAAGGGCAGGCTGCCGGTACGGGAGAAAATACATCCGGGCACATTGGGCAAATGTATCCAGATGCAGTCGCAGTCATTTCTTCCGCTGGAACACCCTCGACGAGAAATCTCTGCGGGTTGGTACTGAATTTGGTGGCACAGGATTGGCAGCAGAAATAATAGTTGGTCCCACGCCAGTTATAAGTTGCGACTGCCGAAGAAATGTCAACGGTCATACCGCAAACCGGATCGATTGCTTCGTAAGGTTCTTGAGCCCCGGCCCCACTTTCACAATATTGGTCCGGCGATTCTAAGAAAACAAGCAGGCATTCGGTGCGGCAAAGAAGATACTGTTCACCGCGGTGAGTCGTGCGAGCCTTAGCTTGTGCAGGTTCGAACAACGTTTTACAGACCGGGCAGGTGCATTTACCACCTGGGTCTGTCTTCGGAGATTCGATCAAAGATTCCATAGTGCCTCCATTTTAAAGAATAAAGCAGGCGGTTTTAAGGCCGCCCGCTTTTTTTTCGATTAGGCTGCCGGTGAACCTAACCTGCTGCCAGGTAGGCTTCCGGGGTGGCGGCAAACTTGCGTAAGCAGCCTTTGCAGCAAAAGTAGTAAGTTTTGCCCCCGTGGACGAAGCTGTGCTGACTCGTCGCCGGGTCCACGCTCATCTTACAGACAGGGTCTTGTTCAGTCGCCGAAGTGGCTGAGGAAGAGCCGCCGCAGCAGTGTTCTTTGTGCTCTGTGGTCATGTCATTCTCCATGAGTTACAAGTTTAGATTGTTTGATACTTCTTGACGTTGTCCTTCAGCGCGGCTTGCTAGCAATAGCGGGCGGTGGGCCGCACATCGGACCGCTCATCTTCATCGTCGCGCTCATGTTCATGCTCATGAACAATGCTGGCCATAAGACCATCACGCTCATGATCACATACTTGAACAGATGGAAGCAGTTGCTTGCGCACTTCCATTTGTTGACGGTTTGACCGGTAGCCGCGTTCTTGATGTCGAGCGTGATGTACCAGCCATAGAGAAGGGCAAACCAGCACCAGAAGGCAAAATACAGCCAGTGCAGGACAGGCTGCATAGGCACGTCCATAAGCGGCATAAGGATGAGCATCCCGGCATGAGCGGGATCCCACCACCAGGCGCTGAACGGTCGCTTCTTGTACGAAGGTGCCCTGAGAACAAAATACAGCCCGACAGGCCAGAGGAATATTCCCCATTGCAGTGCGGTTAAGAGGTGGGTGCCAAGGATGTCAGCCATACACCAGAGTGCAAGGCCATGCGCCACCTCCTGCGGTGGATCATTCCATCCTATTTTCTGAGTAACCAGTGACGGTCTGAAGAGGCGATAAGTGTAAAACATCGCTCCCCAGACAAAGATGACCGCGAAGAGCGGATTTAGCGGATTCATTTGCATTTGAGACTCCTTTTCATTGGACCAAGACGTGATTTGGATGAGTGGAATCACATGCCAATGCGACAACGAACGAATTCGTCTTTTCTTGCGTGGTCCGTACACAAGGCCGCACAACATGTGACAAGAGCGCTACCTGAGCTCACCTTCGTTAACCGACAACTTCGAATCACTGAGTCGCCAATGAGGCATGGGCCAAGGAAAAGCAACAGCTAATCTGCCTTTGCACTCAAAGGTAGAAATTAACTGTGGTCGTCCTTGGACGTAGTTTTTTGTGATTAAAGATCCGGGTGACGTGGTGAACAAAAGAGCGCAGTTAATCTCGTCTATAAAGACCGAGGTTATCTACCCCTAGTAGGGGTTCACTATTAAAAGGTTCGGCTTCCTTGAGCAGCATAGAGGCTGACCTTCTTTAATACGCAGAAAAAGTTCACAGTTAGCGCTAACATTTATCCCCGGTATGGGGTATTTGCTCTAATAGGTTTGGTGCACCAAACTTTCCATTTTGAAAAGGAAAATGGAAAGTTTGCATAAGCGTATGAGCGCATCCGGGGGTGGTGGATGCGACGAAACTTAGTGCTAGCTAGCCGAGCATGTGAATGCAGCTACGCATGCCCAAGCCGGGGTTGAGCACACGCGCCTAGCTCTCGTACCCGACGGTCTACTGCTTTTGTTTATGGCCGATGTGAGGAATTTACCAACGGTTCATTTACATGTAATACGCACCACATTCGGTAGCAATTGAAGGTCAATTAGCTCAAGGCTAAAAATGCTTGGTCGGAAAAAACCAAGGGTTACAAACATGCAGTTAGCCTGGCGCCATCCAAAAAGATAGGTTAATGAAGCGCAGGTTTAGTTAAATCGAATTTTCCCAGGCTTGCCCTAACATATAGGGGCTACATAGGAGCGCGACTTATTTCGCTTTTAAAACCCTGGAGGCTAGCGGAGTCGAACCGCTGACCTTCTCCGTGCAAAGACATAAGGAGCATAAACGTTGAGGAGGGTCCCTTAAACAGAAATTGGTTCTCCATAAAATAACCTACTTGCTAAATATTAACCAAGTAGGTTAGAATAGAGCGATGGAAAAGCGCACGCCACATTGCAAGCTGCCTGTGGTGAAGGCTATGGTCGAAGCCGGTAAAGTGCGCACTACAATGTCAGCACTCGCGGGGGCAGCCGCGCTGGGATTCAATTACAAAGACATGATAGAGGTGGTAAAGAACCTGACATTGAAGGATTTCTATAAGAGCATGACTACACAGTCCGACCAGAAGGTCTGGCAAGACGTCTATCGTCCTATAACAAGCGTTGGAGAAGTCTACCTGAAGCTGACTGTCATTGAAGAAGTGCTAATCGTGTCCTTCAAGGAGCTGTGAAATGAAGTGTCCAAATTGTGGAAAGGCAAAATTAGTGCGTGATACCCGTGATGTACCGTACACGTACAAGGGCGAAGCGACGATATTACCGGCGGTGACTGGTGACTTCTGTCCTGCCTGCGGCGAAGTCCTACTTGATCCGGCCGAATCTCTGCGGACAAGTAATCTTATGGTGGAGTTTAACAAAGAAGTGAATGCTTCGATTGTTGATCCGTCCTTTATCACAAGAGTTCGGAAGAAGCTGAAACTTGATCAACGCGAAGCCGCCGAAATTTTCGGGGGTGGAATTAATGCCTTCTCCAGATATGAGAATGGCAAGACAAAGCCGCCATTATCATTGGTAAAACTGCTACGCGTTCTCGATCGCCATCCAGATTTATTGTCTGAGATCAGAGCTGTTTAGCACTGACGAAATATAAAATGAAGACTCAGGCAATTTAAAACTACTCGCCAGAGTCAGTCTTTTCAGTCATGCCGGGTTTCTCAAGCAACTACGCCAGGAGGTTTGCCACCCTCTACAATCTGCCACTGAGAGTAATAACAGGCAGATTATAAATGACCTTCCCCATTTTCAGCGGACAGTAAATTAGGTCGAGTCGCCATCATGCAGTAACCATGCTCTTTTCAAATTCTTCAGGGGAAAGGTAATTCAAGAAAGAGTGTAGGCGACGTCTATTGTAGAACATCTCAATGTAGTCGAATATGCTGATACGGGCGGCTGCTCTTGTTTTATATTTTTCATGGTGTACAAGTTCAGTTTTCAGAGAGCCGAAAAAGCTTTCAGCAACTGCATTGTCCCAGCAATCTCCTTTACTACTAATACTTTGCTTGCAGCCATGAAGCTTGAGTTCAGCTCGGAAAGCATCGCTTGCATACTGGCTGCCACGATCAGAATGCATTATCTGCGGTGCGTTTCGCTTTTGTCTAAACAAGGCCATTCGGAAAGCAGCAACCACAATATCGGAGGTCATGCGTGAGGACATTGACCAACCAACCACCTTACGAGAAAACAGATCAATGCATGTGGCAAGATACAGCCAGCCTTCGCTTTTCCACTAAAGCAAGATATTGATCTTGCTATCTTGCTCATCACCAGCCAGTGTTGAACCACAGGCAGGCAATAAAAAAGTTAGAAATAGCGCGATGAATAATTTCACGCCTTCTAGTTGACATAACAAGCATGACAATTCTGTGACAGGTTATGCGGAGAGTACGAAGGTCGTCGTAGTGCTGAGTAAATCGCAAGGCTAAGCGGAAAATTTCCCGGGATTCGGATTTTCTTTTTGTTCAGGCAAAGGCAAAAGTATCTTGTCTGGCTCGCCGACCTTCAAATTTGGATGACGGTCGAGGACTTCCTTATACTTGGGAGTACCTGGCTTAACCAGTTCATCTCCATGTGCCAGAACATCATCAGGCCAAACTATCAGATGTGCCAGTTCTATGGTGCCGTCAGCTCTTAATGTGGCGGTCTCTCTTATTCCTGGTTCTGGCGGTTCATTCATTTGATTACCCCTTGCTAAAGTGATCTGCAAAATCACTCATCAGTTTGAAGGTGCTAGGAAATTTCTCTCTCAATAGTAACTCGCGTTCGACTTCAGTTTGCGCGCCCATTGAGTGAGCATACAGGCTTGCAAAAGCTTCTAGTGCACCAACCCCATTTGGTTCGCAATATCTATCAAGGATTTTAGCGTCTTCCTGTGAAAGTGCTGCCAAATCCGACTGATATGCCTGAACAAACTTGGGATGGTATGCGATCCTATCTCCATTGCCAAGGTAAGTACGATCAACGGCGTGTCCGAATTCATGCCTTAGAACGAAGGGAAATTCTTTCGGTTCAATACTCTTTGACAGAAATATTTCTGGATTTCCTCCCTCATGCATGCGGCACAAACCCAAGACGCTTTCCGGTGTTCCTGGTCTTACGTCATTAATGCTGTCAACCATTGCGAAGGAGATATTTTTGTCTGCAATGAACTTCTTTTCGTGGGCTTCCAGCTGGTCTAAAGTTGCTTCCAGCCTTTCAGCAGACGGATCCTTTCCAATATTTCCATCCCCAGGAACATCAATTAGATCCCCACCATCTCTAATAGCTTTGTTGACTAAACCAGCCTCGCTTGCTCCTTCTGTTTCCCTGGCTAGCGCAGGAACTGGCAAGAACATTGCCATTGTGGTACCAATCACTTCTCCTTGCTGTTTCGGAGGAGCTTTGCTGTAATCGTCACTTGCATGCTTGATGGCAATCCCAGCCTGACCGACATCATTGGTAAATCCGTTCCAATCGCCCGTACTAATTTTGTCAGCGTAATAGTTGCCAGCTACTTGCACGGCTTCGCCCATTTGGAGCAGACCTTTGTTGACGTAGTTGGGATCGGCTGCCATTTCTTGTATTTGAGTGACTATGGTTTTACCAAGTCCATCAGCAATTCCATCAAACTTTTGAACGAGGTCTTCTGGATTAGTGTTTCTTATGTCGATCTTGTCTACGCCGAGAGCAAATGACTTGGGTCCAGTTTGCTGCGCCGGGTAATCGACACTATTAGAACCATCTACGAACGTGACATCGGGGAGACCGGCGTTGCTCGGATTCCTGGATGCCAGGGCTTGTCGGTACGTGTTGTTAAAGCTTTGGGTGCCAGTATCACTTGACGCACCTTGAACGCCAATCGGCTGCACGTCTGGCTTTATTGGAGATTCAACTTGCTCGGCTCTGTAACTCACGTTATTCTTCCTGGGTTGCTAGGAAGTAGTCTAAAAGGACGACAATGACAAAGGGGTGGCTAAGCTGTGACAATTATGTGGCATGGGAACAGAGAGACTGACAACTATGAGAATCTTCAAAGGCTTATCAATTGGGCTATTAATGCTTTCGGTCTCTATTTCGAATGCACTATCTTACGAACGCGTTCCGAACACCTCTGCAAAACGAGGGTCATATGTGACACGCACTGCTGCCATATCGAACAAAGCTGCTCTGCAATTGCTGGTAAACCAGTATTTGAGCGCTCTCAACGAACCTGTTCTACCTCCTTTCGAATTGATGCCGCATTGCGAAGATGCGATT
>Ga0116229_10010301_pt1 | contig 14058 bp, 8 predicted proteins | sample S1TSphgellanicum_3_FD_87313 | JGI IMG/M metagenome (GOLD analysis project Ga0116229, IMG submission 87313) | Host-associated microbial communities from peat moss isolated from Minnesota, USA - S1T2_Fc - Sphagnum magellanicum MG | ecosystem: Host-associated > Plants > Peat moss > Unclassified...
GCCGTCATAGGATCATTTTGTGGTCCGCGGGAGGATGGCCTGTTTGCCGGACGCCGACAGTCCCTGTCAACGTCCGTCTACACCCGGCGCACCCTCGTGCGAGCGGCACTGAGCAAAGGCATGGGCCACGCTATCCCGCCGGGGGACGGGGCAAGCGCTTGCGTATCGCGGGTTCTCCGAGCAGTCACGACGGTCCGTGCAGTTCCCATTGAAAAGGCGAACCGCACCTCGGCACCCCAACTCGCACGCACCTCGTCTTCATCGCCATTTGTTTGCAAGAACTGGTAAACAGGATCATGAACAGAGGCGCCTACTCGCAAGCGCAGATCATGCAATGACGACACACCGCGCACCTCGACGTCCGTCAATGCGACTTTCGTGAGCTGGCTAAGATCGGATGGCGGACAATTGTGTGCTCCAGGCTGAGTCAGATGGCGGGTATTGTAGAAGACCATCAGCCGGGCCAAGTCTCCCAACAGCGGCAGGGCGAACGGCGGTTTCACCGCGTCGGGCGCGCGATCTGCCGATCCGTCGATTGGCGCAGACACCGAGCGCGCACTGTCAGACCAGTAAGCGCTCATCACCGCGATCGGCCGCACTGGCCCGGGTGCCGCAGCCGGCGCAAGGCCGCATCGGACCACGCTCATCTCGCGCGCGCCGCGTTCGACGCGCGCCATCTTCTTGGGGAACCCATAGACTTCCCGACCGGCGGCCATCGCGGTGTCGTCATCGACATAGAGACAGATCGGGTAGAGTCCCAATCTACCAACGGATTTGAGCCCCTTTTCCCGAACGAACGCCGCCAGCAATACTTCGTTGTAGTCATACCGCGCGCCGCTCGGATCACATTGAGCGTGAACATCCTCGTGGCGCAGAACAGCCAACAACATCCTGCCGGTCATCCTCGGGAACATTCGCAGATCGGGCGAGATCGCTGCCGCCAGACGATCGGGGTTCGCATCGAGAACGAAGAACGAGCCAGTCGAGCGCGGAAAGCGGTATGGCGGCGGCAACACCAGTGGCGCGCTGCGAGGCATCCCGGCAAACCGTCGCATGCCCGGATTTGCGTGTAGCGCCAAGGCGCGGGCGGCGACGAAGCCGGCGACCTTGATTGCACCCTCCGCCGCCGCATCCACGCACGGGAGCGCGAACTCATTGCGCACCCATGCGCCAGCGAGACAGAGGTTTTCCAGAGGACTTTGATGCGTGGGTCGCCATTGTAGTTCGCCTGGCCTGGTCAGCAGGTAGCGGTGGAACGGTTCGCGATTGCGCCGCAGGACCACATGACTGTGCGCGGGATCGTCGGGGATGCGGAAGCCCACTTCGCGCAGGCTCTTGAGGAAGGACTCCTTGAGAGTCTCGTCAGGAATGTCCTCGTAACCTGCTTCCGGTCCGGTCGCAATCAGCTCGTAGGGGAGCGGGAGTTCCTCCGGTGGCCGCGTCGCGCGCACTCGCGTGATCGGGCACAGGATCCCAAACGGTTCAGGCATGCCGGTAATCATGCTATCGATTTCCGGCGGGACGGGGTCGTCTTTGAACCAGGCTTGGATTGAAAAGCTCGATACCGTGGTCAGCTTGTGAACGTTTCGGAAATATTCGTGCCGGGACGCGTGCGCGCCAAAGTCGACGAGCTTGAAGTCCTCGAGCCCAATCGCAAGAACGTATTCGTCCGCCTCAACCGAAACCTGGTCGCCAGTGACCTGATTCTCGAAGCCGAGCCCCACCACCCGGAGACCGGCGTTGTCTGTGCGAACCTTGAGTAGCTTGTGGTTGAACTCGATCCTGCCGCCGCAGACCTCTTGGAAGTGGCGTTGCAGTGGGGCGACGATGCTCTGCCTGGTCGGGGAGTTGAAGTAGTAGTGCCATCGTTTGGAGAAGATCCTGTAGATCGAGTCGAGCGCGACCGTCGCCGACAGTTCCGACGGCGCATTGAAGGCCGCTTCGTAGAGCTGCCGAAAGAACCCGCTCTGCAACACCGACTCCGGTACCCCGTGCGAGCGCGCGAGTGCCCGCAGATCGCAATGATCGTACGCCTCGAGGACGCCAAAGCCCTTTCGCTTGACGTCGAGCATCAACTTGCCGATCGCGGGAGCGGCCGCGAGGAAACGCATCTTCTGGGCAGCGGTGAATCCGCGGTAGGTTGCCGGCCACGTGCGCAGATCGAAGCGACGGATCGCGCCCTGATCGCGAATGAATATGTGTTCCTTGCTGCGAGTCAAATTCTCATAGGCCCCGATCTTCCTCAGAATGGGCAGAATGTGGTCATAGAAGCCGAAGAGCGCATGCAAGCCGTGTTCCACCGGGTAGCCATGTTCATTCCAACTCGCCAATTGGCCGCCGATCATCTTCTCGCCTACCGCCGAGTAGAGCGTGATTGCGGCATTCGGAAGCCGCTCGCGCACCGCGATGCCGGCGACAAACGAGGCGATGCCGCCCCCGACGATCGCGACTTTTGTCGACGGAGAACGGTCTGTTGAGCTGTGGGGCATAAGTTCTCTCAGTAGCAGTTGCAATGCCAGGCACGAAAAACCGCCGATCGATGCGCATCAAGCGGTTGGCGGGTCTTGCGACCATGAATTGATTCCCTGAAAACTCCGGGTCGGCGGCCTCGTTAGAACCGATACGTTTCACATTCCTTATTTAGAATGGCAGACGTTCCGACCACTTCACTCTGCCTACGCGGCGCCGGTCTCGTCCCGGGAAATCCCTCTTATTTTTCTCTCAGTTAGTCACTAACTAACTGCAATGGCGCGAAGAGAATTCCGAGAGATAACCGAGAACCGCACGAGAAAGTGCTGGCGGTCCGATTGCAGTAGATTTTGCAGCCGTGACCCGCCGCCGCGATGGCAGTTGGACCGGCAACCAAATCATTAATCAGAGGGGATCTTCGGCATGAACAAGGGGATGCGTTCGATATCGGCCGTGGCGCTGACGGGTGTCGCCGCGGCGTCCTGGGCCCAAACAATCAACGTCAACACAGGCTCGAACACGGACGTGTCCTTCGGGAGCGCCACCCAGACGGCAGGACCCGCGCCATGGAGCGATCTCGGTGTCACCGCAACTGCCACGATCGCCCCCGGAGACTTACAGGTGGCGACCGGCGGCGCCACGGCCTTTACCTTTGTGAACGCGCCGAGTGCAGGACAAACGGTGGGTTCGGGCACCACTTTCAATCTTAATTACACGCCGGGATGGTCCGGATCGGTGTCGCAAGGGGGCGCCTCCGGCAGCGTCACGAGCAGTCTCGTGTACAACATCGGCCCGATCAGTGGCTCTGCCAGCCTGCTCAACGTCGGCGCATCTTCATCAGCCTCGCCCACGATGGACCTCGGCGCGAGCCTGAATAGTCCCGCCGGAGCGGCGGTGAACACCAGTGGGAGTGGATCTGGTCCAGGCACAACCGCGGCATATACCCTGTCGGCAAGCGGCTGCGTCGTCGTGTGCGTGACCGTGGCGAGCGCCAGTCTCGGAGTCACCATCGGCACCCAGGTGCAGCAGAGCGCCACGGTCACGCCGACCGTCACCTACGGCGATCTGGTCTGGATCAGCACGTCACCGCTATCGAAGTATTCCGCGGGCGACCCGCAGGCCTTCATTGCCGGCAGCGGCGGCAGCATCGTGAATCCGCTCGGCAACCTCGGTAGTCTGGGCCTCACCAAGGGTCAGACGTTCTATTACAATATGTTGCCAGAGGTCGCGCTCAACGTGGCGGTAAGCGGCCAGGCACAGCTCAGCCTGCCTGCGAGCCTTACGGCGAGTTATGAAGTGCTCGGAGTGGGCGGGTCCCAATCTATACCCCTCGGTAACCTATACACGCTCAGCACCGGAGCGCAGCAGACCGAGTACGGCACGACGTTTGCCGCGAGCTACTATGACAGCATCAAAATGAGCTACGAGGGAGCATCCGGCAACCTGACAGGTCAGGGTGGCGACGAGGCAATCGTAGACGGTCCTTATGCGGCTCAGAAACTGAGTGGCGATCCCCTGCCCACCGGTTCTGGACCTTGCGCGACCACGCCGGTCGGATGCGATCTGGCTCTGCCCGGTGGCTCAGGCAATCTGTCGGGGTATGGGACGCAGCCCGGAGAGTCCTCGCTAATCCCGAACGATCAGGTCCCCGGCGGCATTTGTGTACCCGCCGGCAGCGTCAACGCCGGAACCTGCATCAACAAGGTCGTCTTGACCGGAGGACCCCTTGCCGCCCCGGAACTCAGTGCTGGCACGGCTTCGAGCGCTGCGACTCTTCTGATTGGCTCACTGCTCGTGGTGCGTGGTGGGCGCACGCGCAAGCGCATCGCGTGAGCGCAGCGAATTAAGGTCCGCGCTCAGATCGTCTGCAACGGCGAGGCGCCGAGCAAGGCGAGGATTCGGTTAAAGCCTTGAGCGCGGGCCTCACGTTCGATTTCGGCGCGCAGTTCGCGAGCTTGGGAGCCGTCATGGGCCGCGAGTACGCGCCATTCCGCGAGCTTCGCTTCGAGGGACCAACCAAGGAAGTGGCGATGTTCCGCATCGAGCGCGAGAGCGCGCAAGTGTGCAGGAGCATCGCCGTGCGCGGCCCCATCGAGTTGCGCCATCACGATATCTGCGGCATAGACCTCTTGGCGGGCGGTAATCGCGGTGCGCAGCTTGCGGGTTCGCGCGAGGGCGCGCTCGCGTTCGGCTGAATCCCCTGACGCCGCGGCACAGACTGCCAGCAAGGCGTCGGCATCGGCCTCGCCCGTGACGGCCCCAACACCGGCAAACTCCTCTGCCGCGAGCCGCAGTCGCTTGGCCGACTCCGGCCAATGGGAGGCTTCGAGGTCGATTTGACCGAGCAGGAGTTCGGTGTTCGCAGCGTAAATCGGGTTACGACCCGAGCCCGCCAAGCTGGCGACTCTCTCGAGCAAGGCACGCGCGCGCTCGGTCTCGCCGCGATCGAACGCCACGCCGGCACACGTGAAGGTGCTGACAATGGCAAATTGCGGATCGCTGAGCGCAACGGCCTCCGTCATGGCGCGGTCGCAGACGTCGCGCGCTTCTGCAAGTTCGCCGCGCAGCCGCAGCGTGTCCGCCAGGGTCGCAAGCGACCAGACGTGGCCGCCCCGGTCATGGGCGCGCTCGTTGAGCAGCGTCACTTCCTGGTATTGCGCGATAACTTCGTCGCTCGCGGCATCGTCGGCAGCGATGCTCGCGAGTGCCCTGAGCGTCCAAGCCTGAAGCGGCAAATTGCCGGTTTCGCGCGCGACGGCCAGGGCCTGCCGGGCCGCCGCCGCGGTGCCGTCACGATCGCCGGCGAGCCAGAGCAATGAGGCGATGTTTCGGTAGATCGCGCCGACTTCGCCCGCATCGCCCACTTTCTGTGCGATCGCGAGCGCCCGTGAATACTCCGCATGCGCATCGTCGACACGATTTTGGTCGCCAAGAATGGCCGCCAACTGCCTGCGCGCGGCGCTCTCACCATGCGGATTGCCGGAGCTGCCGAAATAGCTGATCGCCGCTTGCGCATCTGCCGTCGCGAGGTCGTACTTTCCGAGCAGGCCGCGTGCCGCCGAGAGGGCGAGCGCGGCGTCGGCAGCGACACCGGGCAACTCCCGGGAGTTGGCTTCGCGCTGCGCTTGCGCCGCCAGCACCTCGCCCCCCGCGGCGTCATTGCGAGCCAATGCCAGACGCGAGTCTGCGAGAGTCACCCGAGGATCGCCCGTCGCCTGCGGCAAGCGCTTCAAATCCGCGAGTGTCGCTTGCGCCGCGGCGAAATCGCCAAGCGAGATCTGCGCTTCCATTTCATGGATGCGGTAGTCGATGGCGAAAGGCTTCAAGGCGACCAGTGACTGCCAGCTTGCGGCCGCGGCGCCCCATTCGTAACTATCGGTCTGAGCGGCGGCGGCAATTTCGAGTTTGAGCTCGGGCGGTAAATTCGCGGAGTGCGATGACGCCTGTTCAGCGGCGGCAAGCGCCTTCTCTCGATACCCCAGCGCGGACCAGGCACGCGACAAGTGCAGATAGGCGGGCGCGAACTGCGGCGCTTCCGCGACTGCCTGGATCAGCTCATCGCGGGCTCGCACGGCGTCATGTCGCTCCATCGCGTCGGTCGCTAAACCGATGCGACGCGCGACGTCGGTCGTTGGTGGCTCGACACTCGCAGTCCGTCCCGCAGCGGGGCCGATGGGGGCACCAATGCCCAGCTTCTCGCGCAGACCCACCCCAGTTTGATTGGCGAGCTGCGGCAATGAGGAGAGCGCAGCTTCGTTCGACAGCGTGGCAATCACAGCGCCGCTCCTGGTGTCCTGGAGTTGAACATCGACCCTGAGCGTCGGATCGTCGGCACTTGAGGCGACGAGATAACTGCCGCTGATCACGTAATCCGCGCCCAGACGTTGCCGCAAACTCGCGAGCGTTTCGCGTGCATAGCCGCCGGCGAGAGGTGACCCCAAGCTCTGGCTTGCGTCATGGACCTGCTCGTCCGGAAGAACTCGAATATGGCCGGAGGCACCGAGTTCGCTTCCCAGCATTGCGATTAGAGCAGGACTGAGCCACGCGTCCTTGGCGTTTTGGGATAGATTGTGAAAGCCCACGACTGCGACGCTGCGGTCGCCGGCGATCGGCTCGGGGGTTCGATGCCGCAAGGCCCACCAAGCGATCGAACAAATCAGCACCGCAAGCGCGGTCACGCCGATTGCCCCAATGGTCGACACACTTCTACGTTGCGCGCGAACCGGCGTCACACTCGGCTCGGGAGTTGCAGTCGGCGTCGGTAATTCCGCGGGTGGTGCCGGCGCCAAAGCAGCGGACGGGGTACGCTCGCAGACGACGGGGGCAACGAAGCGGTAACCCAACTTGGGCAAGGTTTCGATGAAACGTGTGTCCTTAGCGGTGTCGCCTAGCGCCCGCCTGATCTGCCAAACCTGATTGCTCAGGGTTGCTTCCTCGACGTAGCCGCGCGGCCAAAGCGCCTTGAGCAACTCGTCCTTCGAGACCGCGCGGCCGGCGTTTTCGACGAGATAAACCAGTGTGTCGAAGACCTTAGGGGTCAGGGCGAGAGGTTTGCCATCGCTCATGAGCCGACGTTCCCGCGGTTCGAGTTCGAAGCCGGCGAAACGATAAACAATATTTTCTTTTTCGATCATAGAGTTATCACAGGGATCATCAGCCGTGACCAAGCCGGGGAAAATAACAGACGGCGGATGAAGACGAAACGGCATGCTGCACGGAATCGAGCGGCCGAGACAAGGCGGCCGGTCTTGCCGCGCAATGAACAGCCCCACGAGGACCTCACCGGCGGGCAACGTGTCGATGATGACGGCTGGCCAAGAATCATCAGCGAGAGGTTTTCAAGAGAAAAATAACAGGCTTTCGAGTGGGACGGTATCCGCGCGATCGCTTCAGGCTCTGCGCGTCGGGTCTCGTGGGTCAACACAAGGAGCCAGCAGATGTCGAGGATTGGCAGGAAATGGTTTGGTGCAGCAGTTGTCCTGAAAGCGGTATTACGGCGGCACTTGCTTGCAGCCCGTGCGACGGGTTTCTTCGAAGCCACATTTTTCGCGTCCTGCCTCCTGGTATCGTCCGGGGCGGCGTCGGCTGCGACCTTCAGCGGAAACTTCGGCGACGCGGGTAACACGGCGCTCGTAGGCAGCGACCTGGGCGCTGCGTCTTTCACCGACGGCTATGCAATCGCGAACAATGTGGCGCTTTACAACCTCGTGGTGCCCACGGCCGAAACGGTTGACATCCAAAGCACGGGGTTCGCCTCGGGCGGTGCTGACCCTTATTTCTCGCTGTTCCAGGGCTCTGGGAGCAGCGCCACCTTTCTCGCGTCAAATTATGATCAGGCGTTTTCCACGGGTGGCGATTTCGATTACTCGAGCCTTCTCGGGGCAGGCCATTACGAAATCGCGCTTGGCGTCTCAGCCAACGAGTCGTTCGCGGAAAACTACGGCTCAGGAACTCTGGCCGACGGCTTCATCGGCCTGGGCGATCCAGGGTCCTTGGGCAATGGCTCTTATGCCGTCCAAGTGACGATAAGGTCGGGACAGCCGTTGGCGGCGCCCGAGATCGACGCGGCGTCGATGATCACCGCCCTGACGCTGCTGGCCGGCAGCCTCCTGGTTATGAAAGGACGCCGGCGCAATCCCGCGACCTGCGCATGAATACAGCCAAAACACCAATCGAAACGGAGAAGTTGCAATGAGTCGACAATTACAGTGGGGATTTATTATTTGCGCCGCCGTCGCAGGTCTGGCGCTTGGGCAACCCGCAACGGCGCAAACTGCAAAACCCATTTTGACACGGGACGTCGATCGTGGGACGGCGCAGCCGGTCAATGGGGCATGCAGCGCGTCATTCGCGGCCGCCGTGGGCTCCTGCATTTTGTATACGGTACCTTCGGGAAAACGGCTCGTCGTCGAGACGGTATCCTATAGCGTTGCTATACCCTCCGGGCAAAGCCTGGGCAGCATCTTGTTCGGTTTGAATACTGCTCTACCTTACTTTCAAGTTGGTTCGCCAAACCTGTACGCTGTTTCGACAAACCCTTACTTCAATGGCACCACGAATGTCTACACCGCAAGTCAACCGCTGCGCGTTTACCTCGACGAGGGTCAGGCCTTCGTGGCTGGCGGCAGTGTCAACGGCGGTGGTAACAATTACGAACAGGACTTCAGCTTCAGCGGCTACCTGGTCGATAGATAAATTGTGGTTGGGCAGCCCGCTGGGTTGGGCCTTAGGCTCAGACAGGGCTGCGACGACCGGTAGCCAGTGCACCGGTCGTCGCAACGCCCCGACTGACGAAAACGCTGGCGCTCGAGATGACGCCAGGCAAGCTTGGACCCCCACTCCAACAGGCCCCAATTTTGCATCCCGCGCTACTTGCGGGCCGCGATAATCTCGCTCAGATAATCCGGCGTGCCCTCGATACGCACCAGATGCGGGTACTGCAAGCCGTCGTGGTAATCCAGCGGCACGGTGCGAAAGCCGCCCTGATATTTGAACACCAACTGGATCGGCGCGGTACCGCCCTTGGCCGCGGTAATCGCGTCTTTCAGCACGTCGGTGGAAAAAATCTGGCCGTTCACCGCAACCAGGGTTGCGCCGGTGCTGATGCCGGCCTTGAAAGCCGGGCCATTCCAGCGCACGTCGTTGACCTGCGCCTTGTCATTCAGGGTCAGACCGATCGACCAGGCAAAGTTGTAGAGATGACGGGGCGGCTCGTGACGGCTGTCGTATTGCTTTTCGTAGTCGCTTTGCTGGTCGGTGTAGACCAGCTTCCAGCCGGTCGCGGCAAGACCGTCTTCAAGCCGTGGGTCGAGCGTCGCGACCTGCGCGTGCAGGAAGGCCGCCCAATCGAACGCGGCCACGCCGTTCAAGGCAGCCACGACGTCATCGAAGGTATAGGTCTTGACGACGTAGCTGCCGTTGTCGACACCGAAGAACGCGCGCGCAAAATCATCGAGTGATTTGCGATCACCGGTCAGGGCGCGCAGCTTGGCGTCTACTTCGAGCCACATCATCTGGCCGCCGCTATAGTAGTCCTCGCTCATCTGCCAGCTGCGATACGGCAGCTCGCGACGACGTGCCGCGGTCGGATCGTTGGTGGTGTCTTCCAGCGTGCGCCACTGCAAGCCCGGACGGTTGCGCTCGTAGTTGGCCGCGGTCATCGCCAGCGCATCGCGGAACTGCTGCGGCGTCCACAGCCCGGCGCGCGCGGTCAGCGCATAGCCCCAGTATTGCGTCTGACCTTCGTACACCCACAACAGCGAATCGCCCATCGGCACGTTGAAATTGGGCGTCGACAGATCGGCCGGCCGGCGGAACTTGCCGTTCCACGAATGCGTGTATTCGTGCGCCAGCAGGTCCCGACCGGGCGCGTTGTCGCTCCACGCGGTGAAGTAGTCGGCCTCGACGCCGTCCTCACTGGACTGGTGGTGCTCGGTGCCGTTGCCGGCCAGCACATCCGACAAGGAAAATAGGAAATCGTAGTGATCGTAATGGTGCGAACCGAACAGTTTCACGGCCTGAGTGACCAGCGCGCGGTGGACTTGCAACTGCTCGGGCGTGATCTCCAGGTATTTCGGCGCGTCGGCGACGATATCCAGATGCGCCGGCACGTCACCGCCAGGGTTAAGATCGACGCGCTTGAAATGTTGACCGGCATAGATCGGCGAATCGACCAGGTTCTCGAGGGTCACCGGCTTGAAGCTGATCGTGTCGCCCGAAGGCGATGGCGACTGCGACTGAGTCTCGAGCGCGGTGCCGAGCTGCCAGCCGTGCGCCAGCGTCACGCTCGGCGCGAAACTGATGCGGCGCGAAAAATGGCCGGCCGGATACAGGACCACCGCACTCCATTCCATGTCCATCATGCGATCGGTGATCTCGAAGCCGTCATCGCGATCGGACAGATACTGAAAGTCTGCATCGATCGAGGACACGCCGGCCGGCACGTCGAGATGGAATGCGTAGACGTTGTACTCGTCGCGTTTCCACGCGAGCGGCTTGCCGTTGGCACTGAGCTTGATGCCGGCGAGCATCGCGATCGGCCCGGTCGGCGAATGATCGCCAGGAATCCACTGCGGATACAGCAAGGTCAGCGCGCCGGCCGCGACCGGAATCGTCTCGTGCACGCGAAAAATCCCCTGCAGCGTGTCGCTCGCATCGACATGCAAGGCGATCGTGCCGGGATACAGCGTATCCTGCGGCGGCGGCACGTCATCGTGGCCCGCCTCCTGCGCAGTCGCGGCATTCGGTGCGGCCGCGGCGAGCGCCATCGATACGGTCAGGGCAAGACGCGCGAGCGCGCGGCGCGAGCCCGCTGGCAACGCGGCGAAAGGAACGAAGGGCATGAGGGACTCCGATGGTTGACCTATAGGGGTGCAAATGTAGCATCCCACCCATAGCACGTTAGGACTCCGCTCGACAGTCCAAGACGTCCGTGGATGAATGGTTGGTGGGCCCGTTCGGACTCGACTACCCAAGGCAAGCCTATGAAACGCTCGTGATACCAGGAATTCGAGCCGCGGCGTTTCCCCTAAACTTTCCCCAGCCCCATCCCGACGTCATTGGAATCAGGCGCCGTCGAGTTGGCGCCGGAGCGGGATGAGCTCCTGAGGGCCTGGGCGGCTTCGGCAGCGACCGGAACGGATATTGCAACCATTTCACGACCGTGCCGACTGGTGAAAACGCAGGTGCGACTCCGGCGAAATCGCGCCCTTCAGAGAGCACCTTTGGCGACGAGGTGCTGCCTGACTTTTTCATGGAACCGCGCGATATGCTGCGCAGACTCGAACCTGCTGACCCTTTTCGTTGGTGATGACGATGACTTCGCGGATGGTGTCCATGGCGCTTTCCTATAGTTCGAACGCGGCGATTTGGAAATCATAGGAAAACGGACTCATCGGCCAAATTAATGGCGTAGGCTCGATCGACGCACGGCGATTGATTACTTATTTTCCGGCGTCTACCCAAGCCGTCAATTCACCAGCGGAGGACGGCAGACGCGGCAAATCTCTATACTTTTTCGCGGACCATCTTCGACACCGACGCCTCCTGATAGGCCTCGTAGTCGGTGTTGACGTTCCACAAATCGTGCGCCCCATCGCCGCAAATATTGTCGGCGACCATCAGGCCCATCAGAATGCTGTGGTCTTGATTGTTGTACTTGAACGAACCGTAGCGTCCAATTGGCCATAAATTCGCGAAACCCTTCAAATAGTCGACGACGGGCGCCAGCGTTCGATGGTAGCCACGTGAGTAGACCGGGTAGCAACGGCGGATGCGCACGGCGTGTCCAGCGGAAATTCGCGCCGATCCCACCAAGCCAATCGCCCGAACATCGCGTTCCGCTTGGTCGATCAGCGCCGAGTCCGGCGCTGTCCACACCGGGTCTTCGTCGTAGCACCAATATTCCAGCGCGAGGATCGTAAAGTCCTGCGAACCGTACAGTTCCGGTACCCAGTTTCTAAAGTTTGTGATCCGGCCCACTGCGACATCAGCGGCGTGGATGTACAGCCATTGATCCTCGAAAAGACTCGTGGATTCTACTTTCAAGTAGATCAACAGCGTGTTGCGAAACCGAAGGCGCTCCGTGCACGCCACGACATCCGGAGGTACACCGTCGAGTCCTTTGACCATCAAGGTCAAGGGCATTGTCGAGACGATGTGGTCGAATCGCTGCTCGGATCCATCCGACAGTCGAATTCCGGTCACTGTCGATCCCTGCGCCGTCACACCGCTCACGGGGCAAGAGAGTCTCACGCTGCCACCCCCCGCGATGATACTGCGCGCCATGCGATCGTAGAGGTCGCCGCTCCCGGCCTTCGGGTAGGCAAACTCATCGACGAGCGTCTTGTGTTTGACCCGACCGATACGCAGTGCCGCGAGGATCGACTGACCGAGCGAAAATTGTTTGATCCGTTGGGCGGCGAAATCCGCATCCAGTTGGTCGCAGGGAATACCCCAGAGCTTTTCGCTATAGGATTTGAAGAACATTTCGTATAGACGGCGTCCGAAACTGTGGACCACCCAGGCTTCGAAGGTATCTCGCTCGTTTGCGGAGCGTTCGGGAAACAGGCGCTCACGCGCATAACTGCTCACCGCCTCGAAAATGTCTCGTAGCCCCAAGTTCTTGATGACATTGCTCACGCGCAGCGGGTAGTCGAAGAAGCGCTGGCGATAGTAGATGCGTGTCTGCCGCGACACCATGCGGTATTCATCCTGCAGCACTTCATGCCACAAGCGATTGACCCGGTCGTCGCTGCTGAAGAAGCGATGTGGTCCCAAATCCACGCGCTGTCCCCACAGATCGAAACTTCGTGCGAGCCCGCCCACCGTATCCGCGGCCTCGAACACCGTGACCTCCGCCCCGAGCTGCTGCAGACGATACGCTGCAGTCAGTCCGGCGGGGCCCGCGCCGATGATGCCGACACGAGGGGCGGTCATGACGTGCGCCTCGCAAACTCGGCGGCGAGTCGCGCCAAACCGGTCTCGAGATCGATCGTGGACTGCCACCCCAGCAGCTCGCGAGCCCGGCGTGGATCGCCGACGAACCGATGCACGTCAAAATCGCGTGACGGAGCCTCGACGATGCGTGCGCCTCTGCCGCCGATGCGACAGCACAGCTCAGCCAATTCGATCAAGCCCGTGCTACGGCCGCTGACGAAATGCACAGGCGGCAATAGTCGCTCTCCGCTTTGCAATATTTCAGCCACTGTGGCGATCCCGCGCACCACGTCATCGACGTGATTGACATCGAACGCGCAGTCCTTGCCGTCCACGCGCAGCATGCCACCGGTCACCGCGGCCGCCACAAACGCCGGTACGACGCGGTCACGGTGGTCGTCGATACGGCCATAGACGCTCGCAAATCTCAAGGTCGCTGTTGCAAGGCCCGCCTGACGCGCCTCCGCCACCAGAAGTTCCGCCGCTACCTTGGAGCGAGCGTAGACGTTGATCGGTCGCAGCGGCGCGTCCTCGGCGACCGGCTGGGTGGTTTGCGTCCCGTAGACTTCACGGCTGCTGGCATAGATGAACCATGGTCGGCTGGCAGATTTCAAGGCCGCATCCAGAAGTTTGCGAGTCGATTCCACGTTAACGTCCCAGCAGCGCGCAGGATCGCGCTCGCCGTGGATCACACGGGATACGGCGGCAAGATGGATGATGCCCGAGACCCGCGGCAGCAGGATGTTCATGCGGTCGAGATCGGAGACGTCAAACCGCTGCGATTCCACCGGGGAACGCAAATCGACGCCCACGATCGGCAGGTCGCGATCCGCCAAATACCGGCTGAGCGTGGCACCGATCAAACCGGACGACCCCGTGATCAAGATCGTCACGGGGCGACCGAGCCGGATAGCCAATCGGGCAGATTCGTGAGCAATGTGTGCATGCGTTCGCCGTAGAAATCCCAAAAACCCGCCGCCGGCAGTGAAATCCCCGGGACGCCCGTCAGCTTATAGAGCAGCAATACACCATGTGATGCGATTGAACTTATCATCGCGCCGGCGACGAGACGCCAATCTGGATGCGGCTCCGCCGAACGCCGCGAATGGCGTAGGAACGCGTACACGCCGAGAAACGCAACAAATTCGAGCA
>Ga0116229_10010305_pt1 | contig 14055 bp, 14 predicted proteins | sample S1TSphgellanicum_3_FD_87313 | JGI IMG/M metagenome (GOLD analysis project Ga0116229, IMG submission 87313) | Host-associated microbial communities from peat moss isolated from Minnesota, USA - S1T2_Fc - Sphagnum magellanicum MG | ecosystem: Host-associated > Plants > Peat moss > Unclassified...
CAGGATTCCATGACCACAGGCGTGGGCAACCTCGTCGATGCGGACGTGGCCAAGGAAAGCGCCAACCTGACCGCGCTGCAAACCAAACAGCAGCTCGGCATCCAGGCGCTCTCTATCGCCAACGCGTCATCGAGCGCCCTGCTCAGCCTGTTCCACTAATTCAGGTCGGTCCAGAGGGCCCTCGGGACCGAGCAGGCTGACGCCGACCGCCGCAAGCCTACGCGCGCCTCTGCCCCTCCGGCCGGCCCCCGGGGGGGATGCGCGCGTTGCCGACGCCGTCTCTACGGCGGATTGATTGCGTGTGCTTAGGCTTCGCCGCCCCTTGCGTGAACACCCCTGTCGAACATCACCTGTCGTCCGACGCGACACCGGGACGCCGCGACCCCGCTTGGGGACCAGGTGTTCAGACCCTGGTCAAACAGGTGTGGCTGGTGGCGAGGCGAACGCCCATGAAAACGACCCGGCCGACCACCATCACCTGGGTCGGGCTGATCTCGACAAAACGGACGATCTGACGTGGCTCCATCCGTCCGCCTGGCCGCACGGGTCGATCGAAGATGACGCGCAGATCCGGACCCACGAGCTTTCCGCGCAAGCGCGCCGCCTGATGCGCATCGTGGGCAATGATGAACCCCTGCTCGTCGGTGTGGACCGCCCAGCTCCGCTGGAACACCTCGGCCTCGCGACCGACATAGACATAGGTCTCGTCGAGGTGCAGCGCGCGATGTTCATCCGACCAGGTCCCGTTCATTTCCACGGTGTAGCGCCTCAGCACACGGCCGCTTAGGGCCTGCACACACCCGAAACCTGTCAACCGGCCGCTAAGAAAATCTTCCGGTGTCATTGAGTAGCCGCGATCCTGCGCCTGATGGCGGAGAGGTGCATGCTATACGCGGGGTGTCTTCGATGAAAGGAAGATGGGGTCCGTTCCTGGCGACAGCGTCGGCGCTGATATTCGGCTCCGCTCAGTCCGCAACCCTGCAGGCCGTCCCCTCAGGACCTGAAGCTCAGGCCCGTGCGCCCGATCCTGGCGAGAGCGCGGTGGTCCAAGAGCTTGAGGTCGTCGGCCGCTACCCTGGCCCGCCCCAATGGACGGTTGAGCGCGGCGGTGCTGAAGTGGTGGTTCTGGGCGCGCTATCGCCCCTGCCGCACACCCTGGACTGGAATACGCACCGCTTCGACCGGGCGCTTGATGGAGCGCGTCTGGTTATTCTGCCGCCCAATGGACGAATTGGGATATTCGATGGCGCTTATCTGCTTTTGCATCAGGGCGATCTGCGCCTCCCGGCCGGCCGGCGGCTTTGGGACGGGTTGACGCCTGACGAGCGACGTCGCTTCGATTCCCTTCGGGCCGACGCCAAGACCGATGCAAAACGCTATGAGCGCTTGAAACCCGCTATCGCGGGCATGACCCTTGAGTCCGACTTCGACCGGGCGGCGGGTCTCTCGAACGCCAAGCCGGGATCGACGGTCAAACGTATGGCGGACGAACGACGCATCCATACTGAGACTGAAGGCCTGCCGATCACCGCCTTGTTTCGGTCGGTGGTTCGCATGGATGACGTGACCTCCCACGCTTGCCTCGATGCCTTCCTGGGCGACGCAGAACGCCATCGCGGGCAGGGACGGGCGATGGCGGAGGCCTGGGCGAACGGCGAGCTTGGCAAGCTCAAGGGCGAATATCTGTCATCGGCTGTAGATCAGTGCATCGCCGGCGCGCCAGGACTTCAGGCCTTCGTGGAAAAGTTGACGCGTGACGCCCAGAGCCAGATCGATGGAGCTCTGGCCAAAGGCGGCAAGACGGTCATGGTGATCGATCTGCGAGTGCTCCTGCGCGCCAATGGCGTTCTTGACCGGTTGAAGGCGGAGGGGGCGAACATCAGCGTGCCCCACGATTGAGCGCGCCGATTGAGCGCGCCGATTGAGCGCTCTGGCTTGTGGCGCAGGTGTGCGGTGGCTAAGCTCTCCTGATCTTCGCCAGGGGGTGTTCATGCGTATCCTGCTCGCCGCATCTGCGGCGCTCATCGCCCTGGCCGCTGCGCCTAGCGCTGACGCCGGACCGGTTGATCCGCAGACTTTGAATCTCATCGCGGACGCGGGGTTCAACCACGGCGAAGTTATTGAAACAATAGAATATCTCTCGGACCAGATCGGGGGGCGGATGACCAACTCCCCCGCCATGCGCAAGGCCGAGGCCTGGACGCAACAGAAGTTCAAAGCCTGGGGACTTAAGAACGTTCATCTGGAAGGCTTTGAGTTTGGTCGTGGCTGGTGGATCGAAAGCGCTCACGTGCGGATGGTCGAGCCGCGGCCCTTTGACCTGCATGCGATCCCGGTGGCCTGGTCGCCGGCGACCAACGGAAAGCTGACCGCCCCCGTGATCCTGGCTCCGATCCGCTCTGAGGCTGACTTTGCAGCCTGGCGCGGAAAACTTAAGGGCAAGATCGTCCTGACCAGCATCCCTACGGTCCAAAAGGACGATCTAGAGCCACCGTTCAAACGCTACACGGACGCCGATATCGCTAAGCTCGACGACTACCGCCAACCCTTCAACGACCCTGAGCTGGCGGCGCAGCGGGCAGGCCGGGCCGCCCTCGCCAGGAAGATCGATGATTTTCTTGCCGCTGAAGGCGCCGTCGCCCGGGCCAGCATGTCCCGCAACGACGGCAGGATCGTTCACGGCGAGGGATCGGGCTATAGGGTCGGCGAAACGCCAAAGGTGCCATCCTTCGACATGGCGGCCGAGGACTATCGCCGGCTGGCCCGGCTCTCAAAGGTGGGTTTGGTGACCCTCGAGGTGGAGAGCAAGGTCCACTATGAGGACGCCGATACCAAGGCCTACAACATCATTGCTGAAATCCCCGGTTCGGATCCAAAGGCCGGATTCGTCATGGCCGGCGCCCACCTCGACAGTTGGGTGGCTGGAGACGGAGCCGCGGATAATGGCGCTGGCTCCGCTGAGGTGATGGAGGCGGCGCGGATCCTGGCGAGCCTTGACATCCACCCCAAACGCACAATCCGGTTCGCACTTTGGGCGGGAGAGGAGCAGGGCCTTTGGGGTTCGCTCGCCTATGTTGAGGCTCATTTTGCGAAGCGGCCATCGCCGCCCAAGGGCGATCTGACCAGACCCTATGATGTCAATGCCTTCCCTCTGACCCTTCTGCCCGAGTACGGGCAAATGCACGGATATTTCAATATCGACAATGGATCGGGCAAGATTCGCGGCCTCTACGCGGAGGGCAATTTCGCCGCCGCGCCTTTACTCAAGCAATGGCTTGCCCCCTTCGCACCGCTCGGGGTCTCCGCCGTGGTCGCTGAGCCGACCGGCTCCACCGACCATGTCGGCATGGTCCGGATCGGCCTGCCGGCGTTCCAGTTCATTCAGGACCCGCTTGATTACGAGAGCCGGGTCCACCACTCTGACCTCGACACCTTCGACCACCTGCGCACAGAAGATATGCGCCAAGGGGCGGTTGTGCTTGCTTCGGTCTTGCTCGAAGCCGCGCAGAGCGACACGCCCCTGCCTGGAAACGTTGTTCCGACCGCCCCCAAACCAACCGACCCGTTTCGCTTTGCGGACGACAATCCTCAAGGGGTGAGGCGTTAGCCCGGCGCCTGAGCGCCGCGCCCCATCGGCTGGGGCTGACGATCACAACGCCCTAGCCTTTGCGCCGCTTGGCATGGCGCTTGGACACCGAAACGGCCGCAACAGAAAACGCCCTCGCCGGGTCACAGCGAGGGCGTCATCCCTTAAGCCCAATCTCAGTTTAGGGTCGCTCGACTAGGGTTTTACCGCCGTCAGGTCGTCGCCCACCTTCTTCAATTGATCATCCGTGATCGCACCCTGAGACATGGGCTGCAGATCCTTGAGGCTCATGGACTTGAACTGGTCGTACATGGCGTGGGTGGTGAGCCCCGGCAGGTCCTTGTCCAGCACTGCCTTTCCAGCCGGCACCGCAACGATCTGCTCGATCGGCGTGTCAAGGGTAAGCGCCTTTGGCGGGTCCGCCGCAAGGGCGCCCGAAGCAAAAGCGAGGCCGGCGGCGAACACGCCCGCGGCGATGAACTTCTTCATGACGTCCTCCCTGAGTGTCCGGGTGATTGAACCGCGTTTTTGCCGCAGCGGCAAGGCGGCATCCTTACGGTGTGTAGATTGCCCCCGTGACAAGGCGTCTCCCATGGACCAGATAGGCTTTGAAGGTTTCATTTTGGCCAATCTGGAACGGCTGAATGGCTGGGACAAAGAGGCCTCAGCGGTCTTGAGATGGAGTTGCTGGCGATGAGCGAACGACAGCCCTACCGGGTTGTGGGGCGTACCGGTGAGTGGGAAGTGGTTCTGGGGCTCGAAGTGCACGCCCAGGTCGCCTCCCACGCCAAGCTCTTTTCCGGCGCCGCGACAGCGTTCGGCGCCGAGCCCAACGTGCAGGTTTCCCTGGTGGACGCCGGCTTTCCCGGCATGCTGCCTGTGATCAATCGCTATTGCGTCGAGCAAGCGATCAAAACCGGATTCGGCCTTAAGGCGCAGATCAATCACGTTTCGCGCTTCGACCGGAAGAATTACTTCTACCCCGACCTGCCTCAGGGCTACCAGATCAGCCAGTTCAAAGAGCCGATCGTGGGCGAAGGGACGCTTGAGGTCGAGCGTGACGACGGATCGCGCTTCACGGTGGGGATCGAGCGGCTGCATCTTGAGCAGGACGCAGGCAAGTCGATCCACGATATGGATCCGGACTGGACCTATGTCGACCTCAACCGATCGGGTGTCGCGCTTATGGAAATCGTGTCGCGTCCCGATATGCGCTCCCCCGAGGACGCCGCAGCCTACGTAAAGACTCTGCGCATGTTGGTCCGGTATCTTGGCACCTGCGACGGCGACATGGAGAAGGGCAATCTTCGCGCCGACGTGAACGTGTCGGTGCGCAAGCCTGGCGATCCGCTTGGGACGCGCTGCGAGATCAAGAACGTCAACTCTATGCGCTTCATCCAGCAGGCGATCGTCTACGAGGCGCGCCGGCAGGTGGAATGCCTCGAGGACGGGGGGTCGATCGACCAGGAGACACGGCTCTACGATCCGGGCCGCGGCGAGACGCGCTCGATGCGCTCCAAGGAGGATGCGCACGACTACCGCTACTTCCCCGATCCTGACCTTTTACCGCTCGAGCTTGATCCTGACTGGGTGAAGCGCATAGAGGCCAGCCTGCCTGAGCTTCCCGACGCCAAGCGTATCCGGCTTCAGACTCAGTATGGCCTGTCGCCATACGACGCCGGGGTGCTGGTGGGCGACCCTGTGCGGGCTGCGTTTTTTGAGGAGGCCGCGCAAGGGCGCGACGCCAAGCTCGTCGCCAACTGGACCTTGAACGACCTTTCTGGCCGCCTGGCCGCCCAGGGGATTGAGTTCGAGGATACGCCCATCAAGGCTGGCGACATCGCCGCTCTGGTCGAGCTGATCGAGACCGAGGTCATCTCTTCCAAGATCGCCAAGGAAGTGTTCGAGCACATGTGGGCCGGCGAGGGCGCGCCCAATGCCATTGTGGAGGCGCGCGGACTGGTTCAGGTGACGGACGCCTCGGCCATTGAGCGGGTCATTGACGAGGTCATGACCGCCAACCCTGACAAGGTCGCCGCGGCTCGGGAGAAACCGCAAGCCATCGGCTGGTTCGTCGGCCAGGTGATGAAGGCGACGGGCGGTAAGGCCAACCCTGCGGCGCTCAACCAGATTCTCAGGGCCAAGCTCGAGGGCTGAAGGCGAGGCCAGGCGCCGTGCGCGGGCTAGCGACTCAACTCGGTCGAACAGGCGCCCCTCGTTACCAACGCCGAGGGCCTCACCACGCCCCCGGCGCGGTGTCGAGGATCAGGCCGGTGGAGCGCTGCACCAAATAGGCGTCTCGGCCGACGCCGTACCACGCATAGCCTGGCGGAGGGGAGCGCAACCGATAGCGACGCGGGTCGAGGGGTTGTCCTCCTCCTGGCCCGCCTGGAAAAAACTCGCCCCTGCGCCATCCGCCTCGGGGCGCGTAAGCCTGAGGCGGCGCGGCGTAGGCGGGATAGCCGCCGAGGTCGGGGCGCGCGTAGCCCCGCTGTCCATAGGCGCCGCCCCTCGGGTAGGGCGAAGGCGCAGCGCTCGGGCGGCCCATCCGCGGGGCGCCCGCGGGCTGTGCGTAACCGCCGCGGCCTCCGACTGAAGGCCCCGCGCGGTTCGCGCCGCGGCCATGGCCACCCCAGCCTTGAGCGTCGGCGCTGGCTGCGGCCAGGACGCTCAGAACCAAAACGGCGACGAGGGTTTTTGACGCACGCATGACACGGGGACCGGGCTTAGCGGAGGATTGGGTGGCGAACCGGGGTCCGCCCCCAACTTATCACCAGTAATAGACGCCGGGAACCACGTCGACCACCTGGCCGGTAGCCAGGTTGATCAGCAAGGCGTCGGCGCCGACGCGGATCCATTGGTACCCATAATCGGGCGCCCACAGCCCATAGTCCCAGTAGTCGCCGATGAAGTAATTCGGCAGGAAGAACACGGAGGGCAGGAACTCCCCCCGCCGCCAATAGTGATTGTTCCAGCCGCCATAGCCGCCCGGAAAGGCATAGGGCGCGGCGCGATAGCGATAGAAGGTGCGCCCGCCGAGGGCAAAGGCCTCGGCGCCGGGACGGGGTCCCCTTGCGACCGGGCCCCCCGCGCCCTGGCGACCCGGATAGGCGACACCGGGGGCGGCGCGACTGAAGGCCTCGCCAGGGTATCCGTTTCGGCCCTGCGGGGGGTATGCGGCCATGCCCTGCGGGCGGAGCGCGTTGCTGGGCGCGCCCTCGGACGGTGGGCGATAACCGCCTTGAGGCCCGCCCTGCGGGGCCCTGGCCGCGGGCGCGGGGGGCGGCGCATGCGGGGCTCCGCCTGACGACGGATGTCCCCCGCCGTGCTCATCATGGTGCTCCTGGGCAAGCGCCATCGTGGTCCCCATGAGAAGGGAGAGAGCCGCTGCAGTGGCGAGCATACGGGTCATGTACGCCTCCTTTATCGAGTTCGGCGGCCTTGGCGCCCGATGCGCTCGGGAAGTCCGCTTGACCTGAAGACTTTATCGACCCGGGCGGCTGAACCGGGCCTGAACGAACCTATCGGGGCGCTGGTCTTGGGGGCGGGGCTGTGCAGGCGGCTTTGTCCGTCAAAAGAGCGGAGAGCCGCGCCTGTGCTCAACTCGAAAACCGGACCCATCCAACCCGCGATCGCGTGCAAATTAACCCGCTCAACATCAAGGTGTACGATAAATGAATTGAGTTGTGTTAAGTAATTATTGGTTCACGAAAGTCTTTGAACACGGTTTTTTTGCGCTTAACTGTATATTAGAACCCACGCTGTTTTCTGCCGCCATCTGAAGTCGCCATGCGGGCCGCCGAATGCGGCCTTTTCGGAGGAAAAACAGTGATGCAACCGGCGTACGATCAAGCGGTTCAAGAATGTCAGGCTGCCATGCCGCTGCCGGGCCCCAACTCCACGGGTGAAGAGCTTTTCCGCATGGGCATGCTCTACTCCACCGGCCAGGGCGGGGCGCCCCTCGATTATGTGTCAGCCCATATGCTGTTCAACCTGGCGGCTATGCGCGGCTCGGAAGCGGCGAAGGAACGCCGCCGTGAGCTCAGCCAGGAAATGGATCGCGACACCATTGCTGAAGCCCAGCGCGCCGCGCGTGAATGGCTCCAGCGCGCCTGACAAGCCCGCCCCTCAAGGCTGAGGGGGAGCCCGCATCCGGCCAGGATCAGGGTTGAGCGACCGTACTGAGATAGTTGCCGTTCACGGCATAGGTGAACTGGATCGGAACCGTATCGCGCAGGTATTGCTGCACGAAGACCCCGATCTCGGCGATGGTCGAGCGGGGCACGTAGATGATGTCAAATCGGCGAAGCGGCACAGCGCCGCCCTGGCGCGGATTATAGATGGCGGCCTTGAGGTCGGCGGTCCGCATCATTGGCCGCCCGCCTGGCCCGCGCCGGATGATCACTACCTGTGAGGTCTTGGCGGAGACCTTAAAGCCGCCCGCGAGGAGCACGGCCTGCAAGGCGTCGATATCGCCCGGCATGTCGTAGACGCCCGGCTTGTCGACTTCGCCGCCCACGAACACTTTGAGGGGCGTTGCGGATCTTACCGTGACCTCGACCTCGGGATAGCGCAGCAGGCCTGAATAGGCCTGGGTCAAGGTCGCCTGAAGCTCCGCCACCGAACGATCCGCCGCCATCGGCTGGGGGATCAGCGGCAAAGAGATGCGGCCGTCGGGCTGGACCGTCACCGTCCGGGCCAGCTCCGGCGCCGATGGCACGGCGACATCGAGCACATCGCCAGGATAGAGCCGATAGCCAGGCTCGTTATCGTCCCAGCTGGCGTAGGGAATCGGGATAAAGCCAGGGCGCGGCGTTTGGCCGCTGTAGGCCTCAGGTGCAGGATGCCAAGCCGTACATCCCCCCAATCCCGCGAGGATCGGCCCCGCCAAACCGATCGTCAAAATCAGCCAGGGGCGGGGAAAAAAAGTCAGGGGACTCAAAGGGCGCTCCGGGTCATCGTCGGCCGGAGAATTATGGTTAACGGGTAATAACTGGTTAAGGCCGGGGCGGCGATGGTCCGGCCAGTGCGTGGAGTGTCCGGCCGTATGCCCAAGGGCGCTGATCAGACTGTGGATGGAGCCGCCCACCTGCGAGAGCGCGTCGCCTTGCACCATACGCCTTCGGACATCCTTGCCCTGTTATGGCGACGGCTGGCGCTTATGGTCGTGGTCTTCCTTTTGGTCTTGGGGGGAGGGGTGATCCTCGCCCTTCGGTTGAAGCCGACCTTTGCGGCCCATTCCAGCCTTCTAATCCGGCTCGGCCAGGAATATGTTTATCAGCCGACGGTGGGCGATGCTGCGCGTGGGGCGACGCCTGATAACGACCAGGTCGTCCAGTCCGAGCTGGAAATTCTCGAAAGCGAAGCTGTGAAACGCAAGACCGTCGAAGATATCGGCGTCGCCCGCATGTCGCCGGCCCTTGGGCGCGCCTATGCCCATGCGGACGACTTAAAACGCCGGGACATACACGCCGCGGCGGTGAAGCTCATCGATGACGGTTTGAAGCTGCAAACCGCCCCCGACAGCTCCATCGTCAAGCTGAGTTTTACCGCCAACGATCCAGCCTTGGCGGCCCTTGTGCTGAACACCCTTGTCGACGAGTACCTGCGCTATCGCCGAACGGTGCTTATCGATGGTGAAACCGGCCAGGTGGAGGCCGAGCTCAAGGCGTTCCAGGTCCGGCTCGACGCTGCGGATGCGGCCTATCAGAAGTTTCTAGCCGACAATGGGGTGGGCTCAGGGGATTTCGACGCCGAGAAAACCTCGCTGACTCAGATCTACGCGCAACTGACCACCGAAGCTTATAGCAACCAGGCCAGCCTGTCCGAAGCCGAGGGGCGGTTCGGCGTCACCAGCCAGCGCGCGGCGCAGGCCCAGCCGGAGATCGGCCTCTACCGCGACCTTGACCATCAATCGCAGGACGAGCTCAACAAGCTTATGGTCCAGCGCCAGGACCTGCTGTCGCGCTATCTGCCCAGCGCCCAGCCGATACGCGACCTCGATCAGAGGATCGCCGCGCTTCAGGCTCTGATCGCCCGCGGGCCGGCTGACGGCGGGGCCAGGCGGGTCGGTCCAAATCCGATCTATCAGGCGCTGATCACCGATAAAGACCAGGTCGAGGCCCAGGTCGCCTCCTACAGGCGAAGGCTCGCGGAGGTGAAGGCCTCGCTGGCCGAGGTGGCGGCGCGCCGTCAGAAGCTGGCCGCTCTCGAGCCCCAGTTCGAAGCGCTGTCGCGTCAGCGCGACCTTTTGGCCGCCAACGTCAAGACCTTGGCTCAGCGGGTGCAGGAGAGTGAGGCCGCTCAGGCGATGGCCAATTCTGGTCAGGACAACATTCGTGTGGTTGAGCGCGCTTATCCCGCCGTCAAGGGTGTGTCCCTGAGACTGCCGGTCATCGGCCTCTCCGTCCTTTTCGCCGGCTTCGCCGCCCTCTGCGCCGGCCTCTTTTCAGCCTTCACCTCCAAGGGCTATCCGACCTCGGAAAGTGTTGAGCGGACCCTTGACCTGCCGGTGCTGGCCAGCGCTCCGGCAAACCCGGCGTGAACGGGCGGCTGACGCTTAGTCCAGGCTGGAGGAAGTGGGCGGCCGAATCGGCAAACTGCGCCTATGCTGGAGCGCGGGTGAGTTGGGGGTCCCGGCGCGGCCCATGTCCGATGTGAGTTCCGAGATGGCGAGCTTGGCGGAGCGGCTGGGACCGTCGCCTGGCGTCGTCGCGCGCCGGGTCCAGTTCGTGGCGGCTGAGCCCGGCGAGGGCACCTCGACCTTGGCCCGCGCTTTCGCCGTTGAGGTGGCGAGGACCGCGCTGCGGCCCGTCTGGCTGATCGAGCTCGATCTGATGCGCGGTGAACAGCACCAGCTGATCAGCATGGAGCCCGAGGTTTACGGGCGGCTCAGCGATCCAACCCGGGCCAGTCCGAACCCTTCCATGTTCTTTACGGTCCATCCGCGGTCAGATAACGCGCCCGGAGCGGATGCAGGCTATCTTGCCGCCTATGCGGTCGGCCGATCTCGCCTCTATGTGACGCGCTTTCGTCGCGAGCGGCTGGCGCCTGGGCAAACCGCGCGCATCCTCCCGGATCCGACGTACTGGGAGGCGATTGCATCACGGTCAAGCTACGTGGTGGTCGATGCGCCGGCCTGGTCCCGCTCCCGCGCCGCCGGAGCCATCGCGCCTTTCATGGACGCGAACCTGCTTGTGGTTTCCGCCGAACGGCGCAACCCCGACGCGGCCGCTGCAGTCAAACGCGGCCTCGAGACCGTCGGCGGCCGCTGGTCCGGCGTGGTCGTGAACCGCGCCCCCAAACCGCCTCCGCAGCTCTTGCGAGCGATGGCGCCTTAGATGGCCCTTTTGGCGTTTATCGTCTCTGAGGCGGATGCGGCTCAAGCCTTCGGCGCGTGCAGGCTGGTCCAATCGAGCGTCATCAGCCCCCCGCGAGGTCGGCCGCCACGCCTCTCGCGGCGCCGTCGAGCCCCGCGGTGACCGCCGTGCCGGCCTCTGCGGTCGAGGGACGCAGCGAAGTCCGCAGCTGGCCGCGGCGGCTCGCCGTCGTCTCGGCGGTGTTTATGGTGCTGACCTTCACCCAGTTCTGGCAGACCCCGCTTGTTGGGCCAGATGGGGATCCTGAGGCGTCCACCCTCATCCGCAGCCTGTTTTTTCCGGCCTATGGCGTCGCAGCCGTCCTTCTCCTCGGGCGTCCCCGGGCCGCCGCTGCGACCGCAATCCGCTCACCGCTCATCTGGCTCCTCCTTGGCCTGGTTTTCGCGTCCATCGCCTGGTCAATCGATCCGCAGACCACCCTGCGACGCTCGATCGCGCTCTTGTTCACCACCTTCGCGGGGCTTGTCCTGGCTTCCCGATTCGATTGGTCTGACATGGTGGAGGTGCTCGCCGGCGCCTTCGCGGTGGTCGTGATTTGCTGTTACCTGCTTGGGCTCTTGGCGCCGTCTTATGGGCGAATGAGCGATCTGTTTCCCGGCGCCTGGCGAGGGGTGTACGCGGAAAAAAACGCCCTCGGCGACACCATGACCATGGCCTTCATCACGTTTTGCGCGACGGCGGCGCTGAACCGCAAGCGCCGCTGGCTTTGGATCGGGTTCGCCGCCGCCGCCGCAGGTCTTGTTCTGCTTTCGACCTCTAAGACCTCATTGGTCACCCTGGTGATCGGCCTGGCCTGCCTTGCATTCGTCTGGCTGGTGCGGCGGGGGCCGGCGGTGAGCATTGCCGCCGTCTTTGCGGGTGTGACTGGCCTGATGCTGCTGGGTCTTGGGATGGTGTTCGATTCCGGCGCGGTGTTCGACCTGCTTGGAAAGGATCCCACTTTAACCGGGCGCACCGTGATCTGGAGTTCGGTGTTGCGGATTATCCGCGCGCGGCCGTGGACCGGCTATGGCTACGCCTCGATATGGACTGACGAGAGCCGGTGGGGACCTTTGGCCTGGATCGTTAAATGGTCCCATTTTCGGCCCCACCACGCTCATAACAGCTGGCTCGAGACCTGGCTGTCGCTTGGCTACCCCGGCCTTGTGCTCTGGACGTCGATCGTCTTTCTGACCTGGGGGCTGGCCCTTCATGCCGCGTTCCGGCGCCCGTGGGGTTACTTTGTCCTGCCGTTCCTGGTGTTCTACTCCCTGACCACCCTCACAGAGAGCGTCGCCTTCATCTACAACGATCTCTACTGGGTGGTCTTCGCCGCCATGGCGTTCAAGCTGGCGGCGGGAGACCGCAGCGGGCCCACTGGAGATGACGCGCTGAGCTTAGCTCGACCATAAAAGCGAAGGGTCTTAAACCAAATCACCTTGCCGAGCCCATGAGCGGCGCGGTCAGCAAATCGAAGGGCGCGCTCCGGGCTGAACGGCGCAACGGCCAGCGCTGCGCAGCCGAACACACCGACCTGAAGCGCGCCGATCGCCATCCACCGGGCGACACGGCCAAAATCGCGGGCTCGGGCTGCAATCTGCGAGGGGCTTTGGCCGAAGCCGAATGCGCGCACCAAAGCGTAGCGTGCGGTCTGCCGATCTTCGGTGGCATGTTCCCAAAGCCAGGCTTCGGCGGCCCAGCCGAAGCGGCGTCCTTCCTTTCGCAACCGCGCGAACAGACGGTCGTCCTCGCCGCCCGTCTGGTTGGCGGCGACGTCGAACGGCGCGGGTGTGTTCAGGGCGGTGGCGCGGCGCATCATGGTATTGCCGCAGCCAAAAAGCCGTTGGCTGACGCCGGTCTCTTCTGGGCCCACGCGGGAGAAGAACCGTTCGAGGTAGGCGCGCTTCCAGTCGGCGGCGGCGTCGGCGCGGCCGCGCACGGGGCCGAAGGTCACGTCGACGCCAAGACTTTCGTGTGCGGCATGCAGGGCTGAAAGCCAGTGCGGAGGCGCCTCTTCGTCATCGTCGATGAAGGCGATCAGAGGGGCGGTCGTGGCGGCGACGCCCATGTTGCGGGCGTTTGAGACGCCCGGCTCGCGTGCCTGCAGATAGATCAGAGGCGCCCCCTCCTGCTGCAGGTCTAAGACCGTGGCGCGCGCCGATCCTTCGGGATCGTTATCGACGACCGCGATCTCGGCCGCCAAAGCGAAGAGTTGATCCTGCTTGAGAACTGAGCGCAAGGCGCGCTCCAGGCTTTCGGGCCGCCTGAAGGTCGGGATGATGACGGCGATCGGCCTCATCTCGCGGCCCTGAGGCCCAGCGGCCCGACGCGTTGAGCGCCTTCTGCGGCGCCCACAACCTCAAAGCCCATGGTCAGCGCCTTATCGACAAGGCGGCCGAGAACATCCGCCGAGGTTCCGAACTGGGTCACCTTATCCTCTACGCCGTGCGTAAACAGGATCACCCACGCGCGCCTTCGAGCCGCCTTCGCAAGCCAGGCGCTGGCGATCGCTTCTCCATCCCAGCCGTCCACCCCGACGGCCGGCGCCTGATTAAGGTCGACGCCGGGCTCGATCAGCCCATGCTGCAAGGCGCGCGAAAGCACAAAACGTTCCGCCGCCTGCTGTTTGGCCGCAAAGCCGACATCGCCATAGGGGTAGGCGAAGGTCTGCAGCCGCTGAGCTACACCCCAGTCAGACAGGAGCGCCGCGTTGCGCTCGAGGTCGTCAGCGACCATCGCGCCGGAGGCTTGGCCGCAGTCGAGGTGGGAATAGGTGTGGCAACCGATCTCATGGCCCGCATCCGCCGCGCGTTGCATGTCTTCACGCGTCGCATACCGACCCAAATGCCCGTCCTCGCCAGCAAGGCCTGCGCAGAAGTAATAGGCCCGCGCACCCCCCGCCGCTCCAGAATCGGACCGCCGCGCTGCACCGCTGAGGTGGGCGTATCGTCGAAGGCGAACGTGACCATGGGCCGGTCGGGTCGGCGCACGGCCGGGCGCCGATGGACCAGGCGAGCCAGGCGTCGGCGGAGTTTGCCCTTGAGGGAGGAGTCGGCGCGATAGACGCCAAGCGCCTGGAGGTCGGCGTTCATACCACCTCCGCGTAGAGGG
>Ga0116229_10010306_pt1 | contig 14052 bp, 8 predicted proteins | sample S1TSphgellanicum_3_FD_87313 | JGI IMG/M metagenome (GOLD analysis project Ga0116229, IMG submission 87313) | Host-associated microbial communities from peat moss isolated from Minnesota, USA - S1T2_Fc - Sphagnum magellanicum MG | ecosystem: Host-associated > Plants > Peat moss > Unclassified...
AGTCAATGTTTTTAGCACTTGAAAAACTCATAAATGACTCCTTAATGGATTTAAAATGACATATTTTTGGGACATTATTTAAATCAAACTTTATTATGATATTATAATGCAACATCTTTGTGAATCAAAATTATTTTTTAAAGATTTTGTTAAACTTGCAAATGGAATATCCTTATGATATTATGGGATTATTCAAGGAGGTGGGTGTGGGTTCTAATAATGTGACTACATGGGCATAATATTCATCAAAATCAATTTCTTACACATTGTTGTAGTTTGACATTACATTGTTTATTTATTATATTATTAGGTTTAAACTAATTATAATAATTTTTAATCAATGTTGTAAAATAATTGTATGATCACATTGTCTATGTAACGACACATCATTTTGTCCACATCATCTACATAATTATTCTTTAGACATTATATTTTAAATGATTATCCTAGTCACATTTTCAAATGACATCTTGGACATCCATGTCACTTTGTCATCAATCATGGATGCCATATTGATGAAAACTTGCAATGAAAAAACAATGTCAGCTAGGTTCCTTGTTACCAAGATCCAAGCTACAAATAGTTTAGTTGATTTATTGTGCCAAATGTCCATTCACATATACAAGATCATGTGAACCTTCCAACCCTTAACCACGATTCCAACCATGGCATTATGGTGGACCTTCCCATATCATTAAAGTGGTTTTCCAAGTAGTGGTTTTGGATAAAACTTAATGAGTGGATCTATTGATGATATTGATCAGTCCATCTATGTGAACAGACAACAAAATTTATCACAACAGTCAAGTTGGGCACTTAATATGGCCATGAGCCATCATGTATGTTTACATGTACAATGTGGTGACAACCTATTCCTTGTTTAATTTCATCATAATTGTCATGGGTTCAACTCTGATACCATCGATACAAATTTCAATACCAAGATGCTTGATTATTGGCTAGTTAATTAATAATATGATCATTGGAGAAATTTCATAGCATATTATTCATGTAATTAAAATGTTAGATTATATTGGTTTCACAAACGTGAAATCCAAGATCCAATGTACACTATAATGATATATAATATATTTGTTGGGAATATTAGTCACGTCAATGATCTTTGATTAGTTGCACAATGTTGTAGATGATCATCACCAAACCAAATTTGTGAAAAATTTAGTATGGTCATGGTCATATACATACTAACGAAAAAGTTTGACATCATTGATATTAATGTCAAAATTATTAATAAGATTGATTTGATATAAGAAATTTGATTACTATTAGTGTTCAACTATCTAAAATGTAATATTAATTATTATAACATTGAATGTCAATTGTCAACATCGAGGGCATATGTGGTTCCAACCATTGACTAGGGCAACCACATAATAATTGGTGCTTTGGTGAAATGTGTCACTATCATTTAAAGGTGGTGTACCAAGTGGTTGTGTATAAGTGAATGTTTGATTATACCTAAAACTTGATATTCTAATTGTTAATGTTTTTGAAATTTGACCACAGTACAACCATTATCACCAATTAAACATTTAATATGTCCATGGTCCATAATCCCAAATTAATGGTTCCACATATTAAATGTATAACAACTATAATTCATTTTCAATTTGGTCAAATTAACAAGGGGAAACCAAAGCTTAATAATATATTATACATTGACATAATCATTTAATGACCTAGTCATGAAAGTCACGATTTGGTATAATGATCAATTGATTTACAAGAATCTCTTCCACTATTGTGGATGCTCCAAATTGTGATTTAAATTGATTTACAAAAAATCATCAACTTAGTAACTAAACAATGTTATACTTTGTGTGTGACTAAAACACGAAAACAAGTAGCCTAATTGAAATACATCACATTGAGGTTAATGGGTAAATGCATAGTCTAGTGGTTCTTTTTAGGTAGATACAGCTTTCACAAGAGTCACAAGCAAGTTTTTATAAATGATCCATATGGATATGGTTTCAATTTCAAAGGTTTTCATTAGTGTAATCTTTGACTTCATAAGTTTCAGTCACTTATGAAGCCTTTTAAGACTAGATTAAAACATCAACATCCTTGAATGACTTTTTGTTCTTTGTTTTTTGTCTCTTTGGTAAAAGGACATTCCCCTCTAATTTTATTTTTTTCAAGATTAGAAATGAAACAATGATGTAATTTGCTCATGGGGGCCAATGATAACGCCTCTATATACAAATAAAACACAAAAGACAAAAGAATTTTATGTCAAAATCTTGCAAATATACAAATGGTTAAAGGACTGTTATCATATGTGTACTATTCAATATTTTTTTGTGAAAACATGATGATAGCAAGAATGATCATGGTCATAACCTTGAGCTTGTTACTCACAAGTGTCAAATTATCAGCAAGTTTGTGATAGTTTTTGTTAATCCTAGTTGACCTCATCAACTCCTTGAGGGTTTACAAAATTACACAATTTAGTTTGCTTAAACGTGAAAATGTTGATCCCACAATGAGCAATCAACAATCAAAAGGGCCAAGAAAGCATAGACATGATTCACGGAGAATAATATGCCAATTTCCAAACCTTATACACCCCAATGTACCCTTGATTTTGAAGCCTTTTATCCCAACAACTCACATCTTTTGGCCTATTTTTTACTTGGCATTACCAATAAAGGCCAACAACACATATTATGCAAGAAGTTAATATTATCCCAACATGGTATGAACATTGTGAAAACAATCTTTAAAAAATAACAAAATTTTGATTTTTTGGAACTACAACTTAATTGCAAGCATATGTTTTAAATTTAGGTGACCAAAAGTCAAGCATTTGCAAAACCTTGCTTAATACTCATCATTCACAGAATTCCGTGCAACTTGTGTGTTTGTAGCCGCTTAAAACTTCTTAATAGTTGGTATGAATGGTTTATAGGGATGATGAATGTTAAGATCAAAGTCCAATGTGGTGAGCATTAGCCTTTTTCCCAATAGCATTTGAATCTCCTTCTCTACCTTGTAGACATTTTGAACATCAACACACATCATAATCATCATCGATATTACAATAGACCCCAATAATAGAAGAATGTAAACCACATATTCAAACCATGTTTGGCCATGGCATGAAATAATGTATACCAATGCATGTTCAAGAAATCCATGAAAATGATGCAGGTTTGTTTTAATTGATTCTATTCCTTATCTATGGTTGGATAGGATGAAAATGTAATAAATTTAGCCACAAATGCCACAAGTAAAGATAGATTATTAATTGTACATGCTATGTTTGCTAAAGTAGTAGAAACTCCTTTTGCCACCATCTCTCTACCATCCTTAAATCCTTCTTCCTGAACCTTAAAACACATTTATTTTTAAAAACTTTCCAATGATGAAAACTCCAACATATTACAAAGGTATAGATTACTGGTTGTTTCATAATGTGGCTTCACCATCTTTCCTGCATCCATGGCTTTAATTGTATGTATTATGTCTATTGAAAGACCAACTTTTTTTGCCAACATCTCATTACCATCCTCAAATCTATCTTCCCAAACCTTCAAAACTTGTCGACAATAAAAACTCTAACATACCATAGAAGTTCATACATTATGTTTAAGAAGGCAAAATAGATGACAAACATGATGATAAATATTTTCATTAACCATGTCAAATAGGGTTTGATAGGTTTGTGAATATTTTTGGAGGAGGTCGAAGGGAATTATTGTTAGAAAGATACCAACTTTTTCAATATTCATCATAATAGGGTTGTGATGGGGTAACTAAATGGGGTAGCTAAATTTGGTGCTTTCATTTTTTAAAATCAATTAATATCTTAAGTTACAGTCAAAATGTGTAATTGGTATTTACAAATAGGGTTCCAACAAAGTAGTTGTGCCTTTGTTCTAAAATTTTCATTTGAGATTTCAAATAAGGATGGAGTGATGTGATTAATAAAGTTCTTGAATTTGGTAAATTTTTTAAAATCATTAGTGAGGTAATAGTCAAAATGTGTGATTGATATTTATAGATAGAATTCCAACAAATCTTTTTTTTTCCTACAATCCCCACCAATTCAAGTTTTAAGACCTCATCCTAAGATAGTAAATAATTTATTCATTTAAATGATTCACCTTGATTTTGTGGTGGTGAACAAGTTTTTTTATATTTGATTCCATTTAAATGATAATTATATTATCAAAATTATAGCATATTATAATCAATTGCATGTAATTTCAATCAATGTCAATACAAATTCAATTCTTATTATCAATCATTTCACCTAAAATTAAATTAATGTACATTAAATGTATAGTTGAAATGCTACACTATACTTTAGACCTGAAACCCTAAATTGTGAACCCTAAATCCTAATCCATCAAATCCTAAAGTTCCCTCAATGTTATAATAACATTATAGACCCTATGTTGTGGATTCAAAACCCTTTACGTTTGAATGTAAAATCCTATGTTATATTAATGTATATCCTATTCCACGCAACCTAATATAATGCCTTGCACCTTAAACCTTAAATGAAATTACACACATGCCCTATTCCATACAATGTCAAAAAGATTCTTTAATTTCCCTCTAAAACATTCTATCTTCAACCTTAAATGATACAACATAAACCCAACACTTTACATCCTAAACCCTAAGTGTTATAAGATAGACCCTATGCTTAGTTACACCCTAAACCATACATTTCTAAACATAAACACCAAAAAAATTTATACCACAAATAGTATTATGTTGTAAACATTCAACAATAAGCTAAGATTGAAACCAAACAACATTGCCACATGACCTTAATATGAAACTTTAGTACGATTTCATCCACATCATTATGTATGGAGTGGACACCTCATTTTCATCATTCATCGTTATAAATCACTAAGGGCAGAAGATTTGTTAGACATAGTTCTCATGAGCCAATTCTTGTAATGGGGAATTTTAGGCAGCTGATAGCTTTGGGTGGGAGTGTGGATCTTAGTTCTTTTTCAAAAAAAGGTAGAGCATGATTGAGTTTTTGTTTGAAATTTTTTTTTAGTCTACACGTGAAGTTAAGGTTTCAAGAACAAATCTAGGATACCAAACATTTGGAACTTTGAAGGGATCAATATCAAGAGACTTAAAAAAACAAAGCACCATCAAACTTTCCTTCAAGAAGTTTTTTCAATTTACACATGAAGTTAAGGTTTTGGGAATGAATCTCAAACACCAAACATCTGGAGCTTTGGGAAGGATCAAGAGTAGGACACCTAAAAAGATTGACCACGGTCAAATTTTCCTTTAAAAAGTTTTTTTAGTCTATGTGTGAAGTTAGGGTTTTAGGAACGAATCCAAGACACAATGCATCTAGAGCTTTAAATAGGATCAAAAGCAAGAGACCTGAGAAAACAAAGCATAATCGAGTTCTCCTTCAATATTTTTTTCAATCTACACCTGAAATTAGGGTTTTGGGAACAAATTCCAAGACATTAAACATCTAGAGCTTCAAAAAGGATTAAAAACAAAAGACTTGAAAAACTAAAGCATGATTGAACTCTTTTACTAAATTTTTCAATCTACACATGATATTAGGGTTTTGGGAATGAATTCAAAACACCAAGCATTTGGAGCTTTGAAGAGGATCAAAAGTAGGAAACTTGAGAAGACATAACATGATCGAGCCTTCCTTCAAGAATTTTTTTAAATCTATGAATGAAGTTAAGGTTTCAAGAAAGAATTCGAGACACCAAGCATTTGGAGCTTCAAAAGAGACCTAAAGCAAGAGAACTTTAGATTTGGTGGTTTGGAGCTCTAGACAAGATCAAGGACAAAATAACAAATAAAGATTAGCAATTCAGCCTTTATTCACAACAATTTCCATTCCAAATGTTGTAGGGCTTGGGAGGGAGGACTTTTGAGTGCAATCTTGGAACTCACTAAGCTCCATCGATTAATTTCAAACCATGGGTATAACACTTTCACTTTCCTACCCATTGTTCCTTCACTTTTTCAAGTCCTCACATTAATTGTGATCAATTACTATCACAAGTTAGTTTTTTTTAATAGTATAGTGCATTCCATAGTATAGAGCAATATGTGGTGACGTGTTCTATTTTTGTGTACTTGAAAATCAATTTTGAATTCAACATTTTTTTTGCATGATAATATATTCTTGATTACTTGCACCCATGAAAGCCTATTTATTTTCATCTTGTGATGCCCATTTTATACATCTAATGCTTTTAAAAAGAGTTGCTCCAACAAAGAGTTCATTTGTGATTACTTTCCTTGGGTCATGGGAGGGAAAATTCTAAAACTTGGGTTTGCATGCTCAAAAACTTGTTACGTTGATGGGGTTTGACAACGCTTGTTTCCAAAATGATATTGCTTATATTCATTCCCACCTCTTATAACAAGATGGAGCCATCACAAAAAAGAAAGTGAGTATTGCACAATCCTTTATTAACATCACACTTATTCTAGAAATTCATGACTTTTATCATCTCAAATCCTTCCTATCCTAAAGTTTTCACAACATATTCTAGTTTAATTACTTTATACAATTTTGATGCAACCTCACCTTGATTTCAAGAAGCCTACTATTTCTTCATCACAATTCAAACATTAGTTTCGTAATTAACCACCGAAAATTAGGAAATAAAGATAACAAAAGATCTTTTAACATTTTTGTGGTTCTTATTCCTTGGAAGGTATTGTTTAGACTCAAATTTATAACGCGAAAAAATCCTTCATTATAAAGATAACTATTAGCAATAGTTTGTTGCAATCGAGATGATACCAACAACAACATATTCACAATAAAGTTATAATTGAAATATTCTACCAAATCGTTTAACCAAACCTTCATAGGATGCTTAGTAGCTTTCAAAAGTTTCAATTACTTTAATTAGTTCAATAAGGAGATACCTATTGTTAGCTACTACAATGAAAATTACAAGATGTTTGGTAGCTGCCAAACATTTATTAGATAACCAATTGTAAAAAATAGATGAAAACGCTTAATGACCACCATGCATTTTGTGGACATCGAAGGAAGTGGCAAAAAATGCCTGGTGGGCACCAAATGTTTTCTATATAACTCAATAAGGGGAATGAATGAAAACACCTAGTGGCTCCAAGTGTTTTTTGGATGATTAATTAAAAGGAATCCCAGAAAATGCCTACTACTTGTTATGCATTTTCTTGATACCCCATTAAAGGCAAGAAGAAAAAATGTTTGGTGGCCACAAGGTGTCTTCCTCCATTTATTCTAATTGGTAATCAAAAAAGGCCTAAGGGCTACCATGCATTTTTTGGATGATGTCTATGTAGTGTTCTAAAAAATAACTGGTAGCCACTAGGCGTTTTTTGGATGGTGGCTATGTAGTGATCCAGAAAACACTTAGCAATCATCAAGCCTTTTCTAGATGGCATTTTTGTAATGATGCAAAAAATGCTTAGCAACAGTTAGGCATTTTATGGCATCTCTGTAGTGATCCAAAAAATGCTTAGTGGCCACCATGTGTTCTCTTGGTAGCCCAATTGTAGGAACGCAAAAATGATTGGTGGCCTGAAAGCAATTTAAATAATAAGCGAATGAGGGAGTCGAATAAAACCCTTAGCAGCCACCAAACATTTTGTATTCCAAATAGCTAAAAAGATGGCATCATATAACACTTCTAGTGGTCACAAGGTGTTTATTATGATACAATTATCTCTATTATTGAAAAAACACATGGGCTGCAATGCATTCAAAAATATGTCTTATGATGGACAATTGGCTAATACTACTCCTAGGCCCAAGTATTTGGGTGAAATCCAATGTTATTTAATCTAACATTCTCAAAAAAAATTCAGAATTAGTTGGTTGAAATCCAATATTATTTAATTTAATAGTCTTGAATTTTCTTGTAATTGGTCAACAGACAATTGAATTAACTGGAAAAAAAATCCCTTCATAGTAAGATGAGTTGTGCCTTTAAGGGTTCATCATTTTCTGTTCAATTTTGTGTTCCAAGGTCTAATGGTAGTTATGTTCATCCAATAACTTTGTGAACATTGGTGTTTGATAGGTAAACTATCTTTAAAAACCATGAAAACATGACCATGGATATTAATATTGGTGACACAATTTCTATCTAGGATTCGAGCGAGGTTGGTAGGGTTCAAATTGGAGTTGGATAGTGCAAGGATCAATTGTTGGTCTCAAACTATGGTGCTAGTGGAGTGGAGAATTGCATAGTTGTAACCATCATATCCATGGTTGAGGCATTTGAACAACGAAAACTCTTTTATCCCACTCTAACTACATGATATTGCATTTCATTGGTGGGAAATGATTACTTTTGGCTTGCATGGGATGTTTTTTTGTTGGAAGAAACACTTGTATTTCTACTAAAAGAAGACATTCAACATGAGGGTTTTAGCAATCTGCCCATGAGAAGAATGTTTTATGAGGATCAGGCTCTCTCTTCATTCTTACATTTTGAAGGATTTGAAATTAATGAGGAAATCAACAATGAGATGGATGGGACTTTTGAAAACAAGTTCGATGGATAAAACTATGATAGCTCTAATGATCCCACAAGTGAAGGCACTTTCAAAAGAGCTTCCTCTGAATCTATGAGTGAATGCACAAATGAAGATGGAAATGGCAAACAATAAGAAGAATAAGGTAATGATGGAAATGGAAGAAGGAACTCTCGCATCCCATCAAAAGGTAGGTTTCCTCGGCGAAATGCGAAATGTGACCTTGTCGACAATGTTAAGATGTTCATTACAAGTGGTTGTGTAATTGCATGTGACCCTAAGGAGGCAGTTCTTGATAATTAACTTAGTGAAGATCATGTGGGAATGAGTATTTTGAATTACCCGAATAATATTTCAATAGTTATGATGATTTGGAAGTGGCTGTTGGTTCAGATGATTTTGGATAGGTACTCCTTGAAACAACTTTTTGTATTTTACGATGAAAGCAACATACCAATTGTTGAGGAAGGGGAAATTGGTGCGAGGAAGAAGCAATATACCTTTCAAAAAAGGAAGTAAAGTGTGGGACATTATGATTAATCGGTGTCAAGGGTTGAAAACCTCCTTTCCTAGGAGTCTATTGGGTAGATGCAAGTTATGGTGGCTCACTTTTGTGACAAAATGGTGTTTTTTCCTTTGGTACCCTTCATTCAAATGCTTGTGCTAATTAATATATCCTTAGATCTATTATTAGGACTTGGATCTAAACTTACAATTTCATTATGAAAAAAATTGTATAGTTATTTATTGATAAAAAATTCATTTGTTAGTAGTAATGGACTTTTGAAGTTGAAAAATATGGACTAGTCATCTAACTGAAATATCACAAAATGGAAAAAATTATATTAATTCATATTCCAAATTTGTTATTAGGACTTAATGTATAATGTAATACAAGATGATAAACTCATATGAAAAATATTTTCTTTGAAAACCTTAATTGTTTAATAGTTAGGGACTTTTGAATGGTTAAAATTTTCATATTTTCATATTTTCATAAGTCCATATGAGTTGCAATTTTTGTTTGTTTTTCAAAAACATTGTCCCAAAAGTATATTTTTTGAAAGTTTTAAATGGGGCATTATTCCTTTGGATTTAATGAGTTTTTCTTTTAGGACTTCTAAATCAAAAAATGATATCAATTACATTAAATAGCAATTTTCACATAGATTTAGGAAGGTTTGCAGGTGATTGAACATGTATTATTCAAATATTATAATACTAATATTTTTTAAAGTAACAACCATGTCCATTTGAATCATTGAATCAAATGTTCAATCCATGATTGATTCATGTGCTGACATAATATCACATCAATTGAAAGGAATTGAAAATGGTAAACATGATGTTCAACGATTAGTACTTAATACGTGGAGAAGCTTTTGAGAGTGAAGTGATGAAATAAGTGAGTGTATACAGTTTAGAGGAACATGTAAATATTGTATAGTTGTTTCGGTTTAATTCTTGATGTTAAGTTTTTTGATGTGTTGTTTAATATGATGATTATTTTCAATTATATTTTCGCAGATAAACAAGGAATTAAACATTAGAGGTATTTTTCAGTTTATGATGAACAAGTTAAGGAAGAGACACCATTTTAATGTTGATGTATAAAACAATGATTTATTTTTATAAAGTGTAATGTTTGTGAATCACTAAAGGATTTAATATCAAAATTGGGAAAAAATAGTAATGATGCAAAAAAATTGAAATGCGGTTGAAAAAACACATCTTGCATCAAAGGTCGTGCAAAAGTTTGTACCATAGTTGGAGGTTCGAGTCTGTATGTTCCAAGGATGAATTTTATGTGTTATCCATGACAAAATGGATCATGTGGAAACTGCATTCCCAAGGTTGCAAGTGGTAAACAAAATGATTTATCGGCTTAAACAATTACCCGTTACCTTAACAAGTATGATAGCTCATGGTCATGGCGATGAAAGATATGCGCAATATTCCAATGAATTGTGGCCTAATGATCCCAATTTTATAATTGGGTCCTTGTTGTGGCTTCTTCAAACTTTGGAGAAAGCTCCAAATTGTGAATCCAAAATCTTGTTTAAGCACCTTCCCCAAAACTCACTCTTTGCACGTCTTTTGCAAGGCAAATCTCACTATATAAGTGAATTAAAAACACCAAGTGAAAGTGTGGACCCTAAATCGTTGCCAAAAAAATTCTTACTTCAAATGGATAATTAGGTGAAGGATAATAAAAATAGGTATTTGTTAGCATTTTTGTCATTGTTGACAACAAGGGAGGTGTTTGAGGAAGTTAAACTAAGATTCCTTGTGGTCGGTCATACACATGAAGATATTGATGGATGTTTTGGATATTTGTCCAAAAAGTTAAGAGAGTAGAACATTTATATTTTAGCAAATTTGATGAAGGCTTTCATGGTCTCATAAGAAAGACCTTTTGTTTCGCAATTAATTCAAGAAATTCCAAATTTAAAAACCTAGGTCCTTAATTGTTTGAAAGATGATTCAAAAACCTTGGTAGGGCGTACTGATATGTATCTTTTTAAATTTTTGTGGATTCGTTTGGTTGGCCTATGATGCAATACAAAGTTTCACTAATCAATAATGTTTGGAATCCCACGGAAGGGCCTTCAATCCAATGATGGAAAGCTAATGAAAATGGTTCTCCAAAGCTTCCTACTAAAGTCCCCAACCCTATTTGATATTGCTTAATTTGGGGCCATGTTGTGGTGAGGTTAGTGGAGAGGGAAGAATTTATCAGTGCTATATCCAAATATGTGGAATTTTGGAAACAAGGCATAATAATAAATTACAACTTATGTAATGAAGATGAATCTATATGTGGATTATTGGGAGAATGTTTTGTTGCATTTGTCAAAACCCTTGCCTACTCAAAGTCCACTCTTTTGGAATGTTTTTGGCCTTCAAACAATTATAAGTTGAATTATGTGAAAGTTGAGTTGCCATCCACAAAGCTGATTGTTGATTCAAAAGACCCAACCATTTGTCCTTTATTTTGGGCCCAAGAACTTGAAACTAATTCTTGCATACACCCCATTTAGAGATCTCAACAATGAAATTTTTGTTCTTGTGAAACCTCATGATCCTTTCATTATCCATGTTCAGATTAGAAGAACACATATTGATGTTGTGAAAGATCATCAAAATGAATTTTTCAAAATGGTGAGGGTTTAGTGGTGGGTTCCAGTGAAGAAAAAGGGTCAAATTCGGATGAATGATGTTTATACGAAGATTGTTGGAACAATAAGTGAAAATGTAATTTGGTAGATGTGGAGCAATGGCTCAAGATGTTAGTGGTTCTTTTATCTTTTCCTTCATGAAAAAATATGATAAATAAAAGTCAAATGATTATTCCTAATAGTTGTTTTTACTGAACGAAAATGAATATTGAGGTTGTTAATCCATCTAATAATTTGTGAAATATTTTGGTGGCATTGATAAAATATTTGTTCTTTCTTGATGTGTTTTTTTTCATTTAAATCATGATTGCACTTGTGTTTTTATGTTAATTTTTATGAATATTCTATTTTGTGATATTTAATGAATTTAATTGTAGACCAAATTATTCTTTTTTTTTTTGAGTATTCATAATTAACAACAATCTAATGATTCTTATTCATTTATGGCATTGGTGTCTTTAAATGTGTGAATTTTTGATAATTGTGTTTGTAGGTGAGGTTAAAATTTGGACCTCTAATTTTTCACTTTTTAAACCAATAATCTATTTTGTTGTACTTGGTGGCCATACGGTGAAATAATATATAAATTTTAAAACTAAAATACACTATGCCAAAACTTGACATTTATGACTATGAAAAGTATGAATAGCGACCATTTCTAATCATATAATCATATATGCCATGTTTTTATGTTTAATCATATTTTTGTAACCATGGATATGACTACATGACTAAAAATCTTCATGGGTGGGAATAAATGTGATTAAAAATCTTCTTCATGAACACCATATAATTATTTAATAATATAGAATTTCAAACATTAAAAAAAATTAAAAGGGAAAAAAACTAGAAGGTAGACATGTCTAGTAAACATATTATAAACTTGTAGATGATCAAATACATAATTATTGCACAAGTAAATAATTAATACCTTATTATTTAAAAACTTTTGCCCTAGAGTCATTAATTATTTAATGTGAATTTATAGATAATGGTTATAAAAGATTTTGGGGCAATTTTTTCATCTAATTTTTTTTCAAAAAATGGAAAAACATTACCAAAGTTCTTGAAACCATAAAATTAAATAAAAAATTGATGCTTAGAATATAATTAAAAATTTAAGTTGAGACTTTTGTTCAAAGGTTTATTTCAATGAATATCTTTTTTGGACTTTTTGACATTAAATAATGAAATATATTCTTAATATTGATATCCCATGAATTTCAAAAGGAATCCACATGCCCGAAAATGGCATTGTTTTTCATGTTTCCATGTGATGGGTAGCAAAGAATATACAATTTGATCTAAATTAATAATTTATCAGAATATTTGGCCATACAACTTGGAGTTTTTTTAATAATTTATATATATATATATTAAATCACATTTAATTAATTTAAAAAAAATAGTAATTATAATAAAATTTGATAAAATTTTATGAAACTAAAAAAAGTATAAATTAATAATTATGACATTTAAATAATTTTAATACTTTGTATAAAATTTTCAAGTGTTGAAAATAATATTATATGTTTCATAGATAACATATTTTATTTTAAAATATTTTTTATAATTACAAATAAATATAACACATGGTAATAAATACAAAATTTATACCATTTTTGTTGATTCATTATATTTTTAAAAGGTGGGAAAATATTATATATATATTTTCATACCTTATTCATAACCCTACCTACCTATCATATTACCTACCCTACCTATCTATAGGTAGATAAATAGGTAGATAGGTAGGTAGGTAGGTAGGTAGGTAGGTATGACTTATATATATATATACTAAAAAAAACATGTTGATTTTAATTTTGTTTATTTACAAACTGTTTTATGAAAAAAAATTAAAAATCTTCAAGATGTCATTCTTGTACAAATGTATGAAATAGTAAAGATTCAAATGCATTTTTAGTTAGATTACTTGATATTTCAAAAAAAAAATCTTTTATAAATGTGTAAGTCTTGGAAAAATATTTTTAAATAATTTTATTTTATTTTCATTTGGACAAACTGTGAAAACGATAATAATGGTCAAAGTTGGGTAGTTTTGTATGGGACAAAAGATGATATTAGATAATGTTGTAAATTTATCCCATATCTTTTGTCAACAAGTTCAACTTTGGAATGTATATAGTTAGGTGAAAAAGTATTGATCTACACACAATATATGCACCAAACATATTCAAAGTGTAAATATTACTTACAACGAGCCAATAAAAAAGGTTTGTCACCAAAAAATAAATAGGATCCTATTTACCTACCTACCTACCAAATGATTGGATTAAATTGAAATTTATATATATATATATATATATATATATATATATATATATATATATATAAT
>Ga0116229_10010313_pt1 | contig 14045 bp, 13 predicted proteins | sample S1TSphgellanicum_3_FD_87313 | JGI IMG/M metagenome (GOLD analysis project Ga0116229, IMG submission 87313) | Host-associated microbial communities from peat moss isolated from Minnesota, USA - S1T2_Fc - Sphagnum magellanicum MG | ecosystem: Host-associated > Plants > Peat moss > Unclassified...
AAGGTCTGCTGCGGCGCTGCCCGAGGTGCTCCCATTGAACCAGGTGTTTCGTGGTTTTGCATAGAATGGTGTTCGCGTGATCATGAAATCCTAGAGAAGCAAGCTAGGGGAGCTGTTTCTTTTGTAAGGAAGAACGTAATTCGGTTCTGCAACACATGATCAAGTTCGAAAAACAGTGTTAGCGAGACGCCACAAACAATACGAGTTGTTGCAACGATTAATACGCATCGATGCGTAATTACTATGATGCGGATCTTTCGACTGATGGAATGTTCATCAAGCATCACATTGATATTGTCCAGACGGCAAACAGAGTGAGTGCGTAGCTGCAGCAAGAGTGCGTAAATACCTCGTATTAAACGATTCAAATTAACATGGTCGGAAGCTGAAATATCTATTTAATCGGTATGACGACTAATCTGACGACATTTAGAGCATCTCCATCGGCGCTCAGTATGTCACCCTGCACTGGAATCCTTGGATGAGGTACAGGAGTCAAATCAGCGGATCCACTAGAAGATTGCTATGACACTGAAAAGATGCAGAGCTTTCAGAGGCTTGGAGCAGCCTTGGAACAGTCTAATAAAACACAGTCAAATCATATTTATTGACTTTTCCTGTTTCTGATTGGCTAGATAGTTTGATTGGTTCAGGTGGTTTGCTATTAGTAGTCTCCCACCTATTTCCAGTTTCAGTTTTTGGCCGTTGAGATTGTGAAAATGTAAGTAACTAAAACTTGGATGCTTAGGAAATATTTTTCAGGGTCACATACTGTGCACAGCTATAGAGATGCTGTTATATAAGTTGACTGACACGGTGTTATGAGAGGTGTTATGAGATCACCTGCAGTACGGAATTGTTATCATGGGGTTTGCAAGTGGGAATTTTTTAAAAAAAATTCGTGAAGTACATATTTACCGCCATTTGAGTACTTGTAAGCTGCAAGCAGCTGACGTGAGCTGCTGCAATGGAACTTCATCATGGTTTCTGCTTTTGAGAGGAAACAGGAAAAAGCGCATTGAAGTACAACAGCTTTCTTTCTGCTACGCTTGACATCGACTCGACATATTGATTAAGATAGCATCTTCTGCAACAAACATTAGTGAATGCAGCGACCTAGCTCATTCGGGTACAACAGTCCTTGATGATTTTCAGACACATACAGGGAATGAGAATGACTTGCTAAGTACTTCATCTTCTACCCAGTGCCAGAGACTTGAAATGCGCCATTATAAAAACTCTCTGCCACTTTCAAGGACTTGGATGTCAACGACAGAAACTGACTACAGTAGTTAGCTTGACGCTTAACAAAAGCTTTCATTGTCGGTCTGATTCACACCAACTTTTTTGGCATTCCATGTAAGGGAAAGACTGGAAACTTCTGAGGAATTAAGGTTGAATTAACAAAGCATAGGGAAAGCTCTCCAAGGGAATCGTAATGGGACCAATATTTCTAATTGTGAAACAGAGGGATCGAACAAACCATTTCATGTTTGCATAGGGGGAATTCAATTTCTTCTTGATGGTCCTAAAGGGAATCCTAAAAACATTCCTTGTGATTGTAGCATTAGGAACGGAATTCTTTCATCTGAAGTATGTGCGAAAGTCTTTCAAGGGTACCCTTATAAGCTCATCACAGGGACTCGACGTCTTCAATTTTTTTTGCTCCAGTCATCTACCCTGGTCTAATGCCTCTAGTACTTCACGATCCACGAAGACGGAGACAAAAGATTTTGGAAGTGTGGACATTGGGCGAGCTGCAGACTACTTATATATCTAGAGTCGGATTTGCACCGGATTTAAAACGTGGAGTTCCAACAACGTTGTAAACCTTTTTGAAAACGTAATTTTTTAAAAGGAGAAAACAGAAGATCACTAAAACCGTCCTGGATGCCAAAACTTAAGAAATTGTCAATACAAGAATTTTCAAAGCTTCCTGAAATTATATATGCAGGTAACATACATGATCAAACTAGCTAGTGTGCAATAACACCAAATTGTATACCTAAGGGAAGGCCTGTTACAAGGGCGGCGAGCTGGTTGCAAACTTGCACACAATACGGGCCACAATTCTTCACCAAAAAAGTTTTCAAGAATCGGACTCTAAACCTTGACGTTTTCTGGAGAATTCAGAAACCATCCGTCGAGAGGGCGATTTAAACATGATTGTTCCATCTTCTAGATTCTCTAAAACAGAGTTCCATCCTGAGACTAGTGTTACGGATGTCAGCAAGAAAGAAGATATAGATTTTCTAGAAGAAGTGGGGATTCCCACTTGCGGCCATATCAACAAGCTGCTGCAGCTTCTGTACTCTATCATAACCTGAAAAGTTGAAAACTCATCGAAAAGTTTCAATTCCTCAGGTTCTACGCTAAGGAAGTCTTGCGTGCAGGAAGGAATAGCTCCAGGTGCAGTGGACTCATCTACACCCTGCACGAGATTTATAATTTCGGTACTCCTGCAAGCTGATGTGATAAGTAATGATCTACCCAGTTAATATTCACTAATGATGAGCCTCGTCCAAAACCATATTATGACAATCTAGAGGCGTCCAGCTCTGCAAGTTTTGAGAAGATTTGGGCACTAGAATCAAAGAAGCCATTAAAGATAAACAAGACTGTGAAGAGTCCAACCGTGCTTCATCAACATTTTCCTTTAGTTGGAGAACTGAATATCCATGGAACTGCATGCCATGAGGAGCCGAGCTGATCAATACGCGCAAAACGTTGAAGCTGCTCTGGTGAACTGAAAGCTGGAGGTTGTTCAAAGAGGCTACCAGTACCTGCGCTCCTTCGAACCTGGAGTTGCACCGTTGTTACAGGACGGAACATTATAAAAGTCTGAAGCTGTCATCTGCGTAGAGAGAGGGTTAACGACGACAAAGCCTCGATCGCTAATAAGATTATGGCGTTGGTATCCACTAACCATCATTGCGGAAGCAGTGGCAGCTGGGGCATCTGCGACTGTTATATTATTGTCGTAATTCTTGTATCGCATAATCTCCCGTCTAACGGCGTTCAGCTCGGTCTGAAGCGACTGCGCCTGCTGCTGCAGGGCCGAGATCGCACCCATGCACCCGTATACGGGGTCCCGTAGGCGAGCTTTTGCTTCGTATACCAAGCTGCTTGCAGCATCGGCGCGCTGGCTTTCAGGAACCTCCATCAGCATCTTGGATACGTTACTGGCACCGAAGACTTTATGCACGCACGCAAACTTCTGGGGCTCGTGTGGTGAGAAATAGGGCGAGAAAGGGCAGTTCTGTGCGCATCGCCTGCGAAGAAGCTTGCAAGCGGCACAAGGCGTATTCGAAGAATTGGCCTGCCCTTGACTAGTGCCCATGAACGTGGCTCGTCGATCCAGTGAGCTGCCCGACATGATCTCCGTAATCTTGTGATGGCCCACGCTTCGGGAGTCCATTTGTTCAGTCGATGCTTCTCGCAGAAAATAGCCAAGTTCTTACGCAGAACTTGACAACCAGTCTGACTCTTTTGTTCAAGCCTCTAGAGGATATTTCTTCTCCACAATAGAATACTTCAAAGAAGCTATCCAAAGATCGTGAAGTAAATAGCCGACACAGAGCTGATCAAGCTGCAACTCATGTATGGATCATGCACATGTTAGTTGCCCGCGCCATCATCCCGTTCCACACATCGCAGGTTCCAGATCAACCTCGTCGATTTATCTCTCCATTTGCGTACTTGATGAAGTTGTGTTCCAGGTCGATTTCAGACGTGAGACTAGCTGGCTTGATTTAAGCTCGAGACAAGAGATACAAAAGCCAACACTAGTAATTAGTTGGAGACCTAGCCAGAGGAAAGATTCCTCAACTAAGAATGCAAACAGCCGGCGAGAGTCATAGACGACATGGACATCAGCTATACGCATGGTTTTCCGAATGGAATCGTAAGGCAATCCCGGATCGTTTCCAGTAATCGAGGGATGCGTGATTGGGCTCATAAGAAGTCCATTACAAATATGAGAAGGTTTGCCTTTTGGGTTTAAGATTGTCTGTGGAACCAGCAAGAAAATCTTGAATAATTTCTCTCTATCTCGATGCAAACATGAAACTTCTCTATTTCACTTTCCCGAAGCTTGCGGCTTTGTAGATAGATAGATAGATAGAACTATTATATTTTGAATCATCACTGGTTTTGAAACTAATTTCTTCTCTTAGACTGTAAGGAATTCATTATAAAAAACGGTTTCCTTCTTTTGTAATGAACTTGCAATCAAGCTGGATGTCAAGCAAAATCTCAACAAAAATCACGTCTCACCTGGGACACTGTCATGCGGGCAAGACTTCAACTCTACGTTTTCCGTCAGAAATATCCAGAACATAGGAATGAGGCGTACTAGATTGTAGCTGCTACGATAGGACGCATGCCAGAAGGACAATACTTTTAAGCTGGTGGGATAGACCTGTTACAATTCCTGATCATATCAGCAGAGCTTATAGCTGTTCAGCAAGAGATCGATCGTGATGTCAAATGCATACCTGAACTTGCCGGCCTCGACTCGACGTTGTACTACTTGTCACACTTGATGATTACGCCAGCATCCCTCATGCAGGTGACTGTCGAGAGTGTAATGAACACCGCAACTTGCCTCCCTGCTGGATGCAATGAAGTACCCTGTTTGAGCTATCAAACAATACAGTGCAATGGTTCCAGAGGTCAAATCTATCATGACCAGCGATCAGTACATGAGCATTGAGGACTGGACAAGTAGTTATGTATTACGACAGAAACTAAAACCAACATGAGAACCCCAGCCAACAGGAACGTCCTCGACGTGAGTTTCTGCCTTCCATCAAAGGAGCGATGGCCGTGACCCATGCCGTGAACAACAAAAGAAACTACTGATCTGGTTTGAGGAGTTCCTTAATATTATATCTGAGCACACATGAGCAGTACTCGGATCAACGTCTTCTCAACGTCAATCAAACCAGCAGGATTCGATACTAATTTATATATGAACTTGCTGGTAGCCTGGTCATGTTAGCTACAGTAGGAAAAGACGTTTCAGTTTTGAAAACTTTGGTAACAAGTAGTACTCAAAGCAGCAAGAAGAAGCAGGAGCTGCACGCATTTAAAAACAGAAGAGACGACTCGGAGCTCAACATCGTCCTCGCGCGTATCACAACTGCATTTCTAGTAATCTTCAGATCCACGCGGCACCCGCGCCGATCCAGCTCTTTAAACCAAAAAACCAGCGGCAGACAGAAGATCAGCTTATAGAACTGCTGCTGCGATCGAAAACTACAAAGGACGGAACTCGACAACCTGATTAGGTGTATATTTCTCAGCTAGTAGTACTGATGATCCTTACGTGCAAATTTGGGCCGTGTGCAGAACAATAAACAAGCTGCTGGGAAGCTCAAAACGCAGAACCCAGATCAAACTCACACCGGTACGAGAAGCTCGAACGGCCAAGGATCACCACAAAGCTGGTACGAAGAAGATTCAAGGGTGATGGTTCACTGGTATAGCCCGTTCTGGGGCGCTGGGACCACAAGAGGTCCTGGGTTCAAACTGAATCCAGTACGTGGTGTGGTGTGGCCGCTGATGAAACTCCTACTGATCCCTCTGCCAATGATCTTGACTTGGGGCTGCCAACGGCTTGTCAGATCGGGTCTACTGTTTTGCTTCCAAAAAATCCCCAAAAAAAAAAAGCAGAACCCAAGAAGCAGACCCTAGAGAAGCTAATCACTACAAACGAGTCAATGAAGCTAGCCACAACTCTCTAGCTGATTATTTGCACACCAAGTTTCTCATGGCCTCCAAGTGGAAAAGTGCAGTGTATAAGAGGGAAGCAAATGTCTATGAAGGAGCAGCGAGAGCAAAATAGAAGAAATAGTGTGGTAGTGGGCAGGGGGGATGCGTGTCAAGACTCGAGCAAAGGAAAGAAGGAAGAAAGAAAGAAGAAAAAATCATGAGAGACGGACTGAGGACGGGTCGGTTTACCATCGAAGGGGACGCAGCAGGTTGGAGACACAAAACAAAACAGAGGAAGGAAGGCTAAAGAGAGAAATATATCACTCGCCAGTTAACCCTTTTAAGGCGTTTCATGAAGAGAAGGAGTGGTGTTATTATGAATTGATTTGCCCTGGCCGCCCACATCCATAAGATTCCTTTTGGAATTATAGCAAAAATATATATATATCTACCTAATAAGTGGGGGACTTGAAAGTGTAGGTTCTTTAGTTTGTTTTCATCAATTTTGAGAACGTATAGGTGTAGGGTACAGCCCTAAGTTGAGGGCACTACCAAAATAAGGGTGGCACAAGGCAATAGCCAAGTAAGTGTAGGCCCCAATTTTAGTAGTAATGCCCTCCACTAAGGGCATTACCCAACTTAAAGACCAGCCAGAAATTCAATGGAGAAACAAAGAAAACTTTCATGTCAAATTTTGAAGGGATAGTTTACATATAACTAACTGGTCAGAACCTGACCGGAGGTTCTCACCAATTATAAAACCTGATAACCAGATTAGTTCTCACATTTGAGAAGGGTCCGGTTTTCAGGGTAGTAAACAGTAAGTAGTAAAAATTTAAAAACTAAACCAATAAGAAAATAAGTAAACTAAGAAAAAAATTTAAATGTAATAATAATAATAATAATAATAATAAATGTAAACTTCAAAAATAATAAAGTAAAGAGTGAAGACAAAATAAAAATAAAAAAGCATAAAAATTAAGTAAAAATTAAAAAAGAAAGAAAACAAAATCGCAACCAACACATTAGGTTTAAGGTTAGGGCCTAACCCTAACCATAATGAGAAGGTCACCACCCTCATTAAGGTTAAGTTGAACTTTGAACCTAAACTATAAACTGTTGCTTGAACTCACTTTTTTTTTCTCACACATTGTTTTTCTCAAAATTTTCTCTCTCAAACTATTTGTTTATTTGAGCATGTATTTCTTTTTTTTTTTGGCTTTGTCTTGCTGCTACGCATTATTGTCACTCTATCAATTTAGCTAATCACTTTGCCACAACACACCTTGTTATTGTTGCGAGTTCCACCTTGCTGCATATTTTGCCCTATTGCTGCTACTCCACCTTGTTGCTATTGTTCTACTGCTGCTACCACTCTGCCTAACTTTCTACCTTGCTATGTTGCTACTCAACCTTGTTGCTTCTCCACTTTTGCTTCTTCTCTACTTACTTCAGGTACCAATGGCTTCACTTGAAACTCTTGTTGTTGCCTTGCCTTGTTATTGTTCTTTTGTCTTACTACTACCACTTGCTTCTTGTGTCTCCTTAGCTAGTACTTCCACACTTCCCTTTTTCCTTGCAAGTTTTGGTTTTTGAAACTTGAAGAAACAAGTAATAACAAATTAAGGTAATTTTTATTTCTTTTAGTTTGTGTTTGTTTTTCTAGTTGTTGGTTTAGAAGTTTGGAATATTTTTCAATTCTAATCTTCCCTTTTTTTCCTTTCTTTTGTAAGAAATGAAAAAAAAAGTTTTCTAACATTGTAAATTTCTCTCAACACAAGTTTTATTTTTCATTATTTTGTTATTGGTTTTTGTTTGTCAATATTTGTTTAATGCTTTTGTGTTTGAATATGGTTGCTTGGTTTTTTTTTTTAAAATTATTATTTTTAATCTTCTAATTTCTTTTTGGTTGGTTGCAAGTTAACCTCTTGTGGGAAGAACTTGACTAGTTGTTAGTTGGTGGACAAAAAGCATTCAACTTTGAATTCTTGCATGTAAGGAAGCCTAAAAGTGAACAATCTTTGTGTTTGTAAATTTTTTTTCCTCCTTTCCCTATTTTCTCACCCTTTCCCTTGCTTATATTTTCTTTAATCCTTCCCATTTTTACCTTTTACCTATCCTTTCATTAAATAACCTTTTTTTCCTTTCAAACCCAATTTTGATTTTCGATTCATTTATGTTAAGTTTATTACCTTTGCTAGCATTCTCCTATTGTTTTCATTGTGTTGGTTTTGTTGGTTATTTATTCATAATGGAAGAGTCTAGTGAGATCAAAAATTTGAAAATGAATGCTAGAATTGAGATATTTGAGAATGAAATATTGATGGAAGATGAACCAATAATTGAAACATTAATGGAAAATTGAAGTTTGCAAACCCAAGTCAATAGTGTTAATCAAACCGATGATGAACGAATGAAACCGAACCTTCAATAATTGCATGCAGAAAGATTATTATGGAAACCTCACAAGAGAAATGCAATTTGTTGGACTTTATACAGGGTAAATGATAATAAACTTCTAGATGGGAAAATTCCTTAGATAATGCGATGTCTTTTGTGCTACAAAACTCATGTACCCTGTAATCCTAGAACAAAGTTGCTAAAAGGATTGATTTCATACTATAAGATGAATGGAATAATAATATTGAAAAAACATGTGGATGCAGAACATTCTTTGCTTGCAAAAACATTTGACAAGGAAATGAACAGTTTAGTGAAAAGTGAACTTGAAAGGGAACTTGTTAAAAAAAGACAAAATGTATATTCAAGTGAAATATCTAAATTTTTTATTGCCAAAATACTTTATAAAAAAAAAGATGTGCAATTGAAACAATTTTTGGAAGATTTGGCTTTGCTAATTATTAAAAGTCACATGCCTATACATTTTGTGGAAAGTCCTTGGCTGAAAATATTTACATTGCAGTTAAATCTTTAATTGTCTTTCCATTAAGAAAGATTTTTTCACAAGATATTTTTCTTACATTGGTCCAAAAAACTAAGAAAAATTATGTCTTACTTGAGTTTTCTCAATGTGTTTCTACAATTACCAACTTTGATTTGTGGATGTCAAAAGGAGCTTATGACATTTTTGCCTTGGTCATTAATTTCTTGGATGGAAATTGGAAACCTAGAGAGGTAACAATCGGTTTGTTTAAAGCAACAAAAACAACAAATCAAACTTTGGCTAAAAACTTGAGCGAACTTTTGGATTCTTACCTAAGGAAAAAAATCATCATTTATGTGAAAGATGAAGGTGCAAACTTGAATGCCATGACCATGACTTTTAAAACAATTATGATATCTCGGGAGTGGAAGAAAGTTTCAATGGAACTTGTTTTGGGCATGCTTTCTCCAAAACTTATCAATAACTGAAAAGAAAGTATGTAAGAATTTGGAGTTTGTTTCTATCAAATTAGTGCATTCTAATATTTAGAAATGTATAACATGGCCTAAATTTTTTGGAAAAGGGAAACAAAAATTGTCCAAGGCTTGTATTGATGCAAGAATTCAACCAAGAAAGGTAATTACTTTTTGTATCATTTAAATTTTATTTTTGGTTGAAACATTTTGCCAAGTTTGAACTAAGTAATTTTTAATTTTTTTTGCAAATTTGCTAACATGGTGATACTATTTTAAGAAGTTATTCTATTTCATGGGGTTATCGTCATGTGTTACAATAGATAAACTATTGTCGAAGGTTTTAGCTTGGTTCATGCTCCTATTACTTGGTTCATTTGTTAAACAATAATGGATTTTTTGAGCCTTATTGTTAATGCTTGTGTGCTAAACCAATCTACTAGTCATTTGCTATTGTCTAATGCTTTGAATTTTACAATGATTATGAGTTTTAAAACTAAGGAGGATGTCGTAACCCTAGCCTTGGGCTCGTAACCAAAGCAAAGGGCTTGTAAGGGTGCGAGCCAAGATTAAGTCTGGGAGTTGCATTCTCATGCCTCGGGAGTGCAAAAGAGTGTGAAAGAAAGAACCCTCACACTCCCAAGTGAGCTCCCATGTTGGGAGTTGGAGTCCCAGTGGACTCCCGAATGTTCAGAGAATGATTGCAAGGGCCAAAACCCAATGGCTACATGAGTTCTTTATATCATTGAAAAGCTAATGAAATGTAAATGTCTAAACTGGGTTCGCATCACCCATTTGGACATCTAAAACACAAGTTATGGCCAAAAGAAAGGCTAGGAGTCAAATTGGCAATTTGACTCCCGACCACTAAAGTCGGTAATCGACCCAATTTCCTTGTGTGCAAAGGGCGTGCCACATACCATTGGAGAGCTCTCAATGAGGGCTACAACTTTTCTTCAGACCTCATCTCAATTGGAGGTCTGCACACAAAGTTATGGGGACCCAAATTCACAGGAGTCTCGACTTTGGCAATTTCGAGACTCCCACTTGGGAGTCCCGGGACAAAAAGCCATTTGGATGTGGGCCTCGTGGAGAAGCACATAATATATTATAAGGGGGAAGGTGATGGCTTCCCCCAAGTCCGGGCCGTGGTGAGTTTTGTGAATCCGAGTTACTCATGGTTCGTTCTAGCATCAAAAGTGCTTCAACTATGCATTAACCACCTCTATGTTGGTTTTGTGCAAGTTCGTATGAGTAATTGATGTTTGTCACTCTTCCTAGTCCCATCCCGAAGCTCCAGCACACCCCTCTACCCCTCAAAGTGATGTGAGCCAGAGAGCATGCCCCGACTCTTTGTTCTTCCATTGTTTTCCATTTGAACTCACATTTGAGTCCATTAATAAGCCTGGGGGTGCGTCACAGAAAAAGTTAATGTGAGACCTTCTTTTGAATTCTTTATGGATGATGAATTTTTTTTGAGTTGGCAAGTTTTACCTCTAACATAGGTGTTTGGGGTTTTGGATTCCTTTTTATCATTTATGAAAACATATGACGAAAAAAAAACAAATAACATGTTGTCTTTTATGCTTGATCTAAGGTTCAAAAGCCTTCATTTTGTTTCTTCATATGTTGGTAAGAAACAAGGGGTGTCTATTGTAGAGGAGTATGAGAAAAGGAGCCTTGTATCCCATGCTAATCAATTCGTATAACCACTTACATCCAATTGTAGATGGTGGTTCTAGTTTTACAAATTAAGATTGTGGACTAGATATTTTCCAAATGACGAACAACAACACAAAAACAGTGAAGGAAATTGTAACCAAGGAATTGTTGGATTTCAGAAAGTTTCATCTGAACTTGAAGGAAATCAATAATCCTCTCCAATGGTGGGAGAAACATGAGTCAAGATTCCCCAAAGTGGTTTGTTTTGCAAGGCAAATCCTAGGAACTAGAGGTTCACAAATTGAGACAGAACGCATTTTCTCTCTTGCTAGAATTTTAACCAATCTTAAAAGATGTTGTCTACAATCTAAAAATCTAAATAAGTTCATTTTTGTGAGCCAAAATTGGCATAATGATCCTAGGCTAGGATGTAAGACACCATCTAATTTTGTGAAGTTTATAGAGAAAGATAAAATCATTGAAGAGGAGTTGGAGGAATTTGAAAGGGAATTTGAAAAAGAAGATATTGAAGATATGAACTCTTAATATTGAATAAAATATTTTTCCTCCATTTTTCAATTTTTTCTGATTTATGTATTATTTCTTAACATTTCTTTTTAAATTTTTTAAAAAATCAACTTTTTTGATAACCAGCTTGTGAGAACCGCCTTTAAAAATTGGCAGTATAAAATTTTGTAAGAACCACGAATGCTGAAAACTGCCAAACTGGATTAAATCTGAAAACCGGGGTGGTTCTTAAAATGGGAATAAATAAATAAAATTAGAGAATCGAGGCGGTTCTCTGAACCTGCCCCAAGAACCGGAACCGGTGGTTCTCACAAAAAGGTGAGAACTGCCCAACACTGGTTAATACCTTTCTTATACCCAAGTCATTGATAATCGGCCATTTTCTCAATAAGCAATCAACATGAGTTGTTTCTGAATTTGATGGATTTTCACATCCTAGTGAGGAAAAAAAAACCAGTGCAACATATAGAAAGGCTGCTTTTTCTTAGAAAAAATTTGATGCGAAGTCAGCACATTATGAGGGATTTTTTTTTTAATTTGTCATATTTAGATTACATTAGGTTCTAGCATGTCACCAAATGAAGCATGATTCTTAAACTTTTTTTCACTTTCCTCTTTGACATGTAGCCAAATTTGGTTAAGTCCTCTCTTGTGGATGATTACCAACTCACCCACCTCATAAATTTGAAAACAAACATATTGACCAACAATAGTCAATATACCAATGCTTTCTTTTTGTGAATTTTTGTACCTTGATGAAATTTTTTCAAAATTTTCAAAAAAACATGAAAAAAAATCATGGTTTCAAATTTTTCTTGGGCCATTTTTGAAAAAATAAAAAATGAAATCACCATTTCTAGACCTACACAATAGCTAGGTTATCAATGTAGGGTAAAGCCCTAACATGGGGGCATTCTCAAAATAAGAGGCCTAGGACAAGGTGATAGTTGAGTCCGGCCTCACATTTGAGAATGTCCCCACCCATGGCCTTTACCTATCACAAACCACAAGGCAAAATTTATCATGAGCCAAACCTACGTAGGTCATGAGGCGTATGAATGGGAGAGGTCTTATGCCTACTCCTCAATAGTGGGAAGGTTCTTACACCTACAAATAGGCATAATTTCCCTCCCATCCTTAAGTGGTAGGCATAATATCCCTCTCAATTTCTAGGAGGGAAATTGATGGATGGATATAAGGTGCCCTCCACATACACTACAAATTTTCTCCAAGTGCTTTAAGTTGTAGCAAGGCTTTTGGAAAAAAAAACAAAACTATTCCCCCTAAATTGTCACCATTTAGTGCTAAATGCTTTCAGGCATTCTCACCACTGAAGAACCTACTTTGAGAAATTTGGCAATGTAAAAACCCCTAGTTAATAATACCCATGACATAGAATATTCGTGTGACCAAAGGTTTGTGGAAACATTCTCATGACCAGAGGTTAAGAGGAATATAATAGCCTTACTACCCCTCCTCTACTCTACTCATTACTATTTACACTCACTTGAATTGAAGCTATTGACTTGAGTACTACTCTGTTCTTCATCTTAATGGTCACTGGTATAACCTGGTTAAACCATATCATGGCACCCTTTCCCCCCCCCCAACCCCCCCCTATGCACTTTCCATATCAAGGCAATAAGTCAAGGGCTTCCCTTGAAGGTGAAGTATATGACACCATGCTTATGTATTGCCTGCATTTGTGTCTTACCTTTTTTTTTTCTTTTTCATCCACCTAATTTTCTTTCCATTTTTGTATTCAATTATTTGGTTTAAGACATTTTAAAGTTCCAATTTCAAGTTTCCATATCATATGCTACAACAAAATGTTGTTCTCGCTTGACCTTCCCACACTCGATGCAATTGTCACCAAGGAAGTTTCAATATTCTTGCCATCGTAGAAACTGAAGTCAATGTTTGTTTGTCTTTAATTATCAACATGGTTATATATGTAACATAACTAATCGTTTTTCCCATTTTGTGAAACCTCACCCCAAACCAACTCGGGAAATAATATTTTTGTGATACCCACCCTGGGAACCAAGCTTGCAAAGTAGAAATCTCCTCAGTTCTTGAGTTACATATGCACATCTTGTAAGTGTGAAATTGTGCAAATGAGATTCCTTTTCTTAAGTGTAGCGTTTTTCGTTCTTTTGGAAATCTTTGACAGAAAGGGGTTCTTCTTCCTCCCAGTTTGTTGGCCTTGCCTACCAACCAAAAAAGCAAGGATATATTGTGTTTAGATTCATTATAGAGTATAGTAGCTTCAGGCATTTTGGCCCCTAGGTAATAATAATAGGTCTATTTTTTTTAATATGAGAATTTTTGAAAGATGATAATTGTGACTTGTGTTGGAACTTGAGATTGGTTATAGAGTTATGATTTTTTTTATCTTGAAGGATTTGGGTTTTTTTTTAGAAGATTTTTTTTTTGAAGATTATATTTTCTGGCATGGTGTAATATTTGAATTTTCATAATTCTTCCTTTGCCTTCTTCAGATACTTTTTTAATGTAAAATGGCAAGGCTATACAGTGTGACACACCCCGCTTGTTATTATTCTCTCTGAAGGGTTTGGGCTGACTACTGATCTTTTTTCATCAATCTTTCATGCCACTAGGTATAGTGCATGCAGTGCTGGAACTAACAGATTACAACAGCCTGTGGACATCAGGTTTGATTTCATAATTAAATAGTTACCACCACAACCATCAATCAAGTCTGGTCTGGCTCTAATTTTAATTGTTTTCAAATGGATTTCAGTGTCTCTAGTAAGTAAATG
>Ga0116229_10010314_pt1 | contig 14045 bp, 9 predicted proteins | sample S1TSphgellanicum_3_FD_87313 | JGI IMG/M metagenome (GOLD analysis project Ga0116229, IMG submission 87313) | Host-associated microbial communities from peat moss isolated from Minnesota, USA - S1T2_Fc - Sphagnum magellanicum MG | ecosystem: Host-associated > Plants > Peat moss > Unclassified...
TCTGATTGTTTTGAGTGCAAACTGTCTGCAATGTGAATAAACAGTCAAATCTTTTTCTTTTTCCCTTTTTTCAATGGAAGGAGGTCATATGTTTTAGACGCTTTTTTTTTCCTTTTGAAACACGTCAGCAGACCTGACCTGACAAAACCTGTTGGAATCCCGAGAACGAAAGTCAAGCTCGTAGTGAATAGAGAGTATCAGCAGGAGTTTCATCTGGCACACAATTGGGGTTTGAGCTCAGGACCATTTTTTAAAATATTTTTGCGAAATCTCAGGTTACACATTGAGCTATTCCAGTGAGCCATTACCCTTTGGTTATCTTCTTGACGATTTCAATAACATAAACTTTTTTTACATCTTTGACAAGTGGTTATCCCAGGTCTTGTCCCCTCCTTTTAGAGATCTGATCACCCCATTAGTGGGCCCAGGGTGTTTTTTTTTTCAAAAAAATTTATGATGTAACTTTGGTTATAGACCAGATGTTTATGAAATTTTAGAAATTTAAAAGTCGTTCTTATCTTGGCTGCCTGCTGGAAAATGTTCTAGAAATCTGGCAATGATATATAAATTAGGGCCATTTTTTTCATAAAACTCCTTTGAATGTGTCAAAAGCATATTTTTCAGGCTAAACAAATGAAAAAATTCACCCCCAAAACATTAGAAATAAAGCCCCATTCCACTATTCATCCCACTACACATTGAAAGCTAACATCACTCCAATGAAATCAGCATTCTAATTTCTAACTCTATGTATTCACTACGAATAAGTATCAAACTTTTTATTGCAAGCCAGTAGTTATAGTGATTAGGTTCTTGCAAAACCAACACCAGGCAGGCAGGGTACCATACCCAGTCCATGTGAATGACCAAGTGCATAAAAATATGGCCCATTTAATGCAAAAGACAATACCAAGGGGTCTGTTACAATGTTTTTTCTCTCTGGCGAATATTTGCCATTTTTTTGACAAAGAAATTGGGGGAAATAAATTCCAGTGTAAATTGGACTAATTTTTGGTTAAGGTTTGAGATTAAAAATTGAGAAAATGAAAATAAATAAATAATAATAAACACTGGCCTGGACGTTATTCCATTTTTTAATTATTTATTTACTTTCGTTTCTCCAATTTTTTGCTTCATCTTTTGCTGAGCACAACTTCCCCTTGATAGCATGCCCTTAAGATACATGAAACAAATTATGCCAACACTTTACATCAGCAGTTTTTTACTCTTTTAATAGTTTTCTTAAAGGTTATGGTCAATTTTAATGCTAGATTTTCCTTGGGTTGATTGCCAATCATGCTACACCAAATAATTTAGGGGGGGGGGGAACTTTGATATGGAGATGACATTGTTTTTTGCATCCATGCCCAAAAAGGAGTGAGGACATCAATTGTGGAAGGCAAAATAGCTAAAGATGTTATTGCATGAGATGGACCCACAATGTTGGTATTCAGCAATGTTGTGGCATTATCACAAACAAAGACAGACCCTTGACGGTTATATGTCAGGGTATATATATCCACTTAATTGTTTGGTGTCAAAAATAAATAAAATTAAGGGGCTTATGAACATCTAAAGGTCATGAGCTGAGATAACCACCATTTTGAAAAACTTGCCCATTTTTTGTGAACTTTGGTTGGGGTTTGCATAGAGGTGTGGTTGGTTTTTCTTTTTAGGGTGAATCTTTGTAGTCTTATGTGGTAGCTCGAGAGGAGTTGCCTTCATTTTTCTTTGTGTCTTCATTTGCAAAGAATTGTAGCCTAGGAGGGGGTTTCAGACCTATGAGGATTAATTTTTGATTAATCCCTTCTAGCACATAGGTAGACTATCAAACATACTTCAAAACAACACTTGCAATATTCATGATTTCCAACATGAAACTTTACACTCTTTTGGGATAGGATCACCCACGTGCCTAAAGTCGAATCTTTATGTAAGAACTACACCCCAAGGGAGTTCATCACACGCACCTAAAGATCTTCCTTAATGGGGATGACTCACCAAAGATTATAAAGTTTACACAACAATATTCACGATAATCTCCACATTTTATTTCTTCAAGGATTCCTATTCACATATGATATATCTACAAGTCTTGATCCAACTAACAACATGAAGTTATTGAATGCAAATTATGAGCCCCAAAAGCTCGAATCTCTACCACCTTATATACTTGAAGGAAAAAAATGGATGAATAGTTAACCACATTCATCTACATCTATTCCCCATGTATCAAACCAATAATCAAGTGTCACTTATAATTCTCCATCCTTCTATGGATAGGTTCTACATTATTGGGAATCTAGGATTTGGTCAAGTTTACATACTTGACCTCCCATTATTACTAACCTAAAATAGTTATTTAAATTGTTCGTAATCAACCTTTATGCCCCTAGTCAAAATATTCTCTTTTTAAGGCCCATGAGGTTCATTATTTTATTCCCTATTTTAATCCATACTATTACCCTTACATTAATACTATTATTTGTAAAAATTAGTAGTTATTTTGTTGTTATAGAACCATGTGCAATTTTTTGGGGTTTTTTTCACCTTTTTTTCTACTTGTCATCATCATCATCATGCCTTTGTAGGTAACAAGGGGAGTTTAGCTCCCCTAGCATGTCATGCTGATGATAGTTATTTCAAGTAAAAGGGGTAGCTCTTAATCATTACCATCATTTTAATCTATAGTAATGAACTAAGGAGGTTTGTCAATGATTTCAAGCCTTTTGTTTATTTATTTATTTATTTCTTTCTTTCTTTCATATTATCCTTCTTTTTCCCCTCTCTTCTAACTTTTTTTTTTAGGTTTGTGAAACAACAAATTAGTGCAAAACGCAATGGAAAATACAAACAAAGAACATGAAGGGCACAAGAACAAGTGCAAAAGGTAATGGAGTTTACAAACAAGGAACATGAATAGTTTTGCTAGAGAAGGGAGCAACGAAGGAGAGGGGATTATATTGCTACTGACAACAATAATACCAATTGTAAAAATTTCAAAATTATAATGCACTTTAATCCTTTGTTTTAGATATTTGTATGTTTTCCCTAAGTTCTTGTGTGAACATTACTAATTTTCTTGACAAATATTTTATAGTAGTGTTGTGAGGCATGTAGTGTTATGACAAAATATTGTTTAGCCCATTTCGAATGCACATCTATGACTTCCTTTATTTTGCCACTTTTTTGTTTGAAAAATGTATACACAATTCTTACTCCCTCCACATATGCACAAACTTTTGTTTCTTTCTCTCCCAACCAAAGGAACATTTACTTATTTAATGTAATGGCACTGTATATTTTGAATATTATGTTGTCTTGTTAGGAAATGGATGTGTAGCAATTCTTCTCTAACAAGGACACAACCTTGATTCCTACTATCTAGTTTTTGAAATTTTTGGAGATTGAAAAACCTATTTGATTGTAACTTTTTCAAATTTCAAACTTAAAGGTTCCTTATGAGGTTGGTTAATACTTCTTAAGTTCTAACCAAAATTTTGATTATTATATACAATGGTAATGTCACATATTTGTGATTATTAATTGATTATTTGAATTGGGTAGGAAAACCTTTCATGCCTAACATGTTAACAATTACCAAATCACATTCTTGATAAATGTTGTTGGCCAAATGATTGACAAATGGCTTCACTCCTTAAGGGGGAAAAAATCATGAATTATAACTAGGTGTGCAAAATCAAAACCAAGGCCATTACTTGTGTTTGAGTAGAACCCAACTTGGTTGAAATGGCTTCACTATTCAATGTTAAAGAATTATTGGCAATGTGTGTAATATGTTTTACCCCTTTGCCACACCACCAAAGAAAAAATAATCTAGCATACAAGGAAACAAAAAGTGATGAATTCCATATAATGGAATTTTGGGATTTGATAAATTAACAATGTGTAATACCATGATTAGAAACAAATGGGCCTTTATTCATTTCATCTAGGAAGTTAATGCAAGTTGACATTGATGAAAATAAATTGTAATGATCAAATTCCTTACTTTGTGATTTTTAGTTTAGTTGTAAATTGCACTAATTAAGGTTTAATTTTTTTTGTAAATCAGAGCTCTATTGTGAATTAAATCTTAGTTATAACTTGTAGCTTGGTTGCAACAATTTGGTTGTAGCTTGTAACTTGTAGCAGTTTGGTTATATCATGTAGTAGTTTGGTTATAACGTGCAATAATTTGGTTACAATGTCTAGCAATTTGGTTATAGCATGTAATAGTTTGGTTATAACATGCAATAATTTGGTTATAATGTGCAACAATTTGGTTCAACTTGTAGTTTAGTTGCAACATGTAATAATTTGGCTACAGCTTGCAATTTGCAACAATTTTATTGTAACTTGTAACTTGTAACTTGTAGTTTGTTTGCAACTTGTATTTTGGTTGTAGCTTGCATTGACTAGGGTTTAAACATTTTGTTGTAAATCATAGCTTTGTTGCAAATTGAAGCTTGGTTGTAACTTGCACTAATTAGGGTTTAAAGATTTTGTTACAAATCGGAGCTTTGTTGCAAGTTGAAGTTTGGTTACAACTTGTAGCTTGGTTGCATTATTTGGTTACAACTTGCATTAATTACTGGGTTTAAAGGTTTGGTAAGCAACTTAATTGTAACAATTTAATTCTAGCTTGCATTGATAGTTGTAGTTAACATATTTTGTTGCAATTAAAGCTTCGTTACAACTCAATAAAAATTTGATGTAGTGTTGGGAACTAAGCTATTTACATTGTGTAGTGTGCAACATGGATATAAAAAAGGAAACTATTGTTTTGAGAATGTTGGTGGTGTTGATGGACCACCTACATGTGAAAATGTGGCCACAAACAATTCAAATATGGAAAATGTGCAACCAAAACTTGGCAATTCATTAGAAAATTAGATATTACAAATTGCAATTATACAAGCTCAAGTTAAACTTTGGAAACCACACCACTGAAGTTCAATTTGTTGGGAATTTTTTGTTGTGAATGATGATTTGTTCATGGATCTTGAAAATCCGCAAATGTTGTGATGTATTGTTTATAAATAAGAAAAAACATTAAGTATTATTATATCCCAAAGTTTTGTTTTGGAAAAGGGTTTGATTAAGTATAATAAGATTAATGGACTTATTCCCATGAAGAGTCATCTTGATATTGCACATCCTAGGTTGTTTATGCTAAGAAAAACACAACTTGTAGAAAAGGCAATATTTGTTAATGTAAAACATACACGACAAAGAGGGAAGAAAAGGACTAGGCCTTCTAGTTTTGCAATCACCACTTATTTTGGGTCCACAAACCCATACAAAAATAATGATGAAACACATCATATGTTTCTTGAGGATCTAGTGCTCTACATTTGTAAAGGATATTAGGCACTTTCCATTACATAAAATATATGGCTAAGAAGGTTAGTTTTATGCTAATGTCCCCAAGTTTCATTTCCTTCCTAGATTGTGCTTATGGATGATGTGCTTCTTATAATGGCAAAAAAGAACTTCGGACTTGCATGTACTTCCAAACCTTGCATTTGTAACCACTGTTTTTGCAAGTTTTGATCTTTAGATGTTTAGGGGCAATGTGAACATTTTTGCCCTTGTGATAAAAAATTTAAATGAATCCCGGACCCCTATACATGTTGATGCATCATGTGATTGCATTTGTGAAAAATGAGGGCAACAATTTGATAACCATGACATTTACATCATGCTCCATCATTGATTTTGAACCTTTAAAGCTTATCAAGGTTTATAAAGGTACATGTTTTGGGCACATGATGTTTAAAGCATGCTAATATGCTACTAATGATGACAAAATTTCTAAGGGTTTGGTGCAAGTGAATGTGAAAGATGCACATGCTACTTTACAAAAGACGATAACATGGATAAAGAAATCCAAAAAAGGGAGACAAGAATGGGTGAAAGCATGGTAAAGTGTACAACTAAAAATACTTGCTAGTCTACTTGTCAAGTGAACAAAAAGTAGGAGCAAAACCCATCATAAAATTATTATATATTCAATCTTTTTAGTTGAATGATAAATAACAAGATACTTCTTCATTATTACACATTAATTTTTAAATTTTGCATTATAAAAGTAAGTTTCAAGTAGACTTTTCTAAATGCAAGTAGCTTTTTAAACCTATTTTTTGCAGTGTAACATTTGATTCAAGTATGTGTCGAGTATATTCTACCAAAGAAAAAGTAGATTTGTTTTTTTGGTGAGGCCCTTAAATATACAATGATCTTTATGTTATAACTTCATACATGTATATTTCATTAAATATTCTAATGAAAGAGTAGGTTTGAACACCATATTGACCAATCAATTTCAAACCTATTTATTCCCTACTTTATTCTAAAGTTTTTGAAATTTTGCATTTGATTTACAATAAACCCAACTGAGGGCTCAATAGTTTCAAAGTGAAATTTGAATTAACTTTATTATGTTTTTGTGAAATATTGCCTCTTTTTTAACTTGATATTTTTTTGGCAACTTTTTCTGTATACTTTACCATGTTTTCACCCAAATGGGAAAAGGTTCAAATATTGAATGTGGGATGCTGCCTCAAAAGTTTAAAACCCTAGCCAAAACCAAATTTGCATCCAAAGTCATCATGTGTGGGGAGACTTTGGAATTCAAACAAACCATCATCACATGCTATGGAAAGCAAAAGATTGTTATTTTACAACAAAAAGTTCTAAAAGCCCAAATGTGGGCCATTATGAAGGCAATCACATCATGCTTGAACCTTGTGGTTACAACTTGTGTTATGAATAAGTCGCATGGTCACTAGTTGTTGTCTGATGTTTTGACCACTACCATTAAACCTTAACTATCAAACTATAAGTTGAACTAGTTGCAATGGTGCAAATTTCAAATGGCACAAAAGCTTTTGATCAATTTGATTATGACCTCATCTCCTTCCAAAGAAAGATGTGGGAAGAAGTTGTGAAGGTTTTCAAACCTTTCTTCTAATTTCTAAATGTTTTTGATATAAACCAAGTTCATAACATGTTTGTTGTTATGTTGGATCCTTAATTCAAATAATTAGGAATTGTGGAAAATTTGGTGGGAAGTGGGGATGCAATCCAGCTAAGTTTTGAGTATGATTTGAAAGTTGTAATCCCCCTTTTCATAACTTGTTTTGAAACCCTAAACCCTACTATTGAGACATGTGCTTCTTTTGGTTATGGTGATGAGTTCAAAGATGAAGGTAACATGTTTGGGGTTGGAGCATTTTTTGAGGAATCTTTTTGAACACTTGTCATTAATTATCTTTGTTTAAGAGGTTATCCATACCACGTGCTACATGTGAAAATCCTCTTGCTTGGTGGTGCAACCATGAAGGGCAATTTTCGAATGTGGTATTTTTGGCCAAGCAAATTCTTGGCATCCCAATGTTACAAATTGAAACAAAAAGAATATTTAGTCTTGCTAAGTATAACAACTTTGCAAAGCTATGAGGAAAACTTGGATAGGATCATCACAATTGTTAAAAATTGCCCTAATAATCTATGCATTAATTGTATGCCAAATAAGACCATGAAAGGTTATATGAAAGCTAAAAGGTCTTTGGCTAATGACAATCATGAGTTAATTGAAGTAAAATATTTTGAAAATCTGAATATTGATGGTATTAACACAGGTAATCAACTTTATGATTTTTCCTTGTCTTTTTTGTTTTTTTCATTTTGCTGTCACTAACATTTCCAAGTATCTGCAATAGGTTTTCTCACTAGAAAGCTTGGAAAAAATTTGGCTTGGAGAAAGTCAATTTACTAGAGTTGGATATTATGGGATGGCAAGTTATTGGGTTTTTGTATGGGTTTTTGCATGGGATTATTAGGGTTGGGTTTGGGGTGTTGGTGGGACATGTAACTTGCACTACAATGGGCATAACTATTTGAGAACTGGGGTTCAATTCCGCCACAACTTACCACAACTTACAATTTTGGAACATGTTTTTAGGCAAATGGAAAAAAAATATGATCATATTGATTTTGTATATGCATAATTTCTATATGTATCTATAGTGAAATTTATATTTGCAAAAGGATCTAAATTAAACTTGAATCCATATCGAATAGATTTTGAATATGTATCAACCTTTGTATGTATCCATAGTTTGTTTGAATTTTATAACTGGAAAATTCATATCTATTGAAGGATCTAAATTAAACTAGAATCCATATCCACCTCTATAAATAAATTGCGAAATTTTTCAATGCATACTTATCTATATTATTTTTTTACATAAAATGCTTTATTGATATCTTAGAATTAACCTTGAAATGCGATATTTGGCCAACATTGATTTGAACTTAGCTTTGCCCATGTTAAAGCTAATGTTGTCTGGAAATATGTATTTATATTTTTGATATATCGTTAATTAATGGTATATAATGTTTTCAATTTGTTTACCCATTGGGTAAGGATATATAATTAGCATTCAAAAAAATTCATGAAGTTAAGGTTTAGGTGTTCAAAACATAATTTTCTTTATAAATGGGTACAATCTAGGTACCCCCTTATCATATACCTTTTTTTGGGGTAAAGAATGGGAAATGTTTTTCTTAATTTAATTAAAAATGAAAGAAGATGTCCACATTTTAAATGTCAAGAGGTCAAACAACTTTCAAGGGTCAAATCAATTGTCAAAAATGCAAGAATCAAAGTGTTTGATTCGTCCTTAACTAAGATAAACATGCCTATAAGAACATTTAGTGTATTAGAAAATAATGATGTCATGGTTGACATTCAATTGGTGATGGAATCTAAACATAATGTGTAGCTTATCTTTGGACACTTTGATAAGTTTCTGAATCATCTAATCCCATTAAGTAAAGTCAAAGTTATGGCCTTCTAAAATAAAGAAGGTCTTCCATTCGGAATATATCCTTACCACACACCTACAACTCCTAGCATGTGCACTTTTACCACATGTTAACAATCCTTCATATGGTTTTCCCAAAGTCCTCACATCAAAACTTACGTTTTGGGAGGTTTCCAAACTTTTCAATTTTCTATTTATTTATCCTTGTGATGGGCCAATAAAATTGGCTAATTGCCAAAAGAAAAAGAAAAAGAAGTAAGGAGCTTGGAAGTCACCCCATTTAATTAATAGAACTAACACACTTTAAGGTTTAAGCCATATTTACCCTATGTTTTTTACCCATACATGAAAATATATCTAATTCAAGGTGCAAGTACTTTTTACATATATCCAAGGTTATGAATAGGGTATAAATTTTCACATTTACATACCCTTGGGTATTTGCTACATTAGGGTATGTTGATTTCAAAAACATTTTAAAAATAATATACCCTATCCATACCAAATGGGTATCTAGGTAAAAAATATACCCACACATTGATTAAAACCCTATGACTTTGATTTTGGCACATTTTTTCAAATTAAAAAACCTCCAAATGTAATTCAAAAATCGAGTTTTGGCCTAGTTCCATGTACACATTACATAATCCCCTATGCTAGATATTGTATAGGTACAAAATTTTATAACAAACTAAAATTGGGGTCTTTATAGGTATGGAGTTCAACAATTAACAAAAGTTAATAATTTTGAAATTGAGTTTATTTGTCGACTTTTCCAAAAAAAATCAACTTGCTTACTTAATAAAAACATGCCCCTATTTTCAAAAGTGTTTTTTCATGGTTTTGGTTTCAAGTCCAAATTTAATAAAAGACTAGTTTCACAATCCAATAAAAAGGTGTGAACTCAAGTTTAGGTCACAAAATCTAACCTTGAACCCTTAGTTTGAAGTTCCATGATGCATTTTGGCAAATGTTAATACAAACCAATCTTCGGTATTTTTTAATACATGTAATACTTTGTTGTTACATGTCTATTGAATAATTAGTTAAATTTGAAGATTCCACTATTATAAAATATATATTCCAAAATATTTTATACTTACCTCCACCAACAATTTTTCTTGAAAAAGATAAATTTTGAAAATTTTCAACATTTCTAAGAATAATATAATTTGTGCTAAAGCTATTAAGTATTATAGTAATTTGAAACCCACTTATAGAGGTCATTGAACAATATTCACACCAACTATTTTAATCTTGTTGCAACATGTTTATATATACCCACCTATTTAATACCTAACAAAGTCGCCAGACATGGAATTATGGCATTTTTTTGACAACCCAAAATACTTATGTACTTGAAATGAATATTCCACAAAAAATGTTGGGAGTAAAAGTGCAAAATTCTCATAAATAAAATAAATGAATGTTTTTGAACTTTATGTTAACAAAAAAAATATTTATGGAAATCTTCATTGTGTTGACATTGTGGTTATGTATTACAATAATTTCCTTGGGCTTGCAATATACAATTTGCTTTTGTGAAAGCTCCTAGGGTTAGGGTAATGCATGCAATATCAAGAGCTGAATTTTAAAATATCCATGGCATGTGTATAGTTATTACCTTTTTTTTCAATGATATGTGGCCATCTTTTTTGTCTTTGGCTAGCCTATGTGATGAGGCCAATACGCATCTTTGTGTCCTATTCACCATGAATGTAATTGGACAATTGGTACCCAGCAAAATCCACAAAATCCATTTAGATTGCTAGGATGAATGTCCTTGCAACAATCCTAAACCTTAAACCATCACCCCATTGTTCCAAAAACAGACATTGTTTTCATTTGTTTGATGCTAGGGACTCCTTTGGAGCACGTCATTCTTGTGTTCAAGCTTTTGTTGCTATCATTGCCTTTTTCAATGGAGAATGAAAATATTTCACTAAAATCTTCATGTGTGCTTGATTGCAAATTTCCATAATAAACTCCTCCATGTTTCGAAGTTGTTGGTACATTTGTAGTTGGGTTTTTTTGCATCCTTTTCACATGACTTGAAATTTTAAATGACCACTACCATCATCTTGTCCCACACGCTAAATTTGTATTTAGTTGAATGGTTTTGTTTGTACATTTATTTTGAGGTTGTGTGCACATGGAATTGTGCAAGTCAATACAATGGGAGTGGTGATTCAACTTGAAAAATTGCACAAAGGGGAATTACATGGTCAAATGATAGCAATTTGGAGGTTAATGGCATGTTTTTAGCTAGAAGTCATCATGTTATAGGATCATCTTTTCAAACCTATGGGTTTGATTACCTCCAAAGCTTCAAAAAACACCTACTACAAATTACCTTGAAAGTAAAACCACAAAGAAAGAAAAAATAACTAAAATAACTCATTCCACACACTTGAAGAAGGTTTACATTCTTAAAACATTTGCAAGAGGCATTTGTACTTTAGAAGACAAGAAATGAAGAAATACACATAAACTATTTATTGTCATCCTAATTGAAGAAAAATCTAGGGAGCATAGAAGACAATTTTGTGTATTACACAACTACTTATTCTTAACTACTTTCTAGACACAAATGAAAAGAGTAATCACATACACACATAGATTCTTTTTGTCACACACCATAAACCCAACTTCATTGCCTTGCCAAAGTACAACAATTTCCTCACATTCTAACTTCCTCTCACACCATAGTTCATATGCTCCCCAAGCTCCCCCTATGAAGAAGGTGATATTCCTTGGATTTCTCCATTGGCGATGTGCACATGAAAACTTAATCTCCTCCTAAATTAGTGTTACTCCTCCCCAAACTCCACCTAACTAACGCTTAATTAGCCAACTCCCTACCTTTTAAAAGTCTAACTAAATGAGTTAGTGTGTCTTCCCTAAATTTAGGGAACTATCAATTAAACCTACCACCAATAAATTTTAGAACTTACCAGTTGCCCTACTAACTTTAATTAACCCCTAAAAGGAGGTGAAATTTACCTTCTAACGTTGGTTAATCATGACTTTACAACATTTTGTGTTTTTAATGATTAAGCAATTAACTTTGTAACTCCTTTGTGTGTATTCTTTGTCTTTTCAATTACTCCATTAGTTTGTAAATTTGCAACTTACAAATTAATAGGCACAATTCGCAACTTACTATTCCTTTACATTAATCGTTAATCATTAATTGTATAAATTCTTGTAATGTTCTATGTTCTTAGTGATTAAGTGATTAAGTGATTAGGTCTACGACTGCTTTATATTTTATTTCTATTTCTTCAATCACTCCAATGGTCTACTAATGTATAATTTATAAGTTGTATGTTATGCAAAATTTGCAAGTCACTGTTCCTTTGTGTTAATTGTCAATTGTTTTGACTTGCAACATTTTGTGTTTTTAGCGGTCAAGGTATCAAGTCTACAACATCCTTGTGTTTGTTTTTATTTTTTCAATTGTTCCACAAGTTTGCAAGTATACAACTTATTGTGCACATTTTGTTCCTTATTACATTGCTATCCAACATGTTTTATTATTTTCCAATCTACATATATATGATCACGACACTTATAGTTAGTCCTAACAAGTATTAATGTTTTTATAAGTATTGACTAATGGATGAAAACATGGTAAAAGGAGCTAGGGGCACCAAGGTAAAAGTCCTTGTCCAAGGATTACACATGACATGTGTCATTTTTGTGTTAGTTTATAACTTAAAATTTTGTATTTTAAATACCCATTTTAACACTACCCATTTTAACACTACATGTTAGATATAAATATGTTTTGATTACAATTTGATTTTATATCATACATATTGTGCATTCATGCCCTTTATCACATAAATATGAATAACTTTTGTCAAGCCACATTTTCAAAATCCATATTTTTTAAGGTCAAAATCATTTTGAACCAAATGTGCTCAAATCAATTATATAAAAAAAAATCGTTAATTCAAGTCCTTTTTCCTTTATAATTATCAATATTAAAATCCTTTTCAATTTTAATGGTGTACATTTGGTAGAAAAAAGGTCATTTGAAAATAATAAGGATTATCCATTCTCGAGGTTTGAATGCTTTGAACATGTAAATTTGTTTTGATTTGTGTCAAACTTTGAGCGTGTAAACTCTGTAATTAATGGAAAATATTCCAAAAACTTTTATGACAATCCAAACTATTATGTTTCCATTGTGATTTTTCAAATATACAAAAATGCAATTTTAAGGAATGTCCTCTCATTTGGGTGGCTCCTTTCACTATGTTTTTACCCTAATACAACTAGAAACATACATGTATTTCTATAATGTAAAATAGAATATCAACAAAAACAAACATAAAATCTTAGTGACAAAATTAAAAAGGTGCAAAAGCTCTTTAAAAACATAGAGATCAAATGAAGAATGTCTAAAAACAACAAATAAAAGTAGTTCAAAATCCCCTCCAAAACCAAAATTCAAATATAATAACCCATTAACTAACTATTACATCCTTTTGCATGATGCCTTACTAACTAATGTATCCCTTTAATATGTTTATGTTCACCACTCCCTTGTACATTGTGTTAGGTTCCACCATGTTTCCTCCATCTTATAGTTTTGATAGTGTGCCCAAGTCACCATTTAATGGAACATCATGGCCTTTTCTCGAATCTATATGTAATCAAATGGTTGGTTGTGCATCATATGTAGATGTGTAAACCTTTAATCCTTTTTAACATGTTTCAAGTTTTTTTTGAAATCGTTTTTGAATCATTTGGCCTTAAGTAAATTGTGGAGTTGTTTAATTTACAATCCAACCAAGAATCTAACTTGCCTTTAAAGAAGCAAAGGAATGAGGTGGATGGAAAAAAGCCAAAAAACTTTTATGATAATACATGAAAGTTTTAGATTTAGTGGGTAGCCAAATTGACATGGACCAAAGGGTTGGTTGCAAAAGGTGGGTCTATCCACATTATGAGCTATAGGGTTTTGTTCTTTGATTGAGAACAAGGAAAAAATTATGGGTTGCAAGTGGGATACAAAGTAACAAAACATCAAGGGTGTGAAATTGTAATACGAGGCTTACCACATCTTAGGTTGAAGAAGGGGGGGGGGGGGGGGGGGGGGGGGGACCCCACATCTATAAAAAATCAGCCCCCTTAAAAAAAGAAACAAACCCAACCTAGGGCAAAAACAATTTCAAAACAAATTTATTTCCCTATGAGGCA
>Ga0116229_10010315_pt1 | contig 14044 bp, 5 predicted proteins | sample S1TSphgellanicum_3_FD_87313 | JGI IMG/M metagenome (GOLD analysis project Ga0116229, IMG submission 87313) | Host-associated microbial communities from peat moss isolated from Minnesota, USA - S1T2_Fc - Sphagnum magellanicum MG | ecosystem: Host-associated > Plants > Peat moss > Unclassified...
ATTATTATTATTATTATTTTGAAATAATCTAGGACGTTCAATTCAAATACTTGGATGATTTTATATTATGACACGTGGCCCAATGTAAATATGCCACGTGACATTATAAATTTAATTTAATAAAAATATTAATATTAGGTTGGTAGGTACCTAGTTAAATACATAAATAGATGCTTATAATCCTTACCTACTTATCTACCAACCTACTTAAGTTTAAAAAAAGGTAGGTAGGTTCTACCTTCCAAAGCTAAATATCTACTCATATAAGTAGGTATTTAGGTAGGTAGGTACATAGGCCGACCTAGATGGGTAGGTTAAACTAGGTACCTACCTAGTTAGATAGATAAATAGGTTGGGGAGGTAAGTACTTTAGAATTGTGCATTATTTGTTTTTTTTGTTTTGGGTTGAGCCTTTTGATTAGATCATCCCATGTGCACAAATTTCTTAATGTGAAATTAGATGGGCACACCCCTCTTATTTATATAATATTCAGAATAGGAATGAAGAACAAACAATATGGGATAAATTTTGAAGTTGTAACTTCCTTACAAATTAAGTTATAATTCCAAAACTTTCTTCACCCCTTACTTTCTTAGTTTTTAAAATTTTAAACAATTCAAATACTAGATAATGAAATAATCATTTAATTAATAATGATTAAATTTACATATATTTAAATTATAAACTATACACTACAAATATTCAGTATCCATTATCAATTATTTAAATAAGCAATACCTTTTTAATATTTAACAAACTAGCTATCTAGTTACTCATAAGTTATTAATACATAATTCATAAATAATTAAATAAATAAAATATTTTAAAAAAATTTATTACTTTTAAAATTTTGATTGAATTACATATAATATAATTAATGTAAAAATAATTTAATGACTATAATTTAAAAATTTAAAATTTTAAACTATAAGTAATGAATTAATAATTATTATTAGAAAGTAAATTCTTACACGAATTTTTAAAATTTATTATTCAAATAATTACATTACTTATTGTATAATTACATTTATTTTTGTAAAAATGATTATAGGTCAATTAAGTTTTTTCTCTTTGTAATTATTAACTATAAGTATAATAATTTGTTAAACATAACATTACTTTTCATAATCACTGTAAAATTATTACAAAATAATTATCATAGATGATTAATCACAATATTTTTAAAGATAATGTAATAATATAATAACTCAAGAAATTAAAATCAGTAAAATTATTATTTTAACTACATTATAATTTTTCCAAATTTTTAATTCAGGTTTTGAAGTTATAAATTACAGAGTGTGAATAATTATGTTCAATTAGAAAATAATTATGCACATACTAATTAATTCTTATCTGAAGTAATTACAATGATTTTAAGGTAATGTCACATTAATTTAATTAATTAATTTCTTCTAATATAAGAATATACAAATCTATGTTATAAAAATAATTATTTTGTGTCACTTAGATTTAATAAACATAATCATTTATAATTATTTATGAAAGTGATTTATTATGGATAACACTAGTAGAAAAAACATTGAAACTCAATCAATAATTTTTAATATTAAAATATATTTAAGCTTCCAAAATTATAATTGAGAATTCAAATATCAATTTTTACATCAAATAAGTTTTCTGAGGTTAAATAACAAATTTCAGATTTGAAATGTCAATTTTCAAATTCAAATAATAATATTCAAAATTAAAATCTCCATTTTAAGACTCAATTAATAATTTTCTGAATTGAAATATTCATTTTGAGAATCCAAATTAATAATTTGGAATTCAAAATCAACTTTCAAGTCAAGTAAGTTCTCAAAATTTAAATTTAAAACTTTAGAATTCAAATATCAAATTTCAAGTTCAAATACAAATATTTAAAGTCAAGTTATCGATTTTTAGACTCAATAAAGTTTTTTAAATTGAAATAATAATTTTTAGATTCAAAAATTATAATTTAGGATTAAAATATCAATTTTTAGATCAAATAAGTTCTTTGAATTTAAATAATAATTTATAGAATTGAAATGTCAATTTTCATATTCCAATAAAAATATTCAAAATTGAAATGTCCATTTTTAGACTTAATTATTAATTTTCAGACTTGAAGTATTAATTTTGAGAATCCAAAACAATAATTTGAAATTTAAATTTTTGGTTCGATTCAAATGATTATTTAAAATTTAAATGAAAAAATTTCAGAGTTGAAATATAAATTTTCATATTCATATAAAAATATTCAAAATTAAAATGTCCATTTTTATGATCAATTAATAATTTAAAAAACTGAAATACTAATTTTTGGATTCGAAAATATTAATTTAAAATTCAAAATTAATTTTTCGATCAAATAAGTCTTTTTGAATTTAAATTGAAAATATCATATTCAAATCAAAAATTTCAAATTCAAATAATGTTTTAAACAATTGAAATAACAATTGTGAGATTCATTATATGAACAATATACATATGTACGCATATTATATATATATATATATATAATTTTAGTACATACATTAAACCAAAGGTTTTATGGGATACATGAAGAGGGGTAGTGCATGTGAATTGAGTACTTCTGGGCATAGGCATTACCCCTTAGATAGCTTGAACCAAAATAATTGAGCCCATGTTGTTTGTAGATTTCCCTAAACAAGGTATTGCTTTCCTTATAGGTTTAGGCAATACCCTTCCAGGTTTCAATATATATGTGATGGTGTAACACGAAATTAAGTTGCCACGCCAGTGTGAACATTTCTTGATCTTGGAAGTTAAGTTTGCTTTATTAGCCATTTCTTTTTGTGGCGGCTGTCTCTCCAATATTACTACATGGAAGTGCATGGGAAATCTCTCTCTGGGTGTGTGTGAGATGTTGTACAGGAAGGAATGAATGGCAGCTGCTACTGAATGAACATGGAGGTTAATCACGTGTGGTAGAGGCGGCGCCGAATTATGGTGAGGAATGGAGCTACAATTATGAGCTGAGGCGGTTTGGAGGTGCTGAAGAGATGAGCTATGGAGGGGGTCCTCAATTTTTCTGCAGAATAGCTAGTAGAGGAGAGGAACACTGACTGTGGTTGAGGAGCTTAGAAGATGTATAGGCAGTAAAGGAGATCTGCTGGTTGCCAGCATTCTTGGCTGGTTACTGATTTTTTTTCCGTTGTGCCAGTAGTTCGGCCAAGGAATTGCATTTTGTTTTCATGTGGCATTGTCTAAAAGAATAATAGAGTGAGATCCAAAGCCAGAGATCTGTTGAATGTGTTAGCATGGGAGCCCATGAGCACAAGCTGTGTGTGTGAGCATAAGTTTGCAGGGTGTTTGTAGGCGAATGCTCATGACTAGGAAGGAAAGATTAGAAGTGTAGTCAGAACCCCAGGAACTGCAGATCGTGTATAGATCCAGTAGCAGCAGGGTGTTTGTTTAAGTTAAGCACTCTCCTTTTTTTGGTTACAATGGAACCCAAAAGATTTTTTATATACCCTGAGAGAGTAATGCACACCCATTGAATAATTATGGGCACAAACAATACCCCTCCAGTAGCTTGGACTAAAATAATTTAATCCATATTGTTTACAAAATATCCTCATGAAGGTATTGTGGTCCTTCTAAGTTTTGTTAGCACTATGCAATACCCCTCTAGGATTTTATAAATATGTTATGGAGCCCATAGGATTTATAATATACCCTAATAGGGGTATTGCATGTGCATTGAGTAATTTTAAACATAAGCAATGCCCCTCCAAAAGCCTAGACCAAAATAATTTTTACCGTGAGGTTATAAAATACCCTCATGAAGGTATTACATTCCTATTAGGTTTGTAATACCTTCATGAGGGTATTTTATAACATCAAATGTTATATTAAGAATTCTACCAAGTTAAAATAATTATATAAACATTATATCTCTAAAAATGAAAAAATATATAACTTCACACATTATTAAACTAAGTATATCATCATTTAGTATATTGTAAACTAAAATTTACATAGAATTAAACTAAAAGGACTAAACTTACATAATATTAATAACTTATATTTCAAACTTCAATTAAAATATTTTAATTTACATAGAAATAATATTTAGTTACATGCATTAATAAAATATACAATGTTAATAATTTATCTTTTGGAGTTTTGAATTCTCATTAAAAATAAATTTTACAAAAAAAATTCACTATACATAACCATGGGTTTATATATGTAATTTAAATTTAATATGTATTTTTAGTCAATTCTTATCCTATTTTAAATAAATATGAATAAATTTCTATATATTAAAGTGAATCAACAATATAATTATAATATCATTAATTATATGTAATTTATTACTCAATATGTTATAAATAAAAATATATTTAGACAAATATTTAAGCCAATATTATACATCATAAAAAATAAATTTTACATAAGGACTTGTGTTATATATTTATAAAATATAAAATATTATTGACCTACTATATAATTATTTTAGGCCATAAATTATTTATTATATGTCAAAAAAATTTAAATAAATTCTCAATCATACATAAGATTGATATATGGGAGATACTATTGAAAAACAATTCTTTAAATAAAAATTTAAAGTATGCATTAAAAATTTATTAAAATCTTATTAAATGAAAGAATTTATAGTTTTATTTTTTGAAATGAGTTTACAACTTTAAGAGGGAAAAACATAAATATGCACATAATTGAACCCTAACATTAATTAGTAAATTTAGATTAAAACTTAAACCTTTGTACCATGAATGTGACCAATTTTCCAATACGTTCATTTTTATATATGTTAAATCATATCATAAGGTGAATAAATAATTTTGAAAACATGAATTTCATGATATATTGGCGGGGAATCAAGTATTAAAAAAATATTCTTACGTTTCAAAGTGAATGCAAATATCTTGTGATGATGCATGTATTACATTTAAACTCCATAACTTTGTTCAAGTGACCTTCTACCATTAATGTGAAGAACTTTGCAATATTTTCATTTACTTGAACAATATGTAGGGCACGTATATTGAGCATGGAATAAACATTTTTTAAAATATCCTTTTGTTTCATGGTTTAAGATATTATCACAATATGATGCAAGTATTGTTTTCTTTCTTAGTTTTGGTATGCTTATGCGATACCCTTGCAAGTTTCAAAAGATATGTTATAGAACCCAAATGATTTTTGGGATACCCTGAAAGGGGTAATGCATGTGCATTGAATATTCCTATGCATGAGCACTATCCCTTTGGTAGTCTAGACCAAAAGAATTTAGCCCATGTTGGTAGAGCTATGTAAAGCCCTTCCAAGTTTGGAAATATATGTTATGGACCCAATGCATTTCTAGGATAACATATAAAAGGTAATGTAGGTGCATTGTGTAGTTTTGAGCATGAGCAATACCCCTCCAATGGTGTAGACCCATGGTGTTTAATTATTGAATATCCTAATGATGGTATTAGTTTCCTTGTATGATTATGCAATACCCTTACAAGTTCCAAAAGATATGTTTTGGAACCTAATGTATTTCTGGGATACCCTACAAGGGGGTAATGTATGTCCATTAAGTATTCCTTGCCATAAGCAATACCCCTTTGATAGTCTAGATTAAAATAATTTAACCCATGGTGTTTACTGAATAACCCAAACAAGGTATTGCTTTGCTTGTAGGGCTATGCAATACCCTCCACGTTTCAAGTTATGGAACCCAATGTAATTCTAGGACAACTTATGAGGGGTATTGCAGGTGTATTGTGTAGTTTTGAGGATGAACATTACCCCTCCAATAATATAGACTCATGGTGTTTAATTACAGAATAACCTAATAACGGTATTCGTTTCCTTATAGGTTTTGGCGAGGCTATGCAATACCCCTCTACGTGTCAAATGATATGTTATGGAGCCCAATGTATTTTTAGTATATCTATAGAAGGGTATTGCATATTCATTGAATCTTTTTGGGCATGAATAATACCCCTTTAAAAGCTTAGACCAAAATAATTTAGCATGTGGTGTTTATAGTGTAGCCCAATTAAGGTATTGTATTCCTTTTAGGTTTTTGGTAGGGCTATGCAATACTCCTCCAAGTTTCAAAAAATATGTTATGGAACCTATGTATTTTCGAGATACATTGCGAAAGGTATTGTAGGTGTATTGAGTATTTTGGGCATGAGTAATACCCTTTTAAAAGCGACATAGACCCATGGTGTTTAATTACAGAATATCTTAATGAGGGTATTGGTTTCCTTGTAAGTTTTAGTAAGGTTACACAATACCTTGTCATGTGTTGAAAAATATGTTATGGAGCCCAATGTATTTTTGGGATACCTTGAAAGGGGTATTGCAAGTGTATTAAGTAGTTTTGGGCATGACCGATACCTTTTTGAGAGCCTAGACCAAAACAATTCAGCCCATGGTGTTTAAAATGTAATGCAATGAAGGTATTGAGATCCTTCTAGGTTTTGGTAACGCTATGCAGTAACCCTTCACGTGTCAAAAGATATGTTATGGAGCCCAATGTATTTTTGGGATACCTTGAAAGGGGTATTGCCGTGTGCCCCAACGAAGGTATTACAATTTAGCCCAATGAGGGTATTGCATTCATTCTAGGTTTTGGAAGGGCTATGCAATACCCTTCGAATTGTCGAAAGATATGATATGGAACCCAAATTATTTAAGGGGTACCTATAATGGGATATTACACGTTCATTGAATATTTTGCTTTAGGAACTTTAGTACAACATGCATTAAATGTGTTTAAATTGAACCGAAGTTTTATATCACTTTGATTATCCACTTGGTTTGCAATACCCTTATATAGGGGGTGTTAAATGCTTTAATCATCCCCTGATTTATTTGTTTGAATGAACAAGAGCAAGCTCCATGCAATACCTTCAATTTATTCTTTTCTCATTATTGTTGATTGTTGGGGGTCTATTGCAATGGCAACCATGTAGGTAGGTGTAGCCATGTAGGTGGGGTTTGGTAGCAACCTATTTAAAGTGTTAGTAGATAGGTCAGTGGTAAGGTGGGTAGGTTGATGGGGGTGAAAATAACACATTTAAAATTTATAGGTGATTTGGTAGATGGGGAAGAGTCTACTTTTAATTTAAATATATAGGTGAGTAGGTCGGTGGGGGACAATGGGTGGGTAGTAGGTGGGTGGGTGGGTGGGAAAAGTTTCAAGAGTGAAAAAAAAAGGGGGGAAACTGGGTGGGGGTTGGGGAAAGAACAAAGTTCCCAAGAAAAAAATGGAGATTAGGGAAAAAAAAAACTGGGAAGGGGGTGAGGAGAAAATAAAGTTGCAAAAGAAAATTGAAATCAGGGCTAAGAAAGGGTAAACAAAAAAATTAGCCTGGGATGGCACATGGATAGAAAAGAGAATCTTATTAGTGCACCATCCATCCACGTTGGTGCGTTAATGGGTGCTGGTTCACTCTGGCCGGTTCCAGGTACAATTATTAAATTATAGTATTTGATTCTAGTCCTGAATATCAGAGACCTTTTTGGTTTAGTTCTTTCAGCTAGAGTGAACCAGTAGCCACCAATGCACCAGTTGGTTGTTTTGTCTATTGGATGGGCTGCGTTTTTTCATTCGATGTTAGATGGGGTTCATCACAATCCATTTTTTTTCACTGTTGACCACTATATGTTTTTTTTGGGGGTTTGTTCTTGGCTATTTTTCCCTTGACTTGACTTCACACATAGCTACCCTATTCACCGTCCTACCCTCATAAGTATTGTACCAACCTTGGTACCTTAGTAATTATCCCCTACTGACATAGCTACCTTAATAACTAGTTATCATATTGACCTAACTACTATACTAACTACCTACCCTACTAACCTAGCTACCATGTTAACTACATACCTAACTAACTTAACTTCCTTACTGACCTAACCATTGTATTAACTACCTACCCTACTGACCTAGTTACATTACTATTTATCAACCCTATATACACAACCACCTTATTGACATAAGTATTTTACAAACCTAGTCACCTTGATAAGGTAACTTGTTTCCTAATATTAACTTGCCTATTTACCTAGCTACCTTGTTAATGTAACTTTCTTCCTACCTACTAACTTGCTTACCTACATGCATGCCTACTCTAACAACCTATTTACTTTGCTCCTTGAACTTCCTTTTTATTTACTAACTTGCCTACTAACCCAGCTACCGACCTTTACACCTATTTACCTACCTATGCACCCACCTTCCTACCTATCACTATGTTCACCTACCTACCTATGTTTTTTACATAACCAACTACCTAACTAATTACCTACTCATTTTTCCCACCCCGCCAACCCCCCAATCCTACCTATCAATTTATTAAGGTTTGCTTTAATTCATGGATGATCAACATAGGTCCCCATATGTAGTTATTACAAACAATTTATAGTGGAAGCAAATGTCATAATTGTAGCCATTTTGGTTTAGTTAATGCATATTTTATTAAATTTTTTTTACCTAATTTATTTATGGAATGGACATTATAATACATATTTCATGTAATTATTATAAATATGTATTATTGGATTATGGTTTAGGTTTAAGGTTGGGACACATAGTTAGCAAGTTTTTCACAAATATATAGTAATTAATCTAAACTAGGCTAAATTTGGGGGGGGGGATTTTAGGGTTTAAACATATGTGAAGTAATACAATTTCATTCTATATCTTTTTCAAAAAGAGTGGAAAAATTTAGTTTGGAGAGATCACACAAAAATAAAAGACATATTTTTTTTTCGGTTTTTTATAAAATTTATTTGATTGTTTTTTAAGATTAAATTTTTTTTCGGTGAGCAAATATTTGTATTTTAAAAGTTTTAAAATTTGGTTTCTAAAATTTTTCCTATGTTTTTTTAATTTTTTATGTTTTGCATTATATAATTTGTATACTTTGTATAGTTTTTTGAATTTAGGGCATATATCATTAAAATATTTTCTTGTTAAGGTTCGTATAGTTAACGTTGTAATAAGGCTTATGGAAAAATATCATTTGGATATTTTGGGTTATGCCTTATGATTTAATGTTTAAAAATATGGTTCATATATATCAAAGCTTAAAGTTTATATTCTAGACTTTGCTCATTATATTGGTTTTTGATTTTATCATTTGTTTAGATCTATAACATAATTATGAACCTCCTTTGTTTCCATATGTTCCATAGTTGTTAAAGTTCAATATTTCCTAACCCACTTTTATTTAAATGTAATATCCATATCATATTGGGATAATTCATTAACCATAAAACATAAAAATATTGTTTAAATATATGATTCCCCACCAATACATCATGAAATTCATGTTTTCAAAATTATTTATTCACCTCATAGCATGATTTAACATATATAAAAATGAACATAATGTAAAATTGGTCACATCGATGATACATGCGGTTAGGGTTTACTGTAAAATTTACTATTTAATGTTAAAATTATGGTTCAGGTTTAAAGTTTAAGACATATAAGCTAATTAACATTTTTTTTACATGTCTATGATAATTAAAATACATTTAAGGTGCATTTTGGACGGAATTTTTAGGGTTTAAACATATGTAAAACAATGCAATGTCATTTTATATTTTTTTAAAGAAAAGGAGAAAACTTAACTTGGAAATATTACCAAATGGTAATAAATGTACTTTTTTTTGTGACCTAAATGCAATACCCATATTCAAGTTCATTTCAATATAACCCCTGGGTGATTTAGGTAACTTAAAGTGTAGACCCAACCCTAAATACAATACCCACATGTAGGGTCATTTCGAAGTAATTAGTATGTAGTTTAGGTGGCAATGAAAACCAAAGCTTATATGTAATACTTGCATGCGAGTTCATTTTGAAATAATCCATAGGTGATTTAAACAACCTTATGTGAATAATCAGCCCTAAATGCAATACGCACATGTAAGGTCGTTTCAAAATAAGTGGTTTGGGTACCCAAAATATGTCTATTTATATACGTAAATTAATTTTATGATAATTAATTATTATGAATAATTATAAAAAATAATGATTTGAATAACTTATCAACATTAAAAATGTAATTAACATAATAAATTAAATATCAAATTATTAATTTGATATTTAAATCAAATTTGAATTATCTGAATAATTAAGGTTCAACCAAATAATCAGTTAATTAATGTTTTTTAAAAAATGATTTTTAAATATGATTATAAATGATTTACATTATTTGAAATAAATTTCTAGTAATTATTATGACATTATTTGTTGATACTTAGACTAGATTATTATGTCATATGAGTCTCATAAATATTACTATGGAAACTTATATGCAAGTATTGCAAAATATGTTAAAAATCAATAATTATTTATGGACCTACATGCGGGTATTACAATGGAAGTAAAAAACCAACAACTATTACGAAACCTATATGCAGGTATTGCATATTTGAAATGGCCTTATGCAATTATAAAAGAAAGGATGTGGGTATTACATAATGTTCATTTTGATCTTTATAAACCCTAAACAAATTAATGTTACTTATTCATATGGGCCTATTTAAGTTTTGATTCTTACATCTAAAGTATTAAGAAGATTATGAAAAAGAAAACAAATATGATGAACCATATACCCATCAAATAAGGGTGATTAAAAGAAAATTTTATATTGATAAAAGATGTACAAAGATGGGTGGATTAAAAAATGTTAAAAAACCCAATGAAAAAAAAGGGTTTTTTTATCAAAGGACCAAAGTTCAAAAATTGGGTAGTCCAAATATGAAAGGGTTGAAAAAACATAGCTAATTATATAAAGTGAAAACCTTAAGCCATATCATTATTTACAATCTTGTGTTTAGTTCGGAAGCAACTATTACATGACGAACAATGTATAGATGGCCACATTACATTTCAACTTGAACTGCATTTGTAACAAACTCTTCCTTTGTTGTCTCCTGAACCCTATAAACACCCAAAAACCACCAAATTAAACCTTAACACACCTTGGATGAAAAAAAATTATTTAAAAAAAAACAATGATTATTATTGTTTTTTACCTTCCATGAATCATTCTAGATTCATGGAAATCTAATACATTTGTCAACTCTTCTATTCGACTTGCTTTACTGGATTTTCAATCCCAATTTTAAAAATCCCATGCCATCTTTAATCGTTGTGCATACATAAAATGAGTGGATTGAATCATCTTTTGTAAATTTTCATCTTTCTTCATCCGTGATGTTGCATCTTAAGGCACACTTCCCACGCCCTAGGCATTACGACCCAACACCTGCAATAATTGCTCTGAAGTTAATTCGACCAAAACTGGTTTTGGGAATGGTGGACATTGTTCTGTAACAATTACCAGTTTATCCCACTTACGTTATGTTTTGGCACAAATGCAACTAATAACCTTTTGATCATTTTGCCTTTGCACGACCATGGCATTTCCCAAGATGCGAGCATTCATTTTAGCATGGTCTTGATGTCGAAAACCTTTTTCAGAAGTTGAAAGCTTCTCAGGTTTAGCCTTTTCTGCCACCAAGCCATGCACTTCCATCAAATGTTTGGTTAACAACCATTTGGCACAATATGCGATAATGCAAGTGCCAACTTTACACTTCCATTTCCAACCCAACTTTTGTCCATTCTTTGTCCTTCCGAGCCAAATTAGGTGGACAAGGGGGTGCTGGTGGTTGAGAAGCTTGGTCGGTTTCAAATTTCGGACCTAAACCAAGAAATATTTTTTAAAAAATCATTATTTTGTAATAAAAAAATCCTAACCCTAAAATCTTATAAATAAAGAATTTAAAAAAAGAATGAAGGTATTGCATAACATAAAATCACACAATCAGATACAACTCCTACAAATTTTAACTGTTTTCAAATATTGCAATAATTTTTTTTTATAAAACAAATCCTGCATAAATAAACTTTAAAAAACTTGTACAATTTCTTTTATCTGCATTTAATCTAATGTACATAAATTCTAAAATAATCTAACCCACCATTTTTTGATTGAAATTTTCAATTTATATTGAGAGTGATCTCACCATTTGAATTGTAACTATCATCATTGTCAACTCTAAGCCACATAGATTATTTGATTCATCAATTTTCAATTTTGATGGAGCAACATTTTGTTCCTCAGGTCTTAATTCTAATGGAACAACATTTTGCTCACTAATTATCTATTATGATACAGTAACATTTTGCTTGTGAACTTCCAAATCACCACCACCTTTCTTCAATCTCCTTCTTCGAACCATTACAACTTTCAACATTAGAAAAATCACCATTTCATTGTTAATTGTCAATTCTAATGAATTAGACCAAAAGGACTAAATAAAAATTTTTAAAAAAAAAGAAAGAAGGAGATCGCTTGCTGCCATTGCCTTCTTCACAACACCACCAACATAGAAAAAGGCGACAACATTGCTACCGTCACCTTCTTCGCAACAAAACCACCAAAAAAGGTGATAATAATTATTATTGCTAGTTTTTGCAACAAAGCCATCGAAGAAGGTGATAGAAGCTATCGTTTTCTTCTTCTTCTCTTCAACACCACTACAGAAGAAGGTGACAACAACTTGGTGTTATTGCATTTTTCATTGAAGAAGATGACGACTCATTATCGTTGTCTTCTTCTTCTCAAACACAAATAAGAAGGCATCAACAACTGTTGTTATTGCCTTCTTCTTCATTGCAATAAAACTAGACAAGAAAACAATGACGGCGAAATGTGCCATCGTCTTCTTCTTCTCAAGTGCAAAGAAGGCGACGATAGTAGTTGTTGTCACCTTTTTCGTTGTAACATAACCAAAGAAGAAAGAAGAAGAAAGTAACAGTATTAGTTGCTATTACCTTTTTTGCTACAATAAAACCAAAGAAGAAAAAAGAAGAAGTAATTGCCGTTGTTTTCTTCTTTTTTATTCTGTTGCAGAGAAGAAGGCAATGGTAGTTTGTTGTCGTCACCTTTTTCGCTATAATAGAACCAAAAAGAAGAAGGCGATGATGCCATTGCCTTTTTTGTTGCAATAGAACTAAAGAAGAAGGCAATGATAATTACTATTATTACCTTTTTCGTTGCAATAGAAAGCAAAAAGAAAAGGGCGACAACAAGAAGCTATTTTCTTTGCTATAACATAACCAAAACGAAGAAGGCGATAACAACTTATTGTTGTCGTCTTCTTCTCTATAACGGAACCATAAAGAAGAAGGCGACAATAACAATTGCTGTCACCTTTTTAATTGTAATAAGAAAAAGGAAGAAGGTGACATCAACAAGCTGCCATTGCCTTTTTTGCTATAATAGAACCAAAAAAAGAAGGTGATGGCAACTTGCTATTGTCACCTTCTTCACTACAACAAAACCGAAAAGAAAAAGGCAATGGCAGCTTGTTGTCGTCACATTCTTCGTTGTAAGAAAACCAAAGAAGAAGGCGATGGCAGCACCTACCATTGCCTTCTTCGTTGTAACAAAAGCAAAAAGAAAAAGGCGATAACAACAAGCTACCATTTCCTTTTTCATTGCAATAGAACCAAAACGAAGAAGGGGACAATAGCTTGTTGTCATCGTCTTCTTCGCTGTAATAAAATGCCTTTTTTGCTGCAACAAAACCAAAAAGAAGAAAACAATGACAACAACTACCATTACCTTTTCATTGCAACATAATTAAAGGAAAAAGGCGACGTTAACAAGCTATCATCGCCTTCTTCGTTGCAACAAAAAAAAAAGGCGATGTTAACAAGTTGTCATCACCTTCTTTGTTGCAACAAAACCAAAAAAAGAAGGCGTTGTTGTCACCTTCTTCGCTATAACAAAACCAAAAAAAAGAAGGCGACAACAACTTGCTAACGTCGCCTTCTTCATTGCAACATAACCAAAAAACAAGGCAAAGGCAGCGGCTATTGTCGCTTTCTTCTTTGCAAAAAAAAAAAAAAAAAAAAAAAAAATACATAAAAAAAAAAATAACAAAAAAATAAATAAAAAAAAAAAAAAAAAAAAAACCTATTTCAACTATAGCAAAAAAAAAATAAAAAGGGAAGAAAAAAGAAAAGAGAAAGAA
>Ga0116229_10010316_pt1 | contig 14043 bp, 11 predicted proteins | sample S1TSphgellanicum_3_FD_87313 | JGI IMG/M metagenome (GOLD analysis project Ga0116229, IMG submission 87313) | Host-associated microbial communities from peat moss isolated from Minnesota, USA - S1T2_Fc - Sphagnum magellanicum MG | ecosystem: Host-associated > Plants > Peat moss > Unclassified...
CAATACCTATAGAATGTACTTCACATATACAATAGAAGGCTTTGCTCTTTCTTCTTCCAACAAAGAATATCAACAAAGTCTCACAATTAACAACAAAAAGTGCGCACACCCAATCAATAAGTTGTGTGTACAGAAGCAACAATAACAAGAAGTTTGTGTGTGTGTGCACAATCAACAACAAGAAGTGTGGTGTGTGTGCAATCAACAACGAGAAGTGGTGCGTGCACAATTGACAACATCAATTGCATGTGCACAATCAATCAACAACAAGTGAGTGCACACCAATCAACAACAACAAGATGTGAGTGTGCACAAGATGCAAGTGCACAATCAACAACATCAAGTGCATACAATTATGTGGCGGCCGGCTTCTTTGGGTTGTCATCTTTTTTATTATATATGATATTTTTTTGCAAAAATCAAATCAGTTTTTAAATATAAAAAGGTGGCTTTAAAAGTAAATATCATAAGAAGATAATAGTAGTAATAATAATAGGAAGAAGGACGGGTTCCCAGAGTGGGGTTTTGATTTTCAGGAAAGTTTCATCTATGAAGAAATAGTTTCATCCATACTCGGCCTGAAAATTCATCCATGAGGAGAAATTTTCCATTCGTAATGATAGAAGTGAAGGATAGAGAGTGTGATCGCGAGCGAGAGCAGAGAGAGAGAGAGAGAGAGAGAGAGAGAGATGGCGATGGCGGATTTGCGGGACGCGATGATCTGCGCGAGTAGAGAGGGATCTCTCTGGTGGGCAATCATGATCACGACTGTTCTTTTCGAAAATGGCTTAAGGACGTGATCGTCAAGCTCAATTTGGGTACAAATGCGGGGTTTTTGTTAGGGTTTTAGAGACTTTTGACATGCTGAAGGAGGTGTAGGGATTGGAAGATCACCACTGGATGAGATTCTCGATTCTGGTTTTTCTACCAGACAAGAAGCTTATGAAGGGAAGATTTTTTTTCTCCTTGTCTTATGCCTGCACTTGCTGTTGCCGCCTCAGGTTAGCTAGCTAGCTAGCTGCAGTGGGCATTGAGGGTTTGTGGTCGAGCTGGTGATGGAACCTTTGTGAGGCTAACGTACAAGCAAGCGGGAGCTCTCCAAAGCAAGCAAGCACACAGTATGACAATCAAGGTGCATTCGATTTCCCTCCGTTTTTTTTCCTTACACCTTTCAGATGCTGAATTTAGGGTTTGAATTCTATGAAACTGCCACTATCGGTGTACCGTACTTCACAGTTCCTATTTTCTGCATCTTCATCAAATTGGAATTCAGAAGACAAAATTCAGCAAAGAGTGACAAAATCTCCTCGTGTTGCATGAATTTCTTGAATGTGGAGTCAGATTGGGAAGTTGTAATCCAAACATGTTTTCAGCATAAAACCACTTGTTTTGTTGTTGCAAAAGAATGAGAGTGCTCTGTGGAGAAGGTCATTCAGAAACAGACACAATGGGCTTGGGGGTCTTTTACACATTGAGGCAGGGACTTTTACAGTGATACAGTAGAAAGAAATGTGTACATTGGAGGATTATGAGATGCTGGAGGAGCCAGTGACTATTATACGTACCTCTTATGGAATCAAACCTTAGTGGAAAAGGAATGCTGCAGCCTGAACCCTAGAGCAGGATGGGACTGATAGGTGGCTTAAAGTATGACTGCTGGTGCACTGAGTAAGGAGAGAGCCAGCGATAAGATGTGGGTGAAGAGTGGAGCAGATGTCGAATGAGTTTAGATTCGAGGCAAAAGAAAGCAATGCACCAACTTCGCGATCAAGCTTGGAGAGATGATTGAGGATGTTCCTTCTCAGGTCTACATTGCTCCACTAATGATTTAAGGGAGTTGTGATTAGAGAGTGCAGCATTGGTAATTAGTTGGGTCACTGAAGCTTTTTGGAAGAGTTTTTAGAGGTTATATGTGCTAGCCTTGTCAAACTTTATTAAGCTTGATCATGTTGTTGGAACAAGCTCATCCGCATTGCTCAATCACCAAGTGCCTTGTTGTGTTTCTGGCCAACAAGTCTGTTTGTCTCCAATTTTTGTGTGTTTGTGGTCTATGGCAATTGTGCTGGCTTTGAGGTCTCTAATGAACAGGAATCTGCAGAGTAAGTATATTAGGTTCACCTACTAACCATCTGCAGCCCATCACTGATAAGCCATTACCTCAGGCATAACTTCACAGTTTTTATTGCATGAGGCAAGGCAATATGTACACAAATCTGAAGGGCGATATCAGTGTGCCTTGTCTGTGCCTGTTCTAGTATCTGCTTCTGCCAACTTCAAATCATGATGCATGTCTTTGAAAAGCTCAAGTTTGTTATCCCCTTGTAATGTGGAATTACTTATCCTGGTAATGTGCAGAGTAACAGGCACAAGTAGAGCACAAATGATGAGTTTGCATCAAGTTGGTTGTGTAGTGGATGTGCTGGAGAGTTGGAGGCTTTCTTCATATGGAAACCGTGTTTTGGAACATGCTCTTCTTTTGTTTTTTATATTGTCACTGGAAGGGTTGGCCAGGAAGGAGGAGCACCATGGGATGGTTTCACCAAACCTTGTTACAAAGGCTTGGATTTTGGGGAACTGATGCCTCCTCATTTAGGAATGGTCATGGAATGTTGAGAACTTCCTCACATGTGTGGAGACGATTTGCTGAGGCCTGTGGAGCAAAACATTGGAGAGGGTTTTGCATGCAGTTGGGAAATCTTGTCTTTCTAAAGTTGGCTGGTAAATCTTACCTTCCAAATACAAAACTTGACTTACAAAGATGAAGAGCAGCATCTGCACATGGATAATTGAATTTGAATGAATTTGGAAATGTATAGCTCACCATAATTAATGTGGCTTCTTTGGGGGTGCAGAGTAACTGGGATGTTTGTATCTGGAAAGTATAATGTACCATGTCAAGAAATTCTTAAATCAAATCAAATCAGTTGTTGTCACAAAATAGGGTGCTTTCTTTTTGCTTTGATATTTTTGCTTCCAAGGATAAGAATCTCTGCAGTAGTAGTGCAATTCAGGGAGTAATGCAGGAATGTCAGCAAGGCATCAGCTTGCTCATCTTCAGGAAAGCAGAGTGGTCAAACCTTTTTCTTGTTCCTAGTTTGTAAGTCTCTTGCCCTTCTGTTGTTCTACTCAAAAGTAGCTGGGGACTACTACAATGCTGTCACCACAAAGGACATCTTTCCCACTTCTGGGTATGTGTTTTTCTCTCTCTTCCATCGTCCTTAATGTTTTATTATTTCTGTACATAATCTAGTCTATGTGAATGTACCCTTGATGTCGTTCTTTAGCTGGCTAAGAATCCATCTGCAGAATGCTGCTGGCACTGAGTGTGCTCCATAGCTCAAACAATGCAATTCATTTTTGTAAATTTTCCCTAGGGTTTTGGAGCTCTCCAGAGTATGTAGAAAGGCTTCTAGTTTTTGCACATGGCTAACAGACAACCAGTTCCTAGTTGCTAGAGCATTGGTGTTGCATGCACTTGAGCATGTGATGTACTCTTTTGAAATGACAAATGTCCCCATTTTGACTGTTACTCTGGAGAGTGCACTTGAAGGTCTTTTGAAGATGATTTTCTCTGGGAAATGGTTGTGCATGGTACATTGTGATTTTGTAATTGGGTGGACATACTCAGAGAGAGCCAAGGATTCAAGCACAGAAATGTGAAGCAGGAATCAAACAGATGTCTTACTTGATCAGCTAACTTAGAGCTTGCACCCATTACAATCAATCCATTGTGAGTTAAGCTTGCTGCTCAGATGACCATCAACAATCAATCACAAGAGACAGTTGTATTCAAGATCAGCTAGCTGAACAAGAGCATTTTTTCACCAATCTCTTTACAATGCAGGCATGGCAAAAGCAAGTACACTTCTTGAAGAGTACAGAATACCTCTGAATTCCTCCTTGAATTTCACCTCTCCCATTCTTTTTGTCAGGCTTCTTTGTTCTTCCTCAAAAGGAATGAATCCTTAGAGAAGTTTTGCAGTAGTTAGGGGGCTAATTCGTTGAAGCCTTCAAGAGTATTCCCATCTTCCTCAAAACGGAATCGATTCTCACAATTCTCAAAAGCTCCTGGAATGGTGTTGTATGGAAAATGTCTACTGGAAGAATCCTTGCAATTGACCAAGAATCATCACTCTTGAATTGTTCTTCTGCTGCTGGTGGTATGTGTGTTTGTTGTGTTTGTTTTGTTTGGCTCCCGATCGAGCAGCTTGCTGTTGCGAGGTTTTCCAGCTCCTTTCTGACAAGTCCAAATGGGAAGAAGAGGAACATGGCAGGTGGCTTAAATCTCTCTTATTCTTTGTTGCTGCGAGGTTTTCCACATCCTTCGTTTGTTGTTGGGAGGTTTTCCAGCCCCGTTCTCACAATCCAAATGGTAGCTTGATGAATCTTTCTTGCCAGTCATTCAACCCCTAGATTTTCCAGCTCTTGAGAGGGCAGGTTGTCGTCAGTGGGGAAGGGCCGAGTCTCTCTGCTTGCAAGCTCATCTTGAGAGGGTTCTTGACTGTCCCTTTTTGTTTTGCTCATCTCTAGAGTGCTTGGCTTGTTGAGGTTCTTGACTTTGTTGTGTGTCATTTTGACGACCTTGAAGAATAGCTTCAATGTTTCTAGAGTAGAGCTCCAAACCTTCCTTCCTTCGTCTCCTGAAGCTTTCCTTCTTCCCTGTTTTGCTTCTGACAAATCCGTTTGCTGTACTTGAGAAGGAAGACTACAAACAATCATTTTGGTTTTGTTTTCCTCCTCGTCATCTGCTTGCTCATCTTCACCGGCATCATTTTATATTGTTTTCTTCCTCGACTGCTTTGCTCAATCAGTAGAGAGTTCTCGACTTTGTTCTAGGTTCACTGTTTGTAGAGTAAACCTTGAAACCTTTCTCTTGAAACCTTCCACTTCTTCCTGTTTGCTTTTGACCATCTTTTTCGCAAACCGAGAGAAGAAGAAGAAGAAAATTATCCACAATCCTTTTGCAGAATTGAAGAAACAAGAACATTACGCACAATTCTTTTGTAGAAAGAACTGAAGAACTGATTGGAAGAGTTGTTCAGTAGATAGAATCAGCTGCTGTTCTTCCTGACTTGATCGAGCTTCGGAAGAATCCACTGCAATTTTCCCATAGCTATGGCGACCACCACTTGTTGTGTGTTTCCAGTGTCAAAGGCCATCATGTCGTTGCAACAAAGCCAGGGAGTAGTATGCAAGGAGATGAAGAATCTCATAGATTATGCAATTGTTGATGCTTTCACTGATGAGGCATTCAAAGGAAACCCGGCAGCTGTGTGCTATTTGCTGGCGCCCAAGGAGGCAAGATGGATGCAACAAGTAGCTGCAGAGTTCAATCTTTCCCAGACCGCCTTTCTTGTGAGACGATCTGCACATGGAGGAGGAGAAGGAGGGGAAGAGCCGCTACTGCAGGACGAAGAAAACGCAGCAGAGAAAAACGAGAATAATCACGACATGAAGTCTGCTGCTGCTTTGAATTGCACAGCAAATCTCACACTTTCTTCTTCCCCTAACAACAAGGAAGTGGACCAGCTTCATCATGCTGCATGTAAGTACAAATCTTGCACCAAGAAGATTTGTGTCATCACTATTACAGTTTACATTACCTCCCAGGGAAACCCTCCTATACAGGAATTCCTCCTGGTGAATTCCTCCTATGTTAGGGTTTAGTCCATCTGTGGGATTTGTCATAAAGAGAGATAAAACAAACGTTGTTCAGCAATGGCTTTTCATGCAAAGATGGAACAATCTGAGAGAATTGATCATCTGGAAAAGTGCTTATTGAGATGGAACCATGGCATAAAAAGGTTTGCAGGATTTTCGTCATAAGAGAGGATTAACCTTCTTGTTCATCAATGTTTTTTCATACAAAATGGAACCATCTGGAGAACTGATAATCTGGAAGCATTTTTGGCAGCTGAGCAAATGGCATAGGAATCCTGGAGTTAGACTGGTCACTTGCCTCTACACACTTACTTATATGGTGGCTTGCACAAAAGAGTTGCAAAGACATGATGATAATCTGGATCAACTTCTTGTTGCTTATCGAAGTTTTCCTGGAGTCCTAGGAACAATGGTGGAATCAGAAGAAACAGCAACAGCACTCTGGTACCATGTCAAAGCTTGACAAGAATCACTAGCTGAGGCAGAAAGTTAGGTTTTTTACACACTGACCTAGGTCTGACAAGATGCAGTGGTGTTTTGTGCAGCAGCAACACCTGACCTTGAGAAGGTGAGTGAGTATGATCTTCGATGGTTCACTCCTGCAGCAGAAGTTGATCTCTGTGGCCATGCAACTTTGGCAACAGCGCACTTGCTGTTTTCATCAGACATTGTGAAAGGCACTGTCATTCATTTTCACACAAAGTCAGGCATCTTGCCTGTACACAAGGTTCTTGGAGCTGATGGAGAATGGGAAGGAAAAGTTGAGCTCAATTTCCCAATTACAGTTACATCCTCATGCTCTCCATCACTTCTCCTGCCCCTGACTAAAACATTGCGAGATGTTGAGGTGATTTTCATGGGCAAAACTGCTGCTGGTCATCTTCTTGTTGAGCTATCATCCGCAGATCATGTGAAGGGACTTGAGGTATGGAGTGATGAGGTTGTCAATAGTGACTGCTTTGGAATGATCGTCACAGCTTCTTGTTCCTCTGCAAAGGATTCCCGCTATGATTTTGTATCTTGCTTTTTCTGCCCCAAGTTGCTTGTCGATGAGGATCCAGTTTGTGGCAGTGCACATTGTGCTCTGGCTCCATACTGGGCAGCCAAGCTTGGTAGACAGCAATTGCGAGCATATCAGGCATCAAAAAGAGGAGGTGTTCTGGACCTCAAGGTAGACATGGAAGCCAGACGTGTTTACATTCAAGGGGGAGCAGTGCTAGTTATGGCAGGTATTTTTGTGGACACTTCCTAAACCAGAGAAGGTGAGCAACATCTGAGATCAACAGACCTTAGAAGTCTTCAACATAACGACTATCATCATAGAAATTGCAATAAAAGGCCCGAGACATATTGAAGAAAACAGGTTAGTGACAACAGACAGTGCTATCTCACCCAGTAATACTTGTGACCTTACACAGGAGAAGACAAGGATCACATTCAAGGAGGAGCAGTGCTAGTTATTTTTGTGGACACTTTTTGAACCAGAAAAGGTGAGCAACATTTGAGGTGAACAGACTTGGAAGATTTCAACAGATCTACTATCATCATAGAAGTCACAATAAAAGGCCTGAGCTGTATTGAAGAGAACAGGTTATTGACAACAGACAATGTTATCTCACCCGGTACTACTTGTGACCTTACACAGGAGGAAACAAGGATGTCAGGGTTCAGCAGAGATTCTCATGTCACAAGATGAGAACCCTGCATGATTCAGGTTAGTGCATTCCAGTCCCCAGCATTATGAGTATCAAGAGAAACTGAGATGCTTCTGTTACTCTGTCACAGAGTTCTTGATGTCTGTCCTACCTCAAAAATTTGCATTCCTCTGAATACATATTGTAATGCAAACATATTACTATTATAGTCTGTGCATTACAGAAAAGGAAAAAGGAACAGCATGACATCACTGCAATAGATCAACATGGACCGACATTCTTAGAGAGCTCAAATGATCCTGGGAGTCATAGCAAGCACAAGAGATCACACATTCGCATGGGATCAGGTCACATATCATTGTCACCCTTGAATAATGGAAAGTAAAATGATTTCAACTTCCTACTGAAGAGCTTCTTGCTATCTTGCACATATAGTGACATTTTCCCTTAAAACTATATCCTCAAGTTTGTTAATATCATACTCAAAACTACCAATGCTACATTTCCAATCAGCTAAAGTTCAATGTAGCACAGAAAGCAATACCTATAGGTCTGTAGAAAACATCTTTCATGCATTTACACCTCTAAATCTGAAGTATATGTTTAAGGTGGCACAAAGGTGTGCCATAGAAACACAAATCAAGAGGTAATGACCAGGAAAACCTTAAGTGAAGGACAACCATGGCCAGGAAGAGCTTTAGTGAAGACTTTGCCAACAAGAACACCACAAAATCAAATTCCAATTGTGCACAAAATGAATTTTTTAAAACATTTATTCAAGAGATCTCCTATTCCTAATATTAACATATTGTGCAAAAGTTGCAGTAAAACATGGGAACTGATAAATTGTATCAAAAAATTATGCATGAAATCAATACCCAAAAGGACAGCTTCCATGAAACCAAAAGCTTGATCAAGGTGAAAAAATGGAAGTGCTAACTCTGCATATGGAGAAAAGGAAAAGGGAAAAGGAGGTGATAACTCTAGGTACAGAGAAAAGCACAATAGAAAGAGAAGTGCTAACCCCAGGGTCAGAGATAAGCAAATATGAAAAATAGCCAAAAGGATTTCATACACAACTTCTATAAACGATGAGAAGTTTCTCAACAAGAGCTTGTTGCTTTGCCTTGTAATTTTTTTAAAACCCTAATTGAACTCTTTGGTTTAAGAAACACCGATTTTTTGGCTTTATAGAGAAGCAATGTAAGCAAAGCTTGCAAGCCCTAAAATGGCTAAATCTAGTCACATGCATCATCTTTGCTCTTTCATAGGTTTTAGTTTAAGGGTTTCAGTGCCAAGGTATGTGGTATGTCTCCCTTATCTGAGTTTTCATTTACTACAATAATATTCAATAGTGGTGGGAACCTCAAGGTATTAATGATGCAAAGTTCCGTTGCCAAATTGATAAGTTTCAATGACCACCATTTTGTGATGTTGTGATACTTAAATGTTTAGGTTTTGTTTGTGGTGTAAATGAAAAATAAATATGCAAATCAAGAACACAAAAACAAAGTGCAGAATGAAGGTTTGCTAAACAAGGACAGAAAAATGAGAATCCTTACTATGATGGATATTAACTGGAATCACATCAATAATTGAAAATTGCTTCCCAAGCTCTCATGTTTGTAATGAAAATAATGACCAATATGTTTGCATGCATAAAAATCTAAAACATTTATAAATTACATCCAAATTCCCAAACTCTCCATTATCCCCCAATGAACAATGATTAGATCTATACATATCAATTTCATTTCAAAGAGAAAAAGGTTTTGTAAAGAATTCATAGGTCTTTTATTCTAGATTGAATTCAACCATCCTGCCACATTATATTAATATATTATATAAGTCCTTAATGCATGTGGTGTCCTAAACATACATGAATAGTAATTAATTTTCATGACCACTTAAAAACACTACCTCCAAAAGTCTTATGTTGCCTTGCAAACTATAAATCCATTGTATCTTGTCGTAAAAAAAAAGATCCATGTTTTCTAGAATTAGATATGGACCAAAAAAAAATCATGGTGATGGGTGTATGCACAACATAGTGGCTCATAAAAGTCTAATACAAGTCCACAAAAAATTATTCAAATGGATCAGCTCAAACATGGTGATCTGAATAAATTAAAAAAACAAGCTCAAATTATCTCATAATGAAGTTGTTAGACCCACAAAACAAAACAAAAAAACCCATCAATTTACTTGGTGTGTTGTTTAAAGGTTGAGAAGGAATCTGAATGAATGTTATCATAAACACTCTAAATAAATAAAGATAAATAAGGAGATTCATGAAGATAAAGTTTCACAACACTTGAAGCTACAAATTTACAAATCCCAACTGGTGTTAATGGTCAAAACTTTGCAAAATCATGCCATTTGTCAACTCACTTGCATTATAGAATTTTGTTGTTATGTTGTATACAAAATGTTGGCTACTTTGATATTGCCACTACACCACATGACCAAAAACAAGCAACCAAGGTTAATGTTCACATGATCTAACCCAATTTTCATGTCAAGCTCTAATGTACCAAATCAAGTTTTCAAGGCCTTAAATGAGTTGTAACATGATTTGTGATGAACTCATGTCTAAGCTTTGATGCAATAAACAAATCATGTTACAACTATTCCAAGGGCTTAAAAACTCAACTAGCTACAATTGCAACAAGAAGACATGATTATAATTAGAAAACCTTAACACTGCAATTACAACTAGTTGATAAACTTACCAAAAGACAATTTAGATTGAAAATTGCCTCCCAAATTTCAATGGTTCATCTTGTTACAACATTGCAAGTTCCCAATTAATGTCAATTAAGATTTGAGAACATGTAATAGCTTTTAAATGTAGTATGTTTCCACTTTCGCTTCTATCCATTTTGTTCCTTCACCCATTTATCTTGTTGTGCAAAATGTGAAAAAGGTAACAAAATTTGTTGTGGAAACATTTCCCACTACTATTTATTAATTTTTTCCAAGCAATGTTGCAAAGATGCATGTTTTGCAATAACTCAAAACAATTTTTCCATGGTGCAACTTTTAGTATATGGGGCCAAATGACTTTCAAAATCATGTCATTAGGTAGGTACTGCCCCATTCCAAGTTGTTGCGCATTCTTTGATCTTAGTTTGAATCCATGGTTCCTTTTAGCTTAAGGCGTGCTAGATATTTGAATACTCACAAGCCATAGTTAGTTTGAAGAAATGCCAACTACACAAACAAATGCACAACATAACAAAACATCAACTCACTAGTTACTTGATTGTAGATCTTGTACAACTTCGTTATGGTTGGATTTTGTTATGTAATGCAATCCATCCAACCATAACTTTAAGAAAAACAATCTTCAACTACATGCCAATCAAGTAATGCAAGTTCAACCAACCCCATGATTAACATTACATTCCATTGCACGCGATTTAAATTAATTGATTTAATGTTGTAGGTTCAATTGCAAAAGTGCAACACAGTGTGAACAAAAGAGCTTTGATGATAAAAATTGAAACAAGGAGATCTAGAATGTAAGCAAAAATGGAAAGGTTCAAATGTTGTTGTGAAGGTCAATCCCTTGACATAGAAGAAATCGTGTCATTTGCAACCAACCCACTTGTAATTGGATGCAAATTGGTTATCACATGCAATTCAAGCAGGTTTCATGTGCAACCATGATGAATTTTAAATGATTTTAAGTCACCTTTGCAACTATGGTGCGACTAGTTCCTTCATCCTTTGAAATGGATGATTTTTATATTTTGATTTGTGCAAATATATTATTATGCATATAATTTTATATATACATTGGTTTTGTGCAAATATGCTATTATATATAATATCATCTATTTTTGTACAAATACATTACCAAAGAATTTGAGCTTCAAAACTCAAATTGGTTTTATTTGTCTGAATCAAACAATGACCCCCTTCACTTCAAAAAAACATATCTTGTTCATCTCAAAACCAATTTGAATGATTTTTGTGACTTTGGATGTGTTAAGTGTAAAATCAAAATATGTTTTTGAAGTTCAAAAAAAAAAAAACAATAACCAAAGATCTTAAGCTCCAAATCACAAATTGGTTTTATTAACCTAAACCAAATAGTGACCCCTTTAATTCCAAAAAACATATCTTGTTCATTTCAAATTGTGATTGAAACAATTGAATGTTTATTATGCAATTGAATATCCCTTGTAATTAACGTACAATTAAATTTCAACAGCCCACACAAATATGAATTTTGTGTCGGATACATAAAAACATGTGACAAATGACTATAACTTATAATGGATCCCAAGACTTACATTTACAATTAATATATGCACAAGTTGTGTTTAATGTCAAAAATAATATAAAGGAGGAACAAGGAAATGGTTTTAAAAAAAGATTAAGCTTGTTGGTTTTTTGTGAAGCAATTAGAAAACATGTTATATATAACATTTTTTTTGCATTTCTGGCTCTTAATTGAAAGAATAAAACATTCAAGCTAAAAAAAAAGAAAATCATTTGATAATTTGGAATGATGTTTTAAAATTCATTTATTTGTTATTTGTTTTCTAATTGTTTGAGACCATCAAGACTTTATTCTTGATGATTGTGTGAAATTATAAAAGCTTATAATTTTTTGGTGTAATGAATAAAAATATTCAAGTTCAACACCCATGTTGTTTTATGCATTTTATCTATCATTCAATCTTTGCAAAAAAAAAAAAGTGTTGTTAAGTTGTTAGTTTTATTTTTTATTCAATTAAAATGAATAATTAACTATGAACTTTGATGGTGCAAGTCCCAAGGCATCCAACCTCAATAGATTTTTATGTTAAGATAACGAAAGTGAAAGGAAGTTTACATCTACATGTGAAAAAAATCAAAACAAATGTATTTCAATTCTGCTTATAACACCTTACTTTCAATTTAAATGGTTGTTTGTAAATGTACAACTTATAGTTTAATCATTATATGACTATGACATGTGTTGTTTATTAATTGTTCTTACTAAAAACTTCGACTAAGATTTAGAATATGTACATTAAACTATTTTTCATATTGTAATGAGGTTATTTTTATATTGCAAATGTGCAAACATAATCCATGTTTGACAATTATCAAGATATAACTTAACTTTTGAATAAAAACAAGGTTGACCTTTTAGATTATATCTAAAAGTAATGTTAGATAGGATATTTAATAACAATAGTTTAACATGTTTTAGCTTAACATTAGATATGTAGGTAAAATACATACTATTAGATAGTACTATGGAACATCAAAAATGTTTACATGAGTATTGTATTTTCTAACATTGAATATTAATACATATAATTATATTATTCGAACAAGATGTTTGTCATTATTTATACAATGGACTTATGTAATGTGTTTCAAATTATTATTGACAATTTTAGTAGGTGAAAAATAATACCATCCATAAATGAACATTAGTTGCAAAATAGTTGCATCACCAAATTGATAAGTTGTAATTTAAAATTACATTAATCAAATTCAAGTTGTAACATAATACCATTGACAAAATCCATTAGTAACAAAGAAATAATTTGATAGTGCATTAATTGCAAGTTAATTACAATAGAAATCAATATATTTCATTCATTGATGGATGTATAAAAAACCATGCAAACATTATGTTTGTCCATGACACTTGCAATTGACGTGAACATAAAATTATAAAGTAGTTGTAAGTTAGTCACAAAAAACATAAACAAACTTCATTCATCAATGGATGAATGAAAAGCCTCACAAACATTTTGTTCATTTATGAACATTTTTGCAACAAATTGACATGAACAACTAGTTGCAAAGTTGCATAAAATTATACATTTTTTTATAATAAATGTTTACATATATGATCTTGATGTGTTGTTGCACTTCATTTAAGAACACTGGTGCTTAAAAAATATTTTAAATTGCAAATGATTGTTACAATTCAAAAATCTAGTTGTAAGCCCAATTGTAAAACTCCAATTTTCTCGTAGCAAATTTTTGAACAAAGGGGATGAATTACGTGGAAGAATAAAAGAAATTAAATGTTGGTACTAAGAATTAAGTGGGAGTTGCAAGGGAGGCATAATGAACATATGGATTTAGTACGAAAAAATATAAGTTGAGAGTCATCAAGATTCAAAAAGTAATTTTTTACAAGCAAATTGTAGTTTTGAAGCAATTAAAACTTTCAAAACAACAATAAGACAAGTAGAACATAAGTACACAAATGAATGAAAAAAACAATGTGTGAAAATAAAACAACAATAGAATTCAAGAATTAGAATGATCAAAAACACTCCACAAATCAAAATTAAAAAAAGTGAAATTAATGTTCACCTTTGCATGTTCAAGCTTTCAAGTTTTGCTCCAAAGCACTACAAGAAAATCAAATCACAAAATACTACCCTCACTTTCAAAGCTTGTCTCCTTTGCAATTTGGAAGATTATACAAAAACTTCACAAAAGCTAAAGCCTAAAGGTTTTAGAGCAATTAGGCCAACAAAACATAACTTTTCATGAATGGAAATGGTGACCCAACAAAATGCAACATGAATGGGGAATGAACATGTGTCATGAAAACAAGCAAAACGAGGCAACCTTGTCACATTTTGCTTTGAGTTGTGGCATCCAAAGGCACAACTTTTTGAAATATATTTGTGACTTCTTGTGGCCATTGATTGTTATTAGGTGACCATCATTTAACCACTCTCTAGTGGACAACAACCAA
>Ga0116229_10010319_pt1 | contig 14042 bp, 13 predicted proteins | sample S1TSphgellanicum_3_FD_87313 | JGI IMG/M metagenome (GOLD analysis project Ga0116229, IMG submission 87313) | Host-associated microbial communities from peat moss isolated from Minnesota, USA - S1T2_Fc - Sphagnum magellanicum MG | ecosystem: Host-associated > Plants > Peat moss > Unclassified...
GAATTTTTTGATCTGGTTGTTGAAATTCTGATGTCCGGGGAAGGCGTCATCACCCAGGCGGGGAAAGCCGCGCTGCACGCCGAGCGTCACACCCGGCCCATAAAGCAGAATCGACGTCTTGAAACCTTTGCGTTGCAGGCGCAGGGCTTGCAGCAGATTGACCAATCCGATCGAGCCTTCAAACGCCACCGTATGGAACGTGACAAGGGCCTTTTCACCCGGCTCCGCTTTTACATCCTCAAAAACCTTTTCCTCGTAATCAACAAGGTAATCACCGGGCGCATTCGCTGGCTTTTCAACTTTCGGCATCGCTGTCTCCTTCTGTGGCGAGCTAACAGCCCTGTGCCAGCAAAGACCATGCCAACGCCTCACAGGCCAAAACATACGATTTTTGTGTTTCAATTCGAACAATTATTGAATGTTTTACCATACAATTTGTGATCACATGTCATTATATGACAAAAATAAAAGCAATCCAAGAAAAATTGCCGCCGATAAAATCAGCATTACGGCCTAATAATCAATCAATCCCGACAATCGCAAGTTCAACTGCGCGATTTTGCTCTACAATTATACAACGTCGCTGAAACCTGGGGGCTGTTCCAGTCTAAAGGCCTGCGCGAGCAACTTCAACGCCGCGGTCAGCCGCCCATGGTCCGGGGAGACGCCAAGAGCAACCCGCACGGCATTCGGTAGCGGCTGACCTGCACCTGCAGTAAATGCGTCGCTCGGCACCAGCGCCAGTCCCTGAGCGCGGACATACGTCACGAAATTTTGGCGTTGCCAGGTTGGCGGCAAGGTGAGCCAGATATGCAAGCCTTCCGGATGCGCTGCGCAATATTGGCTGGGCAGCAATCCGGCCGCCAGAGCTTGCCGGGCAACCGCTTCGTTTCTGATTCCCGTCAGGATGGCGCCCGCTGTACCATCCCGTATCCACCCGGTTATCAGTCCCACAAGTAGCGGCGAGGCCATCATAGTCGCCGCGCGCAAACAATTCGTAACCGCACCCTGCATCTCAGCAGGCACGACGATGTAAGCGAGCCGCAATCCCGGCGAGAGCGATTTCGCTGTTGTAGCGACGTGGTAAACCCGCTCCGGCGCCAATGCGGACAGCGCCGGTTCCGGATCATGCGGATACAAGGCATAAGCGGCGTCTTCGATGATTGGAAGATCGTGGCGGCGCGCCACCGCCACGACAGCCTCCCGGCGTGCGATCCTCATGGTCGCGGTGGTCGGATTCTGGATCGTCGGCGTACAATATATCGCCTTCGGGTTCTCCCGTCGGCAAGCCTCCTCAAGTGCTGCAGGCATCATGCCTTCCGAATCGGTCTCCACCCCGCACATCCTCAGATTCATATAAGCCGCAAGGGCGCGAAAGCCCGGGTAAGTCATGGATTCTGTGGCAACCGCGTCGCCCGGCCGGAGCAGGGTGGATGCAACCGCCAGCATTGCGCTTTGCGCACCGGAAGCCAATAAGACTCGGCTTGCCGGCAAATTCCCGCATACCGGCGCCAGCCATGCGGCGCCGGCGGCTCGTTCCTCGCGCGAGCCGGCGCCTATCCGGTAAGCCATTAACGTCGCCACATCCGCGCCACGCAGGATTCTGGACAGGCCGGCCCGCATAAGGTCGCGCAGCGAAACGTCGGCGGGCGCGGGCGGAATATTCATACTCATATCGACCGTCGCCTGCGCCGTTTCCTCGCCCGGCACGCGCCGGATAAAGGTCCCGCTTCCAACGGCGGAGTCAAGCAGGCCCCGCCTGCGCGCCTCGGCATAAGCGCGGGTGACGGTTGTAAGATCCACCCCCAACGCTGCCGCCAGCGCCCGGTGCGGCGGCAACCGATCGCCGGGCGCGAGCGCGCCGCGGTCCAGTGCAAGGCCAATAGCATTGGCTATGGCGAGATAGCGTGGCCCCGAGCCGCTTGGTATGTCGGACACCCAATCCCCGATGGCGCTGCTCAGTGGCATGCTGACACTCCTTGACACGTCGATTATACCAGCGTCGCAGTCCGCCGCTATCACCGCAATTCGCAGCGCATGGACAAATTGTATCTTGCCGTGTGGGCAATCGTTCGCATGTGAGAGGCTTGATCACCGATGGACTCGACATTTTGACGATCGCTCACATCAATCGGATTGGGACCGCGTCCCCGCCACATGACGTACACGATAGTTTCAAGGAGTTCATGATCGGTTCGTTTCACGGCGAAAAGGAGCGGCGGGTGTTTAGCCGCATGGCAGCCCGCTCCGGTATCGAACGGCGGTATTCTGTTCTCCACCAGGATGGAATGGTGGAGGCCGACTCACCCAAAAGCGGCTTCTACAGACGCGGCGCTTATCCGGGAACCGCGGCACGCATGCGAGTCTATGAGGAGAAGGCGCCCAATCTCGCGGAACGCGCCATCGGGGCGCTTGGCCTGAACGGCGATCAAGACCGCATTACTCATCTAGTGGTGGCCTCCTGCACGGGATTTGTCGCACCAGGCATCGACCAGATTTTGGCAACGCGCCTCGGCCTTCGGACTGACCTACAGCGCACGGTTGTGGGCTTCATGGGCTGTTCGGCTGCAATTCCGGCATTGCGAATCGCCCAGGCTGCCGTGCTGGCGGACCCAACGGCGCGGGTCTTGGTGGTGAACGTCGAGTTATGCACGCTGCATCTCCAGGAGACCGATGACGTGCAAACGGCGTTGTCCTTTCTGTTATTTGGTGACGGATGCACCGCGGCCCTAATTACCGCGGAGGAATCGGGAATTGCCCTTGGAGATTTCCTTACCACCGTAATTCCCGACAGTGAGGACATGATCACCTGGCATGTGGGGGATCATGGATTTGTGATGCACCTTTCCGGCAAGGTGCCGAGCCGAATTACCCAGGCGCTGCGGGACGATCCTGGCGGCTTGCTTCGTGGTGAAGGCACGCAATCAATTGATCTTTGGGCGGTCCATGGCGGCGGCCGTACGATCCTTGACGCGGTCCAATCGGGTTTCAACCTGGCGCCGCACGCGCTGAACACCTCCCGCGACATTCTGCGCGAATTCGGCAACATGTCATCGGCCACCATCATGTTCGTCCTTAGCCGGATGATGGCTACCAGCGGTGGAAAGCATGGCCTCGCCATGGCTTTCGGTCCTGGCATGGTCGCCGAGACGTTCCGGTTCGCCAAGCTCAACTAGTCGCCGATGGATCTTTCGGCTCGAGCCAACCTGCCGGAGCTAATGGACGCGGAGGATTTGGACATCGCGGTTTACAACCGCTGCCTGAGCGACCTGGCGGCCGTGAACCGGGTGACGCTGACGCATCGGGCTACGCTGCAATTCCTGTCCCAGGCGACAGAGCATCTGCGGACTGGATCAAAAATTTCCATATTGGACATCGGGTGCGGCCACGGAGATCTTCTGCGCGGGATGGCAGCATGGGCGGCTAAGCGTGGCCTTGATGCAGATTTGACCGGGCTAGATCTGAACCCCCGCAGCGCTCACGCCGCCGCGACAGCGTCTCTTCCGGACCAGAAAATTAGCTACATCACAGGAAACGTCTTCGGCTTTAGTCCGGAGCATCGGCCGGACTTCATTGTGACATCCCAATTCACCCATCATCTACCGGATGGAGACATCGTTCGCCTTCTGGGCTGGCTTGACGATACCGCACAGCGTGGCTGGCATATCGCCGATCTTCACCGACACGTGATTCCCTATTACGGCTTTCGCTTTCTGACGCGGCTTTTTGGCTGGCATCGGATCGTGCGCCTTGACGGGACGGTTTCGATCGCGCGAAGTTTTCGGCGCGAAGATTGGGAGACATACCTGGCCGCGGCGGGCATCGACGCGCGGATTACCTGGCACCCGTTGTTCCGCTTTTGCGTCAGCAAAATTAAATGATGTCGCCGGTCGTGATCGCCGGCGGCGGCCTCGCCGGCGCGGTGGCGGCCGCGATGTTAGCGCGGGCGGGGGTGAAGGTCACCGTGATCGAGCGTGAACCTGGCCCGATCGATAAAATCTGCGGTGAGTTCCTAAGCGCGGAAGCACAGACCTATATCAAAGCGGTCGGATTGGATTTGACGCCGCTAGGCGGACTCCGGATATCCAGACTGACTCTGGTTCGCCGGCATGAAAGCGTGGACGCTTTGCTGCCTTTCACCGGCCTCGGCATCTCGCGGCGCGCGCTGGATGAGGCGCTTCTCAATCACGCAGCCAAATGCGGCGCGACTGTTTTGCGTGGCCATAGAATTCACAGCGTCATCGCGGATAACGGAATTACGCTGGACGTTGACAGGATTGGCCGAATTCGCCCGAAAACGCTCTTTCTATCGACCGGAAAGCACGAGTTGCGGGGCTTGCGCCGCAATGCACCCGTTCAGGAAGACCTGGTTGGTTTCAAAATGTATTTCCGGCTCAACAGCCGGGCAGAACACCTTCTACACAACCATATTGCGCTAATCCTGTTTAACAGCGGCTATGCCGGCCTGCAGCTCGTCGAAGGCGGGAAGGCGAATCTCTGCTTGTTGGTCGACCGGTCTCGTCTCCGGGAATCGGCCGACGGATGGCCAGCGTTGCTTAGTAGTCTATCTGACGAAATTCCTTACTTGTATCGCATGCTATCGGGAGCGGAGCCGCTGCTTGAGAAGCCGCTGACGATCTATCGTGTTCCATATGGTTTCATTCACCGACCGATGAAGAGTGACCCGGCAAGCATTTTCAGGCTCGGCGATCAGGCCGCCGTGATTCCATCCTTCACGGGTGACGGCATGGCCATAGCTCTGCACAGCGCCGCCGTCGCCGTCGCCGCTTATCTCAAGGGCGATAATGCGACCACATATCATCAGCGGCTGTTTCGTGACATTTCGAGTCAAGTGGGCCGCGCCGGCAAACTCTACGATTTTGCCCGCGGGGGCGCCACACAACGGGCGCTGTTCGGGCTGGCGCGGCTATGGCCCGGAAGTCTACGCATCGCGGCCGCCCTCACCCGAGTGCCGGTTCAAGCAAGGCTGTACGCACCACCAAACGCGCCGCCTTAAAACAGTTTCTGATCCTCGACTAACTTCACGACCTCCGCGGCAACGAATGCTGCGTGCTGTGAGACCTGCGGCAGCCCCATTAGCTCTCCAAAAGTCGCGCGCGCCAGGGGACCCGCGACGAAAATATTCGTCGATGGCTCCAGCGACGCGCTGACCGCCCGCGCCGACAGATCAGTATGCAGGCCAAGCCCAAAACCGTCTGGACAGATCAATCCTGCCTCCGACAACGACCGAAGCACGGCATTCGTTTCCACGACGCTGGCATGGTCGGGACCGGTGCAATTCACGACGGCGTCAAAATTTTCTTCCGCCGCGCCAGCATAGCGTCGTTTCAACGAGACCCTGAATTGCCCACCTTCGAGCGAGATAGATTGTACGCGTGCCGCGCAAATCTCAAGATTTCCGGCGGCGGACGCCGCCTCGATGATGGCGGCGGCCTGCGGCGCCATCTGGTAACGATGCGCATCCCAGAACGGCCGCAGATGGCGCAAAAATCGCTTCTTCTCCTCAAGCGGCAGCGCCGACCAGACCTCCAATCCCTGCGCCCTCAACGCGTCCATAACGGCGCCCCAGGAACTGCCATTGGCTTCGGCTTGGATGACGGCAGTACGCACCGCCCTCAAAAGTGCCAAAATCGTGCGATGCGACGGTGAGACAAACTCCCCATAAGTCGAGGTCTGCTGCATCTTCCGCAACCTTGAAACCAAGCCGCGCCTCGAAATCGCGCATAATCTTCCGGTGTGGCCGGATGATTTTAGAGATGCAATTACATCCGCCGTGGTCAGCGCGGTTCCGATAATAAGGACGCGGTCATCAGCGCGGATTGCGGCCATCGCGTTTGGCTGCCAGGGATTACTGACGAACTTGCGATGCCGCGAAACGTCGCGAAACGGCTTCGGCACCGCCGGCGGCGGGTGGCTGACCGCAAGCACGACGATGTCCGCATCGACGAAGCGCCCGTTTTCTAATGAGATTCTGAACGCTTGCGCTGCTCGATCGATGCTGACCGCCAGGTTTTGGATATGCTCGAAAGGGATTTGAAATGGCGGCCCAACAGCTTGCCGCAACAGACCATCCACATAGGCGCCAAACACCGCACGCTGCGGGTACGCTCGCCCATCCGGTAGCAAGGCCTCTGGATCGCTTGCCGCCGCTTCCGATGCTTTGAACCAGAAATCGAAAGCGCCAGGTTCTTCCGCCAATACCAATAATCTCGACGCCGGCACATTCACGCGATGTGCCGGGTCAAGCGTGGAATACGCCAACCCAGCCCCGAGCACCGCACGCGGCTCAACGACGGCTATTTTGGCGGATTCGGGCGGCAATCGGCGCAGCAGATTCAGCGCAACCACGGCGCCCGTAAACCCTCCACCTATGATCGCGATATTCGGCCAAATCGTCATAAAAACCGCCTGTAACCTATATAACCTATGTTTTTATAGTATTCTGTCCAGTTTACTTTGCGCCCGAGCATAATATGGTTGTCGGTCGGCAGTGTATCGCGATAATAGTTTTGGTCAGATGAATCTCCTGCCCGACCTCGATCATGCAACTTTAATGCGCCGCGCCTTTGTGGTCGCCGCGCGCGCCCGTAACAATGGAAATCACCCGTTCGGGGCGATCCTCGTAGGACCGGATGGCGAGATTGTTATGGAACAGGAGAACGGCTTTCTCCCGGACCGTGACATGACGGGTCACGCCGAGCGCGTGCTGATGACCCGCGCATCGAAGGCCTTTCCTCAGGAATTTCTACGAAAATGCTCGATCTACACCTCCGCCGAGCCCTGCGCGATGTGCGCCGGCGCCATTTATTGGGCTGGGGTCGGCCGCGTCGTCTATGGGCTGAGTGAGCATGAGCTGAAAGCGCTCACCGGCGATCACCCGGAGAACCCGACCCTCGACCTCCCCTGCCGGACCGTCTTCGGCGCCGGCCAGCGTCAGGTTGAGGTCATCGGGCCTTTCTTGGCCGAAGAGGCGGCACGCCAGCACCACGGCGCGTGGTCTCCTCCCTGAACAAAACTTTCATCCACGATGGCTTGATTAGCAAGCCCACCCGCGCGATGAGGCCAACGTGAAACATGATATGCCCCCGCCTGCGTCGCTCATCGCCCAGCAAATTGAGGCGTTTGAAGATGATGCGGACGTCCATGCCATTGCCGAGGCAGCGACCGCCGCGATCCTGGATGGCGGCGGATTTGGCTGGGTAAAACCGCCGAAAGCCTCCGCGTTAGAACAATATTTTCGTGGCGTGTTGCTGGTGCCGGAACGTGAGTTGATCGTCGGCCGGATGGATGGCGTGATCTACGGTGCTACCCAGTTGCTGAAACCATCCCGGAACAACGAGGCGCAAGCCTTCGCCGCCAGCATCGTGCATAATTTCGTCGCGCCCTACGCCCGCGGCCACGGCCTTGCGTCGCTGATCATCCAGAAAGCCGAAGAGCGCGCCCGCGCGCTCGGCTATCACGTCCTCAATCTGGACGTCCGGGAAACCCAGACCGCCGCCATCGCACTTTACGAGGCCGCAGGCTTTACCCGATGGGGCACACATCCGGCTTACGCCAAGGTGAAGGGAAGCCTGATCCAGGGACATTTCTACTTCAAGCGCCTGACCCGATGAAACTGACGCTTTACCCCGCTATCGACCTGAAGGACGGCGCCTGCGTACGCCTGAGACGCGGCGACATGGACCAGGCGACGATCTATGCCGATGATCCCGGCGAGCAGGCCAAAATCTGGCAACGCCTCGGGTTTTCCTGGATCCACGTGGTGGATTTGAACGGCGCCTTTTCCGGCAAGCCTGTGAACGCGGCGGCAGTGCGCGCCATTCTCTCCGCGGTTTCCATTCCGGTGCAGCTCGGCGGCGGCATCAGGGACATGGCGACGATCGAGGCTTGGCTGGAGGCTGGGATAGCACGCATTATTCTTGGAAGTGCGGCGGCAAAAAACCCGGCCCTGGTTCGCGAGGCCGGCGTAAAATTTCCTGGGCGAATTGCCGTCGGGATCGACGCCCATGGCGGCAGGGTCGCCACCGAGGGCTGGGCCGAAACCTCGACTCTGCGCGCGGCTGATCTTGCCCTGCAACTGCAGGATGCCGGAATCTCTGCGATCATCTACACCGATATCGCCCGCGACGGGATGCTCACAGGCTTGAACCTTGACGAGACGGTTGCCTTAGCCGCGCGGGTTTCCGTACCAATAATCGCCTCCGGCGGCGTCGCTGGCATTGCCGACATTCTAGCGCTGAAGGATGCGGCAGAACGAACGCCCAACCTAACCGGTACGATTATAGGAAGAGCCTTATACGATGGGCGCCTGGATGCCCTGGCGGCGCTCGCCACATGTTGAAACTGCGGGTGATCCCTTGCCTGGATGTGAAGGATGGCCGCGTGGTGAAGGGGGTAAACTTCGTCTCGCTCCGCGACGCCGGAGACCCGGTGGAACAAGCCGCCATCTACGACGCGGCCGGCGCCGACGAACTGACATTTCTCGACATCACGGCCAGTCACGAAAACCGTGATACGATCCTCGATGTCGTATCGCGCACGGCCGAGCGTGTGTTTCTGCCACTCACGGTCGGTGGCGGGATTCGCAGCCTTGCCGATATGCGGCGCCTGCTTCTCGCCGGCGCGGATAAATGCAGCATCAATTCGGCGGCGATTGCCCGGCCGGAACTGATCGCGGAAGCCGCCGAGAAATTCGGCAGCCAGTGCGTCGTCGTGGCTATCGACGCGCGGCAATCAGCACCTGGCAAATGGGAAGTTTTTTCGCACGGTGGCCGCAAGAATACGGGCCTTGACGCAATCGGCTGGGCGGAGCGGCTGGCAGCATTCGGCGCCGGCGAGATACTGTTGACATCGATGGACCGCGACGGCACCGGAACCGGTTTCGACCTCGATCTCCTGCGCGCCGTCTGCAACGCCGTACGTCTGCCGGTTGTCGCGTCCGGCGGCGTTGGGACGTTGCAGCACTTTGTTGAGGGTGCGCAAGCCGGCGCGACAGGTCTGCTTGCCGCAAGCGTATTCCACTATGGCACGTTTACCATAGAGCAAGTAAAAGCCGCTCTTATGCAGGCGGGCTTGCCGGTGCGTGGCCGACGCGCGACACTTATGCGTGCGTCGTCTGGATAAAAAAATGGCTAAGAAAATTCTTAAACTGCTCCCTCCAAAAGGCAAGTCGAAAGCCCGACAACCCGGCAAGATTTCCGTCGTGCCCGTGCCACCGCCAGGTGATGCACCGGATGCGCGCGTGCTGGATCGCCTATGGGGCACGGTTCTCTCGCGCAAGGACTCTGATCCCGCGCTCAGCCATTCCGCCAGGCTGCTTTCGCGAGGCACCGCGAAAATCGCGCAGAAATTTGGCGAGGAAGCGGTAGAGTGCCTCATCGAAGCGGTCGGCGGCCACCGCACGGCGCTGATCGGCGAAAGCGCGGATGTGCTTTATCATCTGCTGGTGCTCTGGGTCGACGCCGGGTTACGACCGGAACAGGTCTGGAGCGAATTGGCACGGCGGGAAGGCATGAGCGGCATCGCGGAAAAGGCCGCGCGCCAGCCCTCGCCACCCGCATTTTCCACCACGAAAATCCCTTAATATCGGAGGCCAATATGGTCGTGAGCGGCAAGCCACCTTATGACGACAACAATATCTTCGCTCGCATGCTCCGCGGTGAAATTCCGTGCAACAAGATTTTTGAGGACGACTTCGCGCTCGCCTTTCACGATATCCGGCCGCAGGCGCCGGTTCATGCGCTGGTAATCCCCAAGGGGCCCTACGTGAGCTTTGCTGATTTTGGCGCGAACGCGCCGGCGGAGCTCATTTTCGGGTTCAGCCGCGCCGTTGCGCATGTCGCGAAGCAACTCGGCGTGGAGGAAACCGGCTATCGCCTGATCGCCAATATGGGCTGGGATAGTCACCAGGAAGTGCCGCATTACCACGTGCATATTCTCGGCGGCCGCAAACTCGGCGTCATGCTGGCCCCCATTGAGCCTTGAGGTCTTCCGGGCGTTTTTGGTCCTGGGGCTGACCAGCTTCGGCGGCCCCGTCGCGCATCTCGGCTATTTTCGCCGCGAATTCGTCGATCGGCGAAAATGGCTCTCCGAAACTGAATACGCGGCGATTCTCGGCCTATGCCAGTTCTTGCCGGGGCCGGCTTCCAGCCAGACGGGATTTTGCATCGGCCTTATGCGGGCGCGCTGGCTGGGCGGCCTGGCCGCCTGGGCTGGTTTCACGCTCCCCTCGGCGGTATTGATGTTTCTGTTTGCGCGGGAAGCGGCCTTGTTCAAATCCTCGCATCTTGGCACTGGCATGCTGCACGGCTTGCAACTGGCGGCTATCGCGGTGGTTGCCCAGGCGGTCAGGACGATGGCGCGGAATCTGTGCCCCGACACACCCCGCCGCGTGCTGGCTGTGGCTGGCTTGCTGGTGGTAAGTCTCGTGCCCGGCAGCGTCGGCCAACTCGCAGTTCTGTCGATTGGTGGCGGCGCCGGCATGATTTTTTTGAACGCCCCCACGGCGGCGGCGGAAACGGACATCAACCTTTCCCGTCGGGCCGGTGTGATCTGTCTCGTCGCGTTCCTGCTGTTGCTGACATTCGCAGTCATCGTGCGCGGTGGCGGAAACCTTGGCTTGTTCAACGCGTTTTACCGAACTGGGGCCCTGGTGTTCGGCGGCGGCCATGTGGTGCTTCCGCTATTGCATGACGCGATCGTCTCGCCAGGCTGGGTCCCGGCGGGCAGCTTCCTTGCCGGCTACGGTGTGGCGCAGGCGATGCCGGGGCCGCTGTTCACGGTGGCAGCGTATTTGGGCGCGCTATCCTCCGCCGGCGCGGGTGGCGTGCAAGGAGCCGCGATTGCGGTGGCCGCCATATTTCTACCTGGCCTGCTTCTGGTGGCCGGTATTTTGCCTTTCTGGCATGAACTCCGCCAGCACGCCGGCGTTGCTGCCGCGGTTGCCGGGTTGAACGCCGTGGTGGTGGGCTTGCTTGCCTACGCCTTGATCGGGTTGGTGCGCTTCGGGACCATCCACAGTGTTTTCGATTTCGCCATTGCCTTGCTGGCGCTTATGGCCCTCACATTGCGCAATACTCCGCCAATCCTCGTCGTAGCCAGTTGCGCCGTCGCGGCCGCCATTACTTAGGAAATTTCAATGTCGAATGACAAACAGATTGCCTATTGGAACGAAGTCGCCGGCCCGAAATGGGTCGGACTCGACGACGCCATGGATGCAAAATTCGCGCACATTAATGAATTGCTATTTTCCCACGCGGCGGCACGTCCCGGCGAGGCGGTCCTCGATATTGGTTGCGGAACCGGTACGACAGCGCTGCCGTTCGCTTCCGCTGTCACGCCCGGCGGGCACGTAACCGGCATCGATGTGTCGGAGCCGATGTTGCAGGTCGCAAGAAGGCGTTCCGCCTCATGCTCCAACGTCACATTTTTACTGGCGGATGCCCAAAGCCATAATTTCGCCGGAGAAAAATTTAACCTTCTCGCCTCGCGATTCGGCGTCATGTTTTTCACCGATCCGGTGGCCGCATTTACCAATCTGCGAAGCGCTCTGGCCGAAGGCGGCCGGTTGTGCTTCGTTTGCTGGGCGCCGCTGCGGGATAATCCGCACTGGCAAATTCCATTCGACATCGTCGCTGCACGACTGGGCTCGCCCCAACCTAGACACCCGCATGCGCCCGGCCCACTGGCTTTCAGCGATGCCGCATACGTTGAGACAATCCTGCAGGATTCAGGATTTTCCGATATTCGGATTGCACCGACTCCGGTACAAATAATGGGCGAAACCCTGGAAGAAGAGGCGCGCATTGCTTGCGTTCTCGGCCCCGCCGCCGCGCTGCTTGACGAGAAACAGGCCGTTCAATCCACGCGATCCACAATCCGGGCCGAAATCGCCGAAGCCCTGCGGCTGTTCCTGACGCCGCAAGGCATGATCTCGCCGGCAACAGTGCATCTCGTAACGGCCCAAAAATAATCGGTCAGCCGGCCGCCTTGCGCTTCGCGCGCACAGGCTTGGCCTGAACCAGCAAAGGCGCCAAAAACTTGCCGGTATGGCTTCCGGTATTGGCCGCAATCTCCTCCGGCGTGCCAATCGCCACGATCCTGCCGCCGCCATCCCCGCCTTCCGGCCCAAGGTCGATGACGTGGTCGGCGGTTTTGATCACTTCCAGATTATGTTCAATGACGATAATCGTGTTCCCCGCGTCCACAAGCGCATGCAGCACATCCAGCAGCTTGCGAATATCCTCAAAATGCAAACCCGTCGTCGGTTCATCCAGAATATACAAAGTCCGCCCCGTCGGCCGCTTGGCGAGTTCCTTGGCAAGTTTGATGCGCTGCGCCTCACCCCCCGAAAGCGTGGTGGCCTGCTGGCCGAGACTGATGTACCCGAGCCCGACTTTCTGTAAAATATTCAACCGGTCATGTATTTTCGGTACCGCCCTGAAAAACTCCTTTGCCTCATCCACCGTCATATCGAGCACATCGGCAATCGATTTCTCGCGAAATTTCACCTCCAGCGTTTCGCGATTGTAGCGCTTGCCCTTGCACGTATCGCATCTCACAAAAACGTCCGGCAGAAAATGCATTTCGATTTTCAACACACCATCGCCCTGGCAGGATTCGCAACGCCCTCCCTTCACGTTGAAGCTGAAGCGGCCGGGTTTGTAGCCGCGTGTCCGCGCTTCCGGCATTTCGGAAAACCAGTCCCGTATCGGCGCAAACAAATCCGTATAGGTCGCGGGATTGGACCGCGGCGTGCGGCCGATCGGCGACTGGTCAATATCAATAATCTTATCGAGCTGTTCCAGCCCTTCCAGCCGGTCAAACGCCGCCGGCACTTCGCCAGAGCCCATGATCCGGCGCGACACCGCCTTGTACAGCGTATCGATAACCAGCGTCGATTTGCCACCGCCGGAAACGCCGGTAATGCAGGTGAACACCCCCAGCGGGAATTCCGCCGTTACGTTCTTCAGATTATTCCCTCGCGCGCCAACAACTTTCACCACTCGGCCGCGTTGCAACGGCCGCCGCGGATTAGCGATTGGTATTTGTTTGCGTCCGGAAAGATAATCCCCAGTCACCGATTTCGGGTTGGCCGCCACTTCCGCCGGCGTGCCCTCCGCCACCACGTAGCCGCCATTCATCCCGGCGGCCGGCCCCATGTCGATCAGATGGTCGGCGCTGCGAATCGCATCCTCATCATGCTCCACAACCAGAACGGTATTGCCAAGCCGCTTCAGCCGCTGCAGCGTGCCCAGCAGCCGCTCATTATCACGCTGGTGTAGCCCGATCGATGGCTCATCCAACACATACAACACGCCAGTCAGCCCTGAGCCGATCTGGCTAGCGAGCCGAATACGCTGGCTTTCGCCGCCGGAAAGTGTGGCGGAGCCGCGCGCGAGCGTGAGGTAATTCAACCCGACATCCACAAGAAATTGTAGCCGTTCATTGATTTCCCTTAGAATCCGCCGGGCGATCTCCAGCCGCTGCGGCGTCAGCGTCTCGGCCACGCCGGCAAACCAGTCGCGGGCCTTGGCAATGGAAAGCTCCGCCACCTCCGACAAATTTTTCCCTGCGATTTTCACTGCAAGCGCTTCCGGCTTCAGCCGCGCCCCGTGACAGGTCCCGCACGGCCGTTCCGCATGGTAGCGCGACAACTCTTCCTTGACCCAGGCAGAATCCGTCTCCTGCAACCGCCGCTCGAGATTTTTAATCACCCCCTCAAACGGCTTTTCCACTTTGTAAGATCGCGTCGAATCCTTATAGGTGAACTCGACAGGCTGCTTGCCGGTGCCGTACAGAATCGCCTCCCGTACAGATTCCGGCAGCTTCTCCCAAGGCGTTGTCATTTTGATAGCAAAATGCTTCGCCAGGCTCGCCAGCGTCTGGTCGTAATACGGTGATTGCGCATTTATCCATGGCGCCACCGCACCTTCCCCAAGCGCCCGCAGCTCATCCGGCGCCACCAAGTGTGGATCAAAAGAGGTCTCATGTCCCAGCCCGTCACAAACCGGGCATGCCAC
>Ga0116229_10010320_pt1 | contig 14040 bp, 10 predicted proteins | sample S1TSphgellanicum_3_FD_87313 | JGI IMG/M metagenome (GOLD analysis project Ga0116229, IMG submission 87313) | Host-associated microbial communities from peat moss isolated from Minnesota, USA - S1T2_Fc - Sphagnum magellanicum MG | ecosystem: Host-associated > Plants > Peat moss > Unclassified...
CGATCTCACCTATGCCGGCAACCGCGCCATGGTGGTCTATCGGCTGCCGCTCAATGAAGTCGTGTTTGATTTCTATGACCGGCTGAAATCGATCAGCCGCGGCTATGCCAGCTTTGACTACCAGATGGACGGGTATGAGACCGGCGATCTCGTGGTCATGAATATTCTGGTCAATCACGAGCCGGTCGATGCGCTGGCGACGATCGTGCATCGCAGTCAGGCCGATGCGCGCGGGCGGGCGCTCTGTGCGCGCCTGAAGGATCTGATCCCGCCGCAACTCTTCCAGATCGCGATTCAGGCCGCGCTGGGGGGCCGGGTCATCGCGCGGGAGTCGGTCAGGGCAATGCGCAAGGACGTGCTGGCCAAATGCTATGGCGGCGATATCAGCCGCAAGCGCAAGCTGCTCGATAAGCAGAAAGAGGGCAAAAAGCGTATGCGCCAGTTCGGCAAAGTCGAAATCCCACAATCCGCCTTCCTGGCCGCGCTTAAGATGAGCGAGTAGCGGTCGTTACAATCAAACGCTAGGCGTGCGTGATCATCCCCCGAACTAAGGTGACCAACTCAGACGGTTGATAGGGTTTTTGGAGGAAGGGGATTGCCGATCCTGTTTCCGCCGAGGCCGCGGATACCATCAATATCTTAATGTCTGGGTGCAACCTCGCGGCCTTGAGGGCGAGTTCAATACCGCTCATCTCCGGCATGTCATTGTCCGTAACCAGCAGGTCGATCCCGCCATCATCCTCAAGCTGTCGCAGCGCATCGGCGCCGCAATTGGCCGACAAGACATCAAATCCGGCCCGTGTGAAAATCGCGGTTGCGGTCTCAAGGCTGATCGGCTCATCATCCACCACCAGCACACGCGTCTGTGGCAGGCCCTCAATACGGCTGAGGAGTCTTTGATAATCGATCGGCTTGGTCATAAGATCAATAATATTGACGTCAAACGCGGCGCCGAAATTATGCGCAAGCCGGAGATAAAGTTCACCACAGCCGGTCATGACGATCACCGGGGCTCGGCAGCCGCGATCAGCCAGCGCACGGATAAATTCAAAGCCGTCGCCGTCCGGCATGATCACATCGACTAGAAAGAGGAGCGGTTCAATTGCGCGCGTTGGTTTCTCATCTAACCAGCGCAGCGCCTCGGTAATCGTTGACGCTGCAACGACCATGACGCCGATCTTTGACAGAGCATCCGCCATAATATCCAAAACAAGCGGATCGTCATCGACAATTACAACGGTTTCGACGCTCTTCGTCATTTTTGTTGCGCCACATCCGTAACTTACGGGAATTAATTTCAATCCTGATCAAAAACTTCCCACTGCCTAGGCGAAAAGTCAATAACGAACAACTGTTCGGAGAAAATTGAACTCGTCTGATGGTCGTTAATTTATAGATGACGAGGCGCTTTAGAGTTTAGGCCGTGCGGGTCCAAATTCCTCCCGCTCCATGGAGTCGCGCAGCCATGCCGTCGCCGTCGTCGATGCTCGGGTAAGTCGGCCGACTAACTCGGGAATTTCCGAAGACCGATTGTTGCGGCAGGCTTTCTGAAGTCGCTGGGCGAAATGCTGGACTTGACGGGCGCCGAACGTGCCCGCAGAGGAAATGATCTTGTGAGCCTCTCGGCCAAGTTCCTCGACTGAGTCGCTGAGTGCAAGCTGCTCCAGCAATGGCGCCTGAACCTCTGCGTCGGCCAGGTAACGGCCGAGCAGATTCTTGAATTTTGCCTGCGGCAGGAAGCTGCGGAGCATTGTTAATGTATCGGTGTCGATGATTGGCAGCGTATCCGCCAAAGCGGCGACATCGGTACCCGCGTTACCTGACGTCTTTGCGTCCGATATCCAGTGCGCCACGGCCTCCAGCAGCCGCTTCGGCTCGAAAGGTTTGGAGATATAATCAGTCATGCCGGCATTGAGGCATCGCTCGCGATCTTCCTTCATGGCGTTAGCCGTCATCGCGATAATTGGGATCTGGCTGCCTTTCTCAGTGGCCCGAATTCGCTTTGTGGCGGACGGGCCATCGAGATGGGGCATCTGCATATCCATTAGGATGAGATCGAAATTCGCTTCCGCCACTGCGCAGACGGCGCTCAATCCATCGGTGACGAGGTCGACCTCATAGCCGGCGCCCTCAAGGATCAGAATGACGAGTTCGCTGTTAATATCGTTGTCTTCGGCCAGCAAGATGCGACCGGAGAAGGTCGAAGCCTGATCCGTTCCCTTTGCTATCGGTGTCGGGGCCGCTGGCTCGCTCAGGATCGCTCGCCGCAAGATGATCTCGACCCAGAACACACTCCCGCCGCCGATCCGGTTGGTGACACCGATCTGACCGCCCATCAATTCGACGAGCCGCTTACAGATGCTAAGACCGAGCCCGGTGCCGCCGAACCGCCGTGTGATCGACCGGTCGGCCTGTTCGAAGGGCTGGAACAACGTGGCCTTTACGGCGTCGCTGATGCCGATTCCGCTATCCCTTACCTCGATGCGCAGACGGGCATGGCCGCTTTTTTCGGCTTGGGCCGAAGCAGCGATATCGACAGTCCCGGTCTCGGTGAATTTGATCGCATTGGTGACCAGATTGAGCAGGATCTGGCGCAGCCGTGTCGGGTCGCCACGGAACACGCCGTCGGCTGCCGCGTCGATCGCGGTGGTTAATCTCAGCCCCTTCGTGTCGGCCCGGATCTCCATGACATCGACGATCTTTCTGACCAAATCCGGGAAATCGAAAGGGATGTCTTCAAGGTCGACCTTGCCGGCCTCAAGCTTCGAGATATCGAGAATATCGTCGATAATCGTGAGCAGGGTCTCGGCCGAGTGCTGCGTTTTCTCGGCTAATCTGCGCTGATGCGTGGAGAGTTCGGTGGACTGCAATAGCGCGTTCATGCCCAGCACGCCGTTCATCGGCGTACGGATTTCATGGCTCATGGCCGCCAGAAAGCTTGTTTTCGCTCGATTTGCCGCTTCCGCAATGTCCTTTTCGGCGGCGAGTTGCAGGCTCAGCAAGCGGATCTCTGTTATGTCCCAGCAAGTTCCGACAATCTGTTTCGTTTGGGTCGCCGGGTCCTCGATGACCGTGCCGCGCGCATGGAGGTATCGGATATCGCCGCTCGGCCAAACGATGCGATATTCGCCGTCAAACGGCGTGTCGCTTAAGAGACAGGCCTGGAGTTCCTTTTCGGCCCGCGAACGATCATCAGGGTGCAACCTGTCGAACCAGTCCGCGCTGGTTGTGAGTATCTCCCCGTAACCGATGCCGAATAATCGCCGGGTAGCTTCATCTACAACGAAGCGATTTTCCTCTACGATCCACTCCCAAATGCCCACGCGGCCCGCTTCGGTGGCCAACCTAAAACGGTGATTAAGCCGAACCAGTTCGCGTTCCGCATTCTTCTGATCCGTGATGTCCTGAAATAGTCCGAACATTGCATTGCTTTGCGGCATCAACTGGCCCCATGACGAGATGTCACGAATCCTGCCGTCGGGCCGGACAATGCGGAATTCGAATGAAAAGCCCGAACGCTTTTCAAGCGCGTCCGCAACGATCGCCGTAACTGCCGGCCGGTCGTCCGGATGATAATAGTTCAGCGCCTCATCCAACGTGGGCGGACCACTCTCGATCGGTCTGCCATGAATCCTAAAGACCTGATCGGACCAGCGAACTTCAGATGTTTTTGTATTCAGATACCAGTGGCCGATATTTGCCAGCTCTTCGCTCATGACCAAAAGATGATTCGCTTCTCGTAGTCGTTGCGCCGTTTCTTCTAACGCTTCCTCGGCTTTTTTTCTGCTATCGATATCGGTCACTTGCAAAATGAAATAACTCGGCGCCTGCGTCAGGTCGCGAACCAGAGATACGCCAAGCAGAACCCAGACATACGTGCCATCCTTGTGGCGATAGCGTTTTTCGATCTGGTAATGATCGATCTTTCCGTCCAGCGCAGCGGCGACATTCGCCAAATCCTGCTTCAGATCATCAGGGTGCGTAATGTCTTGAAACGACATCGTCCGCAACTCGGCATCGCTGTAGCCGATGAGCCGGCAGAGCGCGTCATTCACCTGAATCCATTCACCGGCGAGTCCGAGCACGGCCATGCCATTCGCCGAATGGACCATGGCGCTTTTGAATTGTTCATTGACGACGGCCAGCGCCTCAAGCGACCGCGCCCGCTCAAGGACTAGCTGCCGGTTCGCGTCGAGTTTCAGCCGGTGTTCAAATGCCGCGCCGATGAAACCGGTCAATAATTGCAGGACCTCCATTTGCGCGGATCGGAACGCGTGAGTATGCCGGGCGACCAGCAGCACGCAGCCGAACACTTCTCCGGCCCGACTGAGGGGCAGAGCGATGGCTGATCGAGCGCCGGCAAGCGCAATTGTCGACCGATCAACGCGTGGATCGTTGACGCAATCGTCAGAGATCTGAATTGCCTTGGTATCGATACAGAGCTGACTGAGGCTTTGCTTGCCCTTCACCACCCGGCCCTGGACATGAGCGGCGTCGCCCGCGACTGCACGGATAACGAGATCGTCACCGTCCAGAACGGTGAGAATGGCTGCGCTTGCCGGGGTAATCGCGCGCATCTGGGTCAGCACGGTTTCAAGAAACGCTTCAAGATCGAGATCCGCGTCGGTCAGACTCTCTTGAATCGCAACAATCTTTGCCAGCCGGGCGGCTTCTTCTACATCCTTTTTCCGGCTGATCAGCCGTCCCACCACCATACGTGAGAGTTCAACGAGCCCGGAGCGTTCATCCAGGGTCAATTTTCGGGGCGTTTGGTCGATGACACACAGCGTGCCAAGCGCATGGCCACCCGGCACTGTCAGCGGCGCGCCGGCATAGAACCGGATATGCGGCTCGCCCTGAACCAGCGGGTTATCGACGAAGCGCGGGTCGAGCAGGGCGTCTTCAACCTCGAAGATTGCCGGTGATTGGATCGCAAAGGCACAAAATGCCTGGTCGCGCGGCGTCTCGCAGACATCAAGTCCGATCGCCGCTTTGAACCATTGTCGATCTTCTGAGACGAAGCTAACCAACGCGATGGGTGTGTGGCAGAGGAGCGCCGCCAATCGTGCCGCGGCATCGAACATGTCCTCCGCAGCCGTGTCTAAAACTGAGTATTCTTGAAGAGACGCAAGACGATCCCTTTCCGCGTCCCATGAAGCAGCATCCTGCATTGTTATAGATCCATTCTAAGATTAAATTAGAATGTTCTTATTTACTTGGTAATTAAGCAGAACTATCAGCGATAGTAGCGCCACTTTCGTAAATAATTTATCAAGAATGGTGATAAAGCCGTTATCGAATTCACCTGCGCATGGCTCTTGGCGCTCGGTGGCGCCATCGTTAGAGTGCTGTCGCATGATAGTCCGGCTCATTTCCCTTCGGTATATCCTGCTGATCTGGTTCTGCTTACCTCTGCCTTTTGCCTGGGCGGCGGCGCCGGCCGCCCCGTTGGCCGGGATCGATGCGGCAAGTGGTCTCACGCCTGCCGATGCCGACGCGCTGGTTGCGACGCTGCAAAATGATGCGGAACGGGCAAAGCTGATCAAGCAATTGCAATTGCTTGCGGCGGCGCAGAAGCAGGCTGCACCGGTGCCCTCGCCGGTGACCTTGTTTGCCGAAGCCGGCGATCGGCTGCAGCAATTGAGCACCGATGTCATCACGGCGGCGACGGTCGTGATCGACATGTCGACGATCAGCAATTGGCTGCTGGCGCAAGTGCGAACCCCGGAAGCGCGCGGGCGCCTGGCCGAGATTGGGCGCAATGTCGGGCTGATTTTAGGCGCGGCAATCCTGGCCTTTTGGTTCAGCGGATTGCTGGCCCGTCCGGTACGCCACCGTGTGCGCCGCAAGCAGGCGCCGACCTGGGTCGCGCGCCTGTCTTTGTTGGTTGCCGAACTTGTCTCGGATGCTCTGCCGATCTCGGCCTTCGTCGCAGCCGGGTTTGTGATGATTCTGATCATTCAGCCGCGCTTTGTGACAGAGAGCGTGACGATCGCTGTGCTCCAGACTGTGCTGTCGGCCGGTCTCATTCTCGTGCTGGTGCGGGGGGTGCTGATCGCACCTCAGACCGCCTCGTGGCGGCTGCTGCCGATCTCCGACAAGACCGCGCGCTATCTGGTTCGATGGATGCGGCGCTTCGTGATCTGGGGGATTTACGGTTTCGGGCTGTTGAATTGCTTTTGGTGGCTGGGTGTTCCGGGCGCGGTGCTGGCCACCCTGCAAAAGACCCTGGCGTTGGTCGTCGCGATCTTGGCGATCATCTTCATCATCCAAAATCGCCGGCCGGTCGCTGATTGGCTAAGGCCGACACCGCCGGCGCCGCCGATGGGCGAGGGCGCGGAGGATGGCGCCGAAGCGATTATCGAACCGCCGTCGGAAATCGTATCCCGCTTTCCCGCGGTCGATCTGTTGCGTAATCGCCTCGCCGATATCTGGCATGTTCTGGCGCTGCTCTATGTGATTGGGATCTATGCCGTCTATGCGCTGAAGATCGAAGGCGGCTTCACGTTTCTGTTCCGATCAACGGTGCTCACCATCCTGCTGATTGCGGTTGTGCGGCTGCTGCTGCGGGGTATTCGGCGGGCGACGGGGCGCGGCTTTTCGGTCCCGGATGATTTGAAACGCCGATATCCGACGCTGGAGCAGCGGACAAAACGGTATCTGCCGACCTTGACCGGGCTTGCCGCGCTCCTGATCTGGAGTGTCACAATATTGGCGGTGCTGGAGTTATGGGGCGTCAGCTCGTTTGCTTGGCTAGGCTCCGCCGTCGGCAAACGCGCGACCGGATCGGCGGTGACGATTGGTACGGTGCTGTTGATCGCGCTGGGCATTTGGGAGATCGTCAACGGCTTTATCGACCGGTTTCTGGCCGGCACCGATGCCGAAGGGCGGCGGATCGCCCGGAGTGCCCGGATGCGGACGCTGCTGCCGCTGATCCGCAACGGGCTCTGGTTTACGATCATGACGACCGCCGTGCTGCTGATTCTGTCGGAAATCGGCGTCAATATCGCGCCGCTGCTGGCCGGTGCCGGTGTGGTGGGTATTGCGATCGGCTTCGGCTCTCAGGCTTTGGTGAAGGACGTCATCACCGGCCTGTTCATCCTGATTGAAGACACGATCTCGGTCGGTGACGTGGTCGATTTCGGCAATCAGCATTCCGGCGTGGTCGAGGGGATCTCCGTTCGGACCGTCAGGCTGCGCGATACGCTCGGCACATTGCATACCATCCCGTTCAGCGAGATCACCGTCGTCAAGAATCTGACCCGCGAATATGCCTACTGGCTGATCGATATCGGCGTGCCCTATTCGGCCGATACGGATCGCGTCATGGCGATCTATCAGGAAGTCACCGAATCCCTGAAGCAGGATGCGGAAATCGGCCCCTATATTGTCGGCGACCTGGATCCGATCGGCGTTAATGCGCTGGGTGCCTCATCGATTCAGGTGCAGGCGCGGATCAAGACCTTGCCGCTCCGCCAATGGAGCGTCGGACGGGAATTTAACCGACGGGTCAAACGCGCCTTTGATGCCGAAGGGATCGTCATTGGCGGCGCCGCGCCGACCTTGACGCTCGGTCCCGATATGGGCGCTCTCGTTCAGCATTTCCTGGAGACGCAGCAGCTACCGCCGCAACTGGCACCCGATATGCCGAATTAGGCTTGATCCTCTGCCAACAGATCCAGGACCGACGCCGGATCAGGACAGGCCAGAATGCGTTCGGCGACCCGGCGCGAAAAGCCGGTGCGCGCGAAGGCGGCGAGATCCTTCTCGCGGAATTCCGCCTGACGATCCGGCTGCCGATAGGGTCCCATCCGCCGCCGTCGCGCCAGTGCGGCCGCGGCCGCGAGATCGCCACCCGGCCGCGTCTCGCCCAAATCGTCGTTCAGCAGCGTCTGCGCCAGATCGCGATCAACCCCCTTGGCCGCAAGCTTCGCCGCCATCAGGCGTTTTGACGTTCCCCGCCGATGCAGGCTCGCGACTTTGGCTTCGGCATAGACCGTGTCGTTCAGCAGGCCGGTTTCGACAAAGCGCGTAATCAGCGCCTCAACCCATGCCGCGCCCTCGGCGGGATCGGTGCCATGGAGCAGCGCCGATCGGTTGACCCGCCGCATCAGCACCCGCCGTAAATTCGCAGACGAACTGGCAAACCGTTCGAGATAGAAGAGGGCGCCCGCGTGCAGCCGCTCCGGGGTGGTGGGTTTCGGCCGTGGGCGCTGACGGCGCGGGTCGTGAGGCTTATCGTTCATGGTTCTGCATAGGGGAGCGCAGCGTCATCGCGCCATGATTTCATCAAATCGTATGCCGCAGCAAGTAGGTGGGCCCAATTCCCTGACAGGCTTAAGGATCGGCTCAGCTGGCGCGGTGGCTTCGATGCTGCTGACGATGATGGGCGCACCGAGCCGCCGCGCCATTGTCACGGTTTCCGGCGTCGCGTGGTGCCTGTCGCCTAGCAGGATAAGGGACACGCCGCCAGCCGCAGCGATAGCGGGCTCGAATGGAGAGCGTGACTATAGACCGCCTTGCACTCTGGCTTACGGCACTTGGCCGGACTGTGGAAATTTATGCGCGCCCCTACGACGCTAACACGAAGACTGGGCAACTCGTCGCGGTGCCCTGACGCGATGGCCGCTATCAATTGTAGCCGATGAGGCGGCTCAAACTGCAGAGTTCGTCTACACCCAGGCCCGCGAGCCAGCCGCCTAAACCGGCCTTGTCTCCAGCGCGCGCGAAACGCCATCCGGGTCGCGGGCGATGACCTTCAGGTAGGCGCGCGCAGGCTGGTCAGGCTCGCACCGCTCCTGTTCCCAATCCCGCAACGTGCCGAGGGGAATCTGATAGCGCACCGCAAATTCCTCCTGCGTAAGGCCGAGAGCCCGACGCAATGTCTTGGTGCGGGGTACCCGCTTCATTCGCGAAAAATCAGATTCAGTCATTGGCTGTGCGTCAGGGTCGGCTAAGGCGGCTGCATGCACCTGCTCTTCCGTCATAGGGCGTAGCGGCGCATCCGGCAAAAATTTCTCGGTGCCGTCATCCAGCACCTCGACGAACGAGCCGTCAGATTGAATTTTCACGGTAGTACTGGTCTTGCTCATGTCGTTCTGCCCGTCTGGCCGAGATTATCCAAATTAACGTCTCACGCTCTGTATAGGTCACGTGCAGGATTATCCCCTCGCACATGCCGAGCAGGTTAACCGGCTCCTCACCATAACTCTGGCGATCATCGATTCATTCTACAGCGAAAGGGTCACAAATAGCGCGGGCCGCGTGCTGAAACGTAACACCATGCTTCCGCCAATTGTGGGAAGCTTTCTCTTCGTTCCAGCCAAAAGAAGGACTCTTGCGCATAAAGTACGGGCTACCAGTAGTTTTGTCAAGTGTCCAGGGAATTGGTGTTATCAAAGGCACCGTGTCGGCCACGATTAGTTTGGCGTGGAGTTTGTCATCCGACATGCGGCGCTCGCAGGGCCAGGCTCTTGATCAACTGGACGCCCGGCGAATTCCGATCGCTCGGAAAACGCGGCAAGGGCAAGTGATGCTCATGCAGCTTCATCAGCAAATCGCCGAAGTCTATCGGCGCGCCTAACCGGTCGCCGACATCCTGACGACTTAATTCGCCCCGGCTGTAGGCTTCGAGCACGGTTCGCGGTTTTTGAGGGCCGGTCTTTAGATCCATGATTCTTTCTACCACGGACGGGAGGCGTAAGGCAGCGCGATTTCATCATCCAGAGGCAGCACGAGGTCGGTGGCGGCGCACGTGACGGGCTCGTATGAACCGCGCGACTTGCCCCTATCCCCCCACTTGCACTAGCGTCGGACACACCGATATATCGGCCCCAGCCGCGTAAAGGAGCCCCTTGTCCCGTGACCATCACCACCCTCATCAGCGAGCGCCAGTTCGGTCCGGTTAATTGGCTGGGTTTTTGGACCTTGTACTGCAAGGAAGTCCGGCGGTTCATGAAGGTCTATACCCAGACCCTGCTGGCGCCGCTGGCCACGACCTTGCTCTATCTCGCGGTATTCCTGCTGGCGCGGGGTGACGGGTCGTCATCGGCCGAGATTGAGCGGTTCGCGGCCTTCCTGGGGCCGGGCCTGTTGATGATGGCGATGACGCAGAATGCGTTCGCCAATACCTCATCGTCGGTCATGATCGCCAAGATGCAGGGCAATATCGTCGATATTTTGATGCCGCCTTTGAGCCCGGCCGAATTGACGTTCGCCTTGGCCTTGGGTGGCGCTACCCGCGGCATCGTGGTCGGGATTGCGGTTGGGCTGTCGATGTTGATCTTCGTGCCGATGCATGTCGATAGCTGGGCGTTGGTGCTGTTTTTCGGCTTCGCCGCATCGTTGCTCTTATCGAGTATCGGGGTGATTGGCGGTCTGTGGTCCGAGAAATTCGACCATATTGCGGCGGTGACCAATTTCATCGTGGTGCCGCTGACCTTCCTGTCCGGCACTTTTTATTCGATTGATCGGCTGCGCGAGCCGTTTCAGACCTTGGCGCGGCTTGATCCGTTCTTCTACATGATCGATGGATTTCGCCGCGGCTTCATCGGCACCGGCGATTCCGGCGTGCTGACCGGCGTGATTATACTCAGCGCACTGAATATCATTCTGCTGCTGGCCTGCTGGGTATTGTTCCGCGTTGGGTATCGGATCAAGAGTTGAGGCGCGAATTCCGCAGATCTTGAATGTTCGACAAGGCGTTGACACCTTAGCGCGCTCTTCTCATAGTCAGTTGCTTCCCGATAGGCGTGTCCAAATGTGGCACCAGCGGAGCAGGCGCATGAGTGGTATAGATCACCGGTTCGGCCGGTTTTTGCGGGGCGTCAATCGTCCAGAATCGTCTCGTCGACGATAGTCGCGGCATAGGCCGCGATGACCTAAGCTCCACTTAAATTCGTCTTCACCGACTGCCCTTCGATCTGGGAGCTTTCCCGATGATTTCCGCGCTTTTACCGGTCTATGGCCGGGCCGACCTCGCTTTTGAGCGGGGAGACGGTGCTTATCTCTTTACGAAAGACGGCGACAAATATCTCGATTTCGCCGCTGGCATTGCTGTGAGTTCTCTCGGCCATAGCCATCCGCATCTGGTCGAAACGCTGATCGAGCAGGGCCGTAAATTGTGGCATGTCTCGAATCTCTATGAGATCCCGGAGCAGCGGCGTCTGGCCGAGCGGCTGGTGGCGAGTTCCTTTGCCGACAGCGTGTTTTTCGGCAATTCGGGGGCTGAGGCCGGGGAACTTGCGATCAAGATGATCCGCAAATATCAGTACGAGACCGGCCATCCCGAGCGCTATCGGATCATCACCTGCCAGGGCGCGTTCCACGGGCGGACCTTGGCGACGCTGGCGGCGGCGGGGAATGCAAAATATCTGAAGGGCTTCGATCCGGTTACGGACGGATTCGACTATGTCGCCTTCGATAATCTCAATGAATTACGTGCAGCGATCGGGCCGGAGACGGCCGGTATTCTGGTCGAGCCGGTTCAGGGCGAAGGCGGGATTCGGCCAGGGTCGATCGCGTTCCTGAAGGGGTTACGTGAAGCTGCCGACGAATTCGGTCTGGTGCTCGCGTTCGATGAGGTCCAATGCGGCATGGGCCGGACCGGCAAGCTCTGGGCTCATGAATGGGCCGGTATCGCGCCCGATCTCATGATGGTGGCTAAGGGGCTGGGCGGTGGCTTCCCGGTTGGCGCCGTGCTGGCGTCGGAAAAGATTGCTGCCGTGATGGGGCCGGGCAGCCATGGCTCGACATTCGGCGGCAATCCGCTGGCCATGGCGATCGGCAATGCCGTGCTCGATGTGATCCTGGAGCCGGGCTTTCTTGAGGCGGTCCAGAAAAACGCGGCGCAATTGCGCGCGGCACTTGAGATCGTGGCGTCAGAACATCCCAAGGTGCTGGACGGTGTACGGGGGCAGGGCTTGATCCTGGGCCTGAAATGCCGTGCGCCCAATACCGACATTCAGAGCGTTTTCCGCGACCGCAAGCTGCTGACCGTTACGGCTGCGGAAAATGTGATACGGCTTGTGCCACCGCTGATCATCGGCAAAGCCGAAATCGACGAGGCCGTGTCGGCCATCGACGCGGCCTGTCTCGCGATGGCGGCGTGATCATGAGCGAGATTCGGCATTTTCTCGATCTCGACGTGATCGACCGTAAAGAATTGCGGCATATTCTCGATCTGGGCCACGCTTATAAGCGGCCGGCTGCGCACCGCAAGCTCGTCCCCGCCGGGCGACGCAAGCCTCTGGCTGGTAAGACGCTGGCCATGATCTTTGAGAAACCGTCGACCCGGACGCGCGTGTCGTTCGAAGTGGCGATGAAGCAACTTGGCGGCGATGTGGTAATCCTGTCGACCCAGGACAGCCAGCTTGGCCGCGGCGAAGATTTCGCTGATACGGCGCGGGTCCTGTCGCGCTATGTCGATGCGATCATGCTGCGCACGACCGATTCGGCGAAGCTTGCCGAAATGGCGCGCTACGCCACGGTGCCGGTGATCAACGGCCTCACGGATCTCAGCCATCCGTGCCAGATCATGGCGGATCTCCTGACGCTGGAGGAGCATAAGGGTAACGCTGCTTCGCGGGTCGTGGCGTGGAGCGGGGATGGCAATAATGTTGCCAATAGCTGGGTCCATGCCGCGGTGCAGTTCGGCTTCGAATTGCGTGTCGCAACCCCGGAATCCCTGCGGCCGCCTGAGACGCTGATCGAGTGGGCGGGGCGCAGCAGTGACAAGATCCGCTTCCTGACCGACCCGGAAGAGGCGGTTGCGGGGGCGGATTGCGTGGCGACCGATACATGGGTGTCGATGGGTACCGAGGCCAGCGTCAACCGGCATAATCTCTTGGCCCCCTATCGGGTCGATGAGCGGCTGATGCAATGTGCCAAGCCCGATGCCGTGTTCATGCACTGCCTTCCAGCCAAGCGCGGCCTTGAGGTAACGGCGGGCGTGATGGATGGCCCGCAATCGGTGGTCTGGGACGAAGCCGAAAATCGGCTTCATGCGCAGAAGGCCATCTTGGCCTGGTGTCTTGCCTGAGTCGGCGACGGCGGTAGACCCCGCCGATAATCTGGTCCGCCCGTTCCAGATCGAAGCCTTTGCCCTGCGCGGGCGCTTGGTCCGGCTCGGCGATGCGCTCGACCGTATTATCAGCCGTCACGGCTATCCCGAACCGGTCGCGCGTCAGCTTGGCGAGGCGGTCGTCCTGGCCGCGCTGCTGGCAGGGGCGCTCAAATATGACGGCATCTTTACGCTGCAAACCAAGAGCGACGGACCGATTCGTCTGATCGTGGCCGATGTCACGTCGGACGGTGCAATCCGGGCTTATGCGCAATTCGACGCCGATGCGGTGGGGCGTGCCGTCGGTGGCTCGGGCGCGCCGGTGCCGCGGTTGCTCGGCACAGGCTATCTCGCCTTCACTGTCGATCAAGGCGAACATACCGAGCGCTATCAAGGGATTGTCGAGCTCTCGGGTGCCACCTTGTCCGACTGCGTGCATCATTATTTCCGGCAATCCGAGCAGATTGAGGCCGGGATTCGGATCGCCGTGGCCCCGATCGAGCAGGCCGGCTGGCGCGCGAGCGGGATTATGCTGCAGCGCCTGCCGCCCGAAGGCGGGGTTGGGGTGCAGAGCCGCTTATCCTTTGAAGGCGAGATGGCGGTCGAGGCGCAGGATGATGGCTGGCGTGCGGCTCTGGCGCTGCTCGGCAGCTGTACCGATGCCGAGTTGACCAGCCCGGCGGTGGCGCCCGACAATTTGCTGTTCCGGCTGTTTCACGAGCAGGGCGTGCGCGTCTATCCCATCCAGAGCCTGGAAGATCGGTGCCGCTGCTCACGCGAGCGCATTGAAAACGCGCTGCGCTCGCTCCCCGAGGATGATCTCGATTCGCTGTATCAGGACGGTTCGGCGACCATCACCTGCGAGTTCTGTTCGACCGACTATGCCTTCACCGGCGAGGATCTGGCCGCACTTCAAGATAAATCGTAGCGCTTGATCGAACCTTGGCCTGCATGCCAGTGTCTGCCGCGTGACGGGACAG
>Ga0116229_10010323_pt1 | contig 14038 bp, 13 predicted proteins | sample S1TSphgellanicum_3_FD_87313 | JGI IMG/M metagenome (GOLD analysis project Ga0116229, IMG submission 87313) | Host-associated microbial communities from peat moss isolated from Minnesota, USA - S1T2_Fc - Sphagnum magellanicum MG | ecosystem: Host-associated > Plants > Peat moss > Unclassified...
GTTCGAGTGACCGACGTGGTCCCCGCCCCGGAAGAACCGGTGACGGCAATGATGGGATGCTTCAATGACATGGTGTGTCCCCCGTGCGATTCGTGGTTAGTTCTGAATGAACAATGAGCGTTCTTTGAACAAGGGCGAGCTATAGATCCGGTCGAGACCGTGTTCATGCTCGTGATGATACTGTTCGAGCCGTTCCACCTCTGCTTTGCAGCCGAGGATGAGCGGAACGCGCTCGTGCAAGGCGGTCGGTTGCAGATTCAAGATGCGTCCCCGGCCGGTGGAGGCCGCGCCGCCGGCTTGTTCAACGATCATCGCCATCGGATTCGCCTCGTACAACAGCCGCAGGCGCCCCGGCTTGCCGGGGTCCTTGGTATCCTTCGGGTACATGAATAGGCCACCGCGGATCAGGATGCGATGCACTTCGGCCACGAGGGAGGCGATCCACCGCATGTTGAAATCCTTGCCGCGAACTCCACCGCGCCCCGCGAGGCATTCGACGACGTAGCGCTTCACGGGCGGCTCCCAAAAACGCTCATTGGAGGCATTGATCGCGAATTCGTTGGCCTCCTGGGGGATCTGCATGTTCGGGTGGGTCAGGATGAACTCGCCGAAGCCGCGATCCAAGGTGAATCCGTGGACCCCGCGGCCCACGGTGAACACCAACATCGTGGTGGCGCCGTAAATGGCATAGCCGGCGCAGACCTGTTGTACGCCGGGCTGGCAAAAGTCCGCCGCGGTCGGCACGTTGGTGCCGTGCGGCGCCTTGAGGACGGAAAAGATGCTGCCCACCGGTGCATTGATGTCGATGTTGCTGGAGCCGTCCAACGGATCGAACGCCAGCAGGTAATTGCCGCGCGGATACTCGTCCGGGATGTGGTAGGGCTCGTCGAGTTCTTCGGACACCATGCCGGCCAGATGACCGCCGTACTCGCTCGTGCTCAGAAAGATGTCGTTGGACATGACGTCCAGTTTCATCTGGGTCTCACCCTGTACGTTGACCGCCTGGGCCGACCCGTGGGCGCCGGCCAGAGCGCCGCGGCCGACGATGAAACTGATGCGCTTGCAGGCGAGGCGCACGTAGTTCAGCAAAGCGGTAAAGTCCCCATGGGCTCCTGGATACCGCCGTTGTTCCTCGATCATGAACTCGGTTATCGTCTTTTCGCGAATGGTCATGTCTCCCCTCTCCTTGAACTTATGTCCTTGAACTAATGCGCCCCTAAGCTTCTCGTCATATTGAGATGTTGATCGATTTGCGCGATCCCGAGCTGCGGAACCAGCGACGGCAGCACCAGATCCGCCGCGCTGAAATCCTCGGTGTTGGTCCAGTAGCTCGGCGTCACGATGGTGTAGAGACCGGCGGCCTTGGCGGCGCGCAGTCCATTCACGGAATCCTCGATTGCCACGCATTGATCCGCTTGCAATCCCAGCCGTTCGAGCACCCAGACATAGATGTCGCCCGCGGGTTTCTTGCGCGCCACCTGGTCGCCGGCGCCGATCACCGCAAACCGCTCGAGTGCGTTCGCGCCGAGGGCGGTGCGGAGGAGCGCCTCGATGTTCGCGAACGTCGTGGTTGTCGCGATGGCGAGGCCAACGTTGCAGCGCGCGGCCTCGTCCAGCAAGTGGAGCACGCCCGGACGCAACGGCACCTGCCCGTCGCAAATCATCCGGGTGTATCGCGCTGTCTTGGTCTGATGCAGCGCCGGAATCAGCTTGAGCAGCGGTTCCTCGGCATCAGGCTTGAGCGCCAGCGACCGTATGTAGGCTTCGAGGCGTTCCTTGCCCCCGGTGACCGACAATAGATGAGCATACTTGGGCTTGCTCCAGTTCCAGTCGAGTCCCATCTCTTGGAATGCCTCGTTGAAGGCGCAGCGATGCGCCTCTTCGGTGTCGGCAAGCGTCCCGTCGACGTCGAAGATCAGCGCTTTGAGTTTCATTCGCTGATTCTCCATCACGTGCAACAGGATCTCGATGGCCTCTTGACCATAATCCCCTTCATGCTCCGGGCGGTACAGATAGTACGCAGCATCGGTGAACAGCACACCTTCCATGGCCTTCTTCAGCAGTCAGCCGTTTCGCTGGACTTCCCACAGTGCAGCTCCCCCGTTTTAGTGCAGAAATCTGTCGTGCGTAAACTGTAAGCGCACTTTCACATCAGCGATAATCAATAATAATGCTAATGATGATAAGATTTAGCTGATAGTTTACAAGGTTTGACCATGTCGATTCAACACGTCTCGCTGCGCCAACTGCGCGTTTTCGAAGCCGCCGCGACGAGCCGGTCGTTTTCGAAAGCGGCCGAGATCTTGCATCTGACCCAGCCCGGCGTGTCGATGCACATCAAGGAACTCGAGACCAATGCGGGTCTGCCGTTGTTCGAGCGCATCGGCCGCAAACTGTACGTCACCGAGGCCGGCCAGGAACTGCTCACGCGCGCGCGCGACATCCTGCGCGCGCTCAAGGAAGCCGAAGACACGCTGGATGGCCTCAAGGGTTTGCGTCGCGGCCGGATCAACCTCGCCGTGGTGAGTACCGCCAAGTATTTCGTGCCGCAACTGCTGGCGCGTTTCGGCCGGGAATTTCCCGAACTCGAAATTCGTTTGGCCGTCAATAACCGCAACTCGGTGATCGAGCAACTCGTGGCCAACGCGGTGGATCTGGCGATCATGGGTCGTTCTCCTGAATCGCTGGATACGGTGGTCGTGCCGTTTGCCCAGAATCCGCACGTCATCATCGCCGCGCCGGATCATGCACTCGCGTGCCAGCGCGCCATTCGCGTCGAGAGCGTTGCCCAGGAGAACTTCATCGTCAGGGAGCCCGGTTCGGGCACCCGTCTGGCCATGCAACAATTCTTCGATGACGTCGGCGTCGAGTGCAACGTCGGCATGGAAATGGCGAGCAACGAGACCATCAAGCAGGCGGTGATGGCCGGCATGGGTGTGAGCTTCATCTCCCGACACACCATCGAACTCGAGCTGCAAACACAGCGTTTGGTGGTGCTCGACGTACGCGGCACCCCGGTCATCAGACATTGGCATGTTGCCCACTTGGCGAAAAAGCGTTTGTCGCCCACCGCCAGCGCGTTCAAGCAGTTCGTTCTAACTCACGGCCGCGAGCTTCTTCAGGCCCGCGACGGGGCCGGCTGAGAAGCGCCCGTGTGGGACCTCGAGAAATCCACATGGCCGCATCGCGACCTCAGTCAGTTCGTCGACGCGGGCGGTCTGCGCTGGCACGTGCAAAGAATCGGCAGCGGGCCATCGGTGCTTCTATTGCACGGCACCGGGGCGTCCGCTCACACCTGGCGCGATGTCATGCCGTTGCTCGCGCGGCATCACTCGGTGCTCGCGGTCGATCTTCCCGGGCACGGCTTCACGGATTCGGCCAAGGGCGCCAGTTCCATTCCGGGAATGAGCGCCGCTCTGGCGGCTCTGCTGCAAGCGCTCGATACGGATATTAGCTACGGTGTCGGTCATTCCGCGGGGGCAGTGATCCTGTGCCGCATGGCATTGGATGCACACATCGCACCGCGCGCCATCGCGAGCATCAACGGCGCATTCTTGCCGCTCGCCGGCGCCGCCGGCGTCTTGTTTTCGCCCATGGCGCGCCTCGTCGCCGGCAATCCACTGCTGCCGCGCTTGGTGTCATGGGGCGCCGGCAATTGTGCGAGTGTGGCGCGCGCGATCGAGGGCACGGGCTCACACCTCGGCGCCGAGGGCGTGGACTTGTATGCGCGGCTCGTGCGCAATCCGCAACACGTGGCCGGCGCGCTCGCCATGATGGCGAGCTGGAACTTGCATGCGTTCATGCGCGAATTGCCCCGACTTGCGGCGCCGTTGGCACTGATCGTCGGGCAGAACGACCGCACGGTGCCACCTCATCAGGCGGTGGTGATCCGGCAACACGTGCCGCGCGCACAGATCCATCGCCTGGCGGGTCTGGGCCACCTTGCGCACGAGGAGAAACCCGAGCTCGTCACCCGCGAGCTCTTGGCGATTTTCGACGCGCATCCTTAAGGCCCGCACACCCAAATCGTCCCGGCCGGGCGCAATCACCGTCAGTGTGCCTGCGGTCGTTTCAACAAGTCGGTCCGATCGACGGAGCGAACCTTGAGAGCCAGACTGGTGCCGCCGCGGATCACGCGCAGCGCCACGACGACTCCGGCCGGACCGGCGGACCAGAGGCGCCGGTAGAAATCCGAGAGCGAGCTCACTGCGCTCTGTCCTAGATGGCTGATGAGATCACCTTCGCGGATATCCGCAATTTGCGCCGGACTGCCGTCCGCCACGCCGGTGACGTATACCTTGCCGCTGACCTCCACGGCATAGATGCCGAGCCAGGGGCGCGATTGCCGGTCGGCTCGGCCGCGGGTGACGAGGTCGTTCAAAATCGGCTTCAGCAAATCGATGGGCACGAACATGTTGGCATTGGTCTCTTCGCCGTCGACGGTTTCCCGGACCAGCAATGATCCCAGGCCCACCAATGCACCGTCGTCGTCGACGAGCGCCGCACCCGACCAATGTGGATGCGCCGGCGCGGTGAAGATCGCGCCGTCCAATAGATATTCCCACGCACCCGCAAATTCCCTGCGCGCCAACACCTGGACCGGGAGTTCCTTGGCGAATTCCGGATAGCTCAAGACATGAGCATTGTCGCCGGCCTGGATGCCGGCGGAAGAGCCGAGGTGCAGCGGCGTGACTCCCGTTTTCTGCAGCGGCAGCACCAACCCGAAGCCGGTCACCTGGTCGTAGGCAAGCGCATGGCCCGCCACTTCATGTCCGTCGCTCATGGTGAGCCAAACGTCCGTCGCTTCTGTGATGAGATAACCGATGGTCAGGACCAGGCCATCGGCATCGATAACGATGCCATTGCCGATGCGTTCGGAGCCCAGCATGCCCGCGGTGAACGCATCTTCCGGCACCACGGCACGAAGCTTGACCAGCGACCGGATCATCGCGTGAGTTGCTAGAGGCATACCTAAGACGGTAGCGTGAACTTGCCCAGGTGTCACGCGGCGTCCTGCTAAACTTCCGCGCCATGACTGAAAAATCACCATCGAAACCACATGCGATCGTCATCGGCAGCGGCTTCGGCGGATTGGCCGCGGCCGTCCGTCTCGGCGCGCGCGGCTATCGGGTCACCGTGCTCGAGCAGCTGGATGCACCCGGCGGCCGCGCGTACGTGTTCCGGCAGGATGGCTTCACGTTCGATGCGGGGCCCACCATCATCACCGCTCCGTTTCTATTGGAGGATTTGTGGCGGCTGTGCAATCGACGGCTCGAGGACGACATCGATCTGCGGCCGGTTGAACCCTTCTATCGCATCCGCTTCAACGACGGCAGCATCCTCGATTGTTCCGCAGATCCAAAGGCGATGGCCGTCCAGATCAACCGCTTCGCTCCGGAAGACGTGAAAGGGTACGAGGAATTTCTGAGCGTCAGTGAGGCGATCTATGACGTGGCCTTCACGCGGCTCGCGCACCAGCCATTCAACTCCTGGGTCGACATGCTGCGGTTGCTGCCGGAATTGGTGCGCCTCGGTAGCTACCGCACGATTTACGGCCTCGCGGCGACTTTCGTGAAACATCCGCGCCTGCGGTTCGCCCTGAGCTTTCATCCGTTGTTCGTCGGCGGCAACCCGTTCGCTACGACATCCATCTATGGACTGATCGCGTTTCTCGAGCGGCGCTGGGGTGTGCATTTCGCGATCGGCGGCACCGGCCGAATCGTCACGGGTCTGGTCGATCTGATCCGCGGCCAGGGCGGTGAACTGCGCTGCGAGGCCCGGGTGACGTCGATCACGACCACCGGCCGGCGCGTGAGCGGCGTGCAATTGAGTTCGGGCGAAAGCCTGCCCGCGGACATCGTCGTATCGAATGTTGATTCAGCCGCGACTTACGGTCAGCTTCTGTCAGGCACGGCGCGCCATCGCTGGACCGACCGCAAGCTCGAGCGCGCAAAGTATTCCATGGGCTTGTTCGTCTGGTACTTCGGCACCGACCGGCAGTATGCGGATGTACCTCACCACACCATTCTGGTCGGCGAGCGCTACCGCGAGTTGCTGCACGATATTTTCGAACGAAAAGTTCTGGCCGACGATTTCAGTTTGTATCTGCATCGCCCGACCGCCACCGATGCCACGCTGGCGCCGCCCGGATGCGATGCATTCTACGTGCTGTCGCCGGTACCGAATCTGGGCGGGAGCACGGATTGGACCACGGCTGCCGAGCCGTATCGCAAAGCCATATCGCGTCACCTTGCCGAGACGCTGCTGCCGGATTTCGAGGACCACATCGTCACGTCGCGAATCATGACGCCGCTCGATTTTCGTGATCGCCTGACCGCGCATCAGGGTGCGGCCTTTGGACTTGCGCCCATCTTGACGCAGAGCGCCTGGTTTCGTCCGCACAACCGGAGCGAGGAAGTCGAGGGCCTGTATCTCGTCGGCGCCGGTACCCACCCCGGAGCAGGTGTGCCGGGCGTGCTTTCATCGGCCCGCGTTCTTGATACAGTAGTGCCCGATGCCGCATCGTTCAAACGCTAAACCGCATGCCTCAGGTGCCGATGTCGCGGCGTGTCGCGCGACGCTGCGCGGCGGTTCGCGCACCTTTTTCGCCGCATCGCTGGCTCTGCCGAAAAGCGTGCGCAAACCGGCGACCGGGCTGTATGCGTTTTGCCGCATGGCCGACGACGCCATCGACCAGGGCGCCGATCGGGCGGCGGCGCTCGCTGACCTCAACGCGCGCTTGGACCGCATTTATGCCGGCACGCCCGACGACATCGCGGCCGACCGCGCTTTCGCCGATTGCGTCTATCGTTTTGCGATCCCGAAGTTGTTTCCTGAGGCGCTGCTCGAGGGGTTTGCCTGGGATGCGGAGGGTCGTCGATACGAGAATCTATCGCAGCTCACCGCGTATGCCGTTAGAGTGGCCGGCACCGTCGGTGCGATGATGGCGATGGTAATGAACGTGCGTGAACCTGCGCTGGTGGCGCGCGCCTGCGACCTGGGCGTCGCCATGCAACTGACGAACATCGCGCGCGACGTGGGGGAAGACGCGCGCAACGGTCGCCTGTATTTGCCGCGCGAGTGGCTGCGAGAAGCGGCAATCGATGCCGATGCGTGGCTGGCGAGACCGGCTTTCAAGGCCGAACTCGCGGCGGTGATCGCGCGCTTGCTCGCGGAAGCCGACGTGTTGTACGCCCGCAGCGATTCGGGCCTCGCGAACCTGCCGGCGGCCTGCCGCCCCGGCATGTTTGCGGCGCGGCTTCTCTACGCAGAGATCGGCCGCGAGGTCGCGCGGCGACGCTACGATTCGGTCAATGAGCGCGCCATCGTGCCTTGGCAGCGCAAGGCGCGAATCCTGGCCGACGCCATGCTTGCCGCCAAGCGGGACGCGCCGATGCGGGAGTGGCCCATCATGCGCGAAGCGGAATTTCTGCTGGCGCATCTGCCGGCCGCAGCCCAAGCGAAGGCCGCGCTGGCACCGGCACCGCCCGAGTCCGCGCGCGAGCGGGCACGCTGGCCGCGCATCGAGGATCGCGTCATCTGGCTGGTGGACCTGTTCGAGCGACTGGAACGTCGCGAACATTCGACGACCAACTCGGCCGGCGCCGTATGAAACACAGTTGGCTCGGACTCATCGAATTGTTCGTCGTCCTGCTGTTCGTGGTTGGGTGGGGCATCTTGGAATTGGTCACGCTGCGCATGGATCGGCGCCGCGCCGCCGATGCCTCAAAAGATGCGCCGCGGCATCCGGAAGGGTAGGAGACATTGCACCCACGGCGAGCGGAATCGATCGAGGTCGAGACTTTCGTGAATCGCGGGCGCGCTGGCTCCGAGCAGGTGCGTTTCGAGAAGCGACCGGCTATAGAACGGGGCATCCTCGAGAGTCTTGACGACGCGCGCGCCGCCCCTTAAGTCCGCGCGGGTGCGGCGCGCGACGCGCCATCCCGTGATGGGCAGCGCCACGCTCGGGGGCACGGCGATGGACTCGGCGGCCGCATCCGGTCCGAAGCGCAAGGCGAGCGAATGGGGTGCGGCGACGCGCGGCGTCACGTCGTAGAGCACGACCGTGCCGCCCGGCACGCTGGCGCGGGACCAGGTCCAATGTTGAAAAGCGGTCTCGAGCGGTTCGTCGCCATGATTCGAATCGAAGTACGCGACGCCGGACCAGCGCATGTCCGGATCGACGAGACGGACCTCGACGTGCGCACATGGCGCGAACGGCGTCCAGAGATGCCGTCCGCTGCCATCGAGCGCGAAACTCGAGTCACCCAGCGCGGAAGGAGACAGCCGAATCGAGCCGCGCACCCGGCGCGGCACGGGCGCACAGACCTCGTCGACCGCGATGTCCAACGCATCGCCGGTCCACCGCAGCGTGCTTCTGCCGATCGAGAGATGTGATCGCTCGCGAGCCACGTGCGCGGCACCGCGCTCCGTCATGCTCCAACGACCCGAACGTCCGTACAGCGCCACGTTGAGCGCGCAGTGATTGGCCGGATTCGCTGCCCCGCCGCGCCGTGACCAAGCGTAGTACGGAGAGAACACACTGCCGATGAATGCAATCACCGTCAGGCCATGGGCCCCATCGTCGCTCAGCGCGTCGAGGTACCACCAGAGATACCCGCCGGACGGCACCGAACGATCGAAGCGTAGTCCGTCATGATGGAGGCTGCCGCCAGCCGTCCCGACGTTGCGGCCATGGGCACTCCCGGTCCCGGGTGCGTACTCCCTCCCGCCAGGTACAAGCCCGGAATCGCGCTGCGCGAGCCCGCTCTGGTGAACGACGCTCTCCAACCGTGGGATGCCGGTCCGTACAGCGCGCCTCCCGTCGCCGGAAACAGCCGATGGAAATCCGCGGGATGCGTGACCTGAATCGAATCCTCGCTGCGTTCCACCCGCAGGCCGTAGGTCGCCAGCGATTGGAAAACCCGGTGTGTGCATGACTCGATCTCCGCTCTGTTGTATTCGTGGGTATCACCGATGGCCGGCGCATTGATGAGGCAAAAAAGCCGCTCGAGCCTTCCGGCTGCCGACGAAGCGGCTGCCGACGAGGCGGCTTGCGATGAGGCGGCCGGCGACGCGGTGGACAGTGCGTCGTCATGCCGGTCCTGCGCACAGACGTAGACGGTTGCCGCCGACGGCAGGCGCCGATGCTGGAAGATGTCGGTGAATTCCGCACGGTAATCGGCGCTGAAGAATACCGAATGGTGGGCGAGGGGGAAGCCCCCGGTGCGCGCCAGGAGGTTCCATGTCACCGCCGACAAGGAACGCGCCGATGGCGCCGTCGCGTGCACCGCGTGCGCGACACCGCGGCCCAAAAGGCCGGTCGCCAACGCGTTGTTGTCCGCGTTGCATACCACCGCATCCACCGCAACGCGCTCGTCGGCCAGCTCGATCGCGCAGACGCGTCCCCGGTCCACGTGAATTTCGCGCACTTCGCTGCCGCATCGGATCTGCACTCCCTGGCGCACGGCGAGCGCCACGAGTTGCTCGACCAAGCGCCGCATGCCGCCCTCGACGTACCACACGCCGGCCTGTTCGACGTGGGCCACCAGCATCAGAGTCGCCGGCGCGCTGAACGGGGAGGAGCCACAATAGGTCGCATAGCGTCCGAACAGCTGGCGCAAGCGCGGATCGGCGAAATATTGGCCCACGGCCTGCCATAAGGTGTCGAACGGTTTGATGTTCCAGAGGTCGGGCAGCCCCGCGACGCCGATACGCCGCATCAACGTGAGCGGCGAGGGGCGCGAAGCCCGCATGAACGATGCATCGAGCGTTTGGTAAATCCGCCGTGCGTGCGCCGCGAAGCGCAGGAAGCCATGGGCCTCGCGCGCTCCGGCAAACCGGGCGATTGCGTCCGCGGAACGGGATAGGTCCGCAAACAGATCCAGCTGCTCATCGGCGCTCCATGCATGGCGGGCGAGGAGCGAGGCCGGCTGTAACTTCAGGTGCCGGTCGAGGTCATCGCCGGCATCGGCGAACAGCTCATCGAACACACGACGCAGCGTGAATACCGTGGGTCCGGCGTCGATGTCCACTCCTGCCACGCGAACTGAGCGCATCTTGCCGCCGGCGGCGGCGGCGCGTTCGTAAACGATGACGGCGCAGCCATTGCGCGCCAGATCGATGGCGGCCGCCAAGCCGGCGATGCCGGCACCGACGATCGCGACTCGTGGCGCTGTCAAGACCTGATTCCGGAAATTCGTTGACCACGGCACATCGGATGTCTATATTACCTTACAGTTTCATGTGACAACTAAGATTTACAACCGCTCTAGCCCAGAAAGGAAGCTTTCCATGGATGCCATCACCCGAATCGATCGATCGCTGGCACAAGGATTGACTCTGGCGAGCGGCAAGGGATCGCCCCCCCTCCTGACCAAAGCCATGCGCTACGCCGTGTTTCCGGGCGGTGCACGCATCCGCCCGCGACTGTGCATCGCGGTCGCCCGCGCCTGCGCCGAGGACAACGCGCGGCTGTCGTCCGCCGCCGCGGCCGCGATCGAGATGCTCCATTGCGCTTCGCTCGTGCATGACGACCTGCCGTGCTTCGACGATGCCGCGACGCGGCGCGGACGTCCCTCGGTTCACAAGGCCTTCGGCGAACGCATCGCCGTGCTCACCGGCGATGCCCTCATCGCGTTGGCTTTTCAGGCGTTGGCGGAGTCGGCGGAGACCGCGCCGCAACGGCTGGGAATGCTCATCGGCATCGTGGCTCGAGCCATCGGTGCGCCGAATGGCATCATCGCAGGACAAGCTTGGGAGTGTGAGGCACAAATCGCATTGGCCCACTATCAACGCGCCAAGACCGGCGCCCTATTTGCGGCCGCGACGTCGGCCGGCGCGTGTGCCGCCGGACACGAGAGCACGGCGTGGCATGAGTTGGGAGAGCGCATCGGCGAGGCGTATCAGATCGCCGATGACATTCGCGATGTGGTCTCGAATGAACAAGAGTTGGGCAAACCCACCGGCCGAGATCAGGCGCTCGGTCGTCCCAATGCCGTGCATCGCCTGGGCATCGGCTCGGCGGTCGAACGCCTCGAGGAACTGGTCAAGTCCGCCATCGAAGTGATTCCGGCTTGTCCGGGCGCTGCCGACCTGCGGGCACATATCCTCGGCGAGGCGAGTCGCCTCTTGCCGCGCGAACTGGCGCGACCGGCGGCTTGAACTGCGAATCCCGTGTCATGGAGTGACCGTTTTCTGGCCGTCCGGGATCGATGGCTGTCGAATCCGCAATTCCAACGCTGGGCTGCGGCGTTTCCGTTGACACGGCCCACGGCCCGAAGGCGGGCGCGGGCACTGTTCGACGTCTGTGCCGGATTCGTGTACTCGCAAATCCTGCTGGCCTGCGTGCGGCTCAAATTGTTCGAACTGCTGGCGGAGGGACCGCTGACGTCGGCGGACATTGCCCGCCGCCTCAGCGTGCCGCCTGACTCCATGGACCGGCTCTTGGAAGCATCCGCGTCGCTGCGACTCGTCGAGAAGCGGGGAGCGGGGCGCTACGGTCTGGGCAGTTTGGGCGCCGCGCTCGTCGGCAATCCAGCCGTCGGTGCCATGATCGAACACAACCGTCTGCTCTACGCCGATCTGAATGACCCCGTGGGTCTGCTGCGGGGCGAGCAAGCGCAAACCGAACTCGGCAAATACTGGGCCTACTCGCCCACGGCGCCTAAACCGGGCAGCGGCGGCGTGCCCGCCCCCGGGGCGCCATTGACGGATTACACCGCGTTGATGTCGAACTCGCAGCCTCTCGTCGCTCACGAAATATTGGATGCGTATCCGCTCGGCAAGCACACGGGCCTGTTGGATGTCGGCGGCGGTGACGGCAGCTTTCTGATCGAAGCGGGAAAGCGCCACGAGCAATTGACGCTGACCCTGTTCGATTTGCCACCGGTCGCCGAGCGTGCCGCGCAGCGCTTCGAGGCTCTCAGCATGAACGGTCGTGCGCGCGCCCTCGGCGGCAGCTTTCTCACGGATCCGATTCCCGAAGGTGCCGATGTCGTGTCGTTGGTTCGGGTCGTGCACGACCACGATGACGACGCGGCCATGACGTTATTGCGCGGCGTGCACCGTGCATTGCCGCCGAAGGGAGTGCTGTTGCTGGCGGAGCCCATGATGGGCACCCCGGGCGCGGCGACCGTGGGCGATGCCTATTTCGGTTTCTATTTGCTGGCCATGGGGCGCGGCAGACCGCGTACGCCGCAGGAATTGCGCGTGATGCTCAAAGCGGCGGGCTTTGCCCAGACACAGCTCGTGAAGACCCGCCAGCCCCTGCAAAGCCGGTTGCTCGTCGCGCGCAAGGCCGACACGAACTGAAGCGTAACGAAAAAGCGTAAAGATTAATTGACATAGTGAATAGTCAGAGTATTGTGACACAATGCAGAATATGACCTCAGCCGACGGTTTGCACGCCGCCTTCGATACGCTGGCGGTGGTGCTCGAAAAGCCCGAGCACCTCGTGTTGAGCCGGCTGAGCCTCGATACGCCCGGCGAGGAAGACGTCGTCGTCGACATGGAATGGTCGGGCATCAGCACCGGCACCGAACGGTTGCTGTGGTCCGGTCGCATGCCGCCGTTTCCGGGTCTTGGCTATCCGCTCGTACCGGGATATGAATCAGTGGGTCGCGTCGTCGACGTCGGCTCACGCGCCGGCCGGCAAGTCGGCCAGCGGGTATTCGTGCCGGGTGCGCGTTGTTACGGCGATGTGCGCGGATTGTTCGGCGGCGCCGCCGCCAAGGTGGTTGTGCCAGGAGCGCGAGTCACGCCCATCGATGAACACTTGGGTGAGCTCGGGGTGCTCTTGGCGCTGGCGGGGACGGCCTATCATGCGGTGGCCGCCAAAGGGTCGGCCTACCCAGATCTCATCATCGGTCACGGTGTGCTCGGCCGTCTGATTGCCCGGCTGGCGACACTGTTGGCGGACCAGCCGCCGGTGGTCTGGGAGACCAATGCCGGTCGGGCCGATGGCGCCGCTGGCTACACGGTCGTACACCCTGACTCCGATCCGCGCCGCGACTATCGCGCCATTTACGACGTGAGCGGCGACTCGAAGATCTTGGATTCACTGATCGGCCGACTCGCGCCGGGCGGTGAAATCGTTCTCGCCGGTTTCTACAGCGAACCGCTGTCGTTCGCGTTTCCGCCCGCATTCATGCGCGAAGCGCGCATCCGCGTCGCCGCCGAATGGCGCGAGCCGGACATGATCGCCGTCAAGGCATTGGCCGAGTCCGGCGCGCTGCGCTTGGACGGATTGATTACCCACCGGCACGAGGCCACCGATGCGGCGGCGGCCTATCGCACCGCATTTACGGATCCGTCTTGCCTCAAAATGATTTTGGACTGGAGAAGGCATTCATGAGCACGTCCCTAGCTGATTCCTCCGCGTTGCGAGCCGAGCAGGTGAGGCTCCAAGCACTGCGCGCTGAAGCGGCCATCGAGCCTGACGCGGTGCCCACCACGGCTGCCACCAAGGAAACACAGGTCATCGCCATCTACGGTAAGGGCGGCATCGGCAAGAGTTTCGCGCTCGCCAATCTGTCTTACATGATGGCGCAACAAGGTAAGAAGGTATTGCTGATCGGTTGTGATCCGAAGAGCGACACCACCTCGCTGCTCTTTGGCGGCCGGGCGTGCCCCACCATCATCGAAACGTCCGCCAAGAAAAAGCTGGCCGGCGAGCCCGTCAAGATCGGCGATGTGTGCTTCAAACGCGACGGCGTCTTCGCGATGGAGCTCGGCGGACCGGAAGTCGGTCGCGGCTGTGGCGGACGCGGCATCATTCACGGCTTCGAACTCTTGGAGAAACTGGGCTTCCACGAATGGGGCTTCGATTACGTCCTGCTCGATTTTCTCGGCGACGTGGTTTGCGGCGGGTTCGGCCTGCCCATCGCGCGCGACATGTGCCAGAAGGTCATCGTGGTCGGTTCGAACGATTTGCAGTCGCTCTATGTCGCCAACAACGTCTGTTCGGCCGTCGAGTACTTTCGCAAGCTCGGCGGCAACGTCGGCGTCGCGGGCCTCGTCATCAACAAGGATGATGGCA
>Ga0116229_10010327_pt1 | contig 14031 bp, 12 predicted proteins | sample S1TSphgellanicum_3_FD_87313 | JGI IMG/M metagenome (GOLD analysis project Ga0116229, IMG submission 87313) | Host-associated microbial communities from peat moss isolated from Minnesota, USA - S1T2_Fc - Sphagnum magellanicum MG | ecosystem: Host-associated > Plants > Peat moss > Unclassified...
CCGGCCCATTCTCGTGCGCCGTAACATGCGCAAATGGCGCCGCACCCCTCGCCAGCATGATTGGAGCTACCCGCACCGGCGCCGGCGAGGCCGCCACCGGCGGAGCTTGCGGAACCGTAACATTCACCATCGCGGGCGCCACCCGACGCGCCGGCGGCGGCGCCGGATCCTGCCCCGCCTGCAACGGTGCGGGCGACGAAAGCTGGGCCACCATCACCACCTCCCGTGCCGATGGAATTTCCCCGTCCGCCAAGACCTGCGCCGCGTCCGCCGCCGGGGCCGCCTGCACCGGGGCCACAACGGCCTGAGCCTCCGCTTCCTGCATTACCTTTACGGAATGCCCGCTTCCATGGTGCGTTTCCCCCACGCCATGGCTGAGCGCCACCAGCACCAAATCGAACCCGCATGCCGCCGCGGCGCCAAGCGTCGCGATCCGCCCGGCGGTCCTGGCCCAGTCGCGCCAAGCCACCTGCGCGGCGGCACTCTGCGAAGCGCTATCCGGCTCAATCCATTCGCTGCTCGCACGCGCATCATAATTGCCGACATCCCAATCGTCCGCCGGCGCATCAAGCCGCGCGTCCGTTTCGGCCCGCCGATCGAGCAACCTTTGCCGCGTCCGCGGCCCCGCGGCCGCCAGACGATGCCCCATCGCCGCAATGCTTGCAGCCCGTGCATCCCCAACACGATCCGGCCAGCCATAGGAAGTTTGGTCAGACATGGCTGCGCGTGACATTGCCTCGCTCCTGTCCAGATCAGTGCCGTTATCGAATGCCCCGCCGAAGACTAAATTCCCGTTCACGACTAACGTGTGGCCAAAGCCGGGAACTTGGCAAGAGTCATTAACGTTACACGCCATTTTATTTATGCCTGCTTTTTGCTCACCCTTTGCGCCGACAAACCCCGTGTCAACGAAGCGGCACGTCCGCAGCCATTGCGGTGCCCGCTACCGAAGTGCCCGTTACCGAAGGGCCCGCTAGCGAAGTAATTGCCGCACGAACAATCTCCGGCCCCACCAGCTCCGGCGTCAGCGCATGCAGGAACATCAAACCGTCAATCAGCGCATGCATCACCCGAACGAACACCTCCGGCGCGACCGGCAACGACCCCTCCGGCATCGCCTGACGCAACGCCTCCGCCGCGCGGCGATAAATTTCCGCATTGCCCGCCGCCACCCGCGCCCGCATTTCGGGGTGCGTCAGCGCATAGGCCTGAAACGAAGCCGCGCCCACCGCCGCCTGCCGCCGCGCCGGCATCGCCGCAATCACCGCCTCGGCCAGCATGTCCATGTGCGCGGCAAACCCCGCCCCAGGCACCAACGGCGGCATGATCGGCTCCCACCGCGCCGCCACCACGGCCAGGAACAGATCCTCCTTGTTACGGAAATTGCCGTAAATCGCGCCGCGAGTCATGCCCGCGCGCGCCGCCACCGCGTCCAGCGACGTGCCCTCGAACCCGTTCTCACGCACCAGCGCCGCCGCCGCCGCCACCAGCCGCGCCCGCGTCCGCGCCCGCTTCTGCCCCTTCAGGTCCGCAGCCCCGTTTTCAGACATTTCTAATTCAGGCATCGCCAAAATATACGTCATTGTATTTTATACAGCAATGTATATTATCGCGGCGGACCCAGCGATAGGACACCTTCAATGGCGTGGATTTGGCTCAGCATCGGCATCGTGGCAGCCGCAATCGGCGCCGGCGTGATCACCGAAACGCTCGCGGAATCGCGCGACCGCGCCAAATTCCCGCCGCCCGGCCAGATGGTCGATGTCGGCGACGGCCGCCGCATGCACATCCTTTGCCGCGGCCCCGAACCAGGTGCCACACCCAGCGCGCCAATGGGCCCCACCGTCATCATCGAGCAAGGCGCCGGCAGCCCCGCCATGCTCTGGTGGCCGCTCGCCGCCAAAATCGCCCCGTTCGCCCGCATCTGCACCTACGACCGCGCCGGCTACCAATGGAGCGACCCGGCACCCCGCACCCGCAGCCTGCAGGATCGCGTCACCGACCTGCACACCCTGCTCGCCGGCGCCCAAATCCCCGGCCCCCCCGGCGGCCAATACGTGCTGGTCGCCCATTCCTTCGGCGGACCCATCGCCCGCCTCTACGCCCAAACCTACCCCGATCAGATCGCCGGCATGGTGCTGGTGGACACCCCGGAGGAAGCCGTCATCTTCCGCCCCTCCTATCACGCCTACGCCCGCAAAATCGGCCTGTTCGCCCGCGCCCTCGAGGTCGCCGCCCATGTCGGCCTGGTCCGCTTCGGCCTGACGTTCTGGCGCACCGTCCCCGACGGCTTCACGCCCACCGAATTCGCCACCCTCAAATCACACCTCGCCCGCCCCGCCTTCTTCCGCGCCATGGCCGACGACCCCGCCGCCCTCGAACGCGTCCCACCCGACATGCAGCGGCCCGGCGGCTTCGGCACCCTCGGCGACAAGCCCCTCGTCGTCCTCGCCCACGGCATTCCCTTCCCCGGCCCGGCCGCCGTGCTCGAGGAGGGATGGGCCGAAGGCCAGCAACGCCTCGCCCACCTCTCCACCCGCGGCGAACTCGTCCACGCCACGCATAGCAACCATATGATTCAGTCCGACGAGCCGGAGTTGGTGATCGAGGCGATCAGGCAAGTCGTGAACAGCAAAACAGTAAAAACAAAAGCTTAAAGAAAGCAGTTCTTTTCTGAACAAAACAACCAAAAGACGTTTTCCCTGCGCCTGCATCGACGTGGGAGCCAAAACCGCCCAGTCGGGCATTGCATCACGCGCAAAAGTTTTTTGGTTCTTTCTTTCAAAAAAGACTGCTTCCTTCTGCTTCGTGACAGATCAGCGACACATTGCTAGACACCGCCCGCCCCCGCCGCGGACACACCATGAAAATCGTCGCCTGCAACAGCAACCGCCCGTTGGCCGAGGCCGTCGCCGCTGCCCTCAACATCCCGCTCACCCGCGCCTCGGTCCGCCGCTTCGCCGACCTCGAAGTGTTCGTCGAAATCCAGGAAAACGTCCGCGGCGAGGACGTGTTCGTCCTGCAATCCACCAGCTACCCCGCCAACGACAACCTGATGGAATTGCTCATCATGCTCGACGCGCTGCGCCGCAGCAGCGCGCGCCGCAAAACCGCCGTCATCCCCTATTTCGGCTACGCCAGGCAAGACCGCAAAAGCAGCCCCCGCACCCCGATCAGCGCCAAGCTCGTCGCCAACCTCATCACCCAGGCCGGCGCCGACCGCGTCCTCACGCTCGACCTGCACGCCGGCCAGATCCAGGGCTTTTTCGACATCCCGGTGGACAACCTGTTCGCCGCCCCCCTGTTCGCCGCCGACATCCGGGCCCGCTACGCCGGCCGCGACATCATGATCGTCTCGCCCGACGTCGGCGGCGTGGTCCGCGCCCGCGCGCTCGCCACCCGCCTCAACGTCGATCTCGCCATCATCGACAAACGCCGCGAACGCGCCGGCATTTCGGAAGTGATGAACGTCATCGGCGACGTGCGCGGCCGCGACTGCATCCTGGTCGACGACATCTGCGATTCCGGCGGCACACTGTGCAATGCCGCCGACGCCCTCGTATCGAACGGCGCCAAATCGGTCGGCGTCTATGTCACCCACGGCGTGCTGTCCGGCGGCGCGGTGGCGCGCATGGCCGGCAGCCCGATCGAACTCACCACCATCACCGACAGCATCGCCGCCACCGAGGCGGTCCGGGTCTCCAATAAAATGCGCCAGCTCTCCATCGCGCCGCTGCTGGCCAAGGCGATGCGGAACATTTCGGAAGAATCCTCCGTCAGCAAGCTGTTCGATTGAGCCACGCCGTGCTTCTCCCCCGTCCCTTCTGGTTTTTGCGCCACGGCGAAACCGACTGGAATGCCGCCAACCTCACCCAGGGCCGCACCGACGTTCCGCTCAACGAACATGGCATCGCCCAAGCGCACGCCGCCGCCGCTCGCCTGACCGGCCAAGGCATAACATCGCTGTTCTGCTCACCGCTCGGCCGCGCCCGCCACACCGCCGACATCGTCGCCGGCCGCCTCGGCCTGCCGGTGCAGATCCATAACGATCTCCGCGAAGCCAGTTACGGCGTCCACGAAGGCGAGGTGATGGGCGCCTGGTTCGCCGCCTGGGTCGCCGGCGACGCATCCCCCGAGCGCGGTGAAAGTTTTGCCCAGGTCCGCGCGCGCGCCGTCGCCGCGATCAACACCATTACGACTGAAAACACCCTCCCGCTGATTATCGGCCACGGCGGCTTCTTCCGCACCGTCCGCGCCGCCATGGGCTTTCCGGCCGCGGTGCGCACGCCGAACGCGCAGCCTTTGTTCTGCAAGCCTCACGAAAATGGGTGGGAAATGGATGCTTTGGATGGGCCGCCAATTTATGCCGAAAAGTGAAGGAAGTATTTCTGTCTTGAAAGAAAGAAACAAAGAACTTTTGCTGTGAGAGCGTGATCGCTCGAGGTTGAATGACCGGCGGCGTTGCTCACGCTCTCAAACAACGAGGTGCCTGCGTTTCTCACGTTCCATTCATGTCGGGCCCCTAGACTGCCCGGATGGACGATCCGGCTGCCATCGCGACCTACTATCAGCTGGACGCCAGCCATCCGGCAGCCCTGACGGTCGGCGGCCTTCGCGCCTACGCAGCGCTGGACCGGCGGGACCCCGGAAGGCGCCTGATCGCGCTGCAAAGCCGGCCGGAATTGCCGCCGCGGTCGCGCGCCCTCACGCGCCTGGGCGCCAGCCCGGTGCCGCATGCGCTTACACCGCTGGATCAGGGACCAGGTCGAGACCCGGCCGGGCAGGAAGGCTGGTTCATCCTGTGCGTGGCGCCGCCGGGGCCGGCGATTTCCGCGGCGATGGGCACCCAGGCCCGTCCCTGGTCCGAGGCCGAGGCCATACACTACCTGGTAAAGCCGGCCGCGACTGCGTTGCATGCGCTGGTGGAGCGCGGCGTAACGCATCGGGCGATCCGGCCCGATAACCTGTTCCGCGCCGGGCCCGGTGAGCCGGTCACGCTCGGACCCTTCTGGGCAGCGCCGCCCGCGAGCTTGCAGCCCAACGTCTTCGAGCCGCCTTACGCCGCCATCTGCTTGCCGGCGGGCCGCGGCGAAGGCACCGCGGCGGACGACGTTTACGCGCTCGGCGCCGTGCTGCTGTGGTGCGTGCTCGGCGGGCCGCCGGCCTGGACGGAGCCGTCCGGCTTGCTGCGGCGCAAACTGGAGCTCGGCAGCTTCGCCGCGCTGGCCGCGGGCAGCGCCTTGTCGGGCGGATTCCAGGAACTGCTGCGCCTGATGCTGGCCGAGGATCCAGACCACCGGCCCACCGCGGAACTCCTGATGGTGCCCGACCAGGCACGCTCGCGCCGCCTCGCGACACGCCCAACGCCGCGCGCGAACCGCCCCTTGCAGGTTGCGGGCGTCGCTTGCTCCACCGCACGTGAACTGGCGCATGGCCTGTGCGCGCAGCCCGAGCAGGGTTATGCCCTGATTCGCAGCGGCGCGGTGGATCGCTGGCTGCGGCGACTGCTCGGCGACGGCCAGCTGGCCGTGCTGATCGAGGAAATGGTGGATGGCGCCATCGAGTCCGAAACCGACGAACAGCGCCGGCAGGCCGGAACCCTGATGCGGGTTGCCTGGGCGCTCGACCCGCTGACCCCGCTGATCTGGCGCGGCATCGCCCTGTTTCCGGACGGACTTGGCAGCGCCCTGGCCGCGGCCCAGGCGGCAGGCCAGGCCGTGGTCTGCGCCGCGCTGGAGGAACTGGTGATGTTCGACGTCATCACCTTCTGGTCGGCGCTGCAGACCAAGCGTCGCGATCTCGAGGCGCTGCGCCAGGAAACGCGGGACTGGCGCGGCTGGCTCATCGCCCGCGGCGCCATGGGCGGCGCCAAGCGATTGTCCTATTGCCTCAATCCCCTGCTGACCTGCGGGTCCCCCTTGCTCGCGGGCCGGGCGGTGGCGCGGCTGGCCGATCTGCTCCCGGCGCTCGAATCATCGGCCGCGCGGGCCGACCGCAAACGGCCGCCGGTCGACGCCCATGTGGCTGCCTTCGTTGCCGCGCGGGCCGACACCACATTGCTGGCCGACATCGGACATCTGGACGGTTTCGCCACAGCGCAGGAGAGACTCTCCGTCCTCCGGCTCTTCGCCCGCCTGCAAACCCGGCTGCACCCCGCCCCCCTGCCGGGGCTCGCGGGATGGCTGCTCGAGAGCCGGCTGGTCGATCTCGACCAATGGCGCAACCTGCAAACCCGCAAGTCGCTCGGCGTACGATTGGCGGAAGCCGCGGCCGCCGGGCAAATCGGCACTATGCTGCAACTCGCCCAGGACAATTCGGCGCAGGCGGCGGACGCGGCAGGCGCCGCGCAGGCGGCCGGACGCGCCCTGGCGATCGCCCACGCCCTGGCGACGCTGGCAGCCGGCGGCGACCGCAGGCGCACCGACGCCGAGCGGCTGGCCTACGACGTCGCCGCCGGCGCCGGATTGCTCGCCGTGCTGCTTGCCGCGGTCGCGCTGGGCCTGACGCTGTAATGGAAGCGGCCGGCACCGCTCGCGGAAAGCAGGCACGCGGCGGCCATCCCTGGCTGCAAGGGCTGGCATGCGGCGCGCTGCTCACCTTCGCGCCGGCCTTCGCGCTGCTGCTGGGTGTGCTGCTGGCGCCGGCGCTTGTCGCCGTCCTGCTGGATCGCCGCCCAGGCCAGCCGGTGGCACGCGCGGTTTTCCTCGCCGGCACCGCCTTTGCGCTGGCCCCGGCGTGGCACCTGTTCGCGGGCGGGCCGAGCCTGGGCGCGGCCCTGGATCTGCTGCAGGAACCGCCGGTGCTGGCGCCCGCATGGCTCGCCGGCGCCTGCGGCTGGGCGCTGTGCGAAATCCTGCCGATGCTGCTGCGCATCGCAGCCGAAACGCGCGCCGCGGCCCGCGTCGCGGCGCTGAAGGCGGAAGCCAAAGCGCTGCGGGAAACCTGGGATCTGGAGAGCGGCTAGAGCGTGATCGCTTGAGGTTGAGAGCGCCGCAAGGCGATGGCACTGCACCACCCTCATGGCACTTGTCGCCGGCCACAACGCTCACACCTCAACGCTGGCGGCCGGCATCCAGACCCCATGAACGCAGAGCCAATCCCTTCGCAAGACGCACTGGCGTTCCGCAACGCGCTGGGCAGCTTTGTCACCGGGGTGACGATCGTCACCACCCGCGATCGCGCCGGCCAGGACATCGGGCTCACCGCGAACAGCTTCAATTCCGTGTCGCTCGATCCGCCGATGATCCTGTGGAGCCTGGCGCTCATCAGCCGCAATCTGCCGGCGTTCCGGCAAGCCACCTGGTGGGCCGTGCACGTGCTGTCGTCATCGCAGGAAACGCTGTCCGGCCGCTTCGCCAGCAAGGCTGCGGACAAATTCACCGGCGTTCCCGTGACCCGCGGACCCGGCGATATTCCCATGCTGGAAGACTGCGCCGCGCGCTTCGTCTGCCGCACCGCCTTCGAATACGAAGGCGGCGATCACGCGATCTTTGTCGGCGAGGTGCTGTCGTTCGACCGCGCCGGCCACCCGCCCCTGGTCTATCACCAGGGCCGCTACGGCCAGGTTCAGGCGTCCTCCGCCGGTTTTGTTGTCGACCAGGGCGGCCGGTCGCGCCTGAGTGAACTTGGCGCGGCCATGCTGCTGGAGCTTCTGGCCGTCGCCGCGGACGACCCGCAGGGCGGGCGTCAACTCGCCCGGCGCGATCCCGATAAGCTACGTGCCATGCTTGGGAGACTGCTCGAAGGCGCATCCGCCTGAGGCGCGCAGCCTGGACCACGCGACGCACGATCCTGCCTGGACCGCCCTGCCCGCGATGCCTACAAGCCGCTGGTCAACGTTGCACAGGTCTTCCTGAATGCTCACCCGCACCTCGCTCGATCCGCAATCGGCCCTGGTTTGCACCATGGTGCTCGTGGCCGCCGCCGAATCCGGCGGCATTTCGGATCGCGAAATCGGCGTCATGGCGACGCTGGTGCAAACCTTGCCGATCTTCGAGGGATTTTCCACCGACGCGTTGCGTGACGCGGCGGACGCCGCGATCAACTTGCTGCGCGATGAAAACGGTTTGCCGCACGCCGGCCGCCTCATCCGCGAGGCGCTGGACACCCGCCTGCGCGAAACGGCCTACACACTCGCCTGCGAGGTGATCGCCGCCGAGACCGACCACGGGCAGGCGATCCTGCAAATGCTGGCGTTCATCGGCGCGGAACTCCGCCTCGACCGCCTGGTCATCGCCGCCATCGAGCGGGGTACGCGGGCGCGGTACCAGCGGTTGTAGGTAACCACAAAGAGGACGCAGGTCTTCTTTGAAAAAAAGAACCAAAAAACCTTTGCCTTTAAAGCTCGATTGTCGCCGTCAGGCGGTTCCCGCCGAACGGCGCTCGTTGTCCGGCGTGATTTCCGCCCGGCCCTGATGGCTGGTCGGGTCAGCAATGAGGTCTGCGGGCATTACGCCAGCTTCAAATTCGTCGCCGCGGCCTTGCCGCGTTCCATCACCACTTCGTAGGTCACTTTCTGTCCGTCATTGAGGCCGCGCAGGCCGGCGGCCTGCACCGCGGTGATGTGTACGAACACATCCTTGCCGCCGTCGCCCGGCATGATGAAGCCGAAGCCTTTTGTCGCATTGAACCACTTTACCGTACCAGTCGCCATGTTCTGTATCACTTCCGTCCTGTGGCACCGCGCGGCGGTCGCGCGGCGTTGACGCAAACCGGAACGCTCTCGCGCCTGAAGCTTCCGGTGACGGATACAGTCAAGGCCAGTCGAAACGTCGATCGCCCACGCATGGGGCCAGAAACACAAACCGGTGTCAATCGGCCCCGGTTTGTCACGCGCCGGCGCGATCGTGATAATGTTGCGAACTAATAACGTAACCCTCGATGTCGTGCGACCGGCGCGGGACCATGGTTCACCGCGATCTGGTTCACCTGCCTTTAACATTCCTCTCCCTATTCTGGACGCCGTGCACCTTTCTGGGAGACATCGCGTGGCGCTACACAATGATGGTATTACGGTTAACGTCCCGGCGCCCGTGCCCGATACGTTGACGGTGTCCGGCGGCGCCGGCTACACGCCGGGCGCGCCGATGAACGTTTCGCCTCAGGTCGGCCAAACCGTGCTGACCGTGGGCGCGGGCGAAGAATTCTCCACCATCGGCGCTGCGGTCGCGGCGGCGCAGAACGGCGACCTGATCCTGATCGCGCCGGGCACCTACGTGAACGACTTTGCCGATGTCACGGCGCAGGTCACCATCGCGGGGGCCGGCGGCATGGTCAACCTGGTGTCCACCGAGGCCCTGCCAAATGAGAAAGGTATCTTTATCGTCGACAATAATTGCCAAATCGACAATTTGACCTTTCAGGGCGCCGAAATCCCTGACCTCGAAGGCGGCAACGGCGCCGGCATCCGCTACCAGGGCGGCAATCTGGTGCTGAACAATGATGCGTTTCTGGACAACCAGAACGGCATCATGGGCTCCGCGGTGGACAATCTGCCGCAGAACAGCTTTACGGTCAAGAATTGTACCTTCGACAATAACGGCCAGAGCACCGGCCAATATGCCGGCTACACCCACAATATCTATGTCGGCGAGGGCGTCAGTTCGCTCTATGCGACGAACAACATCTTCGAGCGCGCAAATGTCGGCCATGAGTTGAAGAGCCGCGCCGAAAGCAATTACATCAGCAACAACATTTTCTACGACGGTCCCACCGGCACCGCCAGCTACAGTATCGACCTGCCGGATGGCGGCGCCGACACGATCTCCGGCAATATCCTGGAGAAGGGGCCGCTATCGGAGAACGACTCGTTCATCCATTACGGTGGCGAGGGCATTCCGTATGCCGGCAGCGGCCTGACCGTGACGGGAAACCATTTCATGAACGATCTCGGCCCGCAGGCCAACGGCGTGCTCAACCAGACCACGTTGCAGGCCACGATCACCGGCAATGAATTCGACAATTTCGGCACCGCGACATTGGTTCAGGGCAGCTATACACAAAGCGGCAATGTGGACCAGAACGGCGACGCGATCGCGCCCAGCTCTTCGAACGATTTCGCGTCCGGCACCGACCTGTATGATTACTCCGGCGACGCGCTCTCCCACAACGTCACCCTCACCACGCAGGCCGGGGTTCGCGGCGGCGGCGGCCTGCTCACCGTCGTCGCCGAGGCCGGGCATGTGACCGTGCTGGGCGGCATCGGCGGCCTGAATTACCAGGAAGCCCCAAATGAGGGCGGTTCCTACATCACCACCGCCGCCGGCGCGTCCGACACCATCGCGGCGCCGGGCCAGGACACCATACAAGCCAGCGGAAACGACAGCATCAGCGCCGGCAGCGGCAATCTGACCGCCGAAATCGACGGCAACGATACCGTCAACAGCGGCACCGACAACAATGCCTACACGGTGAACGGCACTTTGAGCCTGATCGGCAACGGCGGTTCGGATACCGTGCAAATCAATAGCGAAACCGCCCGCGCCACGCTGCAGGGCACCGAATCCTATTTCCAGAACACCATCAATGGCGGCTACAGCGCGTGGGCGATCAGCCAGGATGGCGCGCAGGATCAGGCCACCATCAACGGCGGCGGCGTGGCCGCGGCGGTATATGACGGCGGCATGAACGTCACCACGTCGGGTGGCACGGGCGGCTCGGACATCACTTTTGGCTCCGGCACCGTAACCATGGCCAGCAATGGCGACGATACCGTGCAGGCCGGCAGCGGGACCGCAACGATATTGGTCAGCGCCTCGGCAACGATCTACGACGGCACCGGCGCCCTTGGCGTCTACGGCCACGGCGTGCAGGGTGAGGCGTCGGTATATGGCGGCGCCGGCCCGGTAACCATCAGCGGCGACACCGGCAACATCACCTACATCGGCGGCGCGCAACAAGGCGTATTGAACGCGCAGCTCAGCGGCATCGTCATCGACGGCGGCGCCGGCCTGCTGAATGTGACGGGCGGCAGCGACCAGACGGTGATCGGCGGCGCCGGCGGCCTGAATTTCAACACCACCGGCGGCGCCGACACGATCACCACCAATGCGGCGGCCCACGATACGATCGGCTTCACCTATGCCTGCGACATCGTCAGCAACGGCACCGATCACATTATCGACGGCGAGGGCAACTCCACGGTGACCGCCAACGGCCACGCAACGATCACCGGCAGCACCGCAAATGCGTGTTACACCCTGAACGGCCAGGACAGCCTGACGGCGCAGGGCTACACCCGGGTCACCATCGGCGGCGGATCGCACGACACGGTGAATGGCGGTTCCCTGACCAGCATCGCGGTGAATGGCGGCTGGCTGAGTTTCACCCAGACCGGCAACACCGACCACGAAACGGCAACCGTCAGCGGTGCCAACGCCAGCTTGCAAGATGGCGTCAACGCCAATCTCGATCAAATGACGCTCGGCGGCCAGGGCGATGCCGCGACACTGGGCGGCGGTCACCAGATTGTTTCGATGGGCGCAAGCGGCACCAGCATAACGGCGGCAGCCGGCACCGATACGATCAACATTTCGGCCGGCGGCGGCGTCATCTGGGGCGGCAGCGGGGCGCTCATGCTGCAAATGAACGATACGCAGGACCAGCAGGTGATCAGCGTGCACGGCGGCAGCGGCATTGTGATGCAGCAATCCGGATACGGCAACCTGGTGTTCACCGGCGGACGTGGTTCCGCGTCGCTTGGCGGCGTTTCAGGCAAGGAGACCATTACCGCGGGCGCCGGCAACATGACGTTGGTGGGCGGCGCCAGCGGCACGCGCTTCACCGCCGGCAGCGGGTCGGCGCAGGCAACGCTCACCCGGGCGGGCGGCGTTGTGGTGTTCGGCAGCGGCCAGGCAGCGATCACCGAGGCCGGATCGGGCAGCGCGGTCACCTACGACTTTGTCGCCGGCCACGGTGGCGGCTCGGACACCATCACCGGCTTCCACGCCGGCACCGATCAGTTGTCGTTCCAGGGGGTCAGCGTCGTCTCCAACGTGGCCACAGGCGGCTCCACGTTCCTCACGCTATCGGATGGCACCCACGTGACGTTCGCCGGGGTCACCGGTGTCAATGCCTTCGTGCATCACATGTGATACCCCTTGGCACCGAGACGCCGGAGGGTGCAATGCGGCGTCGCATTGCCCCCTCCGGCGGCGAACGCACCGAAAGATAAAAGTTTTTTGTTTGTTCTTTTCAAAAAAGAAATACTTCCTTGTGGGCCTTACCCCAACGGATAAGGCAGCTTGAATATCACGTCCTCCTGCGTCACCTGCCGCTCCTCGATCTGCAGGTGAAACCGTTTACCGAGTTCCAACAGCACCTCCTGCACCAGGCTTTCCGGCGCCGAGGCTCCGGCGGTAAGCCCCACCGTGCCGACGCCATCGAGCAACGAAAAATCCAGGTCCGACACTTTCGGTACCAGAACAGCGCGCCGCGCGCCGGCACGTTCGGCCACCTCGCGCAACCGCTGGCTGTTGGACGAATTTGGGCTGCCGATCACAATCAGCAAATCACACGAAGCCGCAATGGTTTTCACCGCCGCCTGCCGATTGGTGGTAGCGTAACAAATATCCTCGCGCCGCGGCCCGTCGATATGCGGAAACCGCCGGCGCAGCACCTCGATGATCCCCGCCGTGTCATCGACCGATAACGTGGTCTGCGTAATGAAGGCCAGGCGCCCGGCCACCGGATTGATCTGTTCGGCCTCCTCGGCGTTCTGCACCAACGTCACCGCGCCCGGCGGCAACTGCCCCATGGTGCCGACCACTTCGGGGTGGCCGCAATGGCCGATCATCAGGATATGGCGCTTTTCGCGGAAATGGCGCTCCGCCTCGCGGTGCACCTTGCTGACCAGCGGGCACGTCGCGTCCAGATAGTCCAACTGACGCCGCTGCGCCTCGGCCGGCACCGATTTGGGCACACCGTGGGCGGAAAACACCACATGCGCGTTCGCCGGCACCTCGTCGAGCTCCTCGACAAAGATCGCCCCCTGGCGCTCCAGGTCCTCCACCACCGTGCGGTTATGAACGATTTCGTGGCGGACATACACGGGCGCGCCATAGCGGCGGAGCGCTTCCTCCACCACGCGGATCGCCCGGTCCACGCCGGCGCAGAATCCGCGCGGGCCGGCCAGGATGACGCGCAGGCTGGCAAGCGCCTGCGGTGAACCCGTCAGGGTGCTGGGCAAATTGTCGGTGACGGCATCGGGCATGACAGGGCGGCTTCTTCCGGAACAGCTTGATGCGGCACTATAGAAGGCGCGGCCTTTCTGGTGCAAAGCAGCGCCGCGGCGTCACATAAAGCGAGACATGGCGCCACACATGGCCGGAGCCAAGCGGAGTTGCAATGCGGGTTTTTCGAAACTGTTTACCTACGCGCCGGCGCGTCCGCCTGCTGTCCGCTGTGCTGCTACCGGCTTGCCTTGCGATGGCCGCCTGCACCCCGGACCCCGACGAAAAGGCCCCGCAATGCCCGGTAGCGCTGCTGCGGCGGGACGCCAGCACCCTCACCCGCTATGATGGGCGAGGCACCGATCTCACCGATCTGGTGCTGAGTGGCCAGTTGCAGAACGTGGACGGCGCCTGCAGGGGCCTGCTCGGCAAGAACACGCTGGCCGCGCATGCCCACGCGGTCATGGTGCTGACCCGCGGCCCCGCGGCGACCAGCCGCGAGGTGGATGTTCCCTATATTGTTGCCGTGATGAAGGGCGACCAGGTTCTGGACCGGCGCCAATACACGCAGCACGTGGCGTTTCCGCCCAACGTGGACACGGTGCAGGTGACCGGGCAGGACGTGTATTTCAACTTCCCGACCCGCCGTGGTCTGGGCGGACAGAATTACACCATCTACGTCCTGTTCGCGCTCACGCCGGAGGAACTGGCGGCCAACCGGCGGGCGCTGGAGGCGGCGCATTAGAGCATTTTCAGCCTGACTGGAATCGCCCAATCTAGGCGGGCAGCCTGAGGCTGATACAAATGCTCGGCATACAACAGAGCTGGAGCGGCCAGAAGGACGCCGACGATTTTCCAGTCA
>Ga0116229_10010328_pt1 | contig 14030 bp, 10 predicted proteins | sample S1TSphgellanicum_3_FD_87313 | JGI IMG/M metagenome (GOLD analysis project Ga0116229, IMG submission 87313) | Host-associated microbial communities from peat moss isolated from Minnesota, USA - S1T2_Fc - Sphagnum magellanicum MG | ecosystem: Host-associated > Plants > Peat moss > Unclassified...
ATAGATTGTATTTTTGGATGAACTTTATTCATCTTGAGATTTCATGAATTTTTCACAAAATAGCAATGTGGAGACACAACTTGGGAATGCCAACCTGATGACAAAATTGACTTGAGAATTGAATTGGGCAAATGTGAACCTTCCAATTTGGCACCCAATTTGTCAAAGAGGAGTTGCCAAAGAGGAAAAAGTTCACAATTTGGCAAAACTAAGTGGAGTTGCCAAAGAGGAAAAGGTCCACAATTTGGCAAAACTAAGTGGAGTTGGCAAAAACACGAAAAGTGAACTTGGCAAAATAGGGAAATAGCCGTGTGGACTTCCAGAATTTGGCAAAAAGTGGAGTTGGCAAAATGGAAAACTGAACTCGGCCAAATACCCGACCTACCGAGCATTTGGTATCCATAAGGTTGCACTGCAAACAGCCCCCACCAGGGCACCATCCACTGGATGATATCTGTCTGTTATGACCCAGTTGTGGATGAACCTTAACTGAGTTAATAATATCCAGTTTCACATTGGTAACCCATTTTGATGCAGCTGTTTGTTAATAGGTAGGTAGAAGCAAACTAACTGAGGTAACTACCATGGTTAAGTAGGGAACTGTAACCCACCAGAAAAAAACTGTTTCATGAATACTTATCATCTATCTTTGGGTGGGTGCTGGTTCACTCTGTCCCCTATTTTTGGATGTTAGTTCTTAGGGGACGGAGGGCTGGATCTTTAGTAGGGTGGGGTCAACTTTGATGCCCTAGGTAAGAAGGTAGGTAGGTAGGTAGGTAGGTAGGTAGGAAGGAAAGTTCGCAAGCTCTTACTCATCAATGCGGTGTTATTGGTGATTTTTCATCCAACTGACGTCCATTGGATGAAAAATGATGAGACCCTTTAAAAGTAAAAAAAAAGGTTCCCCCAAGTTCGTGTTTGATTTGGGTGGCGACTGACGTCCATTGGATGAAAAATGACATGAGAGCCTTCCCAAAAAAAAACAAGTTCCCAAGTTCGTTCTCGTTGGGTTTCGTGCACTGCTGACGGTCGTCCCCACTGGATGATGGATGAAAAAAAGGATGGAACTCTTCTTTTTAAAAAAAAGTTGGCGAAGATTCCCAAGTTCTGTCCTGTTGTTTGGCTTTTGGATCCTGACGATTTCCCAATGGATGAAAAAAGGATGAGACTTTTTTTATAAAAAAAGTTCGCAAAGTAGGTACCTACTACTTGCAGTGGAAATTAAACACTTGTTTGGTTAGGGAACGTGCTGACGTTCTATTGGATGAAAAATGATGAGAGTTTGGATGAGAAGAGCGATGAGTTTTGGTCAGCGTGCCGTAAGATTCGATATGCACGTGAAAGAAAGAAAGAAAGTTCATCCATCCATCGTGGACGAAAGTTCCTCCGCTCTTTCTTTCCGTCGTAGAAGAAGACAGAAGTGAGAAAGACGAAGAAGAAGAAGAATTCGAAGGAGCGATGGCGATGGCGAAGGAGCTTTGCTGCTGCTACTCTTGCTCTTCTTCTTCTCCTCGTTCTCTGTAGCTTCATTCTCTATGGTCGAAATTTCTTGAATTTTTTCTCCATTTACTTCAATAAAATCTCATCTCTTCCCGTTCTTGGAAGTTGATTTTTTTCCCAAACACTGGCTTTGAAAATCTGACGCCGGTTTCATTGGATTTGAAGAAGGGAGTGAGACTTGTGTTGTGTGTGTGTGTGTGTGTGTCCCTCTCTTTGTTTTTCAAGTCCGGGGGGAGAAGAACAAGAACAAGGACGAAGTTCAAATTCTGGAACTTTAAGCATCTGACCTGCGAATTTTGCTGCGCTTCCGGTCTTCTGGTCAAGGTAAGTGCAGATTTCTCTCTGTCGGAATTTGTGGTTTGTTTTGTTTTTCTTGCGGGGGGGCTTGCAAGAAGCTCTGTCGGATCTCTCGTCGGGCTATAGGGGATTTTTTAGCTCTATCGGATCTCTCGTCAGGCTGTGGTGAATTTTGCTTTTTTTCCATTCCACGAAGAAGAAAGGGGCAATGGAGGGGTTATTATTATTGTTGTTTCGATTTTTGAGCTTTTCCCCCCCCCTCCCTGCTGCCGGCTACAAGAAGAAGCTCTGTTTTTATCTCGTGTTATGGTCGTTGTGCTGCTGGCTGGGGTTTTCTATTTTTTTCCTTCAAGAATATAGGACATCATGTTTGGATTTCAAGCAAAAAATACAAATTTCCTGACAAAGCATCATGGTTTGAAGCTGACAGCAGGAGGAAGAAGAAGAAGATCGAATCAGTTTGTAAGCAGCTATGGGTGGCCTTTCAAGGATCGGTTTGGCTGGGCTTGCAGTCATGGGCCAGAACTTGGCCCTCAACATAGCTGAGAAGGGCTTTCCTATCTCAGTGTACAACCGCTCAGCAAACAAAGTAGATGAGACCGTCGAGCGTGCCAAACTGGAAGGCAATCTTCCAGTCAAGGGTTACTACCATCCAAAGGAGTTTGTTCTCTCCATTCAGAAGCCACGGTGCATCATCATCTTGGTCAAGGCAGGATCCCCTGTTGATCAAACAATCGAGACTCTTTCACAGTACCTTGAGAAGGGTGATTGTATCATTGACGGAGGCAATGAGTGGTACGAGAATACAGAACGGCGTGCTGCTGCTGTGAAGACCAAGGGCTTACTGTATTTGGGAATGGGAGTATCGGGAGGAGAAGAAGGTGCTCGTAATGGACCATCTCTCATGCCTGGAGGTACTCTAGAGGCTTACAAATACATAGAGGACATTGTCAAGAAAACTGCAGCACAAGTCAGTGATGGCCCTTGTGTGACATATGTGGGACCAGGAGGTGCTGGCAACTTTGTGAAGATGGTCCACAATGGCATTGAGTATGGTGATATGGAGCTCATTGCAGAGGCATATGATGTTCTCAAATCTGTTGGTGGTTTGACAAACCAGGAACTGCAGGAGACGTTTGCTGAGTGGAACAAGGGTGAGCTTGAAAGCTTCTTGATTGAAATCACTGCTGACATCTTTTTGGTGAAGGATGATAAGGGTGATGGAGAACTTGTTGACAAGGTGTTGGACAAGACGGGCATGAAAGGCACAGGGAAATGGACTGTCCAGCAAGCTGCCGAGCTATCGATTGCAGCACCCACTATTGCCACATCCTTGGACCTGCGATATCTTTCTGGATTGAAAGAGGAGCGTGTGGAAGCTGCCAAAGTCTTCAAAGAGGCAGGAATTACTGACATTCTTACAGTCAAGAACATCAACAAGAAAGAGCTCATTGACAATGTCCGTAAGGCTTTATATGCTTCCAAGATTTGCAGCTATGCACAAGGGATGAATCTCATTCGTGCCAAGAGCATTGAGAAGGGGTGGAATTTGGACCTTGGTGAACTTGCTCGCATTTGGAAAGGAGGATGCATTATTCGGGCCAAGTTTCTGGATCGTATTAAGCAGGCATATCATCGCAACCCCAAGCTTTCCAGCTTGCTGATAGATCCTGAGTTTGCAACGGAGTTGGTGGAGAGGCAAGGAGCATGGAGGAAAGTTGTGACCCTGGCAATTGAAGTTGGAGTGAGCACTCCAGGTTTGAGTGCCAGTCTTGCCTACTTTGACACTTACCGACGGGGGCGACTGCCTGCCAACCTTGTTCAGGCACAGCGTGACTACTTTGGTGCTCACACATATGAGCGCATTGACATTCCGGGGTCTTTCCATACAGAGTGGTTCAAGATTGCAAAAGCAAATCAACAGCAGTGAAGGCAGTGTTAGGGCTTCAATGTAAGAAGTTTCTGTGGGAAGAGATCGACAGTCTCTTGTACAATCAAGAGCTGAGTAGGTTTGTGTTTTCCTCCATCTGAATGCAGGGTTGGGTTGAGCACAAAGCCAAGAACACTGCAAGCTGGCGGAATTATCAATAAAAGCATAATTTCTATTATTTACCTTCTACCCTTCAGTGTGGTTGTGTGCAGATATGACGAATTCTTTATGATAGTAAATTGCACTTTACATTGCTTTTATATCCATCCTCCACAGAAAGATCTGCAGTCATTGCTTGACATGCTAAACAAACAGATGATAGGATGTTCAGAACAATTTGTTTCAAGTTTTGTGACAATTTGTCTTTCACATAGTTCTTTTGAGCAAAGAGTTTAGACTGATGATTGCATTTATCATCCAGAGTTGATGTGTATTACCTTGTCATGTTCCATGGTGTGGATATGTTGGCAATGTTCTTTTTTGTTATGGAAATTGTGTTATGTCATCATAACATGCTTTTTAGATTTGTTGAATGCTAGCCAACATCATGACCAATCAGGTCTTTCTGGAACCCTTCCTGGAACTGAGGATCAGATTTTTGTGCAATTGTTTGTTGTACGTTTTGAGCAGATTGTTGTTTGTGATCTGCACTCTCTGTTGGGAGCTGATGATGTCTGTGGGGAATGATGGTACACAGGAGCATTTCATGCAATCTGGTGTACAGGATTATATAGAGAATTGTCTCCTGCTTCTTTGCCAATATTGAAGCAGCAAACGAGTATGGTCAAGCTGTTCAGGTTTTTGGATTTGATGCATCAGGCAGCAGGGAAGCAGGAAGTCTGAGCACATGGGCTTGATGGCATTGCTCTTTTTACATTGTTGAAGTATGCTGTTGCAAACATATTGCAGTATGTATGATGATCTAGTTGGAGTGGTCTTGTAGAAGGTTTTGGAGAAGGTGGTACTTGATGGTCTGTGTTTTGACCATTTGAGCACACAGAAGCAATCAGACAATGATTTTGAGCCACTCCACTCTCGCTTCTGCAGCTCAAATGTTTTTACTCACATTGCAGGTATGTTGACTATTGCTTTCTTAGCTCTGTAACAAGCCTCTTTCTTGATGCATGCTTCCTATTGTTGTGGAAGGAAGAAGCATCTTGTCACTTGTATGATAATACCTGTCTTATCAGCAGCAGCAAGGAAGCTCAATAGGAAGAGCTTGGATGGCTCAGTGTTTACATGCTTACTCAGCAGCATTCTGATGTTCAACCTGGTTACTGCGAAGACCAAACACTGAGTTTTTCCCTTGAACAAAGGTACTGAAAATCAATCCGAGCTTTCCTTTTTGAGTGGGTTTTGTCATGTTCTTTCTGACTGTGAGGCATGGATCCTGTCCATCATGGCTGTTTTTCTTTACAAATGTTTGTTACAAGTGATCACTAGATGACTTTGTTCTAAAAGTCTGCAGCTCTCTGTTGATGGGTTTTTTTTGAGGAAGAGACAACTGCAGTTTTCTACAGAGAAAACTATCACACGGGCACACGTTGCCCAAACCATTAGCATCCTTGAGTAAATCTTGTGTTCAAAGCAGAGGAAGAATACTCTTTGAAACATTTGGTTTGGAAAAATTAGTGTGGAAATGAACACAATTTTTTTTGTGATGAAATGTTCATCTAGTTCAAGATTTTCTGCATCGAATAATTATTTTATTTTGAAGATTTCATTTCGGAAAATTAAAGATTCTAACAGATTCATTGAGTATGGTTACTATTTTCATTGAGTTGCCCTTTTTTCCAGTTTCTGTGGTGAAATTCTCATTCATCCATGTAACCATTCGTTCCTTTAGAATGAATACACATTTGAATGAATAAATGAATGGCAACAAATGAATGGTTATATGCAAAGAACTAGCTACTTGATCAAGCCCTAAACCCTAAGAATCCCAAAACCCTAAGAACACACAGGATGAGTCACAAGAGTTCCAAGAAAGATTTAACATAAACTGACAATTTCATGGATCACTAAATCCTTAAATTTAAATTGATTAAACAATTTGAAGGTGACCTATTTGCTCAACTTCACAACCCTAGTCAAAAACACTTGCTTTTATGCCTTTGTAAGGGTTGCATTCTCAAAATTTAGAAAATGAAAAAAAAAAAAAAATTAAAAGAAAAAGAAAAAATCCCAATCTCTTTGGAACTTCAAATGTTGTTTATCTTCAAAAAGATAATTTTTAAAATTAAAATTGGGTATTGCGAATGTTTTGTTTGCAGTTGGTATAGTTTGTTTTCAGATGAAAATGTCAAGTAAATTTCAAAATAAAGGGCATAGGACAAGGGGATAGATGAATTTGGCCACAAATTTTGGGAATGTCCCCAATTTGGGGCTTTACTTGAATCATAAAAGCTCAAGGCAAAGGTTATCATGAACCTAGACATACATAGATCATGAGGCATAGGAGAGGGATGGTTCTTACACCTCCCCCTTAAAAATGGGATAGATCTTCACCTATAAGTAGATATTAAGGATTTTAGCTTTAATCTCGGAATTGTGAAGTCTCACTCTTGTAAAATCACTTATAAAGAGACAAGGAGGGGGAGTAATTGCATGTGAGATCATTTTCTATGTCTTGTAAGTACTAGCGTATAGAGCAATAAAGGTGATTTTGTTTGAGGTAATATGTATAAAAAATTGCAAAAATAGAAACTTTTATTTGGAGGGCTGATCAAAATGGTTCATTGCAAAAAAAAATAAAATATAAATAATTGTTAGGCACCCACAACTAATTAATTACAACTAACAATAGGTACACTTCATTAGTTAAGGTGTCATAATTAAATATGGTCATATGTCAATGGTGAAAATAAAATTTGTTCAAAGCTCGAAAACCTAAGGGGGAAAAAGGCCTTAAAGGCAACAAATTTGATTGTAATTTAAATTGTCATGATCAAAATTTGATTGCCATTTAATAGTCTTGATCAAATGTAAATTTGACAATCTTGATAAAATTCAATAGGAAAATCAACAAACCAAATTGCATTTGGTCGCCAAATCACCCCTAAAAAAAAAAAAATTACATTTTCAATAACTTTTTTTCACTATTGCAAGATTGAAGTGTTTTCAAAATTTGATTTGCAATAAATATTAGTTGAATTACTCACAAAGTGAAAGTAGAATCAATGAAGTAAGACTTTCTTATAATGATAAAATAAGTATACATATCGACTTGTTGATGCACCATTTGACCCATTCAACTTGATGTCAACATAATGTTTGAAATGAATTTGGGTCATCACTTTCATTTATACACCTCTAACACAAATGAAATCAAGGTCAATGCTATCATTGGTCTAACACATGTTATGACTATCATGTTCATTATGGAAGTTAATATTGACAACAATTAGATCCCTTTGCACCACGATGAGAAATTCCTCAACCTAGAATGTCAAATATTGAATTTATCTTTAAGGACAATGTTGTAAATGAAGAAGAATGGTAATATGAAAATTGGGTGATTTTCAAATCAAACCCTTGCACACATAATTTTAAGCAAGTAATGTTCAAGAGTTGTATACACATGCTACACATGCTTTGAAATGGTTGGCACATGCACCAAATCATATGAAACCATGTTGGACATTTAACATTATATTATAACACCACATTTCATATGGCTATTATAGTTGCATTAAATATGCATTGTTCAAACCCATTATTTTCAACACACTTGGAGTTGTGGTAGAAGATTAAGTCCAAGTGTGTTGAAAAGTATGGGTCTTCAAATGAGATTGATACAATTATCATTAGAGTTTTTCACAAATTTAGGAGATGTGCCATCATAATTGTAATAGTTATTTTTTCCTCTTTATTGGGCACCTTAAGGATTCATGAACCTCTTCGAATGATGTCAAGAATTGATCAAAGGATTTGGTGAGGTTAAAAAAATGAAAAAAAATGATAATTATTATATTTAAAAAAATGTGCCACCATAAATGGAAATGATTCAAATGTTTAAGAAGTTTTACATAGACCACTTTGGAATGCAAGTGGTAATGGCGTTGTAACACTTAGTTTATATGCCCACTAATGAAAGTGAAAGTGTTCATGATCTTGGCCACTACATCAACAATCCCTCTTGCTTTGAACATGTTGATTTATTATTTATAACAAATATGTTACTGATTTCTTATATGTAAACCTTGCAATCCATGATCATTGGTCACTATTATCAAATTTCAATAATTTCAGTGTTTTGCAATTGTTTACATCTTTGTTTATGATCTTTTGCTTCCAAAAACAAAGGCCAAACTTGTTGTGCAACATGATTTTATAGAATTTCAAAAAAACTCAATGCAAATGAATGAAAATATGTTAAGGGTCGTTTAGCAAAACATTAATTGTAATCAAAATAATAAGCATGATATAAACAATTATCAAGTTATGCCATGGATAAATCATCCATGATATCCATAACACATGGTTTAAAAGTTTTGCCCAATAATTCAACTTCAAAGTTTGGTGGGTTTTTAAAGGACTTGGGGCAAGGATTCTAGTTAGGAGGCATGTAGACCTTTTAATATGTGCAAGTTTACCTTACATCAAAGATGTGGTATGCTTGGTAAGGTGAATGGTTCAATTTAATCTTGAAAACGGTTAGGATTTTTCATGCTATTAACCAATCAATAGTTGCCCAAGCCTAAGCTCTAATGCACAAAAAGTGAATGCGTTTTTGAGAGTCAATTTCTAGTGTGTTTGAATTTGTCTTAAAATATTAAGATTTAGATGTTATTGAAATTAACATATTTTTCGATTTCCAAGTTCAAGCCCCGGATACTTGCAAATCACATGATATAGTTATAATTATACACATACGGTGACATTTATTTTAAAAATGAAAAATACCAATGAAGGTGTATGTCAAATTTGAATAGGAGATGCACATAATTGCATAGGATAAACATTTGTTAACATCATTGTGAAAGCAATTCACATAACACTAAACAAAACCATGATTTTTATGCTAGTAATATTATGACTAAATTGTTTTGAGGAGTCTAAATTACTTGCTTGAAATGATGAACTATGTCCATTTTGATTAATAAAAAAAGTAAGTAGGTTTGATATGACTAAGTTCAATTCCATTCTATTGATATTGGACATTGTTAGTTACACGTGGACTATGTAGCACTTATGCAAAGATTGCAATTGAATAGTACACATAGTCCACATGAATATTACATGGTCCACAAATGTCCCATGTTTGCTATGTCATTGAATTCTGACATGGATGTTGATGTGTCAACATGCAAGACATAATGTAATTAAAGTAATTAAGTAAATGAAAATTTAATCAATATTTAAATTGAATGTAATTAGGAAATAATGGAGATTTATAATTTAAATGTAATTATGAAACTTGTGAAAATACATAATTAACTTATTCAAGATAATGACATTAGGTTGGATTTTTTGAAATTAAATTCATTTTCATTAGAAATTTAAAGTATTACCAAGTGAATTGTAAATACCAAATTACAAACAAATGAAACTGATTTTCACATGTGAAAGTAATTTCATAATTATGAAACTACAAAAAATAACTTAATTAAAAATTTTAGATGTGAATTTATGGCTCAAGTCAAAATATTGAAGACTAATATGATATTTTGACATTTGAGAGTTAAAAACAGTAAAATTTTAAATAAAATTATGATTATAAGAAAATCAAGATTAGATGTATCATGTAATGAGTACATAACATTTGAGTGTACTAGTGGAAATCCAAATGAAAAATTATATTTGAACTTTCAAAATTAAAAATTGAAATTAATTTCATTTTTAATTAAAAAATTAAAGATGTAATAATGTAAGTAATGTCATTGATACAACTTAAGTAATATAATGTCATCAATGTAATTTATTGTAATCTAAAATTCGGTTGATTCAATTAGTGTAATTCAGTCATTAAGTCAAATTAAGTAATGAAATCAACAAGTGAAAATTAAATTCATTTATGAAACTACATTTATCTTAATGCATGAGATTTTAATTATATACATCTTTATATTTATGTGATTACACTATTTGTCACAACATGAAGTTGTGGTTGGATGGTGAAGGACCTATTTCATGGCCATGGAGATGATGTTTGAACTCCTTCTAGTGACTTTCTTAATGCTAACGTTGTGATTAACATGGCTAAACTATATATATGGCTTGATTTATAAAAAGAAATGAAAGTATATATAGGTGAAAAATTTGAGACACAAATCCAACAATAGCCCAATTATTATTATTATTCACTTTGGTGTAGCCACCTTGCTTAGATCATGGGTTTCAATGAGCTCATGATAGTTTGATGGAATTGATTGAAAAATATAAATTAGATTACATTAATATCATACTATGGGAGGGAAATTATGCCTACTTGTAGGTGTAAGAACTCTCTCACTATTGCGGAGTAGGCATAAGAACCATCCCACTCATAAGCTTTGTGATTTACATAGATTTGGTTCATGATAAATTTTGCCCCGTGCTTTACCATAGGTAAAGCCCATGGGTGGGGGACACTCCCAAAATGTGTGGCCGAACTTGGCTATCACCTCATCCTAGGCCCCTTAATGCCCCTCACCTTAGAGAGCTTTACCCTACACATAACTCCATCAATCACATCCTTACACTAAAGAAAAATTCAAAAAAATGTCCTTTATTATCAAGGGGTCACTTGTCCCACCCCCCACATTCAGGGTACCCCCCTCATTCAGGGTACCCCCCTAACATCCCATTTACGACTCTCCTCCATGACCTAAGACCTGACCCTACAAGTAACAAGTGGGATTTGGGGCAGTGTTTCCTCACCCTTTAAAATCCAAAAGAATGATAAGAATCTTCATATAAGAATGAAAGAAGAATTCATATTAGAGATTGAAAAGTGACCCCCCCCTTTTTGGGCCCTTCTTTCATCCCTCAATCCCTCTTTCAACTTACAAAACACTGTTATCAGCAAATGAATGAAATTTTATTAAATATGGGTAGGCCTGTAAAAATGCTGGAATTCTGCAATGAATGCAGGAAGTTCCAAAATATTCATGGCTACAGTACAGGAACCCGAAAAATGAAAGACAGGATGAAACTCAGTTTGACCAAATTTGGTACTAAGAAGGGCCTTGCGAAGGAAGGAACCAAAAAATGAAAGACAGGATGAAACTCAGTTTGACCAAATTTGGTGCTAAGAAGGGCCTTGCGAAGGAAGGTGGCCCGGTGGGCATTTTTGTACTGACTGACTGCAGTTACGATCTTAGGGCTTCCGATTTAACGTATTTTGGGGAATCAGTTGGCGGTGCTGTCAGTGAAGTTGAGGGATATGGGGTTGAGAGCAGGATCCGCGTTGTTTGAATTTCGAACCCAACATTGCTTGCGGATTTGGCCTTGTGTCCCTGTGAGAATACCGATCTTGCCCATCTTTCGCAATGACACACCAAATTGCTTGAAAAATGCATCCTGGTTGTTGGCATAGTGTTCCACCAGTTTGACCGTGCGTGGGTCGTTGAAGAGCGACTCATCCGACGTGAATAGACCCAAGTTCTCCTTCAGGTTCTTGAAGTACTGGTTGTCGAATTGGAGCGGTGTGATCGGGTCGTTAAAGAACTGCGTGTTGTTGTCGTAGTTGGGTAGCTTGATGGCGCCGTTGTCCGTGCAGTTGGCCACCAGCTGCTGACTGTAATACTTGGGGTATTGAGGGTCGACGTGCGGATACACGCGGTTGATAATGCTGTTGCAATGACCTTGCCCGATAGTGTGTCCGCCTGTGTTTGCATTAATTTGGAAATTCTTTAAGTTAGGGTAATCCAAGCTCATGTGATGGAAAAAAAATCTTATAAAACGTTTCAGGATTAATTCAGCTGCGTTGCAAACTGCTGCTGTACGTGTATATCATGGAATGGGCGAGAATTGAACAACCCACTGACCTGAGAGAACAACCAAATCGACGAGGTCTAGGCCAACAAGTTTGAAGTCTTCCAACAAGCCCGAAACCTCGAGATTGAAAGCGGGCAGAAATGTTTCGGAGCTCGGGGCATATGAAGTAAGGCTGTCCCTGCGTCCGAGCTCGATGTCATACAATGGTCCTCCCGCCTGTTACGTACACGGATCAGTAAGGACTAATATTGTCCACAGCGGCCAGAAAATGCAACAAACAAACATGAGATAAAGGAGTTCAGGCTGCAGAAGAATGTAAAGTTATTCTAGCTATTATATGTCGCAAGATTCGATGACGGAATTATTCACCACGTACTTATAAGCGTATCATGGGAAGAATCCAGTACCTGCTTGACGGAGTAGACAGCAACCAGAGCCAACACGTCCGCGCAAGAGACGACACCTGGGCACTCTTTCTCCAGTTGCTCCTTGATGTCGTCGATCACGAAAAAGTTGCCAATACTAAAGTTGATAGCCGCGTCCTTCTCGGCCTGGTTCACGTTGGTGGAGTTGATCAGAACAGAAGCATCACACCCTTGCACGAAGCAGTCATGGAAAAACAAACGCAACTGAGGTCCGGCACTGGTAGGATCGAACGCGAATTCCGCTGCCACAGCTTTCTGCACAATCCCTGGCAGCTGAGGACATGTCCTCTTATAGAAATCAAATTCCAAAGGAGGTGCAATATACTCATGGGTATCAGCCGCCTCATGATTTTCAGCCAGACTCCGTCGGGATCTTGGAACAACTCTAAAGTGAGCTTCTGCCACTTGAGAGAATATGAAAAGGGGCACAAAAAGAAGCAACAAAACCATGGTCACAACATCACGAGTTACAATAAGAGAAGACTTCATTGTTGAAGATATGATCACTAATCACCGTCAAATCACAAACTCAAAAAAATCTCAATTTCTTCTGGCAGTTTCAGATCAGGCTAAGTTTGTGTTGGGTTCCTATTATCACGAGAGATGATTTTCTGAAAGTTTTTGGAGGCGGTCGCGCACACAATTAAACACACTTGGAGATTGCTGATGAATTACTTACAAGATTGTCACTGTCGATGCAGTAGCATATTTTTATAGCAGATCTCACAGATGGGTGTTGGGCGATCGCCGCGTATGTACGACTACACGAGCTTGACTTCGCCTGGGTAAATTTCTACCCCGGAATTTTTGCACAGGAATCCCGGCCAGGGATCGTTCCGGATGCGCATTTGTTTGTGCTGCCAGGAAGGCTGGTGCGATGCGGTTTAGGACTTTTCTGGTTTAAACGCCGACTGGGTCCAAAGCCCACAGATGACGGACTTCACTTTCTAGCATCTGAAGGGACAGGGTTTAGGGTTTAGGGTTTAGGGTCAAACTAGGTTTAGGCCCCTTGTACACTACAGGGAGGGACCGGGACCATGAAAATTCAAAATTCATTTATGTTGGGGCTGTGGTTGTGAAGTGCAAATAGTGATTAAGGACTTTATTGAGGTACCTTAACATATTAAAAGTCTGACCAATCATGGTCTTTTTGAGCTCATGGTTTAATGGATTTCATGTTAAGGCTCATCATGCCCATCTCAAATAGGTGGACTTGGCATGAAGTCTATTCAACCATGAAACATTATCCAAAATGCATTGAATGCTCATTTTTCATCTGTTCATATTTCCTTGATTCTTTAGGCCTTCAACCTTTTGTAAAGCAATGTTTTTTTTCCCTTCTTTTTGCTTGTGGCGAATTAAAGCCAGATTTCTACTTTTAAAGAAAATGCAGCTGCGAGTACAAAGGAAAAAAAGGGGGGCCAAATGATGAAAGTTTGTCAAAAAGCATTTGCTGATGGATGGGATGGGATGGGCCAAAAGTCTCTCCAAAAACAACAGCAATTCACCTATCCAAACCCTAAACTTTTTAGGTGTTGCCAAGTAGTGATCAAATGAGCCATTGATTTTGCCAAGAAGTCACACCTCCACCATCCATAATGCCTCTTTGCAAGAACATTCATTTTTCCATCGTTGGGTTTTTTTGCACAATTGTTGTAGGAGTTTGCCAATGGGAGTTTTTGCTTGTTTTTTCTTCTCGCCAAGTCCTACCCTTCATGATGCCATGTCACTAGAGAGTTATGGATAGGGACCCGTAGTCGATGCAGCTTTTAGTTGATGTACTGACTATAGTCTCCAACTATCTACGTAGATAGTCGACTAGACTACTGAGCAACGATAGTCGACTAGACTACCGAGCAACAGTCATAATAGACTAGACTACAGAGCAACGGTCATAATCGACTAGACTACCGAGCAACGGTCATAATCGACTATTACTCAGTTGTAGTCGGGTCAAT
>Ga0116229_10010329_pt1 | contig 14027 bp, 11 predicted proteins | sample S1TSphgellanicum_3_FD_87313 | JGI IMG/M metagenome (GOLD analysis project Ga0116229, IMG submission 87313) | Host-associated microbial communities from peat moss isolated from Minnesota, USA - S1T2_Fc - Sphagnum magellanicum MG | ecosystem: Host-associated > Plants > Peat moss > Unclassified...
CTTTCAAGGGTAGGTTTTTTGGCAGAGCGAAAATAGTTAAGAAAATTGTCAACTATTTAACGTGGTTTGGTCGTTTTCGGATTTAAGCATGGGCTGAAATAGGCAGAAAATGACCAAATACAAAATACCTACCTTTGTAAGGTAGGGGGTGGGCATGCCAATATACCCCACACCCTGTCTTCGGTCAAAGAACAGATAAATGACTTATGGCTAATGAGAATTGTTACCATATTTTTAGATTATGTGGACGAGATATTAGAGATTAGATATAGAAGCCTTGATCCAATTTGAAACTTTAGAACTACTAGAATGGCGCCGCCTTTGCCAGCATCTATCTACCTTTGCGGCAACTAAGCTAGGGGTAATCGCAGCAAATCGGCTACAAATTCCCAACTTTCAAGCAGAAAGCGAGCAGTTATTAGCACAAACCAAAGAAGTTTACCAGCTTGAAAGTCGTCTCGCCTCAGGACTGTCGTTTGAGGGAATTCAAGATATTGGCGATTCTCTGGAACGGGCAGAACTCCAAGGTATTTTGGCAGCAGATGAACTGTTGGCGATCGCTACCACTCTTTCAGGTGCAAGAAATTTACGTCGTCTGATCGATAACCAAACTGATTTGCCAATATTGAGTGAGTTGGTTGCCGATTTACGGACCTATCCAGAGTTAGAGCAGGAAATTCATCGCTGTATTGATGAGCGAGGAAAAGTCAGTGACCGTGCGAGCCAAAAACTGAGTGAAATTCGTAGTTCGTTACGGCAATTACGTAGTCAAATTACTCAAAAGCTACAGAATATCTTACAGGTAAAAGCAGGCGCAGTTCAAGAACAGTTAATTACTCAACGGGGCGATCGCTTTGTCATTCCTGTGAAAGCGCCCCAGAAAGACGCGATCCCCGGCATTGTCCATGACACTTCCACAAGCGGTGCCACATTATATGTGGAGCCTAATGCTGTAGTGCCACTGGGAAATCAACTACGACAGTTAGTGCGGAAAGAGCAAGTAGAAGAAGAAGCTATTCGTCGTGTGTTAACGGAGAACGTAGCAGCAGTAAAATCCGATTTAGAAAGATTGTTAGCTATTGCTACGACTTTGGATCTGGCAACTGCTAAGGCACGTTATAGTCTATGGCTGGGAGCAAATTCCCCCCGATTTATTAACCGGGAGGAAAATGAAAGCATCACCCTGCGGCAACTGCGTCATCCCCTTTTAGTGTGGCAGCAGCAACATGAACAAGGGCTACCAGTGGTTCCCGTAGATTTGTTAATTCAGCCGCACATTCGAGTAGTCACAATTACTGGACCAAACACCGGAGGTAAAACTGTGACACTCAAAACTCTGGCATTGGCAGCATTGATGGCAAAGGTAGGTTTATTTGTTCCAGCCCGTGAACCAGTCGAATTACCTTGGTTTGATCAGATACTGGCAGATATTGGCGATGAACAGTCCCTACAGCAAAGTTTATCCACATTTTCCGGACATATCCGTCGTATTAGTCGAATTTTAGATGCCCTGGAACCTGGAGTAGGGGGAGCAGAGGGAGCAAGGGAGACAGGAAATGCGGGAGAAAAGGAAGTAGAAGAAGTTTCTCTCACTCCCCCACACCCCACACCCCACTCCCTAGTACTACTCGACGAAGTAGGCGCAGGAACAGATCCTGCTGAAGGTAGTGCCTTAGCGATCGCCCTGCTGGAATATCTGGCAGATCACGCGCAGCTAACTATTGCTACAACTCACTTTGGCGAACTGAAAGCGCTGAAATATCAAGATGATCGCTTTGAAAATGCCTCTGTAGAATTTGATGAAAGTACTCTCTCGCCAACTTACCGTTTGCTCTGGGGAATTCCCGGACGTTCCAACGCTTTGACAATTGCCAGTCGCTTGGGACTGAAACGAGAAGTTGTGGAACAGGCGAAAACCCACTTAGGAGGAGCAACAGACGAAGTAAACGAGGTGATTGCTGGGTTGGAAGCGCAGCGCCGTCGCCAAGAAACCAAAGCGGCACAAGCACAAGATTTGGTCAGGCAAGCTGAGAAATTATACAAAGAGGTATCCGAAAAAGCCGCAACTTTAGAGTCAAGGGAGCGAGCAATGAGAGCTTCACAGGAGGTGGCAGTGCAGCAGGCGCTCACCCAAGCAAAAGGTGAAATTGCCCAAGTTATTCGCCGCTTGCAGCAAGGTACACCCACTGCCCAAGATGCCCAACAAGCGACCAATGCTTTAAATCAAGTTGCGGAGAAATTTATCCCACCACCGCCACCAAAACCAAAAGTAGGGTTTATTCCCAAAGTGGGCGATCGCGTTCGCATTCCTAAATTAGGGCAAACGGCAGAAGTCTTAACCACTCCTGATGAAGATGGTGAGTTAACTGTTCGCTTTGGCTTAATGAAAATGACAGTAAAGCAGGAAGATGTAGAATCGCTGGATGGTCGAAAAGCTGAACCAGTTGTCAAAGAACAAAAAAGCAGAGGAGAGTCGAAGAACACAACTCCAGCCGCAACCCCAACAATTCGCACATCTCAAAATACAGTAGATTTGCGCGGACGCCGGGTGGCTGATTCGGAATTTATTTTAGATAAGGCAATCTCGGAAGCGTCAGGACCAATATGGATTATTCACGGACATGGTACTGGCAAGTTACGACAAGGTGTTCATGCCTTTTTGCAGCAGCACCCCAGAGTCAGCCACTTTGAAGCAGCAGAACCATCTGACGGTGGCGCTGGTGTTACTATTGCACACATTAGGGAGTAGGGAGTGGGGTGTGGGGATCCACGCCACGCATACGTGGGATGGAAACAGCGTCTGTGTATATGAGCGCCTACTCGCGATCAAACACATCTTTTTTTCTTGGTGGGCGCTACTCCCACAAATGTAGGATTTTTTCACGACACCCCGCACCCTACCCCCTACACCCCATTCTTTGTAAAGATTTGGCAATAAATGTTACATATATAGGTTGAAAACAGGTAATTGCCTGATTAAGATAAACGAAAATGGCTGTGTAGAGCAATTTTCGTTTATAGGTAAAGATAGGGAGATGCGGTTGTGGTGTTTAGTTTACTAAACGCAATTCAATACACCTCTGCTGTTTTCAAAATAGGTTTTCGTCATAAAGTTAAGACAAGTACCCCTGCTGTTCACCAAAAATACAAAAGCTGTAGACGCGTAGTTGCCTATTTACGGTACTTCCCGTAGGGTAGGATTAGCTTTCGGTCCAATAGCGATGGGAAACCAATCTTAAACCGCAAAAGTCTGGTTTCAAAATGGGTAACAGCAACAGTCCCTAACAGCCTGATCACCTATGCTAAAAGTTATGTACTCTGCCGCCAATTCACCCACTCCAACTTCTCAGTGGGATGATTTAACTAAGCTCCCAACTCCAAACTCTGTTCAGTGGGACAACATTAAAGCCCAGTTGGACTTGGTGCTGTTGGCGTTAGAAACTCTGACTGGTATTGGCTCCGAAGCCATGCTACAGGCGGCTATGAATTTGAATTTAGAGTCAAGGGTGCCAGACCGAGTGGCACTCTGGCGATTACGCCAGTCAAATCCGTTACGTAAAGGTCAGGGAGGGCGAAAAAAACTAGATGTAGAAGAAGCGCGAGCGCTTGTACTCATCACTTGCTACCTTGCCAAACAGCATCAAGAATTAATTCGCCGTGCTGTTGGGTTGTTGGAACAAATGGCGGAAAACAATCGCGAACCTCATCAGGCTGCTTTATTGGGAGATTACATCGATGCTTTCTGCAACACCTACCTGGATAGGATGGAGGAGGACTCGACAATCTCTACGGATCAACTAACCAACTTAGCTCTGAAACTACTGATAGATCTACTTTTTTACAGTGGCCCCGCTGGACACCGCCGTCTTTGGCTAGCACTTATAGACCGTTCAACTAAACTTTGAAAATTTCCTGCTCGCAGTTCCTGCCATGCCTGTATCAAATTCTGTGATTCGTCGGTATACACCGCCTACTTGCACTTTAGAAGTCTTGGCGCAAAACTCTGCACTGTCGCGTTGGATGGGAAAATCTGTCCTGAAGCAGCTTAGGTTTGAGCTTCGATTTGACGATCCGCGACTACCAGAAGAACAAAGGATTGCAATTCGGGGTACTCAAGACCAACTTGAAGCTTTGTGTACAACAGTAACAAACTACGTTCAAGAATTACTCCAAAAGTCGCCTGAAAACTTCTGGGTGAGTTCCTCAGAATCAACAGAGTCAAGCAAAGCACCTGATGCTTTTTCCCCGTCAGACTTTAACGATTCTTCTGTACAAACTAACAAACTCAACTCCTTTAGCACCCAGATGCCAGGGACAGAGATCCAAATCCAACCCAGTCACCATTTGACTCACAACTTGTTTTTCAGTTCCTTAGCAAACCAAGTATCTGGCCCTGTTATTCAGCTAAGTCTACTGCAACTCTTTGATTTGGCAACTGCTCTAGATGAGTACTCATCTGATGTCCTAGCGCTGCCAAATATCTATAGTAACAGTAGTAACAGTTCAGCAACTGCTATCTCTACTTGGATACCTGTCGCAGCAGTGCTAGCTTTAGCTGCGGGTCTAGCACCAGTGACCTGGCAATATGCTAATAGCATGAGGCAAAAGCAGCAAACAGCCAAAAAACCTACTCCGGCGTCAGTGGACATTGCCCTAGCACCCTCGCCTTCACTACAGCTGCTAACACCACCATCCGCACTCCTCAAACCTCCGGATAGTTTGCCGTTACCACCAAAACCACCTCTGGGTTCTACCTTGCCATTGCTTGGTTCCGCTGTACCCCTAGCCCCCCAAACATCCCCTAATTCCACTTTCTCGACGTCTCGAACGTCCCTCAAATCTAATTTTCCCTTAACCTCGCAAACCTCCCCCAATCTGACTTTTTCCCAAGGGTCGCGGCAATCTTTTGGGAATACACTGACAGTACCTGGAACGACGGCTCAAACGTTTCCATACTCTAAGAAAACAGCACCTCTCACACTAGAAAAACCACAAATTTCTCTTCAACCTAATAGTCAGAATGGGACTGGATTAACTTCCAAGAAAACCCCGAACATTTCTCTTCAACCTAATAGTCAGAATGGGACTGGATTAACTTCCCAGGGAGAAATTCCTCTCTCTCAAAGTGGGATACCATCGGGTAGTTTTTCCACCGCAAGTAACGCGTACCCTAGTGCAAATATCAACCCAAGTCTTGCTGCCATACCTAATAATTCGAGTAGTAGCAGTAACCCATTCAACTTGCAATCAGACCCATCAGTGACAAGCGAGAATGCATCATTAATCTCTAAATTAAAGGGAACGCGTCGCAACACCTCCACAGAGGTTGCTACTAACACTCGCACATTGTTTGACACAGCCCAAGTAGCTGAAGCTAGAGATTACCTGAAAAAACACTGGCAGCCACCTGCTGAATTGAAGCAACCAATACAGTATAGTTTGTTAGTAGGCGTTGACGGCACAATTGAACAAATTCTGCCTCTCGGAAAAGCAGCAAGAGACTTTATTGATCGCTCAGGAATGCCTTTGATTGGTGAGAACTTTGTTTCTCCTAATAAAAATGGACAATCTTCGAGAATTCGAGTTGTTCTAAGTCCTGATGGCAAGGTGCAAACCTTTCCAGAAACTAAATAATTTTCCATTTTTCAGGATCATACCTTCAGAATCATCTTTCTCATGAAGCTCATGAAGCTCATCTTACCCCTTATAAGGGTGGGATTAATCCGGTTCAGTAACAGATCAGAAACCGGGTTTCTCCTGCGAAACCCGGTTTTTCTGTTTTGAGAAAAAACAAAAAACAAAAGGACTGGTTTATCCAGCCCTGTTTTTCTTAAATGGAATTTTTGTACTTCAATTAATAACGGGATTTTTTGTGATTTGATTTTCGCTTTTTGCGTCGCCGTTCAGCACTAGTAACCGCGTGTTCCACTGGGTATCCAATAACAGGAACTACCTGATATTTGCGCTCTTCTTCTAAATTTCTCAGTTCGGTGTAATCTACCCAGTGGATACAATCAACCGGACAAGTGTCAATGGCTTCTTGAATCAAGTCTTGTGGATCAATCTCTTGGGAAATTACTCGCGATCGCCCGTAATCTGGTTCTATGTAGAATGTATTACGGGCAACATGAGCGCAGTGCTTGCAGCCAATACAGGTAATTTCGTCAACATAAACACCCTTTTGCCGCATCACACCGCCTAATTCCGGCTCTAAACCAGAGCGTTCTAGGGCGTCTCTTAAAAAGCCGCCCAATTCTGGCTCCGATCCGGAGCGATTATATTCTGCATCTTCCGGCGACGGCACAAAATCAGACATTACGCACTCCAGCGTTGTACTACTAGACTAATAGAACCATCTTGATTTTGTTTTTGTTCAGCAACTTGAAAGCCTACACGAGTCGTCTCTTTTAAGACTGTCTGGTAAGCATAACGCTGAGTTACCTGACGTAAAAATCCTTCAACAGACAGATTCTGCTGCCAATATTGCAAGTCAGCAACAAGTTCGTATTCTTTTCCATTCCATCTAAAGCCGATATCGTAGCCATTGTTCTGCTCAACGGTAATTTCCGCAGCATGGGTTTGACCGCGATAGCCACGTACCTCACTTGGACCCTGTTTCCAGTCTACGCCCAGGTCAGTGAGAGCATCTTTGAGAGAGTCAATGTTACGGATTTGGGTCTTAATTTGGCTAAAGTGTGACATGGTAGTTGTGATTCAATGAAACTAAAATGTGCGTGAAAACTTACCAATCGCTGAATGTGGTTTGTGTATTCGCCACATCAGATTGCTGCACTTTATTGGCAAAGTATTCTGAGGTTGGCTCGTGACTAAGTACTTGTCCTAGCTGTGCCTCTATAGCCTCTGTCACTTCAGCGCATGAAGCACCTACGATGCCAGTGACTTTCTCTTGTACCCGACCATCTGGATAAATTATGAATTCTAATGTCTCCATGCTCTTGGCCAACCACAATTAAGTAAGCTTGGACTGTACTGCTCAAGCAGCAAGATATAAATGTAGCCATCGGAATGTTTTTCCTTAGCTACAAATTTGCCATGTGTTAACTAATGTTCCATCTTTCAAAATATATATCTCATAAACTTTACAAAACTTATTCTTCTTATGAGTCTTTACCATTGCCTGTTGTTAGTTTCCCTTAACTATATAAATTAGTCAAGTTTTATAGAGATCTGGTAATAAAAGGAGAAAACGGGAAAAAACGGGAGAAAACGGCAGAAAACAAGCATTAGCAGTCGAAAAAAGTCAAAGTAAAACTGAAAATTGACTGCAATTATTGAAAATTTTTATCATTATTACAAGTTTTACCGTATTAAACTAGCTAAAAGCTCAATCTACAGAATTTTTTTAACTCAACCAATTAACCATGAATGCAAAGCAAGTGATAGGTTCTAGCAATTTCCAACCCGCGATGCGTGTGGGAGTACTAGGCTTTGGCGGACTGGGGCAAGCTGCTGCCAGAGTTCTAGCTCTTAAAAAGGAAATGATTTTAGTGGCAACGGCAGACAAACAAGGCTACGCTTACGCTGCAGAGGGTTTAAATGCCGGGGAGTGTATTGCCATTTATCAGTCGCAAGGTTCGGTCGGCTATTTAGAACCAGTTGGGACCATATCAAACCGTAGTATTGAGGATTTAACAGAAAGCGTTCATCATGTAGATGGGTATTTTCTGGCTTTACCGAACCTACCGAATAACTTCATTCCCTCTGTAGCTCAGCAGTTGATCAAATCTGGTTGGCGTGGGGTACTGGTAGATGCAATTAAACGTACCAGTGCTGTAGAACAGTTACTAGCGATGAAAGCGGAACTGCAAGCAGCAGGAATTACATACATGACAGGATGTGGGGCAACACCAGGACTGTTAACAGCAGCAGCAGCTCTGGCGGCGCAAAGCTATGCCGAAATTCATCGGGTTGAGATTACCTTTGGAGTGGGAATTGCTAATTGGGAAGCTTATCGCGCTACCATCCGGGAGGATATTGCTCACATGCCTGGTTACAGTGTAGAAACTGCTAGGGCAATGACTGATACGGAAGTCGAAGCACTACTAGATCAAACTCATGGTGTGCTGACACTAGAAAATATGGAACACGCTGATGATGTCATGCTGGAGTTAGCAGGAATTGTTGAACGCGATCGCGTTTTCGTCGGTGGCGTAGTCGATACCCGCAATCCCAAAAAGCCCCTCAGTACGAATGTTAAGGTAACTGGTCGCACTTTTGAAGGGAAAATTTCCACCCATACCTTTACTTTAGGAGATGAAACCAGCATGGCGGCCAACGTCTGTGGTCCAGCCTTTGGTTATCTCAAGGCAGGTATGCAATTACACCAACGCGGTATGTATGGAATATACACCGCTGCTGAAATTATGCCTCAGTTTGTGAGGTAAAGAAAGGGTGTAGGGGGTAGGGTGTGGGGTGTGGGGACGCCATATTTCACAGCATGTCGTGTCTCGAAATACATCTTTCTTTTTTTGGCATACATAAATGCAGGGGCTTGTACCCTTAAGGAGTGTGGTTGTTTTGTCTTTCCCCCACACCCCACACCCCACACCCCGTTTCTTGGTCACATATGTAGAGGTGGTAACTATGACCCAAGCCTTACCGAAATTAATCACCCATGAAGAATTTATGGATTGGTATCCCAATGACGGTAAGCGATACGAATTACATAAAGGAGTAATTGTTGAAATGGCACCGCCAACTGGGGACCATGAAAATGTTGTGGGATTTTTGACAGTGCAAATAGGTTTCCAGCTTTTGCAAATGGGGCTTTTGTACCGCATCCCCAAAACCGCGTTTGTCAAACCGACTGAATCTACTTATTCTCCAGACATTTTGTTAATAAATCCTGACAATCTTGTCAATGAACCTCTATGGAAGAAGCAATCAACTGTTATTCAACCAACGTCGGTTCCCCTAGTCGTTGAGGTTGTAAGTACCAACTGGCGAGATGATTATCATGACAAGTTTGGAGACTATGAAGAAATGGGTATTCGTGAGTACTGGATTGTAGATTATAAAGCGCTAGGAGGAAAAAAATTCATCGGAGATCCCAAAGAGTGTACTTTCTCGGTATGCCAGCTGATTGGGGATGAGTACCAAGTGACCAAGTTTACGGGCAATGACCTAATCATCTCCCCAACTTTTCCTAACCTTAAACTGACCGCGCAGCAGGTTTTTGATTCAGCTTTATAAATAAGACGGAGAAAGGGGAAGTCAGTCGCTTCGTCGCTCCAATTCGCTTATTCAAGCCGGACAACCCCATAAATGTTTCGACTTTTGACTTTTCGCGCAGCGAACTTGTCTCCCTTGTCCCAATACGGTTCAGTTAAGGATTTTTTGAGAACTGTAAACCTGTAGAGACGTTGCTTTTGCTTCGTCTCTACATGCCTAAAAAATTTCATCCCTGGTTTGTGTGACGCCTAAAAATTAATGTCCAGCAACGGCGCCTGGGGTAAGCTTAACTTTCTGGAACAACACTACTAATAAGCCACTGAGTAGCAATGCACAACCCATGAAGTAGAAACAATCATTAAACGCCATGACATTGGCTTCTCGGCGTACTATGCTATCAATCATGGCGATCGCCTGATCGTGAGCCGCGACTGGATCACCAGATTGATTGAGAAAGTATTGGGTGAGTTGATCAAGGCGATCGCGGGTTAAGGGATTCCCTAAGGAGACGGATTCTCCTAAACGATTAGAGTGGAATTTCTCACGGATTGATAATAGTGTTCCTAAAATAGCAATCCCAATAGAACCACCCAGATTGCGTACCATATTAAACAATGCTGATGCTGAACCCACTTGTTTCGGTTCAATCCCGGTGGTGGCTACACTAGATAGGGGTGTGATCATCAATGGTTGTCCCATAGCGCGCACCAGTTGGGAAAACATCAGTTGATCGATTCCTGTTTGAGCAGACATAGAGGAATTCATTAAACAACTGAGTCCGAAAAAACTACACCCGATCGCAATCAACAACCTTATATCCAATCGCTTCATTAATAAAGGCACTATTGGCGTAATCAATAACTGAGGAGCGCCCCCCCACATAATGGTTTCGCCGATTTGCATAGCATTGTAATTCTGCACTTGTGAAAGGTAGAGTGGCAAGATATATACAGAACCGTATAATCCTAAACCCAAGGCGATATTGATGAGCATCGCAATGCTAAAATTCCGCCTACCAATCAGTTTTAAATTTAATAAAGGTTGCTTGCGAGTAAATTGAATAATGATAAATAACGGTAGGGCGATCGCTGCTAAAATTGCTGCTTTCGTAATCTCCTCCGAACCAAACCAATCTTTGCGGTTCCCCTCTTCTAAGAAAAATTCCAAAGACGCCAACCCCATCGCCATTGACACAATCCCAAACCAATCGCCTTTTTTGAGCAAATCTAGTTTTATGGGTTGGGCGGCGATCGCATAGGCTGCCCCCGCCAACAGCAACGCCCCTGGGAACAAGTTAATATAAAATATCGATTGCCAACCAAAATTTTCAGTTAACCAGCCGCCGATTGTCGGGCCGACTGAAGGCGCAAAGGTTGCAGTAATCCCAAACAACGCTAACCCAATGGGTTGCTTTCCAGGGGGTAGGGTCGTCAAAATCACCGTAAAAGCTACTGGAATCAACACCCCACCCGTAAAACCTTGCAAAGCCCGAAAACAAATCATCATCGGCAAATTGACAGCAAAGCCACAGGCAACCGAGAATACTAAAAACAAGGCAGCATTGACGAGCAGATAACGCCGAATCGAAAATACCTGTGATAACCAGCCCGTCAACGGAATAGTGACAATTTCAGCTACTAGATAACCCGTAGAAATCCAAGAACCTTCATCAATTGTGGCGCTTAATGCTCCCGTAATATCTTTCAAAGAAGCATTAGTAATCTGGATATCTAACACCGCCATGAACGCACCCAAAAGCGTTGCACCAACACCAATCCAAGTTTTGAGAGGCACTTGATCGGATGACTTTCCTGGCGATCGGTGACTTAAACTAGTCATTAGAAACCTTCCCATTTCAATGTAAGTAGGACTGCGCAAATAAAGTTATAGCTAGGGACTAGGGACTGGTTGTACTAGGGGCTAGGGAAGAAGGGAATGACATCAAGGTGCGCTCTTCTTTGCGCTTTTGCGTGAGGCAGATTCATATTTTAAATCAGCAACGCCTTAATTCTTAGGAGTACTCACAGTCACTACCGCAGACATCCCCGGTGAGATTTGTGATTCATAGCCTTTGAGACTAGCTGCATCGAATGTGACTTTTACTGGAATCCGCTGTACAATCTTAGTGAAATTACCAGTAGCGTTGTCGGGTGGTAATAAGGCAAATTCTGCACCGGATGCTGGAGATAGACTGTTTACTTTGCCGTGAAATACATGTCCGGGAAAAGCATCCAATTTGATTTCTACTGCTTCACCAGTGTGCATTTTACCCAACTGGGTTTCTTTGAAATTGGCGACAATCCAGGGATGCTTCTGTACTAATACCATTAAAGCTTGACCTACTTGTACCCGTTGCCCAATTTCGAGATTTTTGTTACCAACTTCGCCATCAATGGGAGCGGTGATGGTGGTATAGCTTAACTGCTGTTGCGCGTTACGGACTTGAGTTTTAGCTTGAGCGATCGCTGCTAATGCTGTTTTATATTGTCGTTGACTCACCTCAACTTGTTGTTGATTGACTTTGGTTTGTTGTTGAGTGGCGTCTGCTTGCTGCAATGTGCCTTTGGTTGAGGCTAATTTGGCTTTGGCATTTGATAAGTTTTCCTGTGCTTGGGCGACTCTGGCGATCGCTTGTTTAATTTGTTCTTCAACTGCGTTTACTTGGGCACTCAAAGCATCATAGGTGGCTTTGGCAGTATCTAGCTGTTGTTTAGGAACCGCTCCTTTTTGATATAGGGACTTGTAGCGATCGTAATCAAGTTGGGCTTTGATTTGATTGGCTTTGACTTGTGCCAGTTGCGCTTGGGCTGCGGGGACTCCTGCTTCAGCTTCAGCTAGCGCCCCTTGGGCTGTGGCGATACTGGCTTGGGCGGCGGCGATATTGCCCGTTGCTTGAGTTGTTTGCCCTTGGGCATTATTTGCGGTAACGCTAATTCCTGCCTTTGCTACTGCCACATTAGCTTGAGCAACACGGGCTTGTTCTTCTGCCACTGCTAGGGCATCTTTTGCTTGTTGTAAGCTGATTTCAAAATCTTTGGGGTCAAGCGTTGCTAACACTTGCCCTTTTTTGACGGGTTGGTTGTCTGTGACTAATACTTCTTTAATTGTACCAACAACCCGTGAACTCACCGGATTGATGTCTCCGGTAATATAAGCATTGTCAGTTTCTTCGTGGGTAGTGCTAAATTGCCACCATTGATGAAGGTAGAGTCCACCGGCGATCGCACCGACACTAAAGGCGGTAATTAATAGCAACTTCCGCACCGGCATCTGTGGTTTTTGTGGCGCTGGCGCCTCTACTGTTGGTGGAGTCGGTTCTTGCCGAGGAATGGGTTCAACAACAGGAGATTGAAATTCGAGGGCTTGATTGGGCGAATCTGAGAGTTGCATGGACTTAGCTCCTTGAATAATCTCTATGATTATCGATAATTAAACTATAGATTATCGATAATTTTAATATAGATTATCGATAATATCTTGTCAACAAAGTGGCGATAATCTATGATGAGAGATAGCCAGAACAACTAAAGGAATAAGCTATGGTGGCGCAAAAAGAATCCGTGGGTGTGCAGCGAGAATCTATGCGCGATCGCGTCAAGCAAATTTTGATAGAACGCATTCTTGATGGCACATATGCACCAGGCGATCGCCTAGTAGAGTTACAAATTGCCAAGGAACTAGATGTCAGTCAAGCCCCAGTCAGAGAAGCATTCCGAGAACTCGAAGCGATTCATCTAGTAGAGTCAGAAGCATATCGCGGCACCCGGGTTCGGGAAATCAGTAGGCGGGAATTAATCGAAAGTTACCAAGTTCGCGGTAATTTAGAGGTGTTGGCAGCTCGATTAGCAACGCCCAAGCTGAACGCCAACCCTAAGCCACTCATAGCAATACATAAGTCCTATTGTGCGGTGACTCAAGCCCAAGACATTAAACGATTTGCTAAACATAACGCTGCCTTTCATCGCCTCATTGTCGAATCTGCAGACAATGAAGTGCTGTTGCGATTGTGGAATTCGCTTTCATTTGAAACCTTGACACTGCTGTGTTTACAGCGATGGCAACCAGAAAATCTTAATTGGACATCGGCATTTAATGAACATCAAGCGATCGTAGATGCCATGATTGTAGGAGACGCCGAAGCCGCTGAACAATTAATGCACCAGCACACAGAAAGCGTGCTTGTACAGATGACAAACTCTCAACATTACTCCCTTACGTCTAAGTTTCACAGGAACATTACGAGTAGTTCGTCGTGCCCTCCCTAAATTCCAGCGTTTACAACCGCAAGAACTCCCTTTTTTTTTAGTTGGTTAACTGTGGAGATTCTTGACCAACTTTTACCTGAAAGGGTTCAGAGAAACAATCCAAGGGTTGTGAAAAAGCCCGGATCAAAATTTCGCTCTAAAAAGGTTAAACACAGAGGTACTGGAACAATAACCAATCCTCCTGTGTTTGTTGTTTCAAACACTGCATAGGCTTAACGGCAATACCCGTGAATGAAGTTTGAAAAATCCCTCAAATGCTATCTAAAAAGGGATCATAGGCATTTTACGGAATGGCGGTCTCAAGGCACTGCCGTCATGCGATGTAACTATTCACTCCCCCCCCCTCCAAAATCGGCGAAACCCTTGATTTCTCGTTGAGAGGTGGGGGGGAGTATGAACGGTTACCATGCGATCGCATTTCTTAAACAGGCTCTATCGGTTGTTGACACTCCCACTCCTAGAAGGAGTGGGATTCTACAAAGATTTCGCTTTGTATATCCCTTACGGGTTCCCAGGCACACCCTGTTCATCCCAAAGGATAGAGTGTTGTTTCCTCATGTGTCTCGTCAA
>Ga0116229_10010330_pt1 | contig 14026 bp, 10 predicted proteins | sample S1TSphgellanicum_3_FD_87313 | JGI IMG/M metagenome (GOLD analysis project Ga0116229, IMG submission 87313) | Host-associated microbial communities from peat moss isolated from Minnesota, USA - S1T2_Fc - Sphagnum magellanicum MG | ecosystem: Host-associated > Plants > Peat moss > Unclassified...
ATATATACAAAGAAATTGGATAATAATAGGGTGAAAAAAAAAGGTTGGACAATTATCTAATACCTCCTCCTAAAAATGATTGTTTGATGCACATAGATCCCAAACTTTACATTAAGTGTCCCCCTAGGCACTTAACACCATATTGCACAAAAACATGTTAAATTCACCTTCAATAGTAATAACCAATAATCGATGTTGTGCATGTATATGGTTTTTTGATATACAAGTTGAACAAATGTAAGTGTAAGTCTGAAATCACAAAAAAAAAAAAAAAATAATAATATAGTTTTACATGCCATATGAAACCATATAAAATAATGTATTAATGAACATGAAACACAATGAAATATGGAATATTTCATTTCATTTTATTTTTCTCTCTTTCTTTAAGGTTCAAGATGATGGTTGTGAAAGTGGAGTTAGTTCAACAAAGAAAGAAAGGAAAAGACAAGGAAAGGAGAAAAGGGAAAAAATGACATGCATAAAGAAAGAAAAGAAAGGTAGGTAGGAAAAATTAAAGGGTTAGATATGGAGGAATGATATCTTGTATAACTTCTTTCATTGTGATCTTTTAACCTCCCCCATGTTGCTCCCCTTTATTTATTTGGAGGTTGTTTGAACATGTGATTGGTTGTGATGTTATTATCATATTACAATTCATTGCATTGTTGAAAGTTTCAATAATGATTTGTTTTAGGTGAAGTTCTTATTTCTTATTTGTTTTGTCATGTTACACTCCCCTCTCCTCTCATTATTTTGCAATTCCTTTCATTTTAGTCTTACAAAACATGGCTTAAGGCTCAAGGCAAGTTCCCCCATGTTGTTCCATTTTATTTACAATTTTTGCAAGTTGAAATGATGTTGGTGTGGGTCATCTTGCAACTCCTAGCATTGTTATAATTTTCATCAACAAGTTGTTTCAAGTGAGCTCCCCCCATTATTTTACTTTTGGGTCAAATCAAAATAAAGTATACAAATACATTACCTTTACACTCTACATGTTAAGTTGATAAAAAGTAGCAATGAAACCCAAGATAAAATTATTATACTTTCAATGTTTTCATTTGAATGATAGAAAACAAGATATTTCTTCACTATTGTGCATTAATTTTCAAATATCACAATATGAAAATAAGCTGAAATTTAAAATTTAAAAATACAAGTAGTTTTTGAAAATTTCTTTTTATGATGTAACATTTGTTTCAAGTATGTGTCAAGTACGTTTTAACATGGAAAAATACACTTTTTCTCAATTCCTTGCTTTTATGGACAATGATCTCTCTATATTAGCTTAATACATATTTATTTAATTAATTTATCCACTGAAAATTTATTTATGACAATGTATTGACTCGTTAATTTCAACAATATTTTTTCTAATTTTATTCTTCAAAGTTTTCCAAATATTGTAATCAAAGTATATTAAATTCAATCAAAAGAAAATGATTTCATAATGAAGCTTGAATATAATTTGAATATATATATTTGCATTTAGAAAAAAAATTGTTTCGTTTTAAGACTTGCTATTAATTTGTCAAATTTGTTGGTGTATTTTACCATGCTTTAATCTTTTTGTTGTGATCTTGTCCTTTTGTTTTAGAATACCATAGTTGCCCATGAAAAACGTGATGTTCCATGCCATCATGAAAATATTACATTATGAATTACATTTGCATGACAATATAATTTACATGGCATTATGTATATGTAAATCCCAAAATATACACAACATAAAATGTAAATGTAATAACTTTTATGTAGATCTATGGTGCATTCTCTCTGTTAGGAACATTTGGTTAATTTTTTCATTGTTTCAAGTTGTAAATTAAATGGAGGTTGAAAATTTTGGATTAAATTGCATAGCAATTTTCCTCGTGTATTATGAAAACATTTGAATTTTTTTGCAATGAATTTAATGAACATGGAATACCCAAAAACACATTTAATGTAATGTAACACATGCATTCATTACTTAATGGAGTCTTTGAAGATTTTCAAAAAAAAATTCAATAACATATGTATGGGAATTTATTTATGTACACCTTTATATAATAGTAGAATGTAATATTTTCTAAGACCATAATAATTTAAAAGAAAATTGTGAACAGCATATAAATTATGATTTAAAAAATATTCTTCCCAAACAATCAATCATATTTAGTTAGGCAACTTTGATCAAATTACCTAGTCTTTACAAGGATTTAGTCAAATGAATGTGGTTCATTCCTTTTAGCATAGACACACTTTCTAAATGTAATGATCTACACTTACATAATATTATATAGCATGTAAAATGATTAATTACCTTTACATGTACATGATGAGTTGTAACCTACCTTGAGGAGTCCCCAATAAAGAAAAAATCAACAACATTCAATCTATCAAGCTTATTTTCAAACATTTTCCCAAAACTAGTTTTTAAAAATTCAATTACTGATCAAGAAAATAATGGAGAATCTCACATAAAAATAATTTGCACAAAAATAAAAATAAAAATTGCATAACACCCAAATGAAATAATAAATTTTGACAAAAATTGGAGAAAGAAAAAGATTGCATATTCATTAATTGTTAAAAAGAGTCTCTTTGTAACCAATGTCCCTTGGTGTGAAAATGTTTTATACAAGTTACCAAACACACATACCAAATGGACTACACTTAACTCAAAAGAGGTTAAACCATTTTAAAAACTATTTTATCTCTATTTGAAACCAAAAATCCAATCCAATCCAATCTACTCATCCATATATGGAATTAAAAATCCAATTGTTGGATCCAAAGTTTACACATTCATAATTCTTTGGTGCCATGAAAGGCTTCAAAGGGATCATATTATGTAATTAGTGATTTTGGTTTGCCACCCATGTTAGATTTGGCTCCTTGTTGTGAGAGTTCTATGAAAAAATGAAGAAAAGAACAAGGACATATTAAGGTGCAATTGGGGCTAGTGTGAACCAAAAGTAAAAAGTCCACATGGTTGCAAAAGCCAACCACATGGTTTAGTTGTTGTGAGCCCAATGTGAGCCCCCATGGTAGGTGTTGCCCAAGGTTGCACCTAAGCTTCACTAACCAAAAGAAGACTTCAAGCATTTGTGACACTAATGTGTGCATCTTAATATGACATTCACAATGACCAAACCCAAGGATATGTAAATATGAAAAAATATACCTTATTCATTAACCTAATATATGTTTAAAATACTTGTATTTAAAGTTGATTCTAACGTCCAAGTATAAAAAAACAAGTAAATATGATATGAATGCAAAACTTTGTTAGTTTTATTAATTATATGAGATGCCTCCTGAATTTTTTTCTCTAGGGTAATATTAAGCCATTTTGATTGACCCATCACCAAAAAAAAAAAATTGAAAATTTGGAAGCTCCCCGAAGTATAAGTTCCTATGTGAAGATGTAGTACCTCCCTTAGCCTCCCCTTGGGTGAGAAGGGGAGAACTTTGGGAAAGCTATACGGGATAAAATTGAGGTGGCAATAGAAAACATGGGGGATCAAAATGTATGTGTTTGTGTAGTTGTAGTCAAGAATGAATAAACATTTCAATTCTTGCATTTTGACATTGGATTTGACCTCTAAAAATAGTCTTTGAAATTTTCAAATTGTGAATTTTTAGGGTATAATTAAATAAAGAAATAAATAACATATCCATATTTTACCCCCAAAAGGATATATGATAAAGGTACTTGAGCCCAGATTTTTGTATACCCATATCCTAACCTGATGAAATTTTTTGAATTAATTTACCCTTATGTGATGGGTAAATAAGTAAAAAATACAAATAAAAATGAATACCCAAGGATATATTAAAAAAACAAAATACCCACACAAAATGGTAGCAGCTTCAAAGCTGGAACTCCTGGGTCAGGTCACAAAATGAGTTTTTCAAGTGTAGCCCCTCTACCCACATGTGATTCCCACCACTCTCAGTGCTGTTGTTCTGGGTGTGGGCAGCTACATTTCTGACCTAAACCTTCAATGCATGGACTTATTTGTTAATGACTCAAAACATCACCCAAATCCACATTGGGCTCCTAAGCATTTAGGGTTATTATAAACCTAACCCTCCCCTACTCCCTTTCCCCCTTCTCAACAAGGGGTGTGTCACACTGTGGCCTTGCCATTTACATTAAAATGTATCTTAAGGCGAAAGAAGAATTATGAAAACTCAAATATTTCAGCTTGCAAAAAAATATAATCTTAAAAAAATCCTCCAAAAGAAACCAAAATCCTTCAAGATATTATTATAACTCTAGAACTAATCTCAAGTTTCAACACAAGCCAAAATATCCTCATATAAAAATAGACCTATTACCTAGGGGCTTAAATCCCTTAAGCTACCATACTCTATAATGCATCTAAACACAATATCCTTGCCAATAAAAGGAAACTACAAGAGGCAAACAATTGCAATTTTCTTAAGGTCCCAAATAAATAATTTGGCTTGTGGGTGTTGAAAAAAGCAAGTGCAAATGCTGACATATAGATATCTACAAGGACTTGCTTGAGTCACCAACTCCATCAACATGCAAAGAACAAGCATCCCATATAGTAGTATATATATAGCTCTTTCTCTCTCTTTCTCTTTTGTTAGAGGTTAAAAATACAAATATCTTCAACTCTTTGTGTGACTCCAGTGTAGTGACCTTTGTCATCACATTGCGACAAAAAGTGTATTATGATTGGATTACTACAAAAATATAGTATCCTCTTTTTAAAGCATGTCAGTTCAGTTGACTCTTTGTTATGAAATCCAATCATGACTCAACTACAAATGGAGCTTTTTAAATAAATGCCTACTGATCCTCCTTCTCCAAGCTTCAAACTTCATTGGAAGAGCTCTTCACTAGTTTAGATAAAATCCTTCTTTTTAAAAAACAAAAGATTAGGGTTTGAGGGACAGCTCTAAAATTTGACTCAAACCCAATGCAAATCCATTATAACAACTAATAACCACACACATAATCTTCCAAGAGTTCTTCACTAGTTAACAAGGAAATCATATTTCCCCAATTGGGTTTAAGAGAAAAATGTGAAATTGGACTCAAACCCTTTGCAAAATCCACTACAGAACTTTACCACACCATACCCTGACAACATAATTTTTTTTTAACTTCCTAAATTCTCACAATCAAATCAAAGCAAGTATTGGTTGGTAGGTAGTAGTATTATGTGATGATCATAGTTGATCATACCCAACAATGGTCATTACAACTCTTTAGAAAAAAAGGCACTTAGTTGGAGAGTGTTGTTTATGTCTCAAGTTTGGTACCCAACTTGTTCTAAAATCTTGGGATCCATACATACATATATACATACACACATACATACTCTTTAATTATTTCCTTCCTTTTTTGGATCCCTAGTTTTTTTCTTCTCCTTCTTTTGTGGTCTCCCTTTTTATTTGGGACCCATAGGTGCAAACTTAATATCTTTGGACTAACCAAGTTGGGTAGGCACCTAACCAAGTTGGGTTGTGATTGGTTTTAGGGGAGGGAGGAAGGGAGGAAGGGGGGGAGGATCAATACATCAATACGCCATATGAAATGATTGTGAAAACCATGTCATGACAAACAAAAGGGCAAGAATTGTTGTGATGACAAGGATTGCATGTGGCTAATCAGAGTAGGTTTTGGCAGACACCCAATTGTTGATTGAATGCTTTTTTATGTGGCAAAAACTCAAGTGGGGTCAAGCTGACCACCGTTGGTTGGATAAGTAAGCAAGTACCAGAATAGGCAAAAAAAAAAAAAAAGGTTCACAAGTGGGGCCATCCAATGAAGCCAAAAAAAAAAGAGGTAGAATATCACTTACTCCTTTTGTTTTATTTCCAAACCTTACAAGGGGTGATGAGGAGCATCATTAAGTCACACTTACTAGTTGGCAAACTTTTGCATCTTGGTTTTTGGATTGAAGCTAAAGGAAGCAAATAGCCTTTCTTAAACCCTATACAAACCCCCTTCTTAAACCCTATAAAGGTTAATGACTTGAAGGAGCCCCATTTAGTCACACTTAGTTGGCAAACTTTTTGCATCTCCTCTTTTGGAATGAAGCCAAATAAAGGACCTTAGCTTTTCTTGAAGCTTGCAAGGGTGAGGAGGAGCCATTCATGGCATTCATTCATTCGTTCACTACAACTTAGTTGGCAAACTCTACATCTCACTTTTGGAGTAAACCCAAAGGAGAGGTATTGGCCCTTCTTAAAGTCTTTCTACAAGGGTGAAGAGGAGGAACCATTTTGTTGGCAAACTTTGCATCTCCCATTTGGAATGAAACCAAAGGAGGTAATGTCACCTTCCTTCAACCTCAAGAGGTTGAGGAATTTGAGTATTTGGCAAAAACATTTACATGACATTGTGGAAGCATATATTAAAAACATACACAACTTGGAATGATAGTCCAAATGTAAACATAATTTTACACGGTATGTAAATTTTCTACCTACATTTCCATGTCCAACATTGGTATATTGTAACCTAAGGTTAGTTTCCACATTGACAAAAAGAATAATTATTTTTTTTCAAAAAATGATTTTTTTTTTTGTAGTTTTGAAATTATTATTATTTCCATCATCTACTATAATATTGTGATATGAGTAGTGAAACTAATCACATTGTAGCCTATGATAATTATGACAATTTTCAACATGTCAACCTCATATTTTCACAAAATTTCATTTCACTATTTTGAGGATTATTTAATGATGAAACTGACCCTAGGATAAGGAAAAGCTTCAAAAAAGTTTTGAAACTAAGTATGGGTAAGAGTAGTATAAAGGCTATGCAAAATTATCAATCCAAGGGTAAATGATGAACATTTACCTTGATTGCAAGGTAAAAGTAAACATTTCACCATTTATCCTATACATACCATACCATGTGGGTATATATGGTAAAAATAATACTTACACAAGTATGTCACATTTCAAAGTAAGGAAAGGCACTTGCTTGTGCAATTGGCATTGCAAACATGAACATGTAAAATATCAAACATTGTATCAAAAACTAGCAAAAATATAATAAAATCAAACAAATAGTTTTGAAAGGATGTTCAAAGCATATTTATACTGCGAAACGATAATAAAATCTAAAGTTGTTCCAAAAGCATATGATACTTATGTTTTTCAAGGTGCTAAACATAATGAATAAAAATATAATGCCAACAAAAATTTAAAATTTCCATAGTCATTCGCTACAATTAAAATAAATTCATCATAACCATAACACTTTCCAAAATATGGAAATTTCTCACAATCACAATGCATGCAGCCTAAATATGATATAATGATTTTGGCATATACCCTCTATTTATCACGTTGAAACAATTACCCTTCTCCAAGTAAGGATAAACTTTAATTATGTACGAGCTGAGTAAAAAACTAAATTGGATAAGTCTGAAATATTTTACCAAACCGAATAACGACAAAACATTTATCTACCTGGTAGGTATGTACATGTTGTATTACATACCCACAAGTATATCATCAGGGTATTAGACAAAAAGCTGAATAACTAGAACTACTTAGGAGGAGTTCAAGCTTCCCTCACAAAGGAATATGATGATGTTCCTCCATGTGCAAAAAAGCCTGCCTTCCCTGACATCTTTTCTCCCATGCAGAGTTTTTCTTCTAATAAGAAGAAGCTTTTGATGTTGCCCCCTTTTGGAATACAAAGAACCATACGGGCCTTGTAATGGGGAATTTCAACTTTCAATCACTATTAGTCTTGAAGCTCTTGCAACAAAAAAAATTTCAAGTTGTAGTTGTGTTTTGCAATGTGCATAGTGAATAGTAGCCTAGCAAGTTCAAAGGTTTTGATGTTGAATATTTAATAATTCTTCTCGAAATATTTTTGGGCATATTTGTCAAGAAATTGTTAAGGTGTGCTTTTTTTTTTCACTTAACAATAAGTATACCCTTTAATAATTTCTCAAAATTCCTGAATTTTTTTTCCTCATAATTTATTTAGTGCCCAACTTGCTAGGTTTAATGACACTAAGTAGTGTTTAACTTCAACTTGAACTCAAGTTTGAAGCATTGAACTCTTTTTGTTCCCACATCTCTACACTCTTGTTTTCTTGGTGTGCCATGCCTTATTTATATGATAACTTATTTGTTCATGATGTGTGCATGGGAGCCTTGGCCTTGTTTATATAATAATTTATTTGTTGACGATGTGTGCATGGGAGAGAGGATTGATAGCAATGACATTGGTTTCATTCGATCTCATGTTTTTTGAGGAATGTTCACAAGTCATTTTAATTCTTGATCGCTTAAACTTTTGAACTTGAAATAATAATGGGTACGATCATTTGTTTGTTTGTTGTTCCAACAATGTATTTGATGAGTGGCTTGTTTGAAACATGAGCTCATGGATATTTGAATGTTGCATGCAATGAATGCTAAGATTGTGTTCATAAGCATGCACACACACACATTCATGGCCCATTCCCATTGCTATGTACGTATGTGGTTAGATTTTTCATACATTTGGCAGTGAAATTCTTCCAAGGAAGGTGCTTTTTTTTTCCCCCCCCCCTTTTCCCCTTCCTACCATGCACCATAGGTGACATGTCTATCTCCTTTTGATTGTTTGAGTTGGAAACAATTGCTTGCATGCTAGAAGTGCATGTCAAGCAAATGAGAAATGCTTGAACATTCAATCAACTAATACGAAGAACAATGGTGTATGGTTTATTTCAATATTTTATTTAAATCAAATTCATATCATTTTGTTTAATTGCCATGTCCTAGGCAAATCTAACCTATAGTCAAGCTTTTTCTTCCTCTACACAAAGTTATATTGGAAAGTATTTTTTATAACAACTTGATAGTGGAGATTAATAATTTCTGTTGCCCATTACCCATGTACAATATTTTGGTGCAAAATATTATTGTTACTATTTTATTTTATTTTGATGGGGGTTGTCTCATTATGGTATATTCATGGCACAATGGTCATGTGGAAATCAATGAAATGGAAAATTAGGCGACTTTTTTTTGGGTTTTGGGGGTGTGTGCGTGCGTGGGGGGAACCTTAAACCTTCTCATTATTTGGAGTTACCAAGACTAGAGGTGGGTAGTCCAATACCGTTCAATACTTCATCCATCCACTTGGTATGGGTTCCTCAACACATAATACAAACACAAAACCCCCTCCCCCTCCCTCCCCACTCATCCAACCCCTTAAAAGAAAGGGGGAATAAAAAGAAGTCATCCAAGTGTGGAACCCCAGCTGCTGCTTCAAAAAACAAGGAAAAAATGGGACCCCCCCACCCCTCCCCCTTCCGCCTGGATTTGTGGTGTCCAAAAGAATCCATGTATAGTTGACCCCAGATTTGCACAAATTTGAGGGAATAAACCAGTGAGGAGCAAGCACGTGGAAACAACGTAGGATTTTTTCTTGTCAAAAGTGCTCCCTAGGTGGTATGGCAAATTCTTTTTCTTTTTTTTTCTTGTTTGGGGCCCCGGGGGGGGTGTTGTCATGGGACTGTGGACCCCAGAAACGACAAGCAATTTCTTTCTGTCCTTGAAAAGAGTTTTTTTTCCTCTTTTCTTTTCTTTTCTTTTCCTACTGCGAATTGCGCCATGAACAGTGGGTTCTGCCATGTAAGCCCTCAGTAGGTGGGTGAGCCTAGTAGAAGGTCACACCTGGCAGAATCCACCGTTCATGCCCCATTCAAAAGTTACGGAATGGTGGATGATGAATAATCAGCAATGCTACACGTGCATAATCGGTAGCAACTCCTGATTCCGCCTCGTAGTTCCGCCTCGTAGAGGACTCTGAATAAGCCCCCCCTTGCTTTCTAAATATTAGAAGAGAATGGGCCAGCTAGGGCCAATTCCTAGGAGCTGGAATTGGCCCTCGATGGCCCGCTCTTTAACATTAAAAGGCAGGAATTCCAGAAAATTAATCATGCCTTTATGCTGAATCTGCCTTAGCTGATTCAGCCTCTCTACGCAGGACGACTGCTAAGGCAGATTGGGCACAATTTTAATATATCAAAATGCTTTTGGAGTTGAATGTGATCCAATAAGGAAATTTTCAAATCTAAATTATACTTAATTAAGATATGTATTAGGAACTTTGAAACATGGAAATAGTGGTCTAAGAAAAAATAAAATTGACACAAGGAGCAATGACTTTTTTTTTCCGACAAATTTTGTCCCTTTTTTTTGACAAAAAAAATTGGGAAATTTTTGGATTTTGTTTTCTAGTGTAAATTTTACTAATTTTACTTAAAAAAAAAATCCCCCAATTTTTTTTCATTTAAAAAATCCCCAACAGGGAGTGTTTTTCCTTTTCTAAATTTTTATTTATTAACAAGAACCATTTTTTTGAAGAAAAAGTGAAGGGGAAAAAAAAGAAAAAAAAATTCAATTTTGAACCGGACTAGCCCAAAAAATTTTATCTTTTAAGTTTTAACAACTTTTACCAGTAATGACTATGGAAAGTTGGGCTGTGTACACACAGGGGGTGCCCTGTTGAGGCCGGATAAAAAGGTGGCGAAATTGGGAGTTGTGACCGATTCCGGTTGCAACTCCCGATTCCGCCTCCGAATTCGGTCATTCCATCAGGTGGTAACAAGTTCGCTCTACCGTGAGGGTTTCTCCCAAGAAGAGGTAACCAATGTTCTCCACCACCATTGTTCCAGATCACTTGTGCAACGGGCCAACCAAAACTGGAACAAGCAGATAGCTGCCTGTTCCACCTAGGAAAATAGTTGACAAACTACCAGACTTTGTAGCCCAGTTCGGTGTTCTAGTCAGGCACATTTTCAGGGCTCGTCCCACCATGTGGGCCAGTGGGTCATCTGCTGGACCCACTTTCGGTGCGCTCATTTCACATGTTCTGTGAATCAACAGCTGAGAACAGGCTTGAGATGAGAATCAACGGTAGGGAAAACTAGCTATGCTCTGCAGGGAACAGGCCGTAGTTAGAACTGGGTACCACCTCAAGGAATGGCAGTTGACCGTACTAGGGATCTCTACCTAGGTAGTAGAGTGGGTCCTCGGACGAAATTTTTTGTAGTATATTCGAAGGTGCCACTATTATAGAGTGTAAAAGCCTCTTGGGGGGGAGAGGGGGGGGGGGGGGGGAGCATTTTAAAAAGCAAAACACAAATATGAGCTTCTTTTTCTTTTTTTCGAAATGCCCACTTAAGGTTTTTTTTTTCCCTAAAAACTTTTACCATGATATCCGGTGAGTATGTGCTGGGTATCATGGGGAAAAAAAATCAACCACGTTAAAATGTGTCAATTTTTTTTGGATTTTTTTTGAATTTTTTTTTTGAAATTTTGATAACTTCTTTTTTTGCATCACAATAAGGGCTGTTGTTACCTAGGCAACCATGTACTGAATCTAACAAACCAGAAAACATAAGAACACCCAATAAAGCTCCCATAAATGACCTATCGGTCCTCGGTCTCGGGTACTATTCATGCCGAAATTATGCCAGAACGGAACTTCGGTGTCCCCTTCCCCCCTCCCAAATACCTCCTCATCATGTCGGCAGACGGAACATATCTTTGTGTCACCATATACATACCTATATATTCCAGCATAGTATATATATATATATATATATAATATTATATATATTTCGTTGAAAAAGTTGTTATAGGTATGTAATGAAGATCCCACCCCGAAAGTAACAAACTTTGGAAAACTTTTTGGTGCATTGTGAAGCCAACACCGGTAGGTACTTGGAAGTGTAAATCTAGAACAAATTGAACGGCTTGGAGCAAAGCAAAAGAGAGAGAGAGAGAGTTTTCAAGACAAGTTTTGTGGGAGTGGAATTCACTAACATATCCTAATGAACTCGGGTAATGCCATGATGCAGCAAAAAGTGCACCGGAAAAAGAAAACCAGCCAATTGTCACTTACAGCATCGTTGCGGGTTTTATGTGTTGGTTCTTTCTTATCTTCTTCACAAGGGTACGGTGCCATGGAATGAATGTGAAAAAATTTAATATAATCCTACTACACTACTATACCAGTGATGATTCATAATTTGATGAGATTTTATTTTTATTTTTTTGGTTTTGTGCATATTCAAATGAAAAATATTGAATGACATTGTGTGCAACTTGAGTTGAATTCAATTGAATGTTTTTAGATTTAATTGAAGAAATGGGATGCAAATTGGTGTGTAAATTAGATGTTGAAAATCTAGTCATGACTATGGTGTTGAAAAGATATGAAATCTGAGAAATTGCATTTTTCATTCTTCTTTATTTGAGAATTGGGTAAACAAATTTTAATGACGATGTTTCATTGGATAGGATGGGTATTTTTGTGCTCATCACTACAACAATTTCAAAGTCACTTCGAATTATAATTCATTATAAATTAAATTCCATTTCAGAATCTTTTTTTTGGGTTTGTTTTGCACCCTTTCAATGTTTTGATCTATTTGTATCTTGTATTTCATACACCCTTGCAATGTTTTTTGAAATTTTTAAAAAATTTATTATGAACTTCTCTAATGAATTAAACTTTCATTAGATTATTTTTTATCAAATCAAAAATGTAAAAAAAAATATTAATAAAACGAAGTGGCTTAATAAGATTTATAAAAAATTATTTTTTGAGAATTTATTTTTGATTATAATAAAATAATCTACACAAATCCAATTATTATATCCACACAAAATAATTTAATCATTGTCACTGGTAGTGTGAAGTAACACAGAACCCAAATTTCAATTTGAAACTGCCATGCAAAAAGATGGCTAATAAACTCACAGACACATTCATTCATTCACAATGCCTCCTCCTCCTCCCAAAATACACTCTTCTCTTCGAGTGCTGTCTACGAAGAAAAAAGGACTGACATTCCACACAGAGTGCCCACCACTTTTTCACATGCATTTCTGGCAGGGCAGCAGGGCCCTGCTTACTTGCTGCTCAGTGTAATATTACTAACAATGCATTGGAACAGAGTGTGTGGAAGGGAAATATCTGATGTCTGTAAGAAGTAGAAGAATCCCATGTTGTTAGTTGAGAGAGAGAGAGAGAGAGAGAGAGAGAGATTAATTTAGGCAGAATTATATTATAAAACTTGAATTTGTACACCAATTTAAAAGCTCTTCTTCTTCTTGCAATTTCTTCCAAAATTTAATGAAATTATTATTTTTTGGTGCAACGTAAAGACCTTGCGGGATGTTTTTCTAATGTAGTTGGAGGGCACCATCCTTCTTACAACGTGCGATATTTCTTGCATGTATTATGAAGGGCAAGTGTTTCTGAAAAACTCGGTGTTTTTGGAGTGTGCATTATGTTTTTTCTTTTTCCTTTTTTTTCCCTCAAATCAAGGAATTTTTATTTTATTTGATTTCTCATCATAATTGGTGGGTATCATGGGAAAATCAAATTAAAACACAAAAAAAATCCTGCAAGCTCCTTTACTCAACAATAAAGCTCTCAGCCGAGGGTGTTATAGAAAGCCCCTGCCCGTGCAAGGCGCGGATCTATGCACAGGCCCTTATTATTCCGTTAAAGCCCCAATGTCCTAAGAATTGGGTAAGGTCGTGGGTTTTCCTACTACCTATGCAATGGGGGTCCATGAGAAGGAAAAAGCATAAATTAAAAAAAAAAGAAAACCCTGAAGAGAACCCAAAAAAAAGGACCCAAAATCTCATGAATGAATGGACTAACGGGTCCAATAAAAAGGGGAGAAAGAGAATGGAAGGAAAACAATAAAGAGAAAATAAACCCCCAACAAACACACCCGAAAAAATTGGGCACAAAACTTAAACGAACAGGACCAAACACTAAACTTAGAAATTGATCAATACAAGAGATTTAATTAATGAGCAGCTTTTAAATTTGCAACCTTTTTCCTTTTCCTTGCCCCCACCCTCCCCCACCCTTTTTATTAGGCACCCACCAATGATGAGATTGCGGTGGAATCGAGATATCAAAAATATACTCCACCCACCCACCAGCCACCCCTCCCCCTACCGCAGGATACAAGAAGCAAAAAAAAAACAGCAAAAGAAAAAAAAAAAA
>Ga0116229_10010331_pt1 | contig 14024 bp, 8 predicted proteins | sample S1TSphgellanicum_3_FD_87313 | JGI IMG/M metagenome (GOLD analysis project Ga0116229, IMG submission 87313) | Host-associated microbial communities from peat moss isolated from Minnesota, USA - S1T2_Fc - Sphagnum magellanicum MG | ecosystem: Host-associated > Plants > Peat moss > Unclassified...
ATACGCCGTCCAGAGCCAAATGGTAACAATTGGAAATCTATCCCTTTTACATCAATCAGATTTTCAACAAATCTTTCAGGATTGAAATCAAATGGATTTTCATAGGCAGATGGATGTCGATGAACGGCCCATACATTCACAAAAATGTGACTTTTGGCAGGTATGTGGTAACCTCCTATTTCACAAGCTTCTTTGTTTTGATGTGGTATCAATAAAGGACCTGGAGCATGAAGTCGAAATGTTTCTTTCACTACAGCTTGTAGGTATTTCAATTGAGGAATGTCATTTTCATCTACAACCCGTTCTTGGCCAACCACATCATCCAATTCATCTTGAACTTTTTTTAATACATTTGGATGCCTTATGAGCTCCACAAGGGCCCATTCCACTGTGGTGGCAATTGTGTCAGTCCCTGCAACAAAAATATCCTACACACAATTGTGGCACAATTAGCCAATGAACATCATTAGTGGGTTGTTGAATTCAAGCAAAAAAACTTGTTATGCATGCAATATTACCTAGTCCTACTACAAACAAATCATGCAAAGATCATAGTGATGTGTTCATTAATGAAGTTCGCAAATCAAATTGTTGAAATCAGTGAACACAACCATTAACCAAATTCAAAACCAATAATTTGGGAAATCTATAGATGAGTTATAAGATCATAGAACAACTTACAATGGCAACTCCCTTGATTGTGATCTCATCAAGCTTGTCACTAACACCATCCACACTGGGATCAGAGAGCATGACATCTAGAAAGTCTTTTGATTCATTTGCCTTGTTTTTTTCTTTTAAATGTTCTTGTATAATTTTGTGGAAAAATCGATCAATCCTCAAATTTATTTGGTTGCATTCAAGTCGAATACCTTGGAGATCAAATGGCTTTAGGAATGGGACATAATCACTAATGTTGAAGACACCACTTATATTCATCATCTTCGTAACAAGATCCTTGAACTCCTCAGATTCCTCATCACTATGCATTGTTTTGAAATATCTTTTCTTGAAGAGTAAGCGTGAGATCACATTCATGGAGGTACTAAACAAGCTTGTTTGCATGTTCATTGGGTTTCCCTCCTGCAAATTGTTCAAACTCCTAATAAGATTTTTGAAACTCCATGAATGCATTTGAATTCAATCAATTTAGTGTCAAGCCCAAACTTGAAGATATTAGTTCCAAAAGAAGGATTGAAACTAAGACTTAAGGCAACACATCCAACTATTTCAATTGTAATGTTGATCAATTTGGATCCTCTCTCTAGCTTTGGTATCATATTCATGCAACACTTGAAATGTAGTGAAAAATAAAATAAAATTGAAATTGTGAAACAATACATTTACCTTACAATGTTCAAAGATCCCATGCACCAACCATGATAACTCCTCATCTCGGACGTTCTTAGAGTCTTCGAGCCTTTTGAGACTAAAAAGCTCTGACGTGCTAAGCTTTCGCATGTGTCGCAAATGATCCCCATAAGGTGCCCATGCAATATCATGTTGTTCAAACATGATCTTACTTGCAATTGTTTCAGGACGTGATGCACATATCAAGTCATGAACCTTGAGCACTTGTTTTGCCATCTCTGGTGAGGAGACGACAATTGTGAGAACAGATCCCAACTTCAGCTCCATGATGTCCCCATACTTCTTCGACAACTTGTAGAAAGCACAGTGGGGAAGCTTGCCAAGTATCAGAAGGTTTCCAACCACTGGCCAGGGGAATGGACCCGGTGCTCTCTCCAACTTTGTGTGCTGGTGGAAAAAATGCTTGTAAAGACGTTGAAGAAAAATCAAAACAGCTATTGTGGCAGCAATTATCTTCAATTGAGCCGGCTGTATCATCAGCTCAGCCCACCTCACAACAATGTTCTCCATAGCATGCACAGAATGTTTCTCGCACTGTGATTTCTTATGAGATCCAGGAATGAAAGGTGTCAATGAATCTTCGCTCTCCCTTGTTCACCGTTACAATAAACACCAAAACAGACTCTCAAGAACTAGGAACCACGCACTGTAAACTCATGTTGTGGCTTTAAGTTATAGGTAGTGAAGGGAAGACTTTAAATAAGCAAATGGCATTTATCGGCCTTGCCTACAAGGCAAGGATATTGTGTTTAGATTCATTACAGAGTCTAGTAGGGATTTTGGCCCCTGGGTAGTAGGTCTATTTTTATACAAGGATTTTTTAAAGATGATATTTCCACTTGTGTTGGAACTTGAGATTAGTTATAGAGTTATGATATCTTGAAGGATTTTGGTTTATTTTAAAGGAATGTTTTGAAAATTATATTTTTTCATGGTGAAATATTTGAATTTTCATAATTCTTCTTTTGCCTTAAGATACTTTTTAATGTAGTGGCAAGGCCACAGTGTGACACACCCCTCGTTTAAAACCAAATATTAACTCACAACTGAGTTATAAAGGGCATCCAGTGGATGGTGTGCTGGTCACCGTGACCCCACACTACCACATACCCTAGTACCTTGGCCAATTCAACACTAATTATATTATTTTTTAAAATGTTGAAATTTTTAATAATTATTTCTTTCAAATCAAGATATATTGTGAAGGAAAATAGTGAATAGTTCATTTGTTGAAATGAATTTTGAAAAATTTATTAATTATTCAATGAACATGTGTTGAAATGGTCAATGTACTACGTAGTCATATGTCAAACATTTCATTTCTAACCCAGAAAAGGGAAGATCACATGCGGCGGCCGTCATATGTGATCTGGTATTAGCTTATGTTGTTTCTTGTGCAGGAGCCCCACACTAGCCTACCATATGGTCAAACAAACAAGCTCAACTAGTAGTCTTTGGACACTTGCATTGTTTTCCAAAAGAAAAACCTCTTTACAATTCACACTATAATTTTTATGTTAATAATTTTTTGTTGCCACACTGTGAAAATTTGCCCCACACAAATACTGGTAGGGGGTGTTTAGCCTTCTCTTTGTGGGGGCCCTCCAACTACACTACAAAGATCCCTCTTGCTTTACAATGTACAATCATCCCTTTGGGATTGGTCAACCAGCACCTACCCTTCTCTTTTCGTGCTATAGACTTTTACCATTTTGCTTTTATTGGCGTGTGTTGCCAATGTACAATCATCCCTTTGGGATTGGTCAACCAGCACCTACCCTTCTCTTTTCGTGGTATACACTTTTACCATTTTGCTTTTATTGGCGTGTGTTGCCATGGATTCGTCTCGTATCAACTCTTCATGATTGTGGGTTTTGACTCTATTGTTTGGGATTTGTATTGAAATTGTGAATGTCCTACCTATCAGTATTGTGCAATTCCTAGGCTCTAGAAGGAACCTTCAATTTTGATTTTTAATTTTTTTAAGAAATCGATTTTGACTCAGTTTTGGTTTCGGTTTCTTTTTTTTCAAAGGTGATTTGATTTTGGTTCTTGTTATTTTCAAAATAGTCTAATTCCCAGTTTTAAGGTAGGTTAGGATAGATTCCAGGTAACCTACTTTCAAACTCTAAACCACACTACTAATTATTAATGGATCAATATTTTATTTTTTTGGGTCAATTGGTTGCAAATTTTCCAATCTCATGCACTTGTATGTTAAGTTAAAAATGTGCCACCTTGTCACCTTGAAATCAGCCCTCAAACACTATCAAGTGCGTCATAAAACTCACCCAAATAGCCCCAAATTTGCCCCCAACATTACTTATGAAAAGTCCCCCAATTCATCCACTTTTTGCCCCCAAATCTGCCCTAATTCAGCCCCCCAAAACACCATTTTCCCCTAATTCTGCTAAAATCAAGAAATTCAAATTGAAAGTGCCATAACAACAAAGAAATTCTAAAAATTGTAACTAGACAATTTTTGTGTGTGCATCATATCCAATTCCTAAGGCACGGGTCATTCCAAAATCATTCCAAAGCCTATAACAACCAAAAAGAACAAATTGAATTTCATCAATTGTGACAAACACGGGCATCAAACTTGAAAGATGCAAGCGACAAGAAATAAAATTTATGTATCTAAAGCCTATTGTTGCCATTCTCCAAGTCCAAAAGCCCAAGTGAGGCAATTACATCCTCATTTCATTCATTAAGGTTTCTTCCATCTCTAGAAATTTCTCCATGGATGGCAAACCACCAACATGTTCATCTTTATCCTTGAATGGATATTTTGTATATGCTTATAAAATTTCAAGATTGTCCATGCTCAATTACCACAAGCATCTTAGATACGTGCAAATACTCTTAGACTCTTTTTACCTCAATTTGAGAATCAACAATCCTCAACACTTGATGGAAACACAACTCTTGGACATAAATGCATTACAAAACACTTCAACCAAATGCTTTCAACAAATTGAATGGGGAGATGGTTTTTGCCAACCAAAAGGGCAAGGTCTTGCAAAAATTGTTTTTGTTGCATAGCATCCTTTTTGTAAGGATCTTTTACACCCAAAAAAATTAATATTTTAGAACTAAACACATTAGGTCATTTTTTTACAAGTTGTCTTTCCAATATAAGTTTTAATGGAGAGTTTACTCCATCCTCAAAAAAACTTTGCAAGCATAAGCATGATCTACATCTACATGTCTTTTAAAAATTGTTATACCATTTTAAAATAATATGTTGTAATTCCTCTCCTTTCGTTTGTTTTTGGATTAAAAGGGACAAGATTAGCATAACAAATCATATAATGCATGACCTAAGGTTTTCTTCCATCAACAATGTTATTTTCATTTACAATATAATATGACCAAAACAATGCATTCCTATTATGAACTCTTCATTTTTCTCTTTAGCCATGCAATTTTTGAAAATTCAATTTCATTTTCAATCGCATTGGAATATGTCTGCAAATTTATATTTTCTTGCATAATTTATATCAAAGGTTCCTTTTCCACAAAAAAATTGAATGGGAAAAATATCAAAAAATTCATTTTCAATTATTATTTCATTCTCATTTGTCCTTGAAAATTCCATTTTCCAACAATCTTTACAAGTGGTGTGACTATAATGGAAAGACAAAACAAAAGATTTTGTGAATTATAAAATGGGTTAAGTGTTTTAGGGTTTTCTAAATTTATTTTCTAACCTAAAAATCATTTAAACATTTACAAACATCCAAAATCATTTACACTGAAACATGTACAAGCAATTATAAGAGAGTTCACTTTTAATCATGGCCAAAAAAACCCATAAAAGAAAAAAAACTTGCTTTTCCAAAGCTTCATCCAAAAATCCTTGCAAAAAAATAATAAATTTGTTTTTAAAATTAGAACAAAAGGAAATAACAAAGAAAAAAAAGTAAATAACCCAAAAAATGAATCTAGAAAGAAAAACCCATAGAAATGTTTTGAAAAAAAAAGAAAAAAAGGAAAAAAAGAGAAGATAAACTTATTACCTCCACCAACATGGAGCTTGTTATTTCCAGCTTCCTCCAAATTTGTAGCCTCAAAGCTTTAGCACCCTAAGCCCCTTGTGCCAAGTTCCAAAACCTAGAAAAAAAGGTGGTAATACCTATCTAAGCATGGTGAAACACAAGGAACAATGAAACATAGGAACAACAAAGCATAAGTTTTAGCAAAGTAACAAGGAGCAAAAAGGTACTTGGTACTTAGCTTCAGGTGGAACAAGTTAGAAAATACAATGAAGCACATAGGAGTAGCAAAACACGCAAGAACAATGAAACACAAGAGTAGTGAAACACAAGGAATGCAAAACATAGGAGTAGTTAAGCTATAAAACATAAATAATAAAAAAATGGGGCCAAGTTGTAACTTGGCCCTATTTTGTAGATTAGCAAAAAGTTTCTTCATGAAGCTCTTGTTCTTTTCAACTTGTTGTTGAAAAAGCATCATGCACCACCTAAAGCCTAAACCTAAAATAACTAATTAAACCCTAAAACCTAAACCTAATTAAACACACTAAAAATTAGTGCCTAGGCTACTATAATACCTTGAAGGTTGTCAAGAAGGGTGTTTGAGATACCCTTTGAAGTTCTCAAAAAATCAGTTTTCATTTGGGTGAACATCAACAAGTAGGTTTTCAAAAAGGTTATCACCTAAAGTGATAACCACCAATTTTCATTTTGAAAACCATATTAAAAACCTTAAAGGTTTCACCAAAAAAATGTTGATAGGAAAATTGGTGGCCGTGCCATTTTAATACCTTGAAAGGTTATCAAGAGGGGTGTTTGAAATACTTTTTGAAGTTTTCCAAAAATCAATTCTCACTTGGGTGAGAATCAACAAAGAGGTTCTCAAAGAGGTTATCACCTTAAAATAACCATTAATGTTCATTTTGAAAACTTGATTGAAAACCTTAAAAACTTTCATTAAAAAAATGATAATTGTCAAACACTAATACATACCAATGTTGAAAGGACATTTGGTTTCTAATGTTAAATCCAAGGGTTCAACATTTGATTCTTGTGACTCAAGAACAAAAATAACACGCTTTTGTTAGAACCATCACAAGAATTGAAACCATGAAACTAGCCTTTTGTTAATTTGGAAGCAAAATTGAAACCATGAAAAAATATTTTGGAACACATGGTTAAGTTCTTTAAGTAAACAAATGATTTATTTGAAAAGTTTACAAGTGGATTAAACTTTATATTCAAATATGTATTTTAAATAGTTGTTCAACCCCATACCTATATAGTCATTGGTTTTAATTTGTTATGAACTTTGTACATAAAGCATTTTGGAAAAAGACCCTTTGCATTTGGATTGCATTACAAGGAATCTTGTCCATTCCAACCCATGCATTTGTGACTTGTGTCCAAATCAACCATTTTTGTGATTATAGTTGCGACTATTTTCCATGGCATTTAGTGAAAATTTTTTGTAGTTGCATAAACGACTACAAAGTGGTTTGCAATTTCATATGTAATTTAGACTTGTGACTAAATTTGTTGATTTTGATGAAAATGAAGATGAAAAATACATTTATATCATCCAATTTTAATGGCATCCCAAAATAGACAAAAATGTAGTTATTCTTGTGACTTGGAAAATGGTTCATATGCCATTGGACACCATGTGGTGTCTTTTTAATTATAAATATTTGCGACTATAAATCCTAGTTGCAAATGTACATGTAATTAAATGTGAAAAAAATATGAATTTCCTAGGGAAATTGTTGGATTTACTAGTTTAATTTTTTTCCCTTAATTTTCTCAATGAACTAACCATTAAATGTGTAGTAGGGATTGGCAGGTTTGCGAAAATTTTACAGGACCCATGGAAATTCATGGTAGAAATGGACCATTTTGAAATTCCTAACATTATATAATTTTTCATAATTTGTAGATAGGTGTGAAAAATACACATTTATCATCCATTGATGGATGAAAACATAATTATTTTTGCAATTAGTCATGTAGAGAAATGGTTAGTAGGTAGCAAATAGTAAATAGGGTTAGGTAATAGGTAGTAGGTATTAGGTAATATGTAAGTAGGTTAATTAGTAATACATATTTTATTGTGTTGAATGAAATAATGCATGTTTAATTAATTACTTAGGTTAGTTAATTAATCAATTAGTAAGTTGTAAGTTGTAAGGTAATAAATAATAAGCAATATGTATGTGAGTTAAATAGTAGGTATTTTATCATGTTGATATGTGATAATGCTTTTTTTATTGATTATTTAATTAATTAGGTAGGTTATGCAATTAATCTATTAAATAAATAATAATTAAGATAGGTAATAAGTAGTATGTATGTGCACTAAATAATAGGTTATAGGGGTAATTAATACGTGATAAATGTTTTAGTCAATTAATTATTTGATTAGGTAAGCAATGTAGTTTATTTATTGGATTTCTAAGTAGTAGGAATAATTTATCATATATTTATAAACATTATATAATTCATAAGATCCTTTGTAATCCACCTTTTTTTAATTCATTGTGGACCTATAAAACTCACATGTCATTTTCTATAAATTTACCTGATTAGGATCAACATCATTTTCAATTGCAAGGATTACTTCAAGCTTTTTCTTTGTAGCAGCAACAATTGATTGCATGAAATTTAAGACTAGTTTCACTTGGCCAAGTTTAGCCATCAATTCTTCCTCATGGCTTTTCAACTTGACCATTTCAACCCTTTTGGATAAAAGTTCCATCCCCAAAATACCCATCAATTCAACTGCTTTTGTTTTTCTCTTTTCCAACCAAGGGTTAATTTCCCCCATTGTCACAATAGGGGGGTGTTTCAAATACCTTTCATTTGTTCATTTTTTCTTCCTTCACTAAACCCACAATGCCATCTTCTATCTTCACTTTTGATGCAAATTTACCCAATACTGCAACCTTCTTCTCAACATACTTATCCATCCAAGATGACCAATTTGATTGTTGATTTGCACTGGTTTCATGAGCAAGTCTAGCCCAACTCATCTTCTCCCTTTTCACAATTTCTACAACTATCCCCTTAGCAAATTCCTTGCCATTTATTATTTTTTTGGGGGACCATATATTCAACAAGATAAATCTCTTTTATCCTATCCAATACCTTTTGGTCATGATAATCAACAAATGAGTAGCCACCTTCCCCTAACTAGCCCAAATACCTTTTTCACTTCTACTTCCACAACATCTTTGGACTTGATTCTACGTGGGTTGACACCTTCATTAGGCAACCCATAATTCTATTTGAACTCATGAAAATCAATTGTAGGAGGAGGGTGGTTCTTCAGCAACTTGGTAATTTTGATCTCAACATCTTCAAGGGTTTCTTCTTCCATAATTTGTGTTGTGTCAATTTCATCTTTGTTGATAGTTGGTCTTTTGATAATTTACTCCTCATGGTGATGTTGGAACACCCCCTCCCCCTCCCCCTCCCCCTCCCCCCCAATAATAAAAACGTACCATTCAAGTCAAACTTCATATCTATGCAAGTTTTGGGGCAATGACCTAGCTAAACATTATAATTCAAGAGTTGTTCAATGATGTGAAATCTAAATCCAACAAGGTCACAAAAGTGTAAAAGGAAAGCTTCAAATATTTGTAGAAATCAAATTAAATTCGTCTAGCACATTGATGTATAACCTTATCTTTTATTATGTATGAACATTGAAGGAATCAATAGTTTGCAATCTCAAAAGTAAGATTGAAGTTTGAAATGAATTTACATGATAATTTAACAAACAATAATGCAAATCTTGTCCACTTAGATAACTCCTTTTTGGTTTTCTATGGACAAACTTCGTAACACACTCTCCCAAATAATGCAATTGAAGTTTGTCAAACACTCTGGAAAACATTGAATGTCCTTATGAAAGATGTGCTACTTTACTACACCCACCAACATCAAACAAAAAACTACATAGTCGAGTCAAAATAATTTCCATTAGTTAAATGGGTTCAAAATTAAACCTAAAAGCTTGTTTGAGCTCAATTTGTAGCAAGATGATTAAGAAGTTTGACTAACTTACACATGAAAACCTTCAATAAATTTTTAACTTTACATAGTCAGAGGATAGAAAGTTGACAACTTACCTATAGGATTGGTGATGGTTCACATGGAGCAATGTGAATGTTAAACTTTGTTGCAATTGTCGCCTTACACAAAAAAAAATCGTTTGCACCAACTTTGGTCCTTACGTTTTAAAAATTGATTTCCCCTAAAATATTGTATAACATATACTCCAAATATTGGACACAAAAGTGGCCTAAAGGGGTCACCATAATGTGCTTTCATTTTAAAAGACTCTTTTCACTAACCTTGGGGCAATGATAATGTAAGTCATGATTATGAAAAAAAAACCTTGTAAGGTCTTAGGAAGAAAAACATTATTAAGAGTTTGAATTCAGTGTGAAAGAGGTAGGAAGTAAATCTAACCAATAAAGCAACATGCCTTAATCGTTTAACCGAACTTGAAATCTTGGAATATTAAATCTTTGCAACACCATTAAATACTTAAAAAAACTAACTAAACTAATGTTATCATTAGCTAGTGGGAGGGAAAGGAAATAACTAATATCTAAGGATTATTTTCTATATATCTACTATGAACAAAGTGTTAAAGATAATCATTAGAAAAGTATTAAACAAATTTGTGAAGGGAAAAATGAAGGGGAAAACTTGGATGAGAAGGACAATGGGGAGGACATTCTATGACTAAAAATATTCAAAAAACATGGCTACAAGTGGGCACCACAATATGTCTCTCCTATCTTTAGGGAAGAATTATCACATGAATATAACAAAAGAACACAACAAGTGGTAGGGGGTAGGAGGACCCCCAAGTTCAAAAAATAAAATGGTGTTGAGGAAGATCTTAAATGTGCCACCAACATGTGTGCATCAAGAAATGTAAAAAAGCATAGTGGTTAAAGTGAAAATCAATCACCCATTGAAGACTGAGGGATAACTAGAGATACCACAATGTATTACCATCACAATTGGGCATCTATTCAAAATCAAATAATGCTTTTTAAAAGGAAGGAAGAGGCACTTGCCCCCTCCAACATTTTGGCATCATCCACCATTTTGGTATTATAATTTTCCACCATTTTGACCTTTTACACCATTTGTACAATACTACCAATGGGGTGGTCAAATGGGGCACTAACAAGTGGGATGCCATTACTTTACACCTAAGGAGGTTAACAATTCCTATTACATGTGCAAGAAGGAGAAATAGCAAAATTAGAAAAGAATGTTCTTTAAACAAAACTACCATAGAAATTGAATGTTGATATTTTAATAGCAAAGTTACCATATGTAAAGCCCTTGTAATTAGGGGTACCAAGTAGTTTATCAAGCAACCTAGAGCACCAAGGGAGTCACCTCCACTAGCAAATTTGAATGGTCCCCTCGGAATATCAGTTTACTAATGGTAATGTGGAAATACCATTTGAACTCATTACAAGGTGGGAAGTACCGGCTCCTAGGGTAATATAATTAGCAAATTACCACCATCATTTGTGGTACCACAATGACAAGAGGACAAAAATGCAAATGAGGTAATGCGTCTTACTAGAGTAAAAAAAATGATTACCCTAGAAATGGTTGGATTATCACTTGAAGTCTAGAGAGGAAGGCGCAAGAGAAGCATTAGCCCTTGGCAATTTAAAAGGAGTATCCTATGGAGTAAGAGAAGATCACCTTTCATAAGACACTACCTTGAAATAAAAACAAAGTGACACAAAGAAGGTTTCCAATGACAAATTTTACATCTATAACTTTCAAGAAAAAAAAAAATAGTGTTAAAAGAAACACCTATTTGGGAAACTACTTATGAAAAACAAAAAGCAATAACCTCCACAATGCTACCTATATGAAAAATTACCACTGTAACACCTAACCCATTAATACCACATGTAGAAGAAATTACTACTAGAGCAATATCTACCCCCATAATACCACTTAAAGGAAAAATGACCACCATAGCACTATCAGTAGAAAAAACTACCACCATAATGGTACCTAGTGTTATAATACCACATGCAAGAAAAACTAGTATACTAACACAACCTACAAAAATAACTACAACTATAATAATACGAACTGCTATCCTGCCACATGTAGGAAAATTACCATCACAATAGTACCATATGATCATATTACTTTATTTGGATTTGTTGGACTAGGATTAGAAGGACATAATTTAGATTACAAAAAGAATATCATTTCAAGGTTATCACTCATTAGCAATAGCTAGATAAATTGCATTTCCACTGGTACTATCAAACCCCCCCCTTGGGAGCTATTTGCACCCACCTCCCAAAAACTCAATAATATCATCACTTTCTTACTTGTACTCAAAATCAAGCAAGGCATCACAAACACGTCGGCCCTGCTAATAGATAAGATGTTGAACAATTACCTACTGCAGTGTGTCCACACTCTGAACAACAAAATAATCTGTTCCAATCTAAACAGTCTAAACACTTTCACCAAAGAAACCGGTTCACCTAATGTGAATCTCGTTTTAATAAGTTAAAAATTCCAAGAGTTGGATCTGATGCGATAGTCCCTGTCCCTGTGAGGGCAGGGCCCAACAAAGTTTCACCACTTTTTTTTTCATTTCTTCATGGATTGCATGAATACAATGGAATTCATTAAAAGATCAAGCAAAATGAACAAATTACAAAAGGAATTAAAAGCATAAGCATGAAATCAAAAATATAAGGGTGTTCTCTAGCAAACAACCCTTTAGTTGAAGCACCATCCAAAGCATTTTCACGCTTAATCACTTGGCAACAACCTTTGCATTGGTACTCTTGTAAATTTCAAAACTGGCAAATCTGCTTGCAAAGACAATTTATTTGACAAATGAAAAGATAGAAAACTATAATTGCTTGCACGAGATTCAACGGCATTCATTAAATGAACATCTTCAACTTTTTGTTCACCAAGTTATCATTCAAAAAGTAGATGATGGATAAATAGCTAGGTGAGATGAAGGTTTGGAAACATGTTTGGACTTAGCACCACCAAAAATTGAATCTAGTGTTGGTCAGCTTTTTTTTTTATGACCAGTAGGCCATGGTTTTTGTCAAAAATAATAATGTGTCACGTAGGTATCAAATTATAAAACTTGACTTTTAAAAAATCACCTATTTTCACATTTCCATGTGCTTACCTCATGTTCCAATGGGGTACAACACATCCCTGTGAGCGAACATGGTGCTCCCAAGTGTCAGACGGGTACCACATCATTGATAGATCAACTCCATGTCATCTACTGAAGTGACACCTAGTTGACAAAGGGTTCATAATGAGAATCCAAGTCATCTTTCCTTAATATCTGTCCCAAAATGCTCTCCAAACATGCGCACCTATACAGCCCATAATTCTACACCCACACACCCACAAATCCACATTCAAAATAGCTAACCCCATTGAAAATAATGCTTAAGGATTGTGGGCATTTCATGAATTTGGGACCCAAGCATTATTCCATTACCCCTTTTCATTCACACCTTCATTTTTAACAAACACTTAGTTTTTAAACCTTTCTTTACACTTTGACCTTTTATTGAGGCTCCTCTCACTTGATCCACCTTCTTTTAAACAAACAGTCTCTTCACTTCAAATCATTTGCCATCCCTCTGTTTTGGTTGGGACAGATTCTAAGAACTTGTTGCTTTAAGTTTCACCCATTTGTTCCCTAGTTGCATTCTTAATTTTTTTCATCATATGCACAAATTGAGAGAATAGAAGCCTAGTAGTTTTCCTTATTCCCCATCAAAATTCTTTAAATTATGCATCATAGTAAAAAATTGTCATTGTATTTATTGTCATGTAATTGAAAGAAAAAAATTAATGTTTTTGAAGCTTCTTAATGTTGAATATTGAAACATTATATCACAAAACCTTTTACATCAAAGATCCTTTGGCATGCATTCTAAGTTTGAAAATTCAAAATACTTTAGTTATTTCTTAAGAGTTATTTCACACATTTTGATGCAAGATGTCCTTTCTCATATTTGATGATAAATATGGCTGTGATGATGATTGTTATAAAATTCACACCTTGGGTGTAATGTATAAGCAATAAGTAGAACTTGATGGACAACTGTGGCAACTTGTGTCATCCTAAGATTGGGTGTAGAATTCTCAATAAACAGGGTTATTCTCTAATTCATTGTTCCATATTTGTATGTTGTCAATTTCCACCTTGGCATAAAAGTTTGGATCCTTGTAAGTCATGTTTTCAAGTTGTTGACATCTTGAAAACTTGAAAGTTATGGGTGCCCAATTATTTGGAAAAGTTGGCACTGTGTCTAAATTTGCTGTCTAGATCAGATGTTTAGAGGAATTGAGAAACTTGACAGCAAACAATGTTATTTCTGAAGATGAAATTCCTCTTGCATCAAAAGGAGTTGAGAAAAATCATTTCAGAACTCAAATTTGAAGAAATTGTTCTTAAAAGAGGCCTTCTTGAGTAATATCTATTATAGCAAAAGAAAGTCAGCTCATATGACAATGCTCTTGAACATTTTTAATTCCTTGTTTCACTTAACATTTGCATGTTATTAACTGACTCATAAACCATGAAGCTTATGTTTTGGA
>Ga0116229_10010333_pt1 | contig 14023 bp, 15 predicted proteins | sample S1TSphgellanicum_3_FD_87313 | JGI IMG/M metagenome (GOLD analysis project Ga0116229, IMG submission 87313) | Host-associated microbial communities from peat moss isolated from Minnesota, USA - S1T2_Fc - Sphagnum magellanicum MG | ecosystem: Host-associated > Plants > Peat moss > Unclassified...
GTTTACCAGCTCTTGCGACCAAATTAATATCCGCTGATCTTAACTCGTGCGGAACTATAACGCGTGCCGATTTGGGGGTAGCATTACTCGCTGCTGGCGGGGCCTGTCTCACTAAAATGGCAAAAGGACCAATTGCTATGCCATAGATCCGCATTATGAGATCGCAGCGCAATGCGCTGACTGAGAAGAAGAGCAGATACTGTACAGCTCACAGCCGTGCGTTTCCGCGCGGATGGACTATCAAACGCGCGAATGGTTAGCTGGCTGTCAATGATCGGCCAAACTAGACCAGCATGTTCGGCATAACTAGACCACCGATGATCGGCATGACTAGACCAGTATGTTCGGCATATCTAGACCAGTATGTTCGGCATATCTAGACCACCATGTTCGGCATGACTAGACCACTTTAAACATTCGGGCACTGCTCTTACCGACCCTTCCGCCATTATTGTGATGGAGGGCTAGAATGGAGAAGCTCAAAGTGCATCAGGTTCAGGAAATAATTCATCGGATTCGTTCGGGACAGTCCGAGCGTGGTATTGTTCGCGATTTAGGCTGCGCTCGTGAAACGGTCAGACGTTATGCGCGTGTTGCAAGCGCAAGCGGATTTCTCGCAGAGACGGCGGAGTTGCCATCGCTTGCACAAATCGAGAGTGCTTGCGCGGAAATCTCAGTTCGCCGACATTCGAATGTATCTACCATCGAGGCCTATCGCCCGATTGTCGTAGCGCTTATAGAGGAGAAAGTTGAGGGTGTCGCGATTCATCGCAAGCTCTGTAGGTCTCATGGATTTACGGGTGCCTACAGCTCGGTGCGCCGGTTCATCTCCAAGCTGAAGGCGGAGCCGGTCGAGGGCATCGTCCGTGTTGAGACGCTGCCGGGCGAGGAAGCACAGGTGGATTTCGGAACCGCCGGGAAGATGTGGGATCCGCTGACGAAGGGATTAAGAACTGCTTATTGCTTTGTGATGACCGCATCGTGTACGCGCCACATGTTCGTGCGCTTCGTGTTCGACCAGCAGATTTCGACATGGCTGGAATGCCATCGTTTGGCGTTCGAACACTTCGGAGGCGTTTTCGAACGGATAGTGATCGATAATCTGAAGGCCGCCGTTCTCAAGGCTAATCTCGCCGACCCGGTGCTAAGCATCCCTTACACCCGCTTCGCGCGTCATTACGACTTTCTCGTGCGGCCGTGTCGCCCGCGCACGCCCGAGCATAAGGGCAAAGTCGAGAGCGGAGTGCACTATGTCAAACGTAATTTCGTCGCCTCCGAGGATCTGATGGACATCCATGACGCAAACGCAAAGGTGGCGCGCTGGGTGATGGAGGAGGCGGGGGTGCGCCTCCATGGCACGACGAAAGAGCAACCGCTTCCATCGTTCAAAAGCATGGAGGCAGCCGCTCTGAAACCGTTGCCCGCGCTTCCTTTCGACCTGGAATGCGTCCTTCCGGCCAAGCTTCACCGTGATTGTCACGTGCAGGCCAAGGGAGTCTATTACTCTGCACCGTCTGCTCTGATCGGCAAAACGCTCGAAGTTTTCCTCTATTTTAATATCGTCCAAATCTTCGATGGCGTGTCGTTGGTAACTACGCACGAAAGATCCCGCATACGGGGCGCACGCGTAACGAGGCAGGAGCACTACCCTGCGGATAAGTCGCTTTACCTGACGAGAACGCGCTCTTGGTGCCGCGACCGAGCGTACCGGATCGGCCCGAATTGCCTGAAAGTTGTCGAACGGCTACTGGCCGATGGTCCGCTCGACAGGCTGCGGGCGATCCAAGGCATCGTCGGCCTGGCGGACGGGTACCCTTACGCACGGGTCGATGCGGCCTGTTCGCGTGCGGCCTATTTCGGCGACATTTCCGGTCGGCGGATCAAAGCGATTTTGGAAGCCGGCACAGATCTTGAGCCGGTGACAAAATCCGTACAGATGCGATTGCCCGGTTACGAGTTCGCGCGAGGTGCCTCGGAGTTCTTCACGTCGGAGGAAGCGACATGCTAACCCATCCTCTTCTTCCCAAACTCAAGGCTCTGTTTCTATCCGGTATGGCCGATTCACTCGATGAGCGCGCGCAGATGGCGCAATTGCAGAATCTGACGCCGGTCGACTTTCTATCTCTGCTTCTGGACGACGAAATAGATAGAAGGCAACAGAGAAGGTACGAGCGACTGGAGCGTAAAGCCGGTTTCGACAACGTTAAACTACTTTCCTCGTTCGATTTCTCGGCGGTACCGACCTTGGACCGCAGTCTTATATTGGAGCTTGCGACATGCAAGTTTATCGAGAGGAAGCAGAATTGGCTGCTGTGCGGTCCGACCGGTGTGGGCAAGAGCCATCTCGCGACCGCGATCGGCTACGAGGCGATTAAAAGGGAAAGGACTGTAATGTCCGTGAGCGCGGCCGCTATGCTGACGGACCTCTTCCGAGCGAGGGCAGACGGTACGTACGCAAAGAAAATGACGGCTCTGGTGAAATGCGACCTGCTGACTATCGACGATTTTGGCCTGCGCCCGCTGACCGAAATGGGGGCCGACGATCTTTACGAGATCATTCACTCTCGCTACGAACGCGGAAGCATCATTATTACTAGCAACCGGTCGCCTGCAGAATGGCCGGAGCTGTTCGGCAATATGTTAATGGCTTCCGCGGCGCTCGACCGACTAACGCACCACGCGCGAATATCCATCGTCACCGGCGAAAGCTACCGCCAAAAGAACCGCAGAAATTCCGAGAAATCTATCGTAACAATTTCCGGCGTTAAGAATGAAGGAGGGGAACGAGATGTCGCAACCAAAAATATATAAGAACTCCGCCGAGCGACAGGCCGCCTACAGGAAACGCAAAGGCATCCGAAGCGCAACGCAACGGGAGCTCGCAGGCCTCGCACGAAACCTTCATTACATCATTCAAACCGCGATTGTCTACAACGAGCTTCCGTTATCTCCGGATCTGGCCGGAACATACGATGAGGAATCTCATAAAATTCTTCGACCCCATCTACGATCCGTTTCGGAGTCCGAATGGAAAGCACGAGAGACAGAAATGGGGAGCGGAGGAAAAGAAGGAGGAGTAAACGAACTAATTCAACAGGTTATCTAACATTAACCAACACGTTTTTTACGCAGTGCCCTGAAAAGTTTTGAGTGGTATAGACATGCCGAACATAGTGGTCTACTCATGGTGAACATGGTGGTCTAGATGAGGCGATCATTGACAGACGTTTGGCGCTTCGCCATCCAGCCGTGGAATTCATTCCCCGGACAGACAGGCAGGTTTCCACTAATGCTCGTACCCTTCGCAAACCGGACGAAATGACGCGCTATCAAATTCCTTCTTCGCCGCCCTAAAGAACCTAGTAAAAGTACCCGAACATACCTTCAGGACCTGTTAAAATCGCCAGTTGGCGACGACAGTCTGAAGGAGCATCCACAGCCATTACTCGAGGAATTTATACAGCAGCGAGCGGAATGCTTGCCGAAGATGCGGCGCAGCAAGTGATTGCTGAGAACCTCGCCAATGCCAATACTACTGGCTATAAAGAGGACGTCCCGCGGTTCGCTTCTTTTGAAGAAAATCTTGTCGCTGCGTCCGACGACCAAGGGGGCGTATCACTCGGTACCCTTGGCAGCGGAAGCAGCATGAATTCCACCTTTACCGATCTGTCAGACGGCCCGCTGCAGCAGACTAACAACAATCTTGATATCGCCATGCGCGGCAACGCCTACTTCTCAGTGCAGACACTCAACGGTGTCTTGTACTCACGAGACGGCGCATTAGCGCTGTCGAGTAATGGAACCTTGGTTCAAGCGGCGAGCGGATATCCCATTCTTAATTCACAAGGTCGGACGATTACGGTCTCGAACCGGGCTAAGACGGTTACCATCGATCCCGACGGAAATATTGAAGAGGATGGTTCCTCGTCTGGACAAATCGGTCTTTTTTCCATTTCGGCAGAGGATAATCCCACGAAAATGGGTGGAAACCTGATCTCCACATCAGACACCCCCGTTGTTCTCGACCCAAGCAAATCATCCATCGCGCCGATTGCTGTTGGCTATCTCGAAGGATCGAACGTGAATATCGTCCGCGAGATGGTGACGATGATTGCCTGCACAAGGGCCTATGAAGCAAACGCGAAGACATTGCAGGCACACGACGAGACCCTTGAAAAGGCGGTCTCGCAAGTCGGAAAAGTGAACTAAATACTAAAAGGTTTGACGAGCCAATGCTTGTCAAAGATCGCATTCGCGAAATCGGCTAATCCGTGACGCGAAGTCGACGGCTGGACTGTTTGCATGAACTGCAACCGGAAGCCGACGAGATAAACTAACCGCCCCGAATGGGCGGCATTATAACTCGCAATCAGCGAAGGAGAACACCGCACATGATGCGCGCACTCTTTACAGCGGCGACCGGAATGATGGCCCAGCAGTTCAACATGGACGTCATCTCCAACAACCTCGCCAACGTAAACACTGTCGGTTTCAAATCTGCACGGGCAGACTTTCAGGACTTGCTCTATCAGCAGATACAGGCTGCTGGCGCAACGGTCTCGCAAGGAGCACAGTCGCCAACCGGAATTCAGGTAGGTCTTGGCGTGCGTACCGCCTCCACCGAAACCATGTTCGGTGAAGGCGAAATGCAGACCACCAATAACCCTCTCGATGCAGCTATCGAAGGCGATGGTTTCTACCAAGTTCTTTTGCCCGACGGAACGACCGGCTACAGTCGTGACGGCTCCTTTAAGATGAATTCGCAGGGCCAGCTTGTCAACTCGACCGGCTACGCACTTCAGCCAGAGATTGTCATTCCATCCAATGCGACCAACATCACTATCGGTACCGACGGTACGGTTTCGGCGAATGTTGGCGGCCAGGTGAATCCAACCACTCTTGGGCAGATTACACTCGCCCGCTTCGTGAACAATGCTGGCCTCACCAGTATCGGCGGCAATTTATTCAAGCCAAGTGCGGCATCCGGTGATGCTCAAGTTGGTACGGCCGGCTCCGCAGGATATGGAACACTCCAGCAGGACACCCTAGAAATGTCCAATGTCTCGATTGTCAACGAAATGGTCAACATGATTGTTGCCCAGCGCGCCTATGAGGTCAATTCGAAGGCGATTCAAGCATGTGACGATATGTTGAATACGGCCAATCAGTTAAAGCAGGGCTAATGTGATGAAGACAATTCTAACTACTCTCTGTGCTCTTTTGCTGTTTAGCGGTTTCGCATCAGCAAGCCCAACCGCAACTATTGTGGTTCATCCGAATGCGACTGTCTCTGGCGACAGCTTCGTCCTCTCCGATATCGCAACCGTCACATCGGCCGACACCGCCTTTCGCATTGCACTGATGTCAACGCCAATGGGACGGTGTCCGCTGGCCGGCCTGACTCGCCCGTTCAATGAGGGCAATATCACCCTAAAGCTGCGACAGGCGGGAATCGATCCTTCGACACTCTCGATATCAGGTGCGACCAGTCTTCTGATCACCGGAGGCGGAGGAGCAGGTACGTCTGGCGGTTTGACGACAGCATCAGCACTGCCTTTGGCATCACAGTCTGTTACCTCGAAACCGGGCGTAGCCAGCCCAACCGCAATTGTCGTCCATCCAGGCGATAGGTTGACACTGGTTTACGACGACGACGGTATGACGATCTCGGCGGATGTCACCGCAGAGTCGGCTGGTGCAGTCGGAGACACGATTAATTTGCGTAGGGACGGCGCGATCCATCCGCTTCAAGGAATAGTTCAGGATGCAGAGACTGTGAAAATGGTGGAATGATATATCCAAGCAGCTTTACCAGCGTAACGCTGAACCCTTGTCTCGCCGAAGACGGCTCGGTAGTGATAGCGGTTAATTCCTCGCAGCATGATGCGGGAGAAGTCCATTGAAAAGGAAATTTATTGGCATGTTCAATCGTAAATCATTCAAGAAAATAGCGGTTGCCGCGCTGATTTTGGCCACACTTTCTGTTGGCGGCGCGAAGGCCGATTCGCTCTATCCGGCAACCAGCACCGAGAGCGGAATGGTATCGCTCTTCTCCGACACAAAAGCACACAATGTTGGCGATGTCCTTACAATTGATATCACGGAGAGTGCCACCGGAAATTCGACAGCCACAACGAATGCGTCCAAAACCGATGCGTTCGCCTTCGGGCCCGGTTCGGGATCAATCTTGAGCCTGATCCGGTCATTCGGTTTGAGCGGCAATATCAATAGTGCCGCGACCGGTACGACCAGTCGCAGCAGCGGCCTGACCGCAACTATTTCTGTCGTTGTCAAAGAAATTTTCCCAAATGGCACGATGCTTGTCGAAGGCAAAAAACTGGTGGGAGTCAACTCGGAAGTGGAAGAAACAACTTTCACTGGGATTGTCCGCCAAGTGGATGTCGGGCCCGACAACACAATCCAGTCGGGTCAGGTGGCCGATGCTGAAATTCACTACAGTGGTAAAGGCCCCGTCGGCGATAAGCAGCACGATGGCCTCGTCACTAAGATTGCAAAGTTTCTGTTTTAATTCGAATGAGAACCGATATGAATTCGTCCCGTAAAAAATTGCTTCTGCTGGTGTTGCTAACAACAGTCCTACTCCCAAGTGCCGCATCGGCACAGACCCGGTTGAAAGACATCGCCGGAGTCCAGGGAGTCCGAGGCAACCAATTGGTTGGCTACGGATTGGTAGTTGGCCTCGCTGGCACCGGCGATTCGCAGCAGGTTGCCTTTACGCTGCAGTCGGTGTCGGCAATGCTGGCCAAGTTCGGCATTACGGTGCCACAGTCCAGTCTGCGACTCAAAAACGTCGCCGCTGTAATGGTCACCGCCAACCTACCGGCTTTCATTCATAGCGGGGATACGATCGATGTGAACGTTTCCAGCTTGGGTGACGCCCAATCCTTAATGGGCGGAACACTGATTCAGACTCCCTTACAGGCGGCCAATGGACAAGTCTATGCCGCTGCACAGGGCGAAGTGTCGGTTGGTGGATTCGCCGCCGGAGGCGGCGGAGGCGGGGGCTCTGTTTCAGAGAACCTTGTCACCGCCGGGCGGATACCGAGTGGAGCGATTGTCGAACAGGATGTTCCGACAACGCTTGCCGGGAATGGGAATATCGCCATTACTCTTAACGAGGCCGACTATACGACCGCTGTGAGGGTGGCCAATGCCATCAACGCAGCGGCTCCCGTGGGGGCAGGAGCGGCCCATGCGGTCGACGCGGGCACAATTGATGTCCCGTTAAATACTGGAGCCGATCCGGTAAGCCTGATCGCGGCTCTAGAGGATGTTAAGGTTGATCCAGACACGTCGGCGAGAGTTGTCATTAACGAGAAGACGGGCACTGTTGTTCTTGGCGGGAGCGTCACTGTTTCGTCCTGCGCGATTGCCCATGGGAACCTGACAATTGAGATTGCCGACGACACTCTTGTTTCGCAGCCAGATGCCTTGAGCAACGGTACGACGGTTACTGTGCCGAAGGTCGACATAAAAGTAGCGGAAGGTACAGCGCACCTTGCATTGATTGCGCCAGCACCGACAATCGCAAAGGTGGTCAAAGCCCTGAATGCGCTTGGTGTGACACCGAGAGATCTGATATCCATACTTCAGGCGATGAAGGAAGCCGGGGCGCTTAACGCTGAGATAGAAATCCAGTAAAAATACGAGGTTTCCATAAAGAAACCTGGTAATTCGACCGATAACTTTAATAACCGATTATGAATTTACAGATTTCATCACTAATTACTTCGGAACATGCGGCGGGTTCCACGCCTGCCCTGAGTACAGCGGACAGCGCTAAGCTCAAGACGGCGTGTCAGGACTTCGAGGGAGTCTTCTTCGGCATGATGCTCAAGGAGATGCGCAAAACCATTCCGCAGGACACTCTGTTGGGGGACGATGCCCATGAACAGGAGATCTTCCAGGGTATGATGGACGACTCGGTTGCGAAAGAGATGGCATCGCACGGCGGCAGCGACAGTTTGGCCCTTGAGATGTATCGCCAGCTCGCCGGAGCGCAAGCAAGTACAGAAGCACCCACTGCGGAAATTGGAGAGACGCAATGAATTCTCCCATTCAAGAGCAAACCGTAATAGGAGAACAGTCGAACCTAATGTCGCCCAAACAGGGGCTCAAGGTTCTCATCGCGGAACTGACACTCCAGAAGCGGCATCTGAAAGTTGTTCGCGAGCAGAACGCTGCCCTTATCGCCTGCGATAAGTTACGTTTTCAGGCATTGCACGAAGAGTATGTGGTGCTCATGGGTGAACTTGAGATACAGAGCAAGCTGCGAATTGCAAACTTTGGTACCAAGAAGGTTGAAGCAACACTCAAGGACTGGCCCGAACTAGACCGTCGCAACGCCGAGAAGGTGATTGCCGAACTGAAGGTAATTGTTACCGAAGTCCAGCGACTGAACGGGCAAAACCGAAAGCTTCTCGGAAACCAGGTTAAGTACATTGACTTTATGCTCAACCTACTCATCAACACCTATCGGAAAGGATCGATGTACGGTCCACAGGGTGCGAAGTCGATCAATCGAGGAAACTTGTTCATCAACAGCGCCGCTTAATTACGGTGTCTGCTGTCGTTGATTAGTAATCGGCTATGACTATTCCAGGAACATTTTATGGCCTGAACATCGGATTAACCGGACTGACATCCGCGCAGGCGGCTCAGACGGTTACCGGTAACAACATCGCCAATGCCGGTACTGCCGGTTACACCGAAGAAGTTGCCGACATCGTCGAAGCACCATCCGGGCCGACAACCGGGGTAAGCAACGGCGGCGCCACCGAGAGCACATTCGGCGGCGGAGCAGTGGTCAATACGATTACGCGATCCCGAGATCAGTTTCTGGACGCACAGTTTCGCGATGCCCAGTCGACTAGCTCGGCAGACACGGCACTGTCTACATCGCTTGGCGAAGTCCAGAACTCGTTTGATGAGCCCAGTACCAGTGGAATTAGCGCGGGAATTACAAACTTCTTCAACAGCGTGGAGACTCTGCAAAACAATCCAAGCGATATCGGAGTGCGCACAACTGTCGTTGCCAGCGCTACCGCGCTCGCGCAGACCTTTCAAACAGTACAGGGAAATCTGACAACAAACGCCAACTCGGTCTCAACCAACATCACCGAGGATATGTCGCAAGTCAACTCAATTGGTCAGCAGATTGCCGGCCTAAATGTACAGATACAACAGGACACGGCGGAGAATATACAGCCGAACTCACTGCTCGATGCGCGTGATTTGGCTCTGGACAATCTTTCGAAGCTGGTGAATGTCACGACGACAAATGGAACGAACGGGTCAATCAACGTTTCAATCGGTTCGACCGATCTCGTTGTAGGATCGATCGCCAATACGGTAAGCCTGTCGTCGATACAGTCTCGCGGGGATCTAACCTCAGGCGAGGTCTACGGGCTGACTCAGTCACAGACTGCGATAGCTGGATATCAATCCAGTCTGAATACGCTGGCTGCAACGGTGGCTTCCTCGGTGAACGCTGTCCAGTCAACGGGAGCTGGGCTCGATGGCAGCACGGGTATTCCGCTCTTTACAGTGACCGCTGGTTCCGAGGCGAGCACAATCGCGGTCAATTCGGTCGTTCAAAATGACCCGTCAAAGCTTGCAGTTGGCTCGCTAAGTAACATCACGCCGCCAGCGACAACGCCGCCGCCAAGTGATGCTTCCAACGCCGTACTGCTGGAAAATGTGTCGACAACAACGCAGCCGACTCTTAATAATCAAACGATTTCGAATTACTTCAATACGTTGATTACTAACTTAGGATCGACTACAAAAAATGCACAAACAAATACGACAAACGCGACCGCCGCGACCACTCAGCTTTCCAATCAAAGATCAACGGAAGAGGGCGTCAGTACAGACAACGAGATGACCAATATGATGATCTTTCAGCGTTCGTATCAGGCATCGGCGCAGTATATCGCCACTCAAGATGATATGTTGAACACATTAGTCAACTCGATCTTCGGCACGACATAAAGAGTGAAGACCTATGCAAGTAACCGATAGTTATCTCACAAGTTTTCTTTCGAGCGCGGTGAACAACAGTTCGAATGCCCTCGACAAAGTGCAGCAGGAGCTGTCGACCGGCCTGGCAATATCGCAGCCATCCGACAATCCCGTCGGCACGAATCAGATTTTAAATTTGAACGATTCGCTGTCAAATATTGCCCAGTATCAAACCGACGGTACGAGCGCATCGAACTATCTCTCGTACACGGATAGTCAGTTGCAGAGTGTTCAAAACTTGGTTACCCAGGCAAGAACAATTGCCGTTGCCGCAGCGAGCAGCGGAACCGAAAGTACGCAGGATCTGGCGGCCGACTCGACCCAGATCGCGTCGATCATTACGCAGGTGACGAACCTGGCGAATTCTCAGCTCACCGGAAACTATATCTTTTCAGGGACGCAGACCAGCACACAGCCCTACACGCCTGGCGACACGACCTATACGTATAACGGCAACTCGGGGGCAATAACTTCAACTGTCGGTCCGAGTACGCAGGTTCAGATCAATACGCCGGGCAGCCAGGTTTTCGCACCAATCTTTACCGCGCTGCAGTCGCTGCAGACCGACATTACGTCGGGCAATACATCGAATATTTCGACGGTTGACATTGGCAACTTCGATGCCGCCAATAACACGCTGGATCAAGTTCGAGCCAATATCGGCTCGACGCTTGATCAGATTACAAATATTGCGAGTAATTTGTCTACCGCAACCGGTGATCTGCAGAACCAATTGTCGTCGGTACAGGATGTCGATATCGCGACAGTTTATACGCAATTGCAGACCGACCAAAACGTCTATCAGGCTTCGCTTGAAGCGACGGCAGAAACATTTAAATACTCATTGGCAGATTTTATCTCACCGTAAGGAACGTATTCATGGAAATTTTCACCACCAGATTTGGTACTCTTGACATCGACGAATCAAAGGTTCTTACCTTTGAAGAGGGGTTGCCTGGCTTTGCCGGAGCGAGGCAGTTTATAGTGTTGCCTCATCGGCCCGCAAATGGAGGAGAGAGCCCCTTCAAGTGGCTGCAATGTGTCCACGAGCCGTCACTCGCGCTTCCCATAATGAACCCATGGCTTGCCGACCCGACCTATTCACCGACCATCCCTGGAGTTTCGCTCAAGAAGCTCGGAATAACCGATGTCCCTACCCAGAGCCGAATCTATGCCGTCGTGACGATTCCACGAAATAATCCGGCTGGTGCGACGGTAAATCTCGTGGCGCCGCTGCTAATTAACAAGCAGACGAGGCATGGAATGCAGGTGGTGCTGTTCCAGGAGCGTTTTTGCCTACGTATGCCACTTTCGTTTCCTTCTTCAGGAGCTGGTATTTGCGAACCGGCTCTGTCGGCAGTATAACTTGCGTTGGTTTCATAAAAGTCCATCATCACGCTGGTTTATTTAATCAAAAGCTAACAATTAGCACGTCCTTTCTGTGTCAAACTAATCCTCGGAAATAGCATTTTTTTGATGCTAAGCTGTTCCACTCACTGTCGATTATGGTGATGCGATTTCTAATATCACACTATTCCTATGTGATTTTAGAAATATTCTGCAAAGAATGTTGACAGTTTGAAAAATATCGGGATAATGAACTGCGTTAAAGCAAATTATAGTATCCCGATAGACATGGAGACTATTCGATTTAATAACGGATAGCTTATACAGGGATCGAGAGCACAGAGGAGGTTTTAGTAAATGTTAGTTTCAAAGAAGAAGGGTTTTACCCTAATTGAATTGCTCGTCGTGATCGCAATTATAGCGATTCTCGCCGCCATCCTATTCCCGGTTTTCGCCAAAGCACGTGAGAAGGCACGCCAAATCACCTGCGCATCCAACGAAAAGCAGATCGGCCTTGGCTTCCTGCAGTATGTTCAAGACTACGATGAGAAGTGGCCAGTGGGTCTCGCGGGAACATCCGCCGCTATCAACGGTGCTGGATGGGCAGGTCAAATCTATTCCTACACCAAGTCCACAGGTCTTCTAAAATGCCCGGATGATTCGACTCCACCGACCACAGTTAACGGTACCCAGACCTACCCGGTCTCTTATGCCTACAACTCTAATCTGCCGAGTGTCACCAACGCACAGTTCACTTCACCTGCGTCGACCGTCGTTCTTGCCGAAGCAGAAGGTGGCACTGCAGACGTCACAGATGCTGGGGAAGGCTCTGAATTTGGATCCCCGGTCGGCCAGTATTCACCCGCTGGCAACGGATTATTCATCTCATATCTAAGCTCGGGTGCCGCCGAGGGGAATGGCCCGATTGTCACGTATTACACCGGACCGATTTCGCAGCAGACTGGCGCCTTGTACACAGGTACTAGTGGTCTTCACACTGGCGGTTCAAACTACCTTCTCGCCGATGGACATGTGAAGTGGTTTGCCGGTCAGAAAGTCTCTGGCGGTATAGCCGCTAGTAGTCCGACAGTTGCCGACGCGGCTGGAGATGCCGACGGCACCGGAACACTTGGCCAGGGCACAACGGAAAGCGGAACTTCTTCGATCTACGCTGTCACCTTCAGCCCTACCTAATCAACCGTTTAGCCTAAACAAAATAATGTCCCCATCGAGAGTTTTCGATGGGGGCTTTATCTTTGTATAGGCAAATTCGTTTTTGTATAAAAATAAGTAGCTGTACAAACGAAATTCATTGACATGAAGGTAAATTTGTGTTAATCTTTAATTGTAGCAGTTTACTTGTGCAAGTTATCGGTAAATTCAAGTCGCAGATTTAAGAAGATAGTTGAACGTGTTCGCGGATGGCGTTACCAAGTATTGATACGCTTTTCAGTCACTCCTTAACTTTTCTGTGTCGAGAAGATCTGAAACTGAGGCTAGATGTCCGAACGATGCTACATAGATCTGTCGTCAGTTTAAAATGAGGAGAATGTTAACACATATGTCAGTATCTCAAAAAAGAGGCTTTACGCTAATCGAATTGCTCGTCGTCATAGCAATTATTGCGATTCTTGCCGCCATCCTATTCCCGGTCTTCGCCAAAGCGCGTGAGAAGGCGCGCCAGATCACCTGCGCGTCCAACGAAAAGCAGGTCGGACTCGCGTTTTTGCAGTATGTCGAGGACTACGATGAGGTCTGGCCTGTGGGTCTCGCAGGTACCGGCGCTAATAAAATTGAAGGTGTTGGATGGGCCGGTCAGATTTATGCTTACGTCAAGTCCACCGGAGTGTTGAAGTGCCCGGATGACTCGACTCAACCTGTCACCGGAACTCCGGTTCTTTATCCGGTTTCGTACGCGTACAACTCAGACGCAGCCGCTGAATCCGATGCTGGGTTTTCGGCACCCTCTTCTACAGTAGTTCTTGCAGAAGTAACCGGCGATACTGCAGATGTTACCGATCCTGCAGAGGGAGCACAAACCTATGACTCTTCTGCCGGCAATGGAGATAGCCTTACGAATCTCGCTACTGGCGCTGCCCAGACCACGCTTTCCGTGACCTACGTAACTGGTCCTATCGAAGGTGCCTTCGGAACCACAGCCCCCGATACCGTCAGCGCTCCCTATAGCGTTGCGACTGGCCTTCACACCGGTGGTTCCAACTACCTACTAGCGGACGGCCATGTTAAATGGTATGTTGGCCAGAAGGTATCCGGCGGAACGACCGCTAGTTCGCCAACTTACACAGGTACGTATGCTGGCGGCGTTGCTGACGGTACTGCTTCGACCAACTACGCCATCACCTTCAGCCCTACGTAATCGACAGTTTACTCTCAGCGCAATTCATCCCTCATCGAGAATATCTCGATGGGGGATATTTTTTACCTTCAAACTCACTCTATTGTGGAACAGAGAGATGCGCTCAATTCATCGGAAGTTCATTGACGCATGGTTTACTGAATATGCTGGTATATTTCCGCAGCAGTTAACAAAGCCAGCTTGAATGATACATACGCAGCGTCAACTACGCCGGCCGTCGCCAAGTATGTAACTGGCAGCGCGTTAGGCCTAGAA
>Ga0116229_10010335_pt1 | contig 14022 bp, 5 predicted proteins | sample S1TSphgellanicum_3_FD_87313 | JGI IMG/M metagenome (GOLD analysis project Ga0116229, IMG submission 87313) | Host-associated microbial communities from peat moss isolated from Minnesota, USA - S1T2_Fc - Sphagnum magellanicum MG | ecosystem: Host-associated > Plants > Peat moss > Unclassified...
ATTGATTGGTCCACCATGAATTTTACTGGAACATCAGGCAGTTCCCCACCATAGAAGCTACACTTCCCTCCCCCCAAAATGGAAGAATAGATACTTGTAGTACAGGGACTGCTTCAGCACATGTCTGCCCAATAATCAATTAATTTTAAAGGTTCTATTTTGAAAACTATAATATTTCTTGAATAATTCAAAAGATTTTTCAATTTCTTTCACAACTTTTCTTTGAGAATTTTTTTTTGAAAAGTTCAGGATTTCTAAAAAATATAATTTGTGTTGAAGCCGCTAAGGCTTTATGGTATGTTTCCCATTCCAATTTATATATGCATGGATGTTGAACTGTGGCCAAAAATGGTATGGAATAAAATTGAGGTGCTGTTGGGAATATCTTGAGAACATGTGAGGAACTTGGAAAACTATTTGGGAACCTCATGGGAACACAGTGGGAACAGAAAAAAACCAAACCCCCGCCCCACCCAAATTCTCATTGGCTGCATGAAATTTCTATTTTCAAACTGGGCTAATAGGGACCAAGGCAAATTGACCCCCCACATTGGGATCATGGTAAAAACCAATGTGGGGGTCAATTCGTCCTGGCCATTATAAACTGAGGGTACTTATTGGGAATGTTTCTCACCCATGTGTGGGTATCCTAAAGTAGATAGCACTAAACTTATAGTAGAGCACGTATAAGATCACTCCCGGCCTTAAGGAGGAGGTATAAGGACCCCCTCTCTAGGACATTCCTGTATGTAAAGGTGCCCTCCAAATACGCTAGGAAATTTTTTGAGTGCTTCCCAGAGATGTCCCCCAGAAACGATTGAAGAGACCAGATAAACACAAAGACCGAAACACTAAACGTGCCCAGAAAAGCAGTTCACAGAGGTCTGGGGTGATACATACGTAGTCGTGTCTGCAGAGTTGGCACAGAGAGGTGAGATCGGAGAGCGAACGTCGTGGTGGGCGGTAGCTTGTATCCGTGGGTAGCACAGGAGTCGGAACCGCGTGACGTTGATCCAATTGTTTGTAGAGTGGAAATCCATCAGCGAGTGTTTTGGTCCTCTGTTGTTCTTCTCAGCTCACTCCACCTTTTTTGGACATCGTATTTTCTCGTCGGTACGGCGTCATTTTTAGGGCTGCTCTTTTTCTCAGAATGGAGACAGTTGCTCTGCTTATGGATTGCAAAGATGTGGTTCACCACAATGGGGGTGGGCACAGCTCACTGGAGAGCACCTGAGGTATTTCAAGATGAGCAGAACACAGAGAAATACACAAATGCAGCAGATGTCTATAGCTTTGCACTGGTTTTCTTTGAGGTCCTCACCAGGGAGGTGCCATTTGCCAAAATACCACAATCTCAGGTGCTTCTAAGCATTCGAGGGGAGGAGCAGCCAACTTTACCATCTGAGGACTATTGTCCTGCACACCTATCTGCAATCATAAAGATGTGTTGGGCCACAAGGGCAGAAGACCATCCTAAGATTTCTGAAATCTGCCAAAAGTTGGTGGAGGTCAAGGGGAGGATTATGTTCCAGTCATATCCTAATCCGTCCCCCTATAAACCGCAAAAATGCACCAACGATAGTGGTTACACTGGAAGCATCATTGCAATGGGCAACACTGAAAAATGGTTTCAAGGAAGTGGAAGGATAGCTAATATCAGGGGGGCGTTAGTGAGTTTTCATCATGCAGCTTGAGTGGGAAGGGAGATTACATGCATGTATTCCATGAGATCTCAGAACTTGACAGGCAGGATATTAGGTTGTTTGCAGTTGTGGATGGACATGGCTATCGGTGGGCAGAATCCACATTGCAAGACACCTCTTTGATAACTTGCTGAAGCATCCTAAACTTTTTGATGACACTAGGCTAGCCATAGTTGAGACCTACAAGCAGACAGACCAAGATTATTTGAGAGAAGAGGATGATCTGCAAAGTATTGTGGGGTCAACAACTTGTACAGCTGTCTTGGTGGGGAAGCATTTGCTGATTGCCAATGTTGGCAATTCCAGGGCTGTGATTTCCACAGGTGGCAATGCAGTCGCTCTGTCATTGGATCACAAACCAACCCAAACTCATGAACAGAAACAGATTGTAGACATGGGAGGTATTCTCATATGGGATGGCACTTGGCAGGTACCAGGTGGTGGTGTATCCCGAGCATTCGGTGACCGGCTATTGAAGCAGTATTTTGTGGCTGAACCTGAGATTCAAGAAGTTACAATTGCGGAGGGAGTTGATTTCCTGGTTTTGGCCAGTGCTGGGCTGTGGGATGTAGTGTCAAACCAAGATGCAGTCTCAATGGTACTGGAGTACATTTCAGATGTTGAAGAAGCTGCCAACAGGCTCATAGAGGAAGCCTGTCACAGAGGAAGTGTGAAGAACATCACCTGTGTGGTTGTCTGCTTCAATCTTGATCACTTGCTACAATCAAGTTCATGAGGAGGATACAGCTTATTGTATACACACACTAGCATATAGATCCAGTGGGATTTATTTTGCACTAGCTAATTGGACAGTTTCAATGGATCTCATTTCCTCTCTTCCTCTCTCTTGATGTGTGCCTTTTGGGAAATGCTGGCTTGAGCAACAGTGGTTCTCTAGGGTTGAGGTATCACCTTTCCTCTTTACATGTCTAAAGATCAGAAAGTTTTGGGGTGTCTGTGTGCAGATATTTGGGGCTTTCTGTAAGGCAACAGCTAGTTGCCAACTACTTTTTAGTGTATTTGGCTTGGGCCTTTATCTTGTGCAGGACTGCAATTTTCTTATTACTGTTGAACAGCCTGCAGCTGTTTTTGTTGGGTAATCTGGAGCTCTCAAGCACAAATGATTAGGTAATTTGCAACCCACATTTTGATTTAAGCCAGCTCCTTTAGTTGTAGAGATGAATGAAGCTGCTCCATCTGTCAGTGCTAGTAGTTTTTATCAGCATCTCCTTCAGCTGCACAAGACACCAAATAAAAAGTTCTCAGCCTCTTCTCCTTCATGGGAAAAGCTTGCACATGGGTCTGGCAAGTGGCGACAAAACATCTGGACACAATTTCAATTGCAGAGACCTATTTGCAGAAGCAGATGCCCAGATGATATAGGTATACTGGTCAAGAATGTGAAGGATTGTGGGATTGGATCCTTTGACCTTGAAAACACAAATAGTGAAGGTTCAGGTCAATAGCATAAGCTACCCTTCACTCCATCTCCAGCTCAGAAAATTGATTGATATTAAAAGCTTGAAAATATACCTGGCTGATATCATAATAGAGTCTTATGCTTGCCCTGGAGGAATTGCAAAAGAACAATTAATCAAAATATCAGTACGCAGACACTTGCCTGAAGGTTGCAGAATATTATAAGCTTTCATAAACTTGCCATTGGGAGCCAATGAAGTCAGTGATGGAGAATGATGGTAAGTAGTCACAGCCATTCATGATTGGGGTCATGGCCTGACACTTGGGACAAAACTCATGAAGTTATGACCATTAGCCCAAGGAGGGTTTAATGGAATTGTCTACTTTAATGACCATAATTGTGGGACCCTTGGGAGTTTTGCACATAATTTCCATATGGGTGAAATCATGGTCAAAGGAGCCAAGGGTGCCAAGGTAAAAGTCCTTTGCCAGCATATGACATGTGTCATTTATGTGTTGGTTTATGACTTAAAATTTTGTATTTCAGATATCCCATTTAATATGCATTTTAGAGATAAATATATTTTGATTACAAATTGATTTTATATGATGTATATTATGCATTCATGCCTTCTATCACATATATGAACAACTTTTGTTAAAGCCACATTTCCAAAATCAATAATTTTTAGGTTTGAAAACACTTTGAGCCAAATGTGCTCAAATGGGTTATAAAAACAATTTTCATCAATTCAAGTCCTTTTGCCTTTTTAATCATCAATGTTAAAATTTTCTCCAATTTTCAAAAGCAATGGTGCACATTTGGTAGAAAAAAAAGACATTTAAAAAAAAAAGATTGTTCACTTTCAAGGTTAAAGTGCTTCAAACATGCAAAATCATTTTTTATTTGTGTCAAGCTTTGAAAATGTCAACTTTGCAACTAATGGAAAATATTCCAAAAAACATTATGAGAATCCAAAATATTATGCTTCACTTGTGATCTTTCAAACATACAAAAATATAGCTTTAAGCAGTGTCCACTCACTTGGGTGGTTCCTTTGATTATGATTTTACCCATATTGGTATTTTTACCAAAGGTTGAAAGATGGCCATAAGGAAGAAAGAATGGAAGAAAATAATGATGAAAGTTTTACCATGGTTCAAAAGCCAAAAAGGAGTTGGTCAACAAGAAAGCAACATGTGTTGTCACTCCTAGGGGAGGAGCCAGCACTTGGTAGTCCTAACAAAAACCAAAATCATCATGCAAGTAAGAGACTTTAAAGATCTTTGCATTGGGAGGCAATAATGGATGAAGGAGAAGTAAGTGTTGAAACATGATTGTTGGGTACCTCTAGAAGGAAGGCAAGTCATGCAACTCACCATGTGCATTCTACCCAAACATGCATCCACGATATTAACACAAATTATTGTTGTTGGTACTATTATAACAATAATTTTTTATGTGGATCCAAAATATGCAGCTTCAGATTATGACCAAACAATAATCTTTAGGTGTTTGGAAAGATTCAACACCCATTGTTAAGGGTAGAAATTATCCTATGTTGGTTAAACACCATGGATGTTAAGAGATGATAATGTCGTCACTAGATGGTAGTTGTTGTCAAATGGCAAAACAATCACATGAAAATTATAGAATGAAAGTGGTTTTTTATGGCAGTATTGTCAATACAATGAAAGTCTACCTTCATGGGGTAAAATAATCAGAAATTAATCTTAGGATGAATCATAATAAAGTAATATTCATTATTAGAAGCAATATCTTAGTTTAATTTACTTAGAAGGGCATCCTAGTAACTATTTAATTACTAGTAATAAATATTTTACTTGCCATCTTTTATTTATTAGGGGGTGAAGCAATCTAGATTAATTGATTCAAATGGATAAGGGATGGATGGATTTCCCTTTGTGTGAAAAGAATTAGGAAGATAAAGAAATCTTCGAGGATTATGACTCAACCTTTGTGTGGTGGACATATTTTTCATGGGTTTTTTATTTTTTTGGGGGAGGAATGAAGGATTTCATTAAATGATTAGATTCATTAGTTTTCATGAGTCATTAACATTAGGAGGATGTTTGTGTGTGACATTCTTGTGTGAGAGAGAAGGAAAATAACATGGGAGAAGGTTGTATTCATCTTTATGTAATGGAGAATGGTTAAAAGTTGTATGGATTTTAATGTGTCTTCTTAGTGTGTGTTTTACTTAAGATGTGACAAAGGAAGGGAGAATAGTTCATCTTAAGTTTATATATAAATCTTTGTCATTTTTATGTATTAAGTTTTTTCTTTTATAAACTTAGAATATTATTTACTTTTTATTTTATTTCTAGAATAGAAAATGCACTTTCCTACAAGATAGTAGTTGCCATTAAAAGACAATAATAAGGAGGTAGCCATTGGATTTAAGGTTTGCAAAAGGTAAGGAGCTGTTGTAGACGATACACATCAACTACAAAGGGTCTTCAATTGTTGTAGATGGTAGGTAACATCTACAAAAGGTCTGTAGGTGCTGTAAATGGTAGGTAGCAACTATTGAAGGTCTATAAGCGATTATGGGTCTTCTTTCAAGTTTGTAGATGGAAATATGTGTAGGATAGTAGTTGCTACAAGATGGTAAGTATAACATGATGCTAGGTAAATAGAAAATAGGTCCTACTTTCAAAATTTTCCATTTTTCTTGTAATTTTTTATTTTTATTCAACAACCCTTTTCGTGTTGGTAATTAGGTTGCCAAATCCCATGATTTTACACCCACATCAAATGCTAAATGTGAAAATGATGGACTTAACACCTAGGGGGTCACTAACATTGGAAACTACCATGGTTGCACCACATTTGTACATGGAATTTTAAGACAAAGGAATGTCACAAGCCTAATCACCACCATAGTGGATTTTTGGGAGGATGAAAAGGATTCCATGTCTTTTCCTTGGCAATTTATTGCCATTTTTTGACCTACAAAAAGGCCTAATTTCTTGTAGAAAGTGAAGTAGGGTAGGATTTTTATAATTATTGGCTGAAAAGCTACAAAGCCTGATTTGATAGCACCATATAGCATCATGACATAAGGTTGGATTTGCCACCCAAAACTAGGGTTCCTTTTGGGGTGTTGCTAAATGGCTGAATCAGGAGTTGTTGAAATCATTTAACAGCCACATTTGAGACATCAAAGGGGCATGTTCATAAAAAACACAAAGTCCTCCTTGCCACCTCCATTCTTTTATTCTCCTCCCAAACTCATTAGTTTACTGCTCCTCATTCTTCATTTTTCTCACCAAAAGGTTATGAATTGCAATGGAATTCCACCAACTTCTTTCACCTACACACCCCCCTTCCTCACCAACTTGTGTCTCAAAGTTCTATTATAACTTGTATGCAACAAGGGTGGCAATTGAACCTTCAATGGTAGATCTCTTTTGGATTCTTGTTTGTGATTTGTTGGAAGTTTTGGAGGGGTTCAAGAGTCGTGAACTTTGAAAATTGAGCTTCATAGTTCAAATTCTTTGTTGTCCTTTTGTAATTCAACTTCACCATAAAATGTAATGTTTGTTTTGTAGGTGGGAAGGGAGTGTTGAGTTATGAACATGTTTGTTTCACAATTTATTTTGATTTTCTTGTTGATTTGTAGCAAATATTTGTGATTGTGCAATCTTGCTTCAAAGTTTGTGCACTTGTGATTTGTGCACCTTATGGACCTTTTTAGTTATTAATGAGCATTCAAAGCTAACATGCAATTTCAATCTTCAAGTGAGTTATTGTCATCCTTTATGTTTGCTTTGAAGTTGTGACTTTTTCATGCAATTTGTGTGCGACTAAACACTCAATGTATTGTCCTAGGGAATTATGTATATTTTGTGCAAGTTTGTTGTTTGGGAGTTTACATTCTATAGCAAATAGGTAAGTTCTAAACTTTGTTTTATATAACCTATCCAATTTTCATTTCTAGGAAGTTTTTTATTTGAAAGTTATATGCTTGAAGAGGCTTAGGGTGTCATCAAAAGTCTAGTTGTAAACTTCCCTTTCTTTGATTTTTTTCATTCTATTCATTTTGTAAGCACACATGTCACATGAAAAGATACAAGAATATGAGTTCTTTCAGAAAAGGGGGGTGGCATCACACAAAGAATTGTAACCACACCAAGAACCATGCAAGCTTGCTAGTTATTTTCATCAAATATTTACCTAACAAGAGTAGTAGTAAATGGAATAACATGAGAAAAAACATGAAAGGTAGTGCAATTCACAATTGTCTTCCATTTGTTATAACAAGATCATCCCTTGTTATACTATAAGTTATTGAAATTAGTGTTTGAGTCTTTAGTAGTTCCAAAAAACTACAAGAAACATTGGACAAACAACTTGGGTTGGCAAATGGCAAAATTTTTTCACCAAGAGGTATTGAAAGCAACCAAAATGGCAAGTGGTGGTTACACATAATATTTACTCTTAATTGTAATGAGGTTTTTACATTTGACAATTAGTCTTGGTTGTTTGTCCATTGTTATCTTGTGGAAAATTGGGTAAGGATTCATATTTTCATCTCCTTGGATTATGTGTTGAAAAAATAAGAGAACAACATTTTACTCAAAATGATCATGGAGGCATTGATGATTAGAGGGGGCATGTTAAGAAATTAGGTTTCTCAAAAGTTCATTAACTTTGGGGCAATTAATGTTTTTCAATTCACCAAATATGGTGTCACCAAATAGATCCATGATGATTATGCTCCCTATTCTATAGTGGTTCATTGTATGGCCCATTGACACATGAATTTGGATGTCCAAACCTTATCAATTTTAATTTCAATGAAATCCATTGAAAATTGGTTATAGACTTTGCATTCCTATTTTGCACATTGCCCTAAGCAACATTTGGAATTCACAAAACTTGTCAAGATCATGGAAGCAAAGGACAAAAGATTATCTACAAAATGAAGATTATATCGATTTTGATGTTAAGCCATGCTAAAAAAATGATGGGCAAATACATAACTTTGTTGATAAAATGGTTATGAACAACCTTATAAATTAATGAATAATGGTTAATTATGAACATTTATGTGACCTTGAATTGAACACTTCATGCAAACATATTTTAACGAGGGAAAAATGTGTACAAGGCCAAGTAAAACCTTGACCTAATGATGGTTGATGGTTTTGCTTAGCCTTGCACACATTTTTCCCTTGTTATAATATGTTTGTATTCTCATCAAGTTTGCTCAAATGAAGATGTATTAGTTTGTGACCTTGTGGTAACTATCAAAATTTATCAAGGTGATGTTAATGACATGTATCGTGGTCAAACTTCTAAGTTTTTCTAGGTAGCTTTTGGGCTTTCAATTTATTTTTTAGTGCAAACATGAAAGTATCCAAATAAAATGGGTACCAAATGCTAAATATATTAGAGTACTTTGCCTTTTAACCTTTGAAGTTTCTTATCATGTGTTATCACATTTGCACTTACAACTATCATTGTTCACATACACATAACAAAATAACATAAATCACTTTAAATTGACCCTCATATTTAAATCAAAAAAAATACTCACTTGCAAAACTCATAAGAATCCAAGCCCAAAACACACATACAAAATCCACATAACAATTTGCATAAACAAAACTTGCATAAAACACAAGAAAACCTACAACACCCCTTGGGATCATATCTAAAACATGAAATATTTCGAACGTAATTCACATTTGAACTTATTGAAACACAATTAACTACACTAACCCAATTTAATACTAACATAATTAGGATTTAATTGAGTAATTAAACTAACATTCCTAACAATTATTGTGAGTTACTATATTAGCACCTACATCTATCATTATCCATATACACATAAACTAATTAACATAAATCACTTTAAATGATATCTCACATCTCCAAACCACCCCCTTTCTTAGGGCTAAAGTCCTTTTAAGCGAAATAACCAATTAAAAAATTCTTTCAATAAATCCACTAAGAAAAAACTCATTAGTTTTGAAGTGAAAGGACTAGTAGGCCAAGTTCAAATGTGAACCCTATCATTAATCACCTAATAGTAATCCCCCAAATCATCAGCCAAATGTGAATCATCTTGGAAAAAAATTTAGGATACCTTATTATTTAATTATAAGAATAGGTACTTAAATTTGAATTTAATGCACCAAGGTCAAAATTATTTTTTGACTAATGTTTCCTCCAAGGGTGGTGTAAGACATCCCATATGTTAACCTTTATAATATTAATCACAAATCAACATAATGGCAACCCCAATAAATTGCCCACATAAAATACAATGTAATCGAATAGAAACAACCACCAAAGATAAATCAACTTGGCCATCAACATGTGGAAGATGACATAATGCACAATTATGCACATGATTTTTCCATGTTTGACCATCCTGTCCTTATAACAATAACACTTTAAAAGGTAACACCTATTGTACTTATAAGATAATATGCCCTACAATCACATCCAAAGTAGTTAATGTTGTTATAAGTACACATAATTTGACACACCTTCAAAATCCCTGACGAACACAACTATGAATCCAAAAGTAAAATAACGATAAAAGAAGGAGTTGAAGTATGTTATATAACTCGTAGTACTTTAGGGGTCGAAGGTTGTGCTAGAGCTTCGGGATGGGATTAGGATAAGTGATAAGTGAGTCAATTATTCACATGGACTTGCACAAACTAAACAACAAGTTGATTAATGTGTAGTTAGAGCACTTTTGGTGCACGAACAAACCACAGGCATACACTGACTCACAATACTCACCACGGCCCAAATTTGGGGGAAGCCACCACCTTCCCCCTTGTAATATTCTCTATGCCTAGCCATGGGGGTTGCACCCAAATGTCATTTTGTCCAGGGACTTCCAAGTCATGAATTCCGAAATTCCCGAAATTAGGACTTTTACAACTTTGGAAGCTCATAACTTTTTGTGAAGACCTCCAATTTAACTGAGGTTTGAAACAAAGTTGTATCCCTCATTGAAATCTTTCCAACGATATGTGACAGGCCATTTGCATTCAAACAAATCAGGGCGATTCTTGACTTTTAGTGGTTGGGAATCAAATTGGCACTTTGATTCCTAGCCTTTCTTTTGGCCATACCTTGTGTTTTAAGTACTCAAATGGGTCATGTGAACCCATTTGAGACATTTAAATTTCAAGAGTTTTCCAATGGTATAATGAACTTTTCAATCCAATAAGTTTTGACCCTTGAAATTGCTCTTTGAAAATTTAGGAGTCCATCAGGGCTCACACTCCCAAAATGGGAGCCCACTTGGGAATGTGTGGGTTCATTCCCTCACACTTTCTTACAGTTTCAGGAGCATGAAATGCGACTCCCGAGCTTCATTCTCAGCCCGCACCTTTATAGGCCCTTACCTTGGTCACAAGCCCAAGGTTAGGGTCACGACATAATCTTTTGGTTCAAATTTACAAACTCAAGGTGAATAACCATTTCTTCAAATAATGGCATAACACAATGTTGAACAATGTTGAACAATTGTCAAATTTTCCATAGCCATTGGCATCACAAATTGGAACAAAGTTGTTCACATGCTTAAAATTACACACTTGGATTATCCAAATTGATTATTATTAAATGGAATAGGTGAAGATGCACCACTTTGTTTTGATTTGGTCCCCTTGGTCTTTTTTGGCATAATTTTATTTGGTCGACCACATTATTATCGAACTAACAGTGCTAAAAGGTTCCACGAGTTGTCCTCATTGAACCCAAGAATCACCACATATTCCTTCACCACGTTTGATTTAACATGTTCAAACAACTAGAACATGTTTAACAATGTGGGTTGTGCAAATTAAAACAACATAACATCCCACATTTGTTGCCTAAATTCCTTTTGGACAAAATCCGATACCAAAATTGGATAACATGTGCTTATGTGACCTTTTATGTCATAATGATCAATGTTGTCATCTACGCATATGTCTTCCATAAACTTTCATGTGGCTTACACTTAAACTTTTACAAACTCCATAGATTTCTATTTTAAACCCCTTGGTAATTTCTTCACAACTTTCAAAAGAATTCCATAATAAGGTTGAATGTTAACACATGCCATGTCCACTAATGGAAGGGTTCACATCACCACTTGTGGCTATGTTGTAACATTCTCATTTCCATTAACACCTTCGCTTCTATTGGCCAAATTACTATTGGGAGCCATTGTAGTTACATTTGAAGTCATGGTAGCACTTATGGTCATAATACCCTTGGTGATGGAAACATAATTGAGTGACCAATACATTCGCCATTCTTCAAGTTTAACTTTTTGAGCAAAACCCCTTCCATGCCATAAAGGGTGTGGATGGTTGTAGATTACACATTTGTTGTAATATATCACACTAGTTCTTTAATGTATGAATAAAATTGTCTAGTTCAGTGGTGCTAATTATACTTTAATGTCAATAAGGCCCCTTGGCGGCTACATGATAACATTATAACAATTCATAATTACTCGGTAGTAGAATTTGAATTTGAATCCTTGATGACAATGATGTCAATAATGCCAATGGTTGGAATCAAACCCCATATCTTATATTAATACCACTTGTATTCGAAATTTTTTTGTTTTTAAATCCCATGGCACCTTTGTGATGACCTTTATCCTTAGGTACCAAACCCTAATTTTTATGGGATATTAAACCTATGGGCTTAGTTTATCCCTAATTCAAGGCACCTGCATCCTTTGATAACATTCCATAACACAAAACAAATTTGAGATCATGCACACCGCACTAAAAAACAAACATGTATTTTCGACTAGTCTTTGTGATTAAATTTTAGTCACAAATGACATTTTGCAATTAAAATTTCTTTAGTCGCTTAAAACAAGTCGCATGTGATAAATTAATCACAAATGACCAAAGGTATTGGATGAAAAAAAAATTCAACAAATATAAATTCATCCCTTGATTCCATTGTATACATATTGTCACACGGGACTAATATGCAACTATTTTGGTCGCAATTGAAAGCAAATGACATGTTGCCACATGTCTCAATAATTGATTATTTAAACTATAATAATAATTACTATTTTGAAATAATCTAAGACGTTCAATTCAAATGCTTGGATGATCTTATATTATGACACGTAGCCCAATGTAAATATGCCACATGACATTTTTTAATTAATTTAATACAAATATTAATATTAGGTTAGTAGGTACCTAGGTAGGTACATAAGTAAGTGCCTACAAACCTAAGTTACATACATACCTACCTATTTAGGTAAAAAGGTAGGTAGGTAGGTTCTACCTTCCTAGGTTAAATACATACTCATATAGGTAAGTACTTAGGTAGGTAGGTACATAGGTCAACCTAGGTGGGTAAGTCAAATCAGGTATTTACCTAATTAGATAGATAAGTGGGTTGGGGACGTAAGTATTTAAGAATTGTGCATAATTTGTTTTTCTGTTTTGGATTGAACCTTTTGATTAGTTCATCCCATGTGCACAAATTTTTTAATGTGAGATTGGATGACCACACCCCCTTGTTTATATAATGTTTAAAATAGGAATGGAGAATAAACAATATGGGATAAGTTTTGAAGTTGCAACCTCCTCACAAATTAAATGTAATTCTAAAACTTTCTTCATGCCTTATTTTCTTAATTTTTAGATTTTGAAACAATTCAAGTACATGGTTCACTAGATAATTAGATAATCATTTAATAAATAATGATTAAATTTACATATATTTAAACTATAAACTATACACTACAAATATTTAGTATTCACTATTAATTACTTAAATAAGTAATAACTTCTTAATATTTAACAAATTAACTATCAAGTTACTCACAAGTTATTAATACATAAATCAAAGATAATTAAAGAACTAAAATATTTAAAAATATTTTATTACCTTTTAGAATTTGATCGGATTATAGATAACATGATTAATGTAAAATTAATTTAATGATTATATATATATGAAAATATTGGAAATATTTATTTGAAAATTATAAATAATGAACTAACAATTTTTATTAGAAAGTAAATTCTTACACAAAATTTTTAAAAATAAATATTCAACTAATTACATTACTTACTATATAATTACATTTATTGTTGTAAAAATAATTATAAGTCAAGTTACTTTTTTCTTTTGGTAATTATTAACTATAAATACAATAATTTGCTAAAAAAAAACATTAATTTTCATAATTTATATAAGTGTTTTATAAAATATTTATGATAGATGATTAATAACAGAATTTCGAAAATGAAAATTAAAATATTGTATAATAATTTGTGAAATTCAAATCATTAAATAATTATTTCAATTACACTATAAGTTTTCCAAATTTTTAATTCAGGTTTGAAATTATAAATTACACATTGCCAATAATTATGTTCAATTAAAAAATAATTATGCAAATACTAATTAATTCTTATCTGAAGTAATTACAACAATGCAAATTACATTAATTTTAAAAATAATAATAATATCAATTATATAATATACAAATCTATGTTATAATAATAAATTTTTAGTGTAATTTATAATTAATAAACATCATCATTTATAATTATTTATAAAAGTGATTTATTATGGATAACACTAGTAGAAAAAACCCTTAAAGCTCAATCAATAATTTTTTAAATTAAAATATAAACTGAAGATTCCAAAATAGTAATTCAGAATTCAAATATCAATTTTTAGATCAAATATTTTTTTTGAAGTTAAAGAACAAATTTCAGAATTCAAATGTCGATTTTCAGATTCAAATAATAATATTCAAAATTAAAATGTTCATTTTAGGACTCAATTAATAATTTTCTGAATTGAAATATTAATTTCGAGAATCCAAAATAATAATTTGGAATTCAAATTTCAACTTTCAAG